>Ga0111190_1001_pt1 | contig 34095 bp, 24 predicted proteins | sample DeeMarSWOR324_28_FD_80244 | JGI IMG/M metagenome (GOLD analysis project Ga0111190, IMG submission 80244) | Planctomycetes bacterium SM23_65
TAGGCACGGGCCAGGTGCTGCAGCACTCTCAGGCCATAAATGCTCTTCTTGCTGAGCTTCATATCCCAGTTACCCTATCCACTTTATTTGATTATACCCCATTCTTCGAACCCTTGCGGAGAGATTTCGGGAGAATTTGCCCGTCGAAGAGCTTCAGGGGCCTCGTAGGCCGAAAACGGCCCGAAAGCGGCCCCCGACAGGACACCAGTGGGGACATCTGGGCCCACACGCCGGCCGGCCGTCTCGGGACACCGGCTCGGCCCTTCCTCCACCCGGATTTCCCGCCTCAGGGGTTGGAAGACTTGCGTCTGGTGGTCTTTTGACGGGCCCTGTCGGTCTGTAAGCCGACTCCTGTACCCCGGGCCGATGCTCGGGGCGATGACCATTTCTCTGGGATCCCGGTTGCCCGGGACCTCGAACGACCTACCCGGAGGTCAAGCGAGGCGGACCACCTCGTCCCTCCTATTTGGTCTTTCTCCCGGTGGGGTTTGCCGGGCTCCGATGTCACCACCGGAACCGGTGCGCTCTTACCGCACCTTTTCACCCTTACCCTTCGACAAGCTCAGGGCGGTATCCTTTCTGTTGCACTTTCCCTATCCCGAAGGTCACCCCGCGGGACGGTGGGCGTTACCCACCACCGTGTCCTGTGGAGGTCGGACTTTCCTCGACCCCGACGAATCGGGACCGCGGTCATCCGGCCGACAGGGCCCAACGTAAAAAATCTGAAATCGGAAGCTCGAAATCCGAAAACCCAAAAAGACGCGCGCCGCACTTTCACTTGGTCCGCGTCCGCCTCGCCTCCCTGATGGCCTTCCTGGCGAGTCGGTCGGCGGCTCTGGTCTCTTCGCGCGAGACGTGGCGAAGCTCGAAGCGTTTCAAAAGCGATGACAGTCTTTTCACCCGTGCGTGCACAAACTTCAGTCCGGGCGCTTTCACCTTGTACCGCCCGGTCAACTGTCTGACCATCAGCTCGCTGTCGGTATAGACCACCGCGGACTCCGCCCGGAGGGCGAGCAGTTCTTCAAGCGCGATCAAAAGGGCGTAGTATTCCGCGACGTTGTTGGTGGCGCGACCCAGGTAATGACCTTCCTCGTGAACGATCGTTCCGTCGTCGGCGGTCCTGATGACGACGCCGGCCGCGGCGGGGCCCGGGTTTCCGGACGATGCCCCGTCAATGTGCACGAGAAAGTCCCTTGCGTCCGCGTTCATTGCACCTCACCCTCAAGATACATGATGCGAGCGCAGTTGGGACAGCGCAAGAGTTCCTTCTTGGCCCACAGTCGTGCGATGGTCTGCCTGGTGACGCCCATGAAGCATCCCTGGCAGACGCCGTCTTTGACGGCGACGACCGCCTTGCCGCCTCGACTGCGACTGATCTTCTCGTACTTGTCGAGCGCGGATACGTCCAACTGCTGGACAAGTCCCTGTCGCTCGGCGGTCAGCTCCCGGATTTGTCCGGTGAGCCCGCGTACCTCGTCGGCCACCACGGCCTGCTCCCGACGAACGCTCCCTTCGGCCTCCTCGATCTCTTTGCGGATGCGCTCCATCGCGGACCGGGTGTCTTCGATGCGATCCATCATGGCGATGGCCTCATCCTGTGCCCGTGAACTCTCCGCTTCATGTCCGCTGATCTCCGCGGTCATCGCGGCGTAAGGCTTGTTCGCCTTGATGGAGGTGAGCTGCTGCTTGAGCTTCACGATCTTCTCTTCGATGATCCTGAGCTCCAGGTCCTTCTTCGCGGAGTCCTTCTCCTCGTTCCTGAGTTCGTCGGCTTTCTTGCGGAGTTGCCCGTTGAGTTGAGCGACACGCTTCTCATGCTGGTCCACGCGCAATGAAAGCCCGGCTACGCTCTGGCGGAGCTCCGACAGACGATCGTCAACCGCCTGCAGGAGCTTCAGTGTTCTCAGCGTCCCCTCAACCGACTGTGCCATGCTCCCCCCGTCTCTATCCGCATGAAGTGATCTCGGAAAGTTCCCTCCCTCGCACAAATCCGACAAAAAAAGGGAGGCCGGTAGGCCTCCCTTGGAGCGCCGCGCGGGTCCCCCGCGGCAGGACCCGGTTTCCGGCCCGGTTACAGTTCTCTTGTGCCATACAGCTTCCACACGACATCACAGCTCACTCCCGCTTGAAGGCCCGCGCGCTCGACGAGCGGTCCGGATGCCTACTGGGTCAGCGACGTCACGCCGTCCAGAAAGCCCTCGAGCTTGCGCGACCGAATCGGATGCTGCAGCTTCCGGATGGCCTTCGCTTCGATCTGTCGGACACGTTCGCGCGTCACCTTGAAGATCTTTCCGACCTCTTCGAGCGTGTAGGTGAAGCCGCTGCCGATACCGTAGCGCAGCTTGATGATCTCCCGCTCCCGGTGCGTCAGTGTGTCGAGTACCTGCTCGATCTTGTCCTTGAGCATCTCCTGTGTGGCCGCGGTCACGGGCGACTCCGCACCCTCGTCCTCGATGAAGTCGCCGAAGTAGCTGTCCTCGCTCTCGCCCACCGGTCGGTCGAGACTGATGGGATGTCTGGCCATCTTGAGCACGCCGCGGGTCTCGGTGACCGAGAGACTCGCCTCCCTGGCAATCTCCTCGGTGGTCGGCTCGCGGCCCTTCTCCTGGACAAGCTTCTTCGAGGCGTTGCGGATCTTGCTCATCGTCTCGATCATGTGAACGGGGATGCGAATGGTCCGAGCCTGGTCGGCAATCGACCGTGTAATCGCCTGTCGAATCCACCAGGTGGCATAGGTGCTGAACTTGTAGCCCCGACGGTATTCGTACATGTCCACCGCCCGCATCAGTCCGGCGTTCCCTTCCTGGATGAGGTCGAGGAAAGGGAGACCCCGGTTGCGGTATTTCTTGGCAATGGAGACGACGAGTCTGAGGTTCCCGCTGGAGAACTGTCGCTTGGCGGTCTCGTAATCCCGGAAGCGGGACCCCATGATCTCAATCTTGCGACGCAGCGACTGCGGGGACTCCATCACCCGCTCGTCGAGTTCCTGGAGTCGCTTCTCCAGGATGACGATGGTCCCGTTCTCGGTGCCCTTCTGTCGGAGAAGTTCCAGCTCCTGTCGGAGTGCCATCATCTGCTCGTAGATTCTCCGGATGTTGTCCATCATGGGCATGACCTTCTTGGTGCGGAGGTTGATCTCCTCGAGAAGCGTCACGGCCTTCTTGCGTCTCGCAACGATGCTTTTGCGCAGACGCTTCCGCTGGTCGGCCGGCAGACCGTCCGATTTCAAGGTCACGTAGTCCTCACGGTTGCGTGCGAGAATCATCTTGATCGTGGTCAGGTTGACCGGGAGCCGACGGGTGATCTCCTCCTTGTCGAGGTCGAGACTCTTGGTGACCTTGAGCGTGCGGTCGAAGGGCAGATTTCCGTTCTGCACGTCTTCCAGGATCCGGACGGCCTCGGCCAGGGCCTCCTCGGTTTCCAGGACCTTCTGTCGGAAGCGCTTGCGGGTCAGCTCAATTTTCTTCGCGAGACTGATTTCCTCCTGTCGCGTGAGGAGCGGGATCTCCCCCATCTGCTGAAGATACATTCGCACCGGATCGTCCACGCGCTTCTGATGCGGCTCCTCGATGACCACCCTCTCCTCGTCTGAGACGGACTTCTCCCGACGCGGCTGCCCCTCGGCCTCCTCCACGAGCTCGACGCCCAGCTCGTCGAGCGTCATGAGGATATTGTCCAGCTTGTCGGGCGCAATCGCCTCGTCGGGCAGCAGGTCGTTCATCTCATCATAGGTCAGATACCCCTGCTGCTTTCCGCGTTCGATCAGTGCCTTGATTCCCTGATCCAGCTTCTCCATGCAGTCGAACTCCTATGTCCCCGGTCCCCTTGTCGCCGCCCGGTCCCCACGCCCGGCGGCCGAATGCCTTTTCCCGATCCCCCGTACAACGGGGCTCGTCCATCTACTTCATCAGCTCCTGGTGCTCTCTGAGCAGTTCAAGCTCCCTCTTCTCGTCACCGGTAGCCCGGGCTTCGGCCAGATTGCGTCTGAGCTCCCGGAGTTGACGCTTGCGCCCATCACGACGCAGTGCCTCGAGCGCCGCGGTGAAGCGCTCTTTCTCGTTCCCCTTCGTCGCACTCTCGTGGTACAGATCGACCACAAGCTGCGTCAGGCGGTCGTCGGCCAGACGGTCACACACCCGGTTCACATCCAACGTCTCTCCACTGGCAACCGCAAGTTGGGCACACCGTGCGGTGACCCGGAGCGACTCGTCGGTGAAATCCTCCGGACGGACCTCCTGACAGAATTCCTGTGCGAGCGACGGGTCGGACAAGACCGCACCCAAGAGCTCGCGCTCCGCAGTCGCCGACCGCGGTTTCGGCGGCACGGGCTGAACGGTCCCTCCTTTGCGCTGACGACGCAGCAGCAGCCGCAGTCTCGACCTGAGCGCCTCCTCGCTTACCCCCATCTCTCTGCAAAGACGCCCCAGCACCTCGTTGTGCAGCAGGATGTCGCGCCGGACCGCACGCGCCGTCTTCGTCAGCGTCTCCAACACCTCCTCAATCGCCGCTTCACGACCCCTCACCCGCGAGAGGTCGTGTCGCCCGGCGATCATCTCCATCTTCAGATCGAAGACGTCGGTGGCCTCGCTGAGACGCTCGAGAAACGCGTCACGTCCCTCCGCCACCAAGAGGTCACACGGGTCCCGTCCGGCCGGAAGCAAGACCACGCGCACGTCCACGTCCTGTTCGAGGAAGAGCTCGACACTGCGCTCGGCGGCCGCACGTCCGGCCTCGTCCCCGTCGAACACCAGCACCACCTCCGCGACGTACCGACGCAGGATCGAGACGTGCTGTGGCGTCAGTGCCGTTCCCAACGTGGCGACAACCCAGTCGATGTCGTGCTGGTGGGCCATGAGGACGTCGGTGTAGCCCTCGACCACCACGACACGCTTCTCGCGCAGCACCCCCTCCTTGGCCGCGTCGAGACCGTAGAGACAGGCACTCTTGCTGAAGACGGAAGTCTCGGGGGAATTGAGATACTTCGGCAGCGAGTCATCCAACGCCCGGCCCCCAAATCCGACGACACGTCCACGCACGTCGAAGATGGGGAAAATCACGCGATGCCGGAAACCGTCGTAATGACCCGTGCCCCCCTTCCTGGGTAGGACAAGTCCCGCAGCCGCAAGATCCCCCGGCTCATAGCCCTTGCCACTGCTCAAGCCCAGCAGAAAGTCCCACGACTCGGGAGCATAGCCGAGTCGGAACTTCCGCCACGTCGATTCGTCCAGTCCCCTCGAGCAGAAGTATTCACGTCCGGGACGACCCTCCTCGGCGTTCATCAGACACCGATGGTAAACCTTGGCCGTCCACAAATTCATCCCAAAGAGCATGTCACGTTGACGGTTGCGCTCCCGCACCTCCACGCGCCGCTCCAGCTCGATGCCGGCACGTCTGGCCAGGAACTCCACCGCCTCAGGAAACTCCAGCCTCTCGGTGGTCATCACAAAGCTGAATACATTCCCACCTTTCCCGCAGCCGAAGCATTTGAAAATCTGCTTCGAGGGGCTCACCTGGAAGCTCGGCGTCTTCTCCCCGTGAAAAGGACACAGTGCCTTGTAGTCCTTTCCCGCCCGCTTCAGAGGAACGTATTCCTTGATGACCTCAACGATGTCGCTGGCCCGTCGGACTTCCTCTATCTGCTCCTCGCTGAAGAATCCTGCCACCGCCCCCCCGTTTTGCGACCGAAACCCGAACTTCCCCCGCCGCCGCAAAAAATGTCAGAAATCACCACCAGGCAAAAACACGGAAGTATATCTCACCCCGCCTCAAAAGTCAAATGACATACTCTCCCCGCTCGTCTCCTCAGACGGAAAACCGCCGCCCGCTCATTCGTAACGACTTGGGAGTAAAAGGCTTGCGGCAAGTCTTGACGGTCAGCTCCCCCCTCCTTTTACTGCCTCTCTCGTCGCAACTGCAAGGCAGGTGTGGAGATACAACTCGTATCTTTATACCCCACAATACATGAGTTGTCAAATTACCGGAGGATATTACCCCGATTTTCCTCAGAAATGCCTCCCGTTCCCGGTTTTTACCGTTGCAAAGCGGTCTATGTTGTCGTAGATTTCCGTAACTTCGAGGCGCAACGGTCCAACCGGACCCTTAATATGAAAACTTCAGATCTAAAATCTCTTGCCCTTTCGACCATAGAGCGTGCCCGCAGCCTGGGTGTCACCTTTGCCGACCTGCGCGTGATGCGGTCCGAGCTCACGCAGGCACGGGTGCAGGATTCGCGAGCGGATCGGCTGGGACACAATGTCGCGATGGGTGTAGGCCTGCGCGTCCTCGTGGACGAGGCATGGGGATTCGCCGGAACCGACGAATTGCGACCCCGGGCCCTCGAAGATGCCCTCCACAAGGCGGTGGCGATGGCGCGGGCCTCCAAGGACCACGTCCCTGACAAGGGCTCCGTGGCGGACATCGAGCCCACCGAGGCCGCCGAGACCGTCGAGGCGAAGATTCCGCCCCATTCGGTCCCCGTTCGGGAGAAGATGGATCGGCTGCTGGCGCTTGAGCAGGCGGCATTGAAAGACTGCGGCAGCATCATCGTGAATTCCATCCTGAGCTACGGCGACGGCGTCGGTCGAGAGCTGCTGGTGAACACCGCCGGGAGCTGCATCGAAAAGGAGGTGGTTCGCTGCTCGGTGTCGTGTCTGTTTGTGGCGAGTGACGGGAAGCTGTTCCAGCGTGCCGGGGAGAGCTACGCGAACCGTGCCGGCTTCGAGGTCGTCAAGGAACTCGACCCCGAGAAAACCACCGTTCACGTCGCACGCATCGCGGCGACGCAGCTCAAGGCCAAGCGTCCGCCGGCGGGGAAGTTCCCGGTGGTCTTCCATCCCTCGGTTACGGGTCTGTTGATGCACGAGGCCTTGGGGCACAACGCCGAGGCGGACGCCGTCTGGGCCGGCGAGTCCATCCTCGCCGGTCGCCTGGGCGACCGCATTGCCGTTCAGAAGGTCACCGTCTGTGACGACGCGACCTACCCGAACTCTTACGGGTCGTATGCGTACGACAGTGAAGGCATCCCGGGTCAGAAACGCGTGATCATCAAGGAAGGGGTGCTCAAGGGGTACCTGCACAGTCTGGAAACCGCGGACAAGTTCAACGTGAAACCCAACGGCTCGGCCCGGGCCCAGAGCTTCCTGCACCGTCCCATCGTCCGCATGAGCAACACCTACATGGCACCCGGAACCGACCGTGCGGAGGAGATCTTCAGGGGAATCGACCGCGGCATCTACCTCAAGGACGGCAGCTGGGGGTACGTGTTCGTGGACAAGGGACGATTCGTCTGTCACGCCACTCAGGCACAGATGATCGAGCACGGGAAGCTGGGTGAGCCGCTGCGCGACGTGTCCGTCGGCGGGATGATGCTCGAGACGCTGATGGACATCGAAGCGGTGGCCGACGATTTCGAGATGAACAAGCCCGGCACGTGCGGCAAGGGAGGTCAGGGGGCGCCGGTAAACTGTGGCGGCCCGCACGTCAGGGTGAAAAGTCTCGTGGTGGGAGGGGTATAGGGAACAGGACCCGCCACGGACGCGGGGTGACGGAATGACCGAGCCGGAACCGAAAACCGACGAGCTGATGTCGCTGGCGGAGCGGGCTCTGGATGCGGCGATGCAGGCCGGGGCTGAGTGGTGTGACGTCTCCGCCGGACACAGTCACGACGTCGCGGTGGAGGTGGAGAACGGTTCCATCAAGTCGGTGGACGCACTGTCGAACCATGCCTTCACGGTCCGGGCACTGGTGAGCGGTGCCCAGGGCGTATCTTCGGCCACGGGCTTCGAGGTGCAGGACCTCCTCTCCGGCGCCACCGATGCGGTGGCGATGGCACGGGCCGCCCAGCCCGACCCGGACTTCCGGGCACTCCCCGGGCCCTCCCATGCCGACATCGTCGAGGGACTGTACGACGAGCGAATCGTCGGCATGACGCCCGCCGACGCCGTGAACATCGCGGTGCGAAACATCGCCAACGCGAAATCCGTGGATCCGAAGGTGATCATCAGCGGGGGCGTCAGTCTCGACTGCTCGGAGGCGGTTTTCGCATCGTCCACGGGAATCCGTCTCGCCAAGCGCAGCACGGTCATCCAGGTGTCGTTCTTCAGCATTGTCAAGCGTGACGACGACGTCGGCTCGTTCTACGACTTCGACAGTGCGCGGATGCTGGACGACCTGGAGCCCGAGAGACCGGGGCGCGCGGCGACGGAACAGGCACTGCGGTTCTTAGGGGCGCGCAGGGTTCCCACACGACACATGGCCATCGTGTTGGGCCCGCTGGCGTCGTACTCGTTTCTGCGAAGCATCGCCGCGAGCACCAACGCCGAGAGCATCCAACGCCGCCGGTCCTACATGGTCGGTCGTCGGGGCACGCGTGTGGGCTCGCCCGTTCTGACGATGAGCGACGACGGGCTCATTCCGCGCGGGCTGTTCAGTGCACACCATGATGGCGAAGGTGCCCCCCGCCAACAGGTCACGCTGTTTGAGGAGGGGGTTTTCAGGTCGTACCTGCACAATTCCTACACGGCGGGGAAGGCGAACGAGCCGAATACCGGTCACGGCGGGCGTACGGGAGGCATCAGCCCCACGAACCTCGTCGTCCAGTTGGGCGACCGGACGGCCGAGGAGATCATCGCCGACACCGAGGAAGGCGTCTACATCAACATGGGCAGCATCACGCCCGACCCCGCAAGCGGCGACATCTCCGCGAGCGTCGATTTCGGCTTCAAAATAGAAAACGGGAAGCTCACCCTTCCCGTCGTCAACACGATGGTCAGCGGGAACGTCTTCGAATTCCTGGAGAACTTGGACGCCATCTCCAGCGACTACCGTGAGGAGCCCGGGAACAAACTCCCCACCATCCGCATCCGTGACGCACAGGTTGCCGGGAGCGAATGAGCCGGACACGGAGGGCGCGAAAGGCGACTCCCCTGGAGGGTCACTTGACTCAGCCACTCCTGTTTGAAGACTTCGAGGGACACGAACGCGGTGCGGCCCCGCCCGGAGACTGGTGGGTCGAGGGCGGCGAGAGGGTATGGATCGAGAGCGGACACCTGCACATGAAGGCCGACCCGCCCGGAGAACGCGACCGCGGCTACGTGTGCACGGTATGGCACAAGAGACCTTTCGGCGGGGACCTCCGCGTCCAGTTCGACGCTCACGTCGTCGCATCCAGCGTCGATGCCAACAACATCAACTTCTTTCTCTTCTACTCCGACCCGAGGGGCACGCCGCTGTTTGCCACCCGCACGGAGCGTGCCGACGCGGCCTATCCGCATTACCACAAGCTGAACGGGTACATCTTCACGTTCCTCAACGACACCCAGGGCGAAGGGGGGCGTGCGCCCGACGGCACCCCAAAGGCACGTTTTCGCATGCGACGGTGTCCGGGCTTTCGACTTGTGGACGAAGCGTACGACTACCACTGCCGGAAGGGCCTTACGTATCACGTCACCGTCACGAGGCAAGAAGGCCGATTGACCTACGCCGTGGACGGCCAGGTGTTTCTCCGCTGGAACGACGACGAGCCGCTGTCCGAGGGGCACATCGGGCTGAGAACCTTCCGGACCGACCTCTGGTGGGATAATATCCAGGTCGAGCGGCTGGACTGACCCGGCGGCCGCCACCTGCGCCCCCTGGAACCCCGACGGAATGCAACAAGTCTCGAATATCCGCCTCCGTTAACCGTCAGAACGCCCCGACACGGATTTTTCATTGAAACTTCCGGCCGGTTTCCGCGTCAAATAAAGCGGGTGTATACCCCGAGCGTCGAACTCCCTGGAACTTCCGGACCTGCAGCGTCATTTGTAACAAAAGAGGGCCCTGTCGGGTCTGTTGAGCGTATTTGCCGACGCATCGTCAAGAGGATGCGGCGTCGAATCGTCTTGACGCGCTGGAACGCTGTCAATATACTTACATCGGACATCGCGACGTCACACAAAGGGGAGCTAAGATGGTCAGAAAGTGGATTTTGGCAGTCGTCGTGCTTGCTCTGCTGGCCGGGACAGTGTGTGCCTGGACGCTCGTTCCATGGCGCGGCTGGGTGAGCGCGGTCCATATGGACAAAGCACTCGAGGCGGCAAAGAAGAAGAGCTGTCCCATTGTTTTTCTGTATGCCGAGAAGGAAGCACACCTCGTGGAGGAGAAGCGTCGGATGTCGCTGGCCCGTGTGTGGATGAAGCTGACCGGACTGCAGGGCATGGTGAAGGTGCTGGTCTACACCTCGCGGAGACCCCCGGCCACCTTCGAGCAGGTGGCTGGACAGGTGCAGGAGCCCGACCTTACGACGCCCCGCATGTACTTCGCCACCCCCGAACTCAAGATTCTCGGGTTCGTGCTGTACGGTGCACACAAGAAGACCGGAAACAGCGTCGCCCTGCACGCAAGGAAAACCATGATCTGGATCAACGAGTCCAGAGCGGAGATGACCAAGGCCAAGGAGGCCGCCGAGGAAGGACGGTTCGGCACCGCTCTCAAGACCTACCAGCGCATCCAGGCGGAGGACAAAAAGAAAGCGGTGCGCACCCATATCACCTGGAACGTCGTCCTCACCGAGAACGATTTCGACAGCTTCTACTTCCCGGAGATTGCCGGTAAGATCGAGGAACTGAACGAGATGGCCGAGGCCCGGCTGCAGAAGGCGAAAACGGCATACGACAACAAGGACTACAAGGAGGCCCGGAAGCTTCTCGCGGTGATGGTCAATAACAAAGGCGACCTGGAGGCCGTGAAAGAAGCCACCGAGCTGCTCGAGAAAGTCGAAGAGAAAGTCAAGGAGAAATAGTCGCGACGGGTCACCTGCGGAGCTCTGAGTCTTGCGAAAGGAGCCCAAGATGAAACGCACATTCGCATCCGCTTGCGTCGTGCTGTTGCTGCTTGCCTCGTGGCTTTCGGCAAAGGACATCGAGCCGAGACGTGGATGGGTAACGGGAGAACATGCAGAGAAGGCCGTCGCCTACGCCAAGAAAAAGGGGATGCCCATCGTCTTCCTCTACGCCTACAGCCAGTCGAGCTGTCCCAAGCACAACGCGCGCGCGGACACGTACATGCGCGACCGGTCGCTGAACGGGATGGTAAGGGTTCTCGTCTACTGTGACAAGCCGAGACCCGCTGCGTTCACCAAGGTGGTAAGTCAGGTGGGGCAGGACGGCGTGTACGTGCCCCGGATGTACATTGCCGACCCGGAGCTCCGGCTCCTGGGGTTCGTCCGGAACAACGTCACCGGCACGAAGCTTGCACGCATTGCATCCCTGGGCAAACGCAATATGGCCTGGCAGGGGAAAACCGTCAAGGCACTGAAGAAGGCCGAAAAGCTGGCTGCGGACGGGAAGTTCAACGCCGCGCTTGAGATCTACAAACTGGCGGAGAAAGAGGACAAGGGCTACGGCGTACTCATTGCGAGGACGTGGGACGAACAGCTTTCGGCCGCCGACGCGGAGCCGGCGTTCTTTCCCGAGCTCGCCCAGAAGAAAGAAGAACTCGCCCGTCTCGCGCAGACGCGCCTTGACCAGGCAACCGAACTCTACGAAAAGCAGAATTACGCCGAGGCGAAGAAGCTCTTGGAGCCGATGGTCAGGGATAAGGCCAACCTGGAGGCGGTCGCGAAGGCGACGGAGCTGCTGAAGAAAGTCAGGGAAGCCCTCAAGAAGAAGCCGTGACGTCGAACCGACGCCCCCATTGCACCGGAAAGGAAGACCCGTGAAACACCTGTGCATGTCGCTGCTGGTCATCCTGTTGGTCAGCGCGGGGAGTACACCCGCACGAGCGGCGCCGGACGATGAGACGCCGAAACAGAAAGCCGACAGGACACCCGCGGAGACGCCGAAAAAAGAGGACAAGGTCGAGGAACCCGAGAAGAAACCGTCGGGGCCAGTCGATGCGGACAAGCTGAAGCAGCAGCTCCTGGCGACCGCCGCCGCGGGAAAGCTCACCGACGACCTCATCGATCTCTTCAAGACATATGCCCTCGCCCGTGCAAAGCAGAAGCTTGCCAAGGACGTCCCCGCGGATTTCTGGACGTGGGTCGAGGCCAAACCGACCATCCGCGAAGGACTTCTGGTCGCCCTGCACCCCGAGTACAGCCCACACGTCGTGAAGAGCCTCGAGGCACTGAGGGAGAAGTTCGGCGAGAAGGTCGATACCCACCCGCATCTGGCGCTTGCCTTTGCCGTGGTCTTCGGTCGGGCCGGCGACGCCTCCCCCTGGGCCGCGGCGTTGGGCTACCTTCGCAAGGACCGCAAAGCACCCACGATGGAACAGTCCTTCAGGTATTACCTGAAGTATGAGAAGTCGATGAAGTTCTCCCTGACCCAGACGCCCTGGCCGCTGCTGGCGTATGTGGCGGACAACGAAACGCCGCTCCCGGAGCGACTCTGGGTGCTGAACACTTTCCGCCGGGCCGGGAAAGGCGTCTATTACAAGGTTCCGTACGACTGGGACCTGCTGAAGGGCAATCCGGACATCGGAAACCGTCCGCGTACGCTCGCCAACATCCGGAAGTACGGCGGGGTGTGTGTGGACCGTGCGTATTTTGCGAGTCGGGTCTACAAGTCTCTGGGCGTTCCGAGCATGAGCGTGAGCGGTGCGGGTCGTCGCGGCGGACACGCGTGGGTCGCCTGGGTCATCCCCGGGGAAAAATCGTACGAGCTTTACGACGAGGGTCGGTTCGACATGGACAGGTATTACACCGGCACCACGTGGGACCCACTGTCGCGAAAGAACGTGCTGGACCGTGACGTGCAGCTTCTATCGGCGGCACTCAGCACGTCTTACAAGCGATACCTGAACGCCTGCATCGGCTGTCATGTTTACGAGATGCTCGAGGGAGACAAGCGGAAAGGAAAGACGGGTCTGCTGAAAGACAGCGTGGAGATGAACCCGTTCGTCGCACGGCCGTGGCGGCTCCTGGCGGATGCCTGCGTCGAGGGAATCGCCACCAAGGAAGAGGGGGAAAAGCTCTTCGACTCGATCTTCAAGGCGTTGGCACCCTACCCCGACCTGACCTTCGAGGTCCTGGCGAAGGTCCTCTCGCCACGACTCCAAGTCGAGGGAGAGCCGGACAAGGAGGAAATCGACAGCAACAGTCGGGTGCTGAACCGTGCGTTCCAGCTCTACGAGAAAGCGAAGCGTCCGGACCTCGCCGTGAAGCTGTGTCTGCTCCAGGGGAGTTATTTTGAAGCCGTGGACCGCAAGATGTCGGCACTCAAGCTCTACGCGACGGCCTCTGAGAAATACGCACGAGAGCACTACGGATTCCGCGAGGTATTCGACCGCGTGCTGGTGATGCTTTCGGGCCAGAAAAACCTGAAAAGACGACTGGCCTTCTGTGAGGTGATGATCAAGGAGGTCCCGAAACAGCGAAGCGCCTTCGACAAGAAGCTCAACCAGTTGAACCCGTCCTACGTGTACGTCGTCCGGGCCTATATCCGTGCGCTCTACGCCGCCGGCAAGGACAGCCTGGCCGAGCGGTGGGAAAAGAAAATCGAACCGAAGGACCGGTGATTCGAGGCGCCTAAGAACGTCAGGTGCGGAACGCACCCGACAAAAAGAGGAGCAGACGTATTTGACCCATGACCTCAACATCCTATAATATAGGGTGACCGATTGGGTTTATTCGGGGGGAAAATCATGAAGCGCACATGCATTTTGGTATTGGCGATCCTTCTTGGCGCGGCGGGGGCGGCGTATGCCCCCACGCTCAAACCCGAGCCCGGGTGGGTAACCGGCGAGCACACCGAGAAGGCGGTTGCCGCCGCGAAGAAGAGAAACCGGATCCTGTGCTTCCTGTGGGCCTGGCACGAATCCTACTGGCGCACCACCGCCAAGAGGTATATGCGCAACAGTGCTCTTGGGGGCATGGTCAAGGTGCTCGTCTACGTCTCGAGGAAACCGCCACAGGCCATGAGCAAGGTAATGGACCAGGTGGCACGTCCGGACATCGGGACGCCCATCATGTATTTTGCCACGCCCGACGACCTCGTGGTGCTCGCATTCGTTCAGAGTGATTCGCGGCCCGACAAAGTCAGTCGCATGGCCGGACTGGCCAAGAAGGTCTTCGCCTGGCGAAACAGCACGAGGAAAGACGTCGCAAGAGCCGACAAGTTGGCGGAAGCCGGGAAATTCAAGGCCGCCCGCCAGATCTACGAGAGGGTCGTCAAGGAAGACCTCGGAAACACCGTGATCGTCCACAAGACATGGGACGCGGTCGTCAAGGCGGAGGAGATCGACGGCTTCTATTTCCCCGACGTGCCGGACAAGATCGACGCTCTCGAGGGCAAAGCCGAGGAGCGTCTGGAAAAGGCGGAGGAGCAGTTCGAGAAGGGGGAATATGCCAAGGCCAAGGAGATGGTTGAGCCGATGGTGAAGGACGCCGCCGACTTTGAAGCGGTGAAAAAGGCGGCCAAGCTCCTGGAGAACGTCGAGGAGAAGCTGAAGTCCACAAAGAAGTAGCTGTGACCGCAAGAGGGCCTTTGCAGGGGGCGGCGGGTCTCTCGATCCGCCGCCTCTTTTGGTATCGCCGGATCGGTGCGTCGGGGTGTGTCTTCACTCGTAGCGCAACGCCTGGATGGGGTCCTGCTTGGCGGCGGTCCACGCCGGGTAGATACCGAAGAAGAGTCCCACGGCGACCGCGACGATGAAGCCGGCAAGCACCGCCTGGAAGGAGAAGACCGCCTGGGCCCACGCCGCAGCCCACGTGATCCCATACCCCAGTGCGAACCCCAGGATGATCCCGATGGACCCGCCCACGAAGGAAATGCCCACGGCCTCGATCAGGAACTGCTTGAGGATGTCCATTTGGGTGGCACCCACGGAGCGTCGGATGCCGATCTCACGCGTGCGCTCCCTCACGGTCGCCAGCATAATGTTCATGATGCCGATGCCCCCGACCACCAGTGCGATAAAGGCCATGGCGAGGAGGACGAGGTTCATCAGGTCCCGGGCCTGCTGCTCGAACTCGAGCTTCTCTTCGGGGATGCTGACATCCACGTCATTCACCCCGAAGTGACGACGCCAGAGGATTTTGACGACCACGTCCCTGGTGGGTTTCACGTGTCGTCCCTCGGTGACGGCAAGGAGGATGCGGTCGATTTCGCTTGCACCGGTGGAGCGCTTGACGCGCAAGAGCGCCGCGGTCAGCGGCACGTAGATGTGACGGTTGAGGTCCTCGTCGCCCACGGGCTTTCTCGCCATCACCCCGATGACGTCGTAGGTCGTTCGACCGATGGTGACCCGTTGGCCAAGGGGGTCACGGTTTCCGAACAGTTCGCTCGCCGCCGACGAGCCCAACACACACACGCTCCGTGCAAACGTCATCTCCTCCTCCGTGAAGAAGCTCCCCTTGCCCACGCGGGAGTTGACCAGTGCCGGATACGCGGGCGTCGTTGCCCAGACCTCTGAGTTCCCCTTCACCGTTCCCACGATGATGTCGGCGTTCACCTGCTTCATGGGTGCCATGCCCTTGACGCTGGGCAGAATGGACGCGAGAGCGCGGGCGTCCGCGCACGTGAGACCTTCGTTGCCTTTCGATCGTGACTCCAGCAGCACCTCCCCCTCGAGCGTCCGTGCCGTCACGCGGACGGTATTGGCCCCCAAGGCTTCGATGTGTCGCACCAGTTCGAGTTCTGCGCCCTTGGCAACGGAGACGATGGCGATGACGGCGGCCACGCCGAACATCACCCCCAACATGGTGAGGAACGTGCGCATCTTGTGTGTCATGAGTCCCTCACGGAACCCGATAACGATCAGGTCCCACCATCCCATGCGATGTCGGTGCTTCTGGGGTCTCGCTCCTATCGCGCGGATCTCGTGATGCTCTTCGGCGGGCGTCTCTCGATGAGTCACGCGTTCCTCGCCGGTGATTTTTCCGTCGGTGAGGTAGACGATGCGGTCGGCGTAGTGGGCGAGTCTCTGGTCGTGGGTGACCATGACGATGGTTGCGCCCTGTTGATGGAGTCGGTGGAAGATGGCCATGATTTCGTTGCCGGTGGCGGTATCGAGGTTACCGGTGGGTTCGTCGGCGAGGAGGATTCGCGGCTGATTGGCGAGGGCGCGTCCGATGGCGACGCGTTGGATTTCCCCGCCGGAGAGTTCGGTGGGTCGGTGGGAGAGTCGTCCCTGGAGTCCGAGTTCCAGGGCGGCCGCCCGGGAGGTTTCCTGTCGTGTTTTTCGTGCGATACCGGCGTAGACCAGCGCGAGAGCGATGTTGTCACCGGCGGTGTTGTCGGAGAGGAGGTTGAAGGTTTGGAAGACGAACCCGACCTTCTGGTTTCTGACGCGGGAGAGTTCCGCGTCGCCTAACTCTGCCACCTCGATGTTGTCCAGCTGGTAGGTTCCGGCGGTGGGTTTGTCGAGGCAGCCCAGGACATGCATGAGGGTTGACTTTCCCGAGCCGGACGGTCCCATGACGGCGACGAACTCCCCCTCGCGGATGTCGAGATCGATGCCGCCGAGAGCCACCACCTCGATGTCTCCCTTGGCATAGACCCGACGAAGGTTCCTCACGCGGATGAAAGGGGTGTCTGTGCTCGCCCTCGCCTCCTCCTCCTGTAGTGCGGGTCCTCGTGGCCCGCGTCGCGTGGGTGCGGGCGGTCGAAGGGCCCCTGCGGGAGGAGCGCCCGAGCCCTCGTCCTCGTGGGTCATGTCGGCGACTCCGGGGACGCTTTCTGTGGGATGAGCACCATCTCGTCGGGGTTCAGTCCCTCCAGGACGACGACGTTCACGGCATCGGCAGCTCCCAGCGTGACGCGACGGATCTGCGTCTCTCCGCTCTGTCTGATCCACACGAAATTCCCTTCCGCCCCTCGCACGACAGCCCGACGAGGAACCACGATGCAGTTCTCAAACCGATCCGTGACGATGGAAACCTTGGCCGTGTGACTGGGACGCAGCTTCGGCGAGGTCTCTTCGATGTCCACCAAGATGTGGAAGCTCATGACGTTGGCCACCTCCTCCCGGAGGATGAGCGAGCGGTCACGTGCGAGTTTGCCCACCTCCCGAACGACGCCGTGGAAGCGCTCCTCCGGATAGGCGACGAGCCGGATGTCCACCTTTTGTCCGACCTTGACGCGGGGCCAGTCCGCCTGATTCACCACCGCCTCGACCGTCATGACCGACGGGTCGGCCACGTCTAACAGTCGGCTCGACTGCCAGACGGGATCCCCCTCCCGCAACGGCATTCCCCAGTGACGGGGATAGTAAACGACACCGTCGGTGGGTGCGGTGACGTGCGAGCGGTCGATGCGTCCCTGCATCAGATCGATCACGGCCTTGACCCGCTCGACGGCGACTTGGGCGACACGCACCTGGGTGGCCTGAAAACGGGCCTGACTGTTCAGACGCTTCTTGGCCAGCTCCAGCTGGACTTCCGCCCGCTTCACCTCCTGGTCGGCCACCGCGATGTCCTCCTTCGGGTCGCCCTTCAGCAGCAGCTCGTCATCCGTCTTGGCCTTGAGGTAATCGGCGCGCGCTCGCTCGAACCTGAGTCTCGCCAGGGCGATGGTCCGACCGCTCTGGATCCCCTTTTCTCCCAGTTTCTTCAGTCGGTCATATTCCTTGTCGGCCGCATCCATGGCGAACTTCGTCTGATCGACGGTGAGACGTGACAACGCCGCGTCGGTTCGTGTGGGCGGTCCGAGGACGGACCGTTTCAGTCGTGCGAGTTCGAGCTGGAGTCCCGCCTTTTTCACCTCGAATTCGAGCTCGTCCGAGACGAGCTGCTCCTCCAGACGAGCCCGACGCAGCTCCGCCTCCACCACCGAGAGCTCGAGCTTCTGCCGCTCCAGACTCTCCGCGTACTCCGTGCTGTCCATCCGGGCCACCTCGGTGTCCTTCTTCACCCACGTCCCCTCCTCGATGACCCACGCGACCTTCCCGCTGATGGGTGAGGGAACGACGACGCGGTGCTTGGGTCGGAGACTTCCCGTCGCGGTGGTGCGGAGCTCGACGTTCGCACGTGCCACGACGATCGTCTCGCAGGCAGCGATCTCGGGAGCCGACATGGTCGCGTTGTCGTCCGCGAGAAGCGCCGACACGGACGCCGCCGACAGGGCCACCACCCCCAGGATACACCGCATTGCCCTCATTGCCTCTTCCCCTCGCCGAATCCCGTGCGCCTGGGTCCAACCAAGGACACGCGGTCGCCCTCCTTCAAGCCCTCGAGGACGAGTGCATCGACGTCGGAGCGTCCGCCGATCTTGACCGGCGTCACGACGAGTTCCTTGTCTTTCACGAGGTAAACGACGTCTTTTCCGTCGGCCGAGAACACGGCCTTTCCCGGAACCACCAGCCCCTCGGCCTCCTGCTGTGTGCGGATTTCCGCCCGGCCGTTGAGGCCGGTTCGGACGGAGGAGTCTTTCTGGTCGAAGGTGATGATGGTTTCGACGACCTTGGTTCCGAGGTCTTCGCGGTCGGAATCGGAGCCCCCGCTTTCCCGGCCGCCTTTTCGCTTGGTAATCGGCTCGATCTTGCTGACCTTGCCGGTGAGTTTCTTCTGACGGTATGCATCCAGACGGACGCGTGCGAACTGTCCCACCGAGAGTGCCCCGATGTCCTGCTCCTCGACCTCGACCTTGATCTGCATGCGGGTGGTATCGGGGAGTTCCATGAGGCGGTGGAAGGGACGGACCTCCATGCCCTCTTTGATTTTTTCCATACCCTCGTGGGTCCAGAGACGGCAGTAGAAGACGGTTCCGGAGACGGGGGCACGGATGGTGCATTCCTGTTCGATTCGTTCGACGCGGCGGAGGTTTTCCTTGTTGAGTTTGAGTGTTCCCTGAGCTTTTTTGAGCTGTTCCTGGAACTGACCGGTGGTGAGATCGCGGGTGCGAAGGGCACGGTCGAGTTCGAGTTGGGCGAGTTCGACGGCGATCTGTTCTTGGCGAAGCTCCTCCTGGGTGGCGCCTTGTGCGGTGAGTCGGTAGATGAGGTCCGCACGTTTGTGCTGTGTGAGGGCGCTCATGTTTTCGAGTTGACGCTGTTCCACCTGCTGAAGGGAGACGCCGCCGCCCTTCTCGTAGAGTTTTTGGATGTTTTCGAATCGTCGTCTGGCCTGCTCGGCAGCTTTTTGGGTGGTATCCCTGTCGATTTCGGCATTTCGGAGGTCGGACGGAAGGGGGAGGGCTTTGAGCTCTTCGAGGGCGGCATTGGTTTTGGCAAGGTCCTCGCGGGCCTTGGTGACCAAGGCGTCGAGTCGGTCCCTCTCGGAGATTAGAGATGCCTGTGCACTTTCGAGCGCGCCCTCGGAGGAGCGGATGTCGCGACTGACGTCGCGCGCCCACTCTTCGAGGTTTTCGGTATCGAGCTCGATGAGGACGTCGCCTTTGTTGACGTCTTCGCCCTCTTTGACCATGATTTTGGAGATTTTGAGTCCCCACCATCGTGGAGGAGCGATGGTGACGTTGCTCTCGGCGGTGACCTTTCCGCGAGCGGAGACCCAGACGACGAACTTGTCGCGTCGGACGACGGCGGTGTTTTCTTCGTCGTCGGCGGCTTCGCCGCGTACACATCCCGACGTTAGAGTCCCCACCGCAGCAAGCAAGAGCAGGAGAGGGACATTCCTCATTTCAGCTTCCCTTCTCGGTGGGGGTGTCCAGGAGCACGCGCTCACCGGTTCTGAGTCCTTTGGTGACCTGGACCCAGTCGCTGGCGTGGATCCCCAAGGAGACCTGTCGCAATTTTGGACGACGTCCGTCAAGGACGCGCACCCACTTCCGACCGTCCCGCTCGAACACGGCGTCGATCGGGACGCTGAGCGCGTTGGGGACCTTCTCACACAGGATGACAACCTCGGCCTCGACGTTCGGGCGCAGGAAGACGTCGTGTCCATCAACGGTGACCAGGACATCGAAGGCCTGGATGCCCACCTTTTCCTCTCGGGACCTCCTGCGGAGGAGTTGTCCCTCGGATTTGTCTTCGGCGACCTTGGCGACCTCCTTGACGGTGCCGGTGAAGACGCGCTTCGGCGCCGAGACCGCACGGATCTCGACGGGCTGACCCACGTGAATGCGCGAGAAATCCGACTCCCCGACCTTCGCACGCACCACCATGTTGTCGAGGTCGGCGATATCGAAGAGATGTGCACGATGCCAGAACTGTGTTCCGAGCTCCAGCGGCCGTCCGCGGATGGTCCGGTAAACCAGCACCCCCTCACCCGTCGCCTTTACCTGGAGGTTGTCGAGCTCTTTCTGCGACCGCTCCAGTCGGGCCTTCATCTTGTCCACCGAAGCCTCGGCCGAGCGCACGTCCGCCTCGAGAACGGTAAGCTGTCTCGGCTGCCGACGCTTCGCGTCCTCGAGGTCGATCTGTGCCTTGGTAAGGTCGCGTCTGGCCGCTTCGAGTTCCGCGGGCGAGGCACCGGTAAGGAGCTGCCCCAAAGTGTTCTCAGCCTTTTCCAGCTCCCCTTTCGCCTCGGTGTAGGCGAGTTCCTTCTCGCGTACCTCTTCGGTCGAAAAGATCATCGCACCCCTTTCCGACAGGTCCTTGACGATGTTGAGATCCTCTCTGGCGATTTCGAGTCGGCTTTTCCGGTAGTCGCATTCGAGACGTGCCCGCGTCACGTCATCAGGGTGGGGCAGCGATTTGAGTCTCTGGTATTGAGTGCGCTTGATGGCGAGGTCGGCTTCTAACGTCATGATGTTGGCCGCAATTTCCTCCTTACGCACCCTCCTCTGTTCGCTCTTCTCCGCCAGACGCGCCTCCGACATTTTCAGGTCGTTCGTGTGGGTGAGCACGCGCTCGCGCAGGTCGGTCTCGTCAAACCTGGCGAGCACCTCGCCTTCAGAGACCATCCTGCCTTCCGGGGCCAGATAGGTGAGGACCTTTCCCCGAGGTCTGGCCTCGACGCGGATGGCGTTGCCCGACTCCAGCTTCCCGACCGCCCGCACGCGCACCACCAGCTCCCCCTGCTTGACGGGGACGGTCAATCCCGACGAGGCCGACAAATCGGGACCCAAAAGCAGCCAGGACACCAGCACGACCAACGCCACCGCACCCATGGCTATAAGCACTCTCGAAGCCATCACCACCTCATGTCAAATTCCAGGAGAAACGCGAAATGACGAGTGACGAATGACGATTCAATGTCCGAATGACACAATGACGATGTTCTCGTTTCGGACATTCGGATTTCGTGCTTGAATCGTCATTAGACCTTTGTCATTCGTCACTGCACCCATGCCCTGAGCGTAGTCGAGGGGCCCAAAACCCCCTTAGTAGTATCCAAATCGTGCGACTTATCCCAAACAAAGCCAACAAGTTCCGCCCCTCGTCCCGACGGATCCTCGGGGTCCGGAGGGAGATTTTCGTGCCCTTTAGAGAAAAAGCGATTCTTAGGCTTCAGACTTCAGGCACGGCGAAGCCGACTCTCTCTTCAGCCCTTCACAAGCCGTACTCGCGTTCACTCGCGGTTGTTTCGGTCAAACTCACAGATAGCTTCTGACAAAGTCATAGATTCCCCGCAGAGCGCTGCGGTAGTAGATCTCCTCCAGAAACATCCAGTGGAGCAGTTTCATGCCGGCCGCCGTCAGAACCGCCGCCAGGAGCAGCACGAGGACGACAACTCCCCGGGTGCCCAGTCGCGGGCGTTTGAGGAGGGTGCGGGAGCCCGACGCGTCGAAGCCGCGGCTCTCCACCGACAGTGCGAGAGCCCGGCTACGCCGGATGGCGTTGGCAAATATCGGCCCCAAGAGCTGCGAAAGCTCCCGGCCCGGTCTGAGCCACCGCCCGCGTCTCCAGTGATACCCCTTCATCCGCCGAGCCGTCATCACCACGCCCGCTTCCGAAACCACGACGGATAAGAACCTCAGCGCCGTCACCGTCATGAACGCCAACCCATACGGGACCCTGAGTCTCACCAACGCCGAAAGGAACGCGTGCGCGTCCGTCGTCCAGCAAACCAACAGCCCCAGACCGATCATCGTCACGATGCGGAGCGACTGCACCGCGCCGTATGCAAGTCCCTCCCGGTAGACGCAAACCCCGCCCGTCACGCCGCCTAAGACCGGGAGGTCCTTCGGGATCAGTTGCAGCAGCACCGTCCGCGGGACGTTCGCATAGAACAGCGCCTGGGTCAGCATCATCCCCCACACCGTCAACAGCGCAATCACCACGACCATACGCACCTTCGACGCGGGAAGACCGCTCAGGCAGTAGAGAACCACGACCAGAGCAAAGAGTCCCAGCAAGGTCTGGGGCGCATCGATGAGCACGACCAGGAGCGCAGCCGAAAGCAGCCCCGCGAGCTTGAGCCGGACGTCAAGCTCGCGAATCCAGTCCCGCGCGCGTGTCGGCTCGACGAGTGACCGCAGTCCGATCATCAACGTTTCTCCGCAGAAAACATCGCTGCAAGTTCGTCCACCGAAGTAGGGGCAGGAAGACCGAGTGCGCGTGCGATCTCGACCGAGGCCGGCGGGCGAAGCCCGGCGCTCCTTAGCAGATCGGCACGTGCGAAGATCTCCGCGGGCGCCCCGTCCGCCAACACACGTCCCTCCGCAAGCACCACCAATCGGTTCGCGTAGCGTGCCGCCGTCTGCATGTCGTGCGTGCAAAAGACCACCGCAGCGCCGTCGGCAGGTGCGACCAGATGGTCCATCATCGACTCGATCTGCACCCGGTCCTGTCCGGTGGTGGGCTCGTCCAAGAGCAGAAGCGTCGGTCGCATGCTGAGGATGGAGGCAAGGGCCACGCGAAGTCTCTGTCCGCGACTCAACGCCAGGGGCGGCTCCGCCGAAAGATCGTCAATCCCGAGGGCGCGCATGGTTTCAGAGGTCCTTCGAGAGACCTCCTGTTCGCTCCATCCGAGGTTGGTCGGTCCCGCGGCCACCTCCTCGTCCACACGCTCGGCGAGCAGCATCAGTTCCGGGTTCTGAAGCAGCATCGCGACCTCCCCTCGACTGCGCCGACGCGTAGCGATGTCCCTGCCCAGGACGCTGCCCGAACCGGACGAGGGCCTCAGACTTCCCAGGAGCGTCAAGAGCAGTGTGCTCTTACCGGAGCCGTTCGCCCCCATCACCGCCATCACCTCTCCCGGGAAGATCCGCAAATCGACCTCGTGCAGGACGTCCGGCATCCGCCGGCCGTACCTCACGCTCACCGATTTCAACTCGACGAGCGGCTCAGCGGATTCCCGCCGGGTCGTCTCGGCCGGTCCCCGTTGGTGCGACCGAACCTTTACGGAGGGTTTGCCCAAGAGCGCGACTGCGTCATCGACGGACAGCGGTCGTTCGCTTCGCCCGAGCTTGTGCATCAGTTCGGCCGGCTCGGGCACGCGCAGACCCAGTCTTTCGTAGATGTCCAACTCGTCGAACGCGCGGTCGGTCTCACAGTCGAGAACGATGCGTCCGGACTCCATCAGCACAACCCGATCCGCCGGGCCGACCACGGCGTGCATTCGATGTTCGACCAGCACGATGGTCAATCCGAGGTCATCTTTGAGCTTCTTAAGCACCTCTAAGACCTGCTCGGCGCCCGCCGGGTCGAGCTGACTCAAGGGCTCGTCCAAGACCAGCACCTTCGGCTGCATGGCGATGACCGCGGCGATAGCGAGTCGCTGCTTCTGTCCGCCGGAGAGTTCGGCGATGGGCGTGTCGGCGACGCCCGACAGTCCCACTTCTTCGAGTGCCCAGCGGACGCGTCTCCTGATCTCATCCGGTTCGAGATGGATATTTTCGAGACCGAAGGCCACCTCGTCCGCCGGACGCGAGCTGAAGAGCTGGTCCTCGGGACTCTGAAAGACGAGCCCGACGCGCGACGAGAGCCACGCGAGCTCCGCCTCGCACGTCTCGCGACCGAGAACCGCGACGCGTCCGGTGAGACTGCCGCCGGAATCGTGCGGAATGATCCCGTTCATCGTCCGCAAAAGCGTGCTCTTGCCGCACCCGGTCGGCCCGCTGAGGAGCACGAATTCACCCGCCCGCACCGAAAGTTCCACCTCGCACAGGGAAGGCTCCTCCCTGCCCGGGTAGGTGTAGGACAGCTTCGAGATGTCGATCAGTTTTTCAGCCACAACACACCTACTCACCATGTGCCACGGCTGGCTTGTCCAGCCGTGCATTCCTTGGCACTCGTCCCCTCACCCCGACCCTCTCCCTCAAGGGGCGAGGGAGAAGAACTCCCGCCTCACTCACCCCCATGTCGTGTCGAACTGCGACGTGCCCCACAAGGGGACGCACTACAGGCCCGCCCTCACTCGCTGATGCGGCGCAGTCTCAGCCCGAGCTTCATCCCGGGAAGCGCACCCAGCACCGCGTAGAGAAATCCGTTGACCACCACGCTCAGCCAGATGAACCAGTCCGCGAAATACAGCCGGTAAAAGGTGATGTTGAGACAATAGATGACGTACTGTGTCGCACCGTTGACCACGCCCAGCAGAAGCGCCACGTAAACAAACGACGCGAGACCGATGTCGCGCCGACGCAGCACGCCGCGCTTCGACGTGACGCCCGCAGCGTAAAGCACCACCTCCATCAGGACCACCGACGCGCCGAGGTAGAAAAGGTCCACCGGCGTGAACCCGCCGAAGGCCAATCCGCCGATGAGGTATCGCACGACGCTCACTAACGTCACCGTCCCCACGCGCGGCACCAGGACCAGAAGCGTCACGAGTACCAGGATTCTCAGGATCTCGAAGAAGATCCCCTGGATGAGGAATCCGAACGGCCCGGCGACCGCGCTGAAAAGCGGTCCGAGGACGCTCCCGGGAAAGATGACCAGCACGAAGGTCACGCTTGCGAAAAGGGCGATCAGCACGAGTTCGGAGACGCGGAACGTCCCGAAGACCTTCCGCTGTCTTCCAAGGAAGAGCAAGAGTCCCGCGAGCGATGAGACGATTGCCGCCCCGGTCACCACAAGCGCCCTGAGGTCCGTCACACGCACCTGGAACGGGTGCTCAAGATGAGCCGCGACGATATCCGTCCCGAGGATGCGCGCTTCGACGACGGAGCGATACCGTCCCGGAAGCGCATCCTCGGGCCGCACGAACAGGGGCAGGACGACCGGAGTCTCCGCACCGGGTGCGAGTTCGGCGGTAACGGTGAAACGCCCGTCCGCGCCCGCCAGGTAATCGGGCGGGCGAAAGCCGCCCGGGGAGAGATCGTCGTCGGCATTCAGAACCTGCATCGTCACTGCGAGGGGCACCGGCTCGGTGCCCCGGTTCTCGAAGAGGACGGTGTGGTGGGTGAACGGCGCGTAATAGTCGAAATACTGCTCGGAGAATCCAAGGTATCGGCGAAGTGCGAGTCCCATTCCGCTCGGCAGGAGCACCGTATCGCGCGGCTTGCGGACGTCGCGTTCGCCGTGAGCGTCCGTGGGCATCAGGACTTCCGCGGCAGCAACGCCCTTCCTGACCTCCGAGACGGCGACCACACGAATCGGGACCGATCGCTCGAGCGTGTATGTCCAGCCGCTGACCTTAGCCGTGAGGCGGGCGGAGACGGCGGAGCGGTCGCCCTCCTTTCCCGTGACGTTGAGGGGGATGAGGAACTGCCGTATCTGCATAGGTGTGGCCACGTCGGCCTCTCGCGCCAAGATGGTTCGCCCGGCGTCGTCCCGGGAAGTCTTCCAGTCCGGAAGCGGGCCGGCAGGCTCCAGTCCCTTGTCCAACACCAACCGGAGCTCTCCCTTGACGGCCCTTGTCCACGCGAGCACTTCCACTTCAGCGCTGAAGGCGGCGCCGGGTGAAAAGAACGCACGCCCCTTCGTTCGCGGGCGCCCCCAGCGCTCTGTGACGTCCGCCTCGCCCGTGTACGGAACCTGCAGGACCATGCTTACATCGGGAACGCCCCCGATGACGGGAACGCCCCGGGCCTCGAGCGGCTCTTCGCCCGGAACAAACGCCTTCACGGTGTACCGCCGGTTCCACAGGTCGAGGAAAAGGCGGTGACGCGTGATCGGCCGGTCGTGCAGGCGCTCGGCGAGAACGCACCTCGGGGGCTTCTCGCCGTCGGTCATCCAGAGCTCAATCCGGCTCACCCTCGTCGGCCGGGCAAACCTCAACACGGCACCGTCGCCGACGAATTCCATCTTCAACGCAGGCGCCGGGGCGCCGCCGAATGTTGGCGCCGCTGACGCGGTAAGCAAGACCGGAATGAGCAGTTTCCGCAGAAGCATTTCCGCCTCAACGCAGGATGTGGAGACGATATGTCCCGACGACCGTCATCTCGTCGGGCAGTCGCACGGGTGCTTCCACCGTGGCGATGGTTTTTCCGTCGGGACTGACGGCGAGCGCCACAACGGGGCCCGCCGTGTGATATCGGAAAAGCAGCTTGTCAATGGGCGCGGCCGCGGTTCGACCGCCGAAGGGGAAATCGCCCTCTTCGGGCGGAGGCAAGGTGAAAGCCGTGTCGAATGCGGTCAAACCGTAGTCCATGGGGTCATCGGGCGAGAAGGACTGCTGCGTGGAGGCGACGAGAAGGTTCCGCCCCGCTGCGACCGATTGTGCGGTGGTCGTGAGTTTCCACCGCCACAGGAGCTTCCCCGTCGCGCCCTCCAGTGCGAAGAGCGTGTTGGCAGCGGGATGGTCGGCCCGGACGGTCTTCCCCTTCGCACTCGCCGAAGGTGCGATCAGCCGGCCGTCGGTCAGGATGTACAGCTCGTTCCCGCTTCCCGCCGCCCAAGGCGCGCCTGCATAGACCGGCACACCCGTCACCTCGACGGGCCTCGCAAGATCCAGATTCCGGACGAGCTTGAGCACGGGGGTGCCTCCCTCGGAGTGAGTGTCGAAAACCGCGCCGCGCCCGTCCATCATCCCGACGGCAAGATGCCCGAAACCGTCGAACGCCAGACCATACCACATGGGGGTGGTCGTGAAATGCGGCACAAGCGGCTCGAACCTGTGACGGTCAAGCACCTTTCCCGACGCGACGTCCAGGAGAACTATCGCCGCCTGCGGTGTCTTGTCTCCTTCGGCGGGCGCCTCCCACTGATAGGCGGACAGCGCGACGACCTCGTCGTCCAGGTCGAACCAGGAGATATTCCGTGGCAGCGGCGCGTCGGCGGGCCATTTCCACCGGGCGACGCCGGTGCGTCCGTCAAAGCGATACATCCGCGAGAGATGCCGGGGTTTCCCCCCGTGGGTCCAACTGTGGAAGCCATCGACGACGAGGTCGTCGCCGAGCGCGCGCATGCAGTAGACCTGGGGATAGGAATAGAGTGCGAAGAAGTCGTGCGCCCGTGCGGGCCGCGAGGTCTCCAGCTCGTCGGCCAGCCGGAACCGCCAGAGCTCCACCTTCGTTTTGAGGTCGAACGCCCGGACAAACCCGTCGTAGCTCATCTCGCCGGCGTAGACGCGCGAGTCGTCTTCACTGATTGCCACACGCTTAATCACGGCTTCCGGAAACCGTTTCTCGAAGACGCATCCGCCGGTCCGGGTGTCGAAGACGCGGAGGTATCCCCCGAAGGTCCCCACGGCAAGGAGTGTCCCGTCGGCGGAAAAGGCGAGGGAAGCGTCCGGTTCGCCGCCCGAGGTGACGCTTCCGGCGTGGACCTTCTCGAGGGGCACGGTGCGGACCACCAACGGCTCGGGGCGTATCGGCGCGGTCACCGCCGCCAAGAAGACCACCGAACCGTCCGTCGACCAAAGCGTCAGCTCATACCGTTTGCCACGCTCCCAGCCGAAGTGGAAGACGGTCCTTCCCCCGACGGGAAGCGCCGGTGTCAGCTTGATGGTGCGACCCTCGGTGGTGACGTCGAGCACCACGTTCGCGCGGGCTTCGCCCGGCAGAAGGAGTCCGTCGCGAATGAAGGTCACCCGTTCTTCGGAATCCGTCGTCGCCGACGGCCCGCATCCGCAGACAGCCACAAGAACCATCACCAACGCCAGGCCAAGACGCGGCATCGCTCACCAGACAGAAAGACGAAACATCAGGAAGACCGTGTGATTTGACGCAGCACATGATCCGAACAGGTCAGGATACATTCGAAGCAATGTGGGAATCAAGGAATAAACAGGGAGGTGTCGCCGAGGTCGTTGATCATTCCGACGGGGGCCTTCGGGAGCACGTCAAGGGCGTTCCTCGGTTCGCGGCTCTCGATGTGACCGTCACAGAAGATCACGTTCGCCTGGCCGGCGTGACGGAAATGCACGGTGAAGTCGGAGGGACTGACGTAGTCCCACTCCTCCACGACCAACTTTCCCAAGACGCCGGTCTGCCTCTCCCAGACGACGTGCGAGCAGTCGGCAAAGAGCACGATGTTCTCGGGCTTGGCGATGTGATTGCCTTTCCGTCCGGCGACGCCGAAACGGTTGTACCCGTAGCCGAGCGTGGCGCCCTGCTGTCTCCTGCCCTCTCGCGTGGTGGCCCTGAACGCCGGACAGCACCCGACGTTGCTGACCAGAGAATAATACGGGAAGAGATATCCCCTCGTGACGTCCAGCTCGACGCCGCCGCCCGCAAGGGGACGTTCGAGACCGTAATAGTAGAGCGTTCCTTCGTCGGTCTCCAACTCCCGCGGGAAATAGGTGTTGTCGTTATACTGGAGGTAAAGCTGGACGGCAACACCCATCTGCTTGAGGTGGTTCTGACAGACGGCCTGTATGGCGCGTGCCCGTGCGTGCCAGAAGACCGGAAGCGTCAGAGCCGCCAGGACACCGATCACCACGATGACGACGAGTATCTCCAGCAGGGTCACGGCGCGCCGTCGCCACGACCCCAACCGAACCTTTCTCCGCCCCATGAGGGACCTCTCCAGAAAGCGGAAAAGCCGGTCTTCCGGGGCCCGCGGGCCGGATACTACCGGCGGACACCCCGGAAAGCTCTCCTTCAGTTTACCCCACGCACCTCGGCCGTGTCAACAGCACAATTCTTGTTTTTTTTGGCCCTTTAGACCTGCCCGAAAGAAGTACGCGGTACGTTCTTGTCCCACGGGAAGATCACCGGAGCACTGGAGCTCTGCCGATCGGGGGACCAGGGGAGTAAAGGGAATCCGGCCGGAAAAGAATCACCCGTCCCGGTTGCGGGTACGGATGATTGTGGTCTCTTGTAGGTCACGTGAGGCAGCGGCGATCAGCGTGCCTCGTGTGTGACGCCGCTGGGACGTGAGCTTGACCACGGGTTAATCGAGAACCCCCGCAGCCAGTGCATCTCCCTCCTGGCAAAGACCTCCCAGGGGGTCCCGGCGTGCTTGTCGATGACCTCCTGGAACATGGCCTCGATCTTCTTCCGTTCCTCGTGAACCTTCTGGAGGTCTCCCCTCAACACGACGTTGCGCCAGTACCCGATGTGCCAGCCAATGTCTCCGGGCGGAGGGATGTTCCGTTTCCGCATGAGGTCGGTGAGGGCGAGCTTGTATTGGGTGAGTCGGAAGCGCTGCTTGTGCAGCTCGGCCCACATGAGCAGACGGTTGGCTTCCCAGCGTTTGGGTGAATCCTTGAACGCGACGTTGCTCAAGTCCTTCATCCGCTTGATCCCGTCGTTCATGAGCCGGATCCACTCATCCACCACCTGCATCGACTTCTCCATCTGTCGGACGCCGGCCTCGCTGTTGTGGTAGTAGCTTCGGAAGCGTCGGTCCTCCTTGTCCCGGATGGCGATCCACCCGTCCACGAGTCCCATGAGGACGCGACGGGCGGGATTCGTCTTGTTGTGCTTGGCGAGTTGGGTTCGGGAGTCGAGCTCGGGCTGGTAGCCGCTGAGCAGTTTCTCGTAGTCATACGACTTCGCACTGGTGGCCCGCAGGAGGTAGTAAACGCCGCCGGTTTCTTTGCAGAGCCGACTGGGACCGTAGGGACCGAAACCGGAAGGGACGCGCTCGGTCCGACGGAAGTACCAGTCGTGCGGGAACATCTCCCCGAACCCGCTTTCGATGCCCCGGTTGACCCACGCATACGGACTGACGCCCTTCGGCACCGTCGGGTCGTAGGTCTGCTCGGCGCTGTAGTTGAACCCTCCCGCTTCGTTCCCGAAGACCAGCAGCGTCGCTTTCGTCCTTTTCAGGTGTGCACGGGTCCGCTCCAGGGGTGAGTTGGGACCGTCCTGCCAGTTTGTGTCGTCGTCGCCCCCCTCATCGGTGACCATCACGATGACGATGTTGCGCGAGTACTTCCGTGCGTACCGGGCGTACTCCGTCAGCACCCGGTTGATCGCCATGAGGTAGTTTTCCTTCCCCGAATCATCGACGCGAATCCGGTCGATAGCCGCCCGCACCTTGTCCATGTCGGTGGTGGGTTCCTTCAGCACGATGTGAAAATCCTTCCCGTAGCTCGCGACGGCCGTAACGATGCGCATCTTCTGCCGGGAATCGCCCAGGTCGATGCCCAAGCTTTCGTACAGCTCGTCCACCTTCTGACGCACGATCTGCTGGTCGTCCTTCATGGACTTCGACTCGTCGAAGAGCCAGACGGCCAGACAGCGCTCTCGCCAGCCCGGCCAGCCGCTCATGTCACCGATGGCCCCGTCGAGTCCGCCCGCCAGGTGGAACCCCGTGCCCTCTCCGATCGACCCGACACGCATCACGCCGCCCGGCGCGGCGAGCACCGCCATGCCCGGATTGGGCGTGGCACGTTTTTTGAGGATGTCCTCGAGCTGTGGGAGGTCTTTCTGGGAGAGCTGGACCCTCTTGACGTCGGTGATGCGCTTCGGCTGGATCTTCTGGTCCTCGGTAACCGGCTTGGGCAAATCGAGCATCACCGGCGGCAGTTCGAGCTTCTCGCGGATGCTCGTGTCAATCCGCACCTCGTCCTTGGGCAGGGGAATCTCCCAGGTGTAGCCGTAGGCAAACGTGAGGATGACGCCGTGAACCAGCAGGGAGATCGCCCACCACGGCGTGTTCCTCAGCATCCCGCGCAGCTTGTCCTGGAAGCTCTCACCGTAAAAGTTCGACATCAGTCACCTCCTGAACGCCCCTTGGCGGCCCCGTTCACCCTTATATTATATCCGTTGACGCGCAACTGTCAAAAAAGACGATACCCCGAAGGAAAAAAAGGGGTCTGACCCCCTTTTTCAGCGGGGCTCGCTCTTCAGACCCGCGCCGCCCCGGCTCCGGGAATGCGGGCCGATCCAGTACCCGACCACCCCCCGCATCTCACTCCTGGCGAAGACCTCCCAGGGGGTCCCGCCGTGTCGGTCGATGACGGCCTGATACAGGGCCCGGACCTTCTTCTGTTCTTCCAGCATCCTATTCATGTCGCCGCCGCGCAGGCGTCCCCCGTAGTAGGCGCCGACGACCCACCCGATGTCCCCCGGAGGCGGAATCTTCCGTCCGGCCAGGAGGTCCATGATCGCGAGCTTGTACTGCACGAGCCGAAAGCGGATCTTGTGAAGCTGTGCCCACATCAACTCCTGGTTGCCCTGCCAGCGCTTTGGGGAAGACCTGAACGAAATGTTCGACAGCCCCCTGATGTGCCGGATGGCATCGTTAACGAGCCTCAGCCACTCGTCCGCCGTCTCGATCGATTTCTCCATCGCGTGTCGGCCGCCGTCGTCGTTGCGGAAGTACATGCCCAGACGCTTGCCTTCTTCGTCCCAGATATTCTGCCACCGGTCGATGAGCGTCATGAACGCGCGACGGTATCTGTTCCTTGCGTTGCGTTTGGCGATTTCGATGCGCGAGGCGAGCTCGGGCTGATATCCTTCGAGCAGTTTCTCGTAATCGTAGGACCTCGCACTGGCACTGCGCAGGAGGTAATAAATCCCGCCCGTTTCTTTGCAGAGCCGACTGGGACCGTAGGGACCGAACCCGGAAGGGACACGTCGCGTGTTCCGACAGGAATAGTAGACGTGCCACCGGAAGGGGAACATCTCTCCGAAGACGGTATCGATCCCGCGGTTCACCGACGCCCACGGACTGTACCCCCTCTCGACGGTGGGGTCGTAGGTGACCTGGGAGGCATAATTGAACGCCCCCGCCTCGTTCCCGAAGACCAACAGAGAGCATTTCAGTTTCTTCATCCGGGCGATCGTCACTTCCAGCAGGTCGAGCTTTCCTTCTTTCCAGTCCTTGTCGTCGTCCCCGCCTTCATCGGTCACCATGATAATGACGATGTTCCGGGAGAATTTGCGTGCGTACCCCGAGAACTCGTTCAGCACGCCGTTGATGCCGTTGAGGTAGTTTTCCTGGCCCGACGGATCGACGCGGATGCGGGAGATGGCGTGACGGATCTTCGCCATCTCGCTGGTGGGGCGCTTGAGCAGGACGTGGAAATCCTTGCCGTAGCTGCACACGGCTGTCATGATCCGCCGCGTCTGTCTCGAATCGGCGAGGTCGATGCCCAAGCTCTCGTAGAGCTCGTCCACCTTCTGACGCACGATCTGCTGGTCGTCCTTCATGGACTTGGACTCGTCGAAGAGCCAGACCGCGAGACATCGGTTCTGCCAGCCGGGCCAGCCGCTCAGGTCGGCGATCGCCGTTGAGAGTCCCGTGGACACGCGGAAGCCCTCCCCGGTGCCGATTTCCCCCACCTGCATCACGCCGCCCGGGGCCGCCAGAACCGCCCTCGCCGGATTCGGCCTGCCGGGCTTCCTCAGGATGTCGTCGAGCTGTGGGAGACGCTTCTGCGAAAGCTGCACCTTTCGCACGTCGGCACGTCGCTTCGGTGTGATCTTCTGGTCCCGCGGAACCGGCTCAGGTACCTCCAGGATCACCGGGGGCAGCTGCATCTTGTCGTGGATGCTCGTGGCGATCTTCACCTCATCCTTGGGCAGGGGAATCTCCCAGGTGTAGGTATAGGCAAAAGCGAGGATCGCGGCATGAACCACCAGAGAGATCGCCCACCAGGGGGTGCTTCGGAGGATCTCGTGGAGTCTATCGTGCAGGGCCTCCCCGTAAACGACCGACCTGCTCTCGGAGACCGTGCTGGCCAAGGGAACGTCCTCACCTGATCCGGCGTCCGTGCGCGACCGGCGTCCGCGCGACGGGTACACACTATCTCTCTGGGAACATGAACATCACGTTTTCGAGGTCCAGTTTCCCACAGACGTTGAGTGCATAGACGACGTATTTGTACGGCAGTCTGGCGTCGGCGTCGATGATCACGGGCGGCATCTCGGCGAAGCTCGTCTTGATGGTGTTGAGTTTCTGCTCCAGCGACTGGTATTTCTGCTTCTCGGTGGTCCCGGCCAGGGGCTGGTTGTTCACGAGCAGCATCAGGTTCCCGGGACTGGCCTCGGTGATCTTGATGAAGACCTGGTCCTTCTGGAGGCTCGGCGGCTGGGGCGTGCTGTCCGCCCTGGGAAGAAACGCCTTGAGCAGCCCCTCGAGCGTCCGGAACTTGATGTTCACCATGAAGAAGATCAGGAGCTGGAAGATCACGTCGATCATCGGGGTGAGCTGCAACCCCAGCTCCTCGACCTCTCCCAGTTCGGCGTTTGCCCGGCGTCTGGCCATCGTCACACCTTATTGGACGGGAAACGAGACCTTGGGTTCCACAGTTTACGGTGTCCCTGGCGCGGGTTCTTCCGCTTCCAGCGCCTTGAGATAGACCTTGGTGAACCCGGCTTCCTGACACTGCTTCATGGCGGCCATGATGTAAATCCACGCGGCGTCACGGTCGCCGCGGATGATGACGGCCGATTCGACCTGATTGGTCTCGCTGCGAAGTCGGCTGTCCTCCGCCGCCCGGTCCAGTTTGCTGCGCAGTGCCTCCGTGTTCAGATACTGTCCGCTCTCGACGTAAGGCGGCGTCCCCGGCGGGAAGACCCGTTGTCCGTCGGGGGTGCGGGCGCTCAGGTTAACCACGTTGAAGACGAACAGCTCTTTGTCTCGCTCTTCCGGCGGCTTGGCCTGGTCGGCCACGGGCAGCGTGAGCTTGGCTGCGGCCTGTGAATCGACGAAGCTCAGCGCCACCAGGAAGAAGATGATCATCTGAAAGACGACGTCGATCATCGGCGTCATGTCGAAGGTGAGTTCACTGGCCGACACCACCGGCTGCTTGCTCACTGGCATTTCACGCTCCTCACGAAAAATGGGGACAGTCCCCATTTTCTCACTGTTGGGGCGTGGGAGGCTGCTCTGTCGCGGGGGGCGTCGTCTCGGGTCCTCCCGGTGCCGCACCCGGAGCGGGTCTCACGCCACGACCCAGCGGCGCCGTCACGCCCTGGAAACGACTCATCAACTCCCCCACCACCATGTCGGCCTCGGTGACCGCCCGCGCCAGGTAATTTCGAAACAGCGAAT
>Ga0111190_1010_pt1 | contig 27341 bp, 22 predicted proteins | sample DeeMarSWOR324_28_FD_80244 | JGI IMG/M metagenome (GOLD analysis project Ga0111190, IMG submission 80244) | Planctomycetes bacterium SM23_65
CGTAATCGATTTTTGCACGGAGGGTCTGAAGCGGGATCTTCCCCGCACTCTGTACCTCTCGTCGGGCCATGTCGGACCCGCCGATGCGTCCGGCCAGACGGACCTTGACGCCCTGTGCACCGCCTTCCATCACCTGTTCGATGACGCGCTTCATGGTTCGACGGAAGCTCGAGCGCTTCTGGAGCTGCTCGCGGATGGAGTCGGCCACCAGTTGTGCACTCAGCTCGGGCGTCGCGACTTCCTGAATCTTGATGTTCACCGGCTCGGCGGCGATGTCTTCGATGCGCATCTTCAGTCGGTCCACCTCCTGTCCCTTGCGACCGATGATGATTCCCGGTCGGGCCGTATGGAGGATGATGGTGGTCTGTCCGGCGGTGCGCTCTATTTCCACCGAGGCGATGGCCGCGTAGGCGTAGTTGTCACGGATGAACTTCCGGATCTTCTGGTCCTCGACCAGAAATCGACCGAAGTTCTTCTTGTCGGCGTACCACCGGGACCGCCAGTTCTCGACGATGCCGAGCCGCAATCCTGTCGGTCGAACCTTCTGACCCATCTATGTCTCCTCTTCCTCGTCACTGAGCTCTATCGTGATATGACAGGTGCGCTTGTGAATGGGCATGACCCGGCCGCGGGGTCCGGGATGCCAGCGCATCGGCCACGTCGGCCCCTTGTCCACCCGAGCCGTCTGCACCCACAGACTTTCCGGGTCCGCGTCGAGTCCGGCGTTCGCCACCGCCGAGCGCAGCACCTTGTCAATCATTGAAGCGGGTCGGTTGTTGACGAACTGCAGCACCTCGAGCGCCTCGTTCGCCGACTTCCGACGGATGAGGTCGATGACCAGTCGGGCCTTCCGGGCCGATATCGGTGCAAACCGGTGACTGGCTCGAAACTTCATCTCCACGCTCTCCAAGGTGGTCCCCAGCATCGCGCCGTGACCCGACCGGTCCGCCTACTTGGCCACCCTTCCGCTGGAGTGGCCGCGGAACGTTCGCGTCGGGGCGAACTCACCCAATTTGTGTCCCACCATGTCTTCCGTGACGAACACCTTCAGGAATTTGTTCCCGTTGTGCACCATGAAGGTGTGACCGACGAACTCCGGAACGATGGTGCAGGCCCGTCGCCAGGTCTTGATCGGCTCGTGCTCACCGGTCTGGTCCTGCTGGATCGCCCTTTTGAGCAGCTTCGGGTCCACGTGAGGCCCTTTTTTCCGTGATCGACTCATTGGCCACCTCATCTCTCAGGGCTGATGTTTCCCTCGCTTGCGATGTCGGATGATGAACTTGTTGGAAGCCTTGTTGGGCTTTCGGGTTCTGCCGCCCTTTGAGAGCACACCCGTAGGACCACAGGGATGGCGTCCGCCCGCGCGACGTCCCTCCCCGCCTCCCATGGGATGGGCGACGGGGTTCTTGGCTGTGCCGCGGACGCGCGGACGTCTGCCCAGCCAGCGACGACGACCCGCCTTGCCCAGCTTGCTCCCGGCGTGGTCCACGTTTCCCACCTGTCCGATGGTGGCACGACAGGCGACGTTCACTTTCCGCGTCTCTCCGGAGGGCAGGATGATGATCGCATGCTTTCCCTCCCGTGCGGAAAGTGTGGCCGCGCCGCCGGCCGACCGGACCATCTGACCGCCCCGACCGGGGGTGAGTTCAATGTTGTGGACGGTCATCCCGAGGGGGATGCTCCGGAGCGGCATGCACGACCCCACTTCCGGGTCCACCCTCTCGCCGCTGATGACCGTGTCCCCCACCTTCAGTCCGGCCGGTGCGAGGATGTAGCGCTTCTCGCCGTCGGCATAATGCAACAGTGCAATGTGACAGCTCCGGTTCGGGTCGTATTCGATGCCCGTCACCCTGGCGGGGACGTTCTCCTTGTCGCGCTTGAAGTCGATGATGCGGTACTGCTTGCGGTGCCCGCCGCCACGGTAGCGTGCGGTGGTCTTCCCCGAGACGTTCCGTCCACCGGTCCGCGTGAGTCGCTTGAGCAGTTTCTTCTCCGACGGACCCTTGGCGAGTCCTTCGGTCTTGGCGCGGCTCATTGTCCGGCGTCCGGGGGTGATCGGCTTGTATTGCACGACAGCCATATCTGACTCCGAACTCGAAACTCAAAACTCCAAAGTCCACGGACTCGAAATGCGTAACTCCATCGACTTTTGAGTTTAGAGTTGTCAGTTTCGACTTCAAACGATATCGATGCGCTCGCCGGGGACGAGCGTCACGGCCGCTTTCTTCCACTCCCGTGTTCGGTACGTCTTGAAGCGTGCACGACGCAGCTTGCCCTGCTGTCTGAGCGTCCGCACCTTCTTCACGTGCACCTGATAAATCTCTTCGATGGCTTTGCGAATTTGCGTCTTGTTGGCGGCCATGTGCACCGCAAACCAATAGGTGTTCTTCGCTTCCTGACCGATCGCCTTTTCGGTCACGAGCGGGCGGACGACAACCTGGTACGCGTTCATTTCCTTCACGACGCCGCTCCCGCCAATTGCTCGAGGGCCCGCTTCTCGGCCAGCACCCACTTGTGCTTGAGAATGTCGTACGCGTTGAGACTGCCCACGTCGGCCACGCTCACCTTCGGAACGTTCCTTGCCGAAAGCAGCAGGTTCCGGTTGTACTCCCCCGTGATCAGGAGACACGACCCGACCAGCTTGAGCGACTGCAGAAGCGAGACGACCTGTCTGGTCTTTATCTCATCGAGGGCGAGGGTGTCGATGGCTTTGACCTCGCCGTCGCGCAGCTTTGCCAACAGTGCCGAGCGTGTCGCGAGTCGTCGGGCCTTTCTGGGCATCTGCCAGCCGAACTTCCGCGGCTTGGGACCGAAGGCGACCCCCCCGCCCCGACGCACCGGTGAGCGGTTCATCCCCATCCGGGCGTAGCCGGTTCCCTTCTGTCGATAGATCTTGCGGGTGGAGCCGGCGACCTCGTTCTTGCTCTTGGCTTTGGTCGTTCCCTGACGACGGTTGGCCCGGTACATCATGACCGCCTCCTTGAGCAGCTTCATGTGGACCTTGCCGCCCAACTTCTCCTCGTCCACCTGCATCGAGGAGGTCTCCTCGCCCGTCTTGTCGAAGACCGCTATCTCAATCATGGAGCTACTTCCCGACTTCGCGTTTAGCGACGCGTACAAAAAGGAACCCGCCCACGGGTCCTGGAACGCTTCCACCTACCATGAGCAGGTTCTTGTCCGGGTCGAGTTTGAGGACCTTCAGGTTCTTGACGGTTCTCCTGGTCCCCCCGGACCTTCCGCCCATCTTGAGTCCCTTGATGACCTTCGAGGGGGACGCACCGGCGCCGATGGAGCCCGGTCGGCGGTGCACCTTCGAGGTGCCGTGCGAGCCGGGCGCGCCGCGGAATCCCCACCGTCTCACCACGCCGGCGAAGCCTTTCCCCTTCGTCACGCCCTGCACGTTCACGACGCTTGCTCCCTCGAACTCCGCCGCTGTCAGCACCCGTCCCGCTTTGTGGTCCTCACTCAGTTGTGGCACGCGGACCTCGCGGACGAAGCGCTTGGGCTCGGTGTCGGCCCGCTCCGCCCGACGACGCTCGGGCCGCGTGGCGACCCGCCGAGGCTTGTCCTCAAAGCCCAACTGCAGCGCCGAATACCCGTCGGTCTCGTCGGTCTTCACCTGCATCACGGTACAGGGACCGAGCTGGATGACGGTGATGGGATGGAGGTTCCCCTCCCCGTCATAGACCTGACTCATCCCGATCTTTTTTCCCAACATACCGTCCAGCATGATTCCGACTCCAACGTCGAAACTCCGAACTCGAAAGTCACAGGGGAAAGGGCCGGCCAAATGGCTGTTCCTGAGCACTTTCGAGTTTCGAGTTGTGACTTTGGACTCCTTTACGCCTTGATCCGGATATAGACCCCGGCGGGCAGATTGAGCTTTCCGAGGGCATCGACGGTCTTGGCCGTCGGCTCACTGATGTCGATGAGACGCTTGTGGGTCCGGATCTCGAACTGCTCCCTGGACTTCTTGTCGATGTGCGGACTTCTGAGCACGGTGTAGATCTCGATGCGCGTCGGGAGCGGGACGGGTCCGGAAACCTTTGCCCCGGTCCTCTTGGCCGTCTCGACGATCTCAAGGGCCGACTGATCCAGTGCCTTGTGATCGTAGGCCTCCATCCGGATGCGAATCTTGCCCTGTGGCATCTTTCAGAACGTCTCCGAACTCAACCCTCGTGACCCCATCGCAAAGACCCGATACTATGTGCCACAAACCCAATGAAGTCAAGCACTTTTTCCGTTTCGCCCCCTTTTCTGCTGTCCACTCCGCCGCCGTTCCGATTCATCGTGACCGGGACTGAACCGGACGACATCGCGGCCGTCAGATCAGCAGGTTCTCGTAAATCTCCTCGGGGACCTCCACAAAATCGTGGGGTTCCATCGTGTAGCTCGCACGCCCCTGGGTCAGGTTCCGCAGCGTCGTCGCATACCCGAACATCTCCGCCAGGGGAACCAGACAGTGGATCACCCGGGCGTTGCCCCGATGTGCGATCTCCGTGATGTCCGCGCGTCGCGTGTTCAAGTCAGCGGACACCACCCCCATGAACTCCGCGGGCGTCACCGTTTCCACCCGCATCAGGGGCTCCAGAATCCTTACCCCGGCCTGCTCCACCCCTTTGTGCAGTGCGATGCTTGCCGCCGCGGCAAAGGCGATCTCCGAGGAGTCCACCTCGTGCGCCTTGCCGTCGATGAGCGTAACCTTAACGTTGATCAGGGGATAGCCCGATACGACCCCCCCCGCGGCACTGTCGTGTATGCTCTCTTCGACGGCGTGGATATATTCCTTGGGAACGGCACCGCCGCGGATCTTGCTCTCGAAGACGACCGGATGCTCGCCCAGGTGTGGCTCGATGTTGATGACGACAACGGCGTATTGTCCGCGGCCGCCGGTCTGGCGGATGAAGCGTCCTTCGACGGCCTCGACCGGCTGGCGGATGGTTTCCTTGTAGGTGACGCGGGGTCGGCCGACGTTCGCGTCCACGCGGAAGTCCCTCAGCATGCGGTTCTTGAGGACCTCGAGGTGCAGTTCGCCCATGCCCGAGATGATGATCTGTCCAAGTTCGGCGTCGGGACGCCACTCGAACGTGGGGTCCTCGCGTGCGAGCCTGCGCAGCGCCTCGACCAGTTTCTCCTTGTCGGCACTGGACTTGGGTTCAATGGACATGTCGATGACGGTCTGCGGGAACTCCACCTTCTCCAGCACGATCTGCTTGTGAACGGGACAGAGGGTGTGTCCGGTGGTGGTCTGCTTGAGTCCGACCACCGCGACGATGTCGCCGGTCTCCGCACGGTCGAGCTTCTCACGGTCGTTGGCGTGCATCCGCCAGATGCGGTTGACGGTTTCCCGCTTTCGGACGACCGGGTTGAAGAGTCGGTCTCCGGGCTTCATGGTTCCCGAGTAGATCCGGAGGTAGGTGAGCTCGCCGTGCTGGTCGGCCGCGGTCTTGAAGGCGAGCGCCGCCAGGGGCTCGTCGTTTGACGGCTTGCGTGTGATCTCGTTGTTCGTCTTGGGATCGTGTCCGATAATCGGGGGGACGTCGAGCGGGCTGGGCAGGTAATCACAGATGCCGTCCAGGAGTCCCTGTATCCCTTTGTTCTTGACGGCGGCACCGCAGAAGACCGGCGTGAGACGGTTTGTGAGCGTCCCCTCGCGCAGACCCGCACGAATGTCGTCCTGGGAAAGGTCGTGATCGTGGACGTATTTCTCCATCACGGAATCCGCGTGCTCGGCCAGTGTCTCGATGAGACGCTCGCGGGAGTCTCGGGCGTCGTCCAGCACGTCCTCGGGGATGTCGAACTCCTCGAACTTCGCCCCGAGACTCTCCTCGTCGAAGACGCGGACGACCATGCGGACGAGGTCCACGTAGCCCCTGTGGTTCTCCTCGGTTCCGAACGGGATCTGGACGGGGACGGGGGTGGCGCCCAGACGCTCTTGGATCTCTTTCACACAGCGGAAGAAGTCACTCCCGACGCGGTCGAGCTTGTTGACGAAACAGATGCGGGGGACGTGGTATTTGTCGGCCTGGTGCCAGACGGTCTCGCTCTGTGCTTCGACGCCGCCGACGCCACAGAAAACCGCGATGACCCCGTCGAGCACGCGCAGCGACCGCTCCACCTCCGCCGTGAAATCGACGTGTCCGGGCGTGTCGATGATGTTGATCTGAAATCCCCGCCAGTAGCAGGTGGTGGCGGCGGCGGTGATGGTGATCCCGCGTTCCTGCTCCTCGACCATCCAGTCCATCGTCGCGGTGCCCTGGTCCACCTCGCCCATCTTGTACCCTTTACCGGTATAGTACAGAATCCTCTCGGTGACGGTGGTTTTCCCCCCGTCGATGTGGGCCATGATGCCGATGTTTCGCTTGTGCTGGATGTCGTGGGCGTTTCCGGCTGTCATGTCACCTGTCCCGTCAGGGTCCGACAAAAAAGGAGCGTGGTCGCGATCCCGACGAGTCGCCTACGCGACGAAGCTTCGACGACGTCGCGTCGGACGGACCCAACCCCTTTTCGAGAATCACAGAACCGACGTTCGCACGCGTTGTCCGTCGGGGAGAGACGTCTGGTCTGCGATTCTCCGATGTGCCCCGACTCCTCGGGGGACGTCGGAGATCCTACCACGCGAAATGAGCGAAAGCCTTGTTGGCTTCGGCCATTCTGTGAACGTTCTCCCTCGTCGTGTAAGCCGCTCCTTCTTTATTGTGAGCAGCGATCAGCTCGTCGGCCAGTCGTTCCGCCATGGGTCGGCCCTTCTTGGCCCGGGCCGCTTCCAGAATCCAGCGAATGGCCAGGGAAAGCTGACGCTTGCGACTGACTTCCATGGGCACCTGGTAGGTGGCCCCTCCAACCCGCTTCGACCGCACCTCGATGAGCGGCTTGATGTTCTCCACGGCGGTCTTGAAGACCTCGAGCGGCTCCTTGCCCTTGATCTTCTGTTCGATGATGTCCATCGTGTGGTAGAAGATGGTCTGTGCGACGCTTTTCTTGCCTTCGTGCATGACACAGTTGATGAACTTGCTGACCAGCTTGTCCTTGTACCGCGGGTCAGGCTTCAACGTCTCGGCCGAGGCAGTCGGTTTCTTCATCTTTCGACTCCAAACTGGAAACTCGAAAGTCTCGGTTCACAACCTTCGAGTTTTGAGTTGTGACTTTCGACTCACTTCGGTTTCTTGCAGCCGTATTTGCTTCGCCCGCGTCGGCGACCGTCAACCCCTAAGGTGTCGAGTGTGCCGCGGATGACGTGATACCGCACGCCCGGAAGGTCCCGCACCCGGCCCCCTCTCACCAGCACGATGGAATGTTCCTGGAGGTTGTGTCCCTCGCCGCCGATGTAGGCGGTGATCTCCTTGCCGTTGGACAGTCGCACCCGAGCGATCTTCCGCAGCGCGGAATTGGGCTTCTTCGGGGTCATCGTCTTGACCGCCAGACACACCCCGCGCTTCTGTGGACAGCCCTCGAGCGCGACGTTTTTCTTCTTCTTCACGAGCTTGCGTCGCCGACGTCGAACCAACTGATTCACCGTGGGCATCGTCTCACTCCTTCCGAGTGGAAGCTCAAAAGTCCAGACGCAAAAGTCGAAGGTGTCGATTCAGGACTTTGAGTCTTGAGTTTCGAGTTTGACTCGTCCTCGTCTATTCTCCTCCGGACGTTGGCACCTCCCCGGTCGTCGGCGTCTCCTTGGCGGCCTCGTCGGGTGAGGGGGTGTCGGTTTCAAGTATCGGCGGGTCAGGCGCTTCGACGGTCCTTGTGACCGGCTCCTCCGGGAGGACGTGCTTTTTGATCTCAATGGGGGCGAAGGCTCGGAACGCCGTGCCCGCCGGGATGAGATGTCCCAGGATCACGTTTTCCTTGAGTCCCAGGAGGTGATCAACGCGTCCGCTGAGGGCGGCCTCGGTGAGGACCTTTGTCGTCTCCTGGAAGCTGGCGGCGGCGATGAAGCTGTCGGAGCTGAGGGACGCCTTTGTGAGTCCCAGAAGCAGCGGTTTGGCGGTCGCGGGCTTCTTGCCGTCGGCCATCGCCTGCTGGTTCGTTCGTCGGAAGGTGAACTTCCCCGTGGTGGCACCGGGGAGAAGATCGGTCTCCCCCGGGTCGTCGATGCGGACCTTCTGAAGCATGCGCGAGATGATGATCTCGATGTGTTTGTCGTTGATGTTGACGTTCTGCGAGCGGTAAACGTTCTGGACCTCACGGAGGAGGTAGGCCTGGAGGTATTCCTCGCCGTTGATGCGGAGGATGTCCTGGAGGATGAGCGGGCCTTCGACGAGTCGCTCGCCGGCACGCACCTGGTCGCCTCGGTGCACCCGCAAATGCTTTCCGATGGGCACAAGGTGCTCGATCTCCTGTCCGCTCTCGTTCTTGATGATGATGGTGCGCTTGCCGCGACGCTTCTCCCCCAGTTCCACCATACCGTCGATCTCGCTGATGATGGCGGGCTCCTTGGGTTTTCTGGCCTCGAAGAGCTCGGTGACGCGCGGGAGTCCGCCGGTGATGTCCTGGGTTCCGATGATTTCCCGCGGCGTCTTGGCAAGGACCGTCCCTGGTGTGACCTCGTCGTTCTCGTCCACCTCGATGTGGGCTTTTTCGGGGATGGGGTAGAGTCCGAGGATCTTCCCGGTCTGGTCCTCGATGATGACCTGCGGGTGGAGGTCCCCTTTGTGCTCGATGACGACCTTTCGCTTGACGCCCGTGCCGGTATCGACCTCCTCGCGCATCGTCTTCCCTTCGACGATGTCCTCGAAGCGGACGGTGCCGCTGATGTCGGTGAGGATGGGGATCATGTGAGCGTCCCACCGACAGATGAGCTCACTGGGTTTCAGCTTCTGTCCGTCCTCGACGGTGAGGATGGCACCCATGGGGACCTGGTGTCGTTCGAGTTCACGCTCCTTTTCGTCCACGATGAAGATTTCCCCGTTGCGACTGAGGGCCACGTGCTCACCGGCGGTGTTGGTGACGACGGTCATGTTGTGGAAGCGGATGAGTCCGCCCTGTCGTGCACGGATCTCCGGTCGCTCGACGCGACGGAAAGCGGTGCCGCCGATGTGGAACGTGCGCATGGTGAGCTGTGTGCCGGGCTCACCGATGGACTGTGCGGCGATGATGCCGACCGCCAGACCCTCCTCGACGACTCGTCCGGTGGAAAGGTCGGTGCCGTAGCAGAGCTGACAGACGCCCATCGGACTCTCACACGTCATGGGCGAGCGGACACGGACTTTCTCATACCCCAGGTCTTCAATCCTCTTGGCGTTCTCCTCGCTGATGATTTCGTTCTCGCGGACGACGACCTCGTCGGTGACGAGGTTGACGATGCTGTCACGTGCGACGCGGCCGTAAATCTGCTTCCAGAGCGGCACCTCGATCTTGTCGCCACGGTACACCGCCGACTTCGAGATACCGTTCAGCGTCCCACAGTCGTGCTCACAGATGACGACGTTCTGTGCGACGTCCACCAATTTCCGGGTGAGATAGCCGGAGTCCGCGGTCTTGAGTGCGGTGTCGGCCAGCCCCTTCCGTGCACCGTGCGTGGAACTGAAGTACTCCAGCACCCGAAGTCCCTCCCGGAAGTTCGCACGGATCGGTGTCTCGATGATCTTTCCCGACGGCTTGGCCATCAGTCCGCGCATGCCGGCGAGCTGACGAATCTGGTCGATCGACCCGCGGGCGTTCGAGATGGTCATCAGGTAGATCGGGTTGATGTAGGGCTCGCCCTCGCGGACGTCCCCTTTCAGTCCCTGCATCATCTCCTGTCCCACCGTCTCACGGGCCTGTGTCCACGCATCGATGACCTGGTTGTACCGCTCGCCGTCGGTGATGACGCCGCGGTTGTACAGCTTCTGGATGCGGTCCACCTCCTTCTCCGTCGCCGCCAGGATGGCCTCCTTCTTGGGCGGAATGCGAAGGTCGTCGGTGGCAAACGACAGCCCGGCGAGCGTGGCCTCGCGGAATCCCAGATCCTTGATGTCGTCCAGGAGTTTGATGGTGGCTTGCAGACCCACGATATGATAGCAGTCGGCAATGACCTGGTTGAGCCCGGCCTGTGCGAGTCCGAAGTTGTAGAACGGCATCCGGTCGTCCAGGATGTCGTTGAACAGGACCCGACCCGTGGTGGTTTCAAACAGCCGTCCGGAGACGGGTTCCATGGGGCTGCTCTCGTCGAGCACCGTCTTCTCCTCGGGCAGGCGCACCTTGATGCGTGCGTGGAGGCCAAGGTGACCGCTCTGGTACGCGGTGATCACTTCCTCGCGACTGGCGAAGACCATCCCCTCGCCCTTCTCCCCCTCGTTTTCGAGGGTCAGCCAATAGCACCCCAGGACGATGTCCTGGTTCGGTCCAATGATGGGGGAACCGTTCTGGGGCGTGAAGATATTGCTGGTGGACATCATGAGCAGTCGCGCTTCGGTCTGTGCCTCGACGGAAAGCGGCAGGTGCACCGCCATCTGGTCCCCGTCGAAGTCCGCGTTGAACCCTTTGCAGACCAGGGGATGAATCTTGATGGCGTTGCCCTCGATCAGGATGGGCTCAAACGCCTGGATGCCCATCCGGTGAAGCGTGGGTGCACGGTTCAGCAGCACCGCGTGTCGGTGGATGACCTGTTCGAGGACGTCCCACACGTGCTCGTCCTTGCGTTCCAACATCTTCTTTGCCGACTTGATGGTATCGGCGTGGCCCATCTCTTTGAGTTGTCGGATGATGAAGGGCTGGAAGAGTTCGAGTGCGATCTTCTTGGGCAATCCACACTGGTTGAGTTTGAGTTCGGGTCCGACCACGATGACCGAGCGTGCCGAGTAGTCCACGCGCTTGCCCAGAAGGTTCTCACGGAAGCGTCCCTGCTTTCCCTTGATCATGTCGGTGAGGCTCTTGAGCGGACGGTTGGAGCTGCCCAGGACCGGACGCTTGCACCGGCCGTTGTCGAACAGTGAATCCACCGCCTGCTGGAGCATCCTTTTCTCGTTGTGGATGATGACCTCGGGTGCGTTCAGCTCGATCAGCTTCTTGAGACGGTTGTTGCGGTTGATGACGCGACGATAGAGGTCGTTGAGGTCGGAGGTGGCGAAGTTCCCGCTTTCCAGGAGCACCAGCGGTCGGAGGTCCGGGGGGATGACGGGGATGACGTCGAAGACCATCCACTCGGGCTTGTTGTCACTGTCCCGGAGGGCCTCGACGATCTTCAGTCGCTTCGTCAGGTCCTTGGTCTTCTGTTTGGAGCTGGTCTCCTCGAGTTCCCGTCTGAGGGTCTCGGAGAGCTCGTCCAGGTCGAGGTTCTGAAGCAGTGCACGGATCGCTTCGGCCCCCATCGCCGCCTTGAAGTCGTCGCCGTACTTGTCGCGACACGCCCGATACTCCTCCTCGGTCAGAAGCTGCTTCTCCCTCAGCGGACTCTCGCCCGCATCGATGACGACGTAGTCCTGGTAATAGATGATGCGTTCCAGCGTCGTGGTCTTCATCGCCAGGAGATTCCCCAGTCGTGAGGGCATGGCTTTGAAGAACCAGATGTGTACGATGGGACTGGCAAGGGTGATGTGTCCCATGCGCTTCCGTCGGACGCGCGAGTGGGTGACCTTGACGCCACAGCGGTCACAGATGATCCCCTTGTGCTTCATGCCCTTGTATTTCCCGCAGAAGCACTCCCAGTCGCGCTCGGGTCCGAAGATACGCTCACAGAACAGACCATCCTTCTCCGCACGGTAGCTGCGGTAGTTGATGGTCTCGGGCTTCTTCACCTCCCCGTACGACCAACTGCGAATGTCGGCCGGACTCGCGAGGGAAATCTTCACCGCCGTGTAATCGTTGATCCGGTCGTATATGACTTCAGCCATCAGTGTCACTCCTTACAAGCGCCGCTAAATGACCGAGCGTTTCTCCAACTGCATGTTGAGACCGAGTCCCCGGATCTCGTTGGTGAGGACTTCGAAGGAGACGGGGGTTCCGGCGTCCAGGGCGTTTTCGCCCTTGACCATGGACTCATAGATTTTGGTGCGGCCCTCGACGTCGTCGGATTTGACGGTGAGCATTTCCTGCAGGACGTACGCGGCGCCGTAGGCCTCGAGTGCCCAGACCTCCATCTCCCCGAAGCGCTGACCGCCGAAACGTGCCTTCCCGCCCAGGGGCTGCTGGGTGATGAGGGAATAGGGACCGGTGGCGCGTGCGTGGACCTTGTCATCGACGAGATGAGAGAGTTTCATCATGTAGATGTAACCGACGGTGACGGGCTGCTGCAGCGGGTTGCCGGTGCGTCCGTCGAAGAGAAGGGTCTTGCCGTCGGTGGGGAGCTTGGCGTCGGAGAGGAGTCGGTGGATTTCCGGTTCGCGGGCGCCGTCGAAGGGCGGCGTGACGGCCTGCAAACCCAAGACACGCGCGGCCCAGCCCAGGTGGGTCTCCAGGATCTGACCGACGTTCATGCGACTCGGGACGCCCAGGGGGTTAAGCAGGATCTCGACGGGGGTGCCGTCGTCCAGGAAGGGCATGTCCTCCTCGGGGACGATCTTTGCGATGACGCCCTTGTTCCCGTGACGACCGGCCATCTTGTCGCCCACCGAGAGCGTGCGCTTGGCCGCAACGTAGACCTTGACCATCTCCAGGACGCCGGTGGGGAGTTCGTCGCCGCGCTTCAGGTGGTTGAGTCGTCGGTCCTTCTCGTCCTTGAGATCCTCCAGTCGACTGTCGATGCGGTGATACAGCTCGCGCGCCTTTCTCTTCCGGGCCCCTGAGGCGAACTTGATCTCGTCGAAGTCGAAGTCCTCTTCGAGTTGGAGGATGTCGTCAACGGACATCCCGCGCTTGATCGACACGGTCTCACGGGTGGGCTGGTGGACGAGTTTTCCGCCCTGGATCTCTTCGAGTCCGCTCAACAGCTCCCGGAACGTCTCGGCGATCCGACCGTTGAACTCCCGTTCCACCGCCGAGAGCTCCGCCTCGAACCGCGTCCGCTTCTCCTCCGAGAGATACGCTTTCCGACTGAACTTGTGTGCGTCGATGACGACGCCTTCGACCCCCGAGGGGACCTCGAGCGAGTCGTTCTTGACGTCTTCGCCGGCCCGACCGAAGATGGCGTGCAGCAGTTTCTCCTCCGGGGAGAGCTCGCTCTTGGACTTCGGCGAGACCTTCCCGACGAGGACGTCACCGGGCTTGACGTAGGTTCCGACGCGAACGATGCCCTCGTCGTCGAGGTTGCGCAGGGCCCGTTCACTGACGTTGGGGATGTCACGGGTGAACTCCTCCCGTCCGAGCTTGGTCTCCCGGATCTCGACCTCGAACTCCTCGATGTGAATGGAGGTGTAGGCGTCGCTCTTGACGAGGGATTCGGAGATGATGATGGCGTCCTCGAAGTTGTAGCCGTCCCAGCACATGAAAGCGACCAGGACGTTTCTTCCGAGGGCGAGTTCGCCCTGGGTGGTGGCGGCACCGTCGGCGATGATCTGACTTTTTTGGACGGTGTCCCCCTCACGGACGATGGGTTTCTGGTTGAGACACGTGCGTTCGTTGAGACCCACGAATTTCCTGAGTTCGTATTCCACGTCCCCCTCGGCGGGGGCGGGGTGTCCCGGCTCCTCGGGCATTTTTGTTTTCCGGGTTTCGGTCTTGGCAGCCGGACCGATGATGATTCGGTATGCGTCCACGTATTTGACGGTTCCGGGCGTTTCGGCACGCACGACCATCCCGGAATTCTGTGCGACGATTTTTTCCATGCCGGTGGCGACGATGGGGATCTCGGGTCTGAGGAGCGGGACCGCCTGTCGCTGCATGTTGGAGCCCATCAGTGCCCGGTTGGCGTCGTTGTGCTCCAGGAACGGGATCAGACTCGCACTCACTCCCAACATCTGTTTGGGGGAAATGTCCTTGTACTCCAGCTTCCGGATGTCCACCAACTGGAACTCGCCGTTGTAACGGGCCAGGACCGTGTCCCCGATGATGTTCCCCTTCTCGTCGGTCGGGAGATCGGCGGGGGCCAGCCACCGGTTCTCTTCCTCGTCGGCACGCAGGTACACCACCTTGTCGGTGACCTTTCCGTTCTTCATGACGCGGTACGGGGTAATCAGAAATCCGTAGGGGTCCACGGTGGCATAGACGGAGAGACTGGAGATGAGTCCGATGTTGGTTCCCTCGGGGGTCTCGATGGGACAGATGCGTCCATAGTGAGAGATGTGAACGTCTCGAACCTCGAAGGAAGCACGCTTGCGGTTGAGGCCACCGGGTCCGAGGGCGGAAAGACGACGCTCGTTGGTGAGCTGACTCAAGGGGTTGGTCTGATCGACGACCTGAGAGAGTTCTCCCCGACCGAAGAAGTAATCGATGGCCGAGGAGATGGTCTTGGAGTTGATGAGTGTGCGAGGGCTCTGCTCTGCTGGGTCTTTGAGGGACATGCGTTCCTGGACGGTGCGTCGGAGTCGGAGGAATCCTTTCCGGAGTTCGTCACTGGCGAGTTCGTCGATGGTGCGGAGTCGGCGGTTCCCCAAGTGGTCGATGTCGTCGGTGGAAGCCGAGGGATCGTTGGCACGGAGTCGAAGGATGTATCGCATCGAGTTGACAAAGTCATCGGGACGCAGGGTCATTTCGCCCTCGTCGATTTTCTGGTCGAACTTCCGGTTGAGTCGGAAGCGTCCGACGCGTCCGAGACGGTAGCGGTTCGCGTCGAAGAACTTCTCCTTGAAGAGGGTGTGCGCCTTGTCCAGCTTCGCGGGATTCCCCGGACGCAGCCTGGCGTGGATCCGCAGCAGGGCCTCCTCGTGACTCGCCGTGTTGTCCTCCTTGAGTGCGTTGAGGATGAGCGGGTCCTCGAGCTCGGTGATGACTTCCACCCGCTTGACGCCCGCGTCCTTCATGGCCTTGACGTCCACTTCCGTGATGACCTCACCGCTTTCGACGATGACCTCACCGGTCTTGGGGTCCACCACGTCGCCGACGACATGCTTTCCGCGGATTTTCGCCGGGCCGGTGGTGCTGGCGAGTCGGACCGTATCGGTCGGATGAAACAGTCGAATGATGTCGGCGTCGGTGGAGTATTTCTCGTCCATCGCGCGAAGCAGCGTGGTGGCAGGGAACTTCCCGCTCTGGTCGATGCGGACGGTGAGGATCTCTTTCTTCGAGACGTCGATCTCGATCCAGCTCCCGCGTTCGGGGATGATGCGACAGGAGTGCAGTCGTCGGTCGCCGGTGGCTTTCTCGATCATGAAATCGACGCCCGGGGAACGGTGGAGCTGACTGACGATCACCCGCTCGGCACCGTTGATGATGAATTCGCCCCCGCCCATCATGATGGGGATCTCCCCGAGGTACACCCACTCCTCGATCGGTTCTTCCTTGAGGAGTCTGAGGTAGATGCGGAAGGGCATCCCGTAGGTGAGTCGGAGCTTGCGACATTCATCGGGTGCATAGCGCGGTTTCCCCAGGTCGTAGCCGAGGTATTTGAGCGTGAGCTTTTCGTCGAAGCTCCCGATGGGAAAGACCTCACGCAACAGTGCCTCGAGTCCTTCGTTTTTCCGCTTGTCCGGGGCCAGCCCGGGCTGCAGGTATCTCTCGTACGAGCGGGTCTGAATCTCCACGAGATCCGGCAGCTTCAGGTGGTCACCGATCTTGCTGAAATCCCGAATTTCCATGAGATCACTCCGAACCCGAAAGTCGAAACCCGTCCCCGACGCGGCGGGGACGATTTACGATGTCCACCCTCGATGCCGGACAGGAATGTCCGGCCTCCTATTTCAATTCCACCGTGGCGCCGGCCGTTTCCAGCGCCTCCTTGATCTTCTCCGCCTCTTCCTTGCTTACGCCCTCTTTGACGGTGCCGGGTGCACCGTCAACAAACGCCTTGGCTTCCTTCAGTGCCGCACCCAAGACGTCGCGGACCGCCTTGATGACCTGCACCCGCTTGGTCTTGTCCCCGACCTGCTTCAGCACGACGTCGAAGGTGGTCTGCTCGACCTCTTCCGGTGCAGCCGTGCCCGGGACGCCCGCCCCCACCGTCATGCCCACCGCGACGGGAGCGGCCGAGACGCCGAAATGCTCCTCCAGGGCCTTGACGTGGTCGTTGAGCTCGAGCACCGAGAGACCGCCGACGTATTCGGTGATGAACGTCTTGCGCTCTTCGGGGGAGAGCTTGAACACGTGGTCCAGTGCCGTCTTGACGCCTTTGGCCAGTGAAGTCGAGCCAGCGGTATCCGCCTCGGGCGACGCTTTCTCCTTGGCTTTCGTCTTGCCCTTCCCCTTGGCCTTTTCCGCCTGTTCCACGGGCTTCGGGGGTGCGGAATCCTTTGCACCGGCTTCCTTCTTCTCCTCCTTCGCCTTGGGTTCCTCTTCTTTCTTTTCCTTCTCCTCGGTCATTCCTGGACTCCTCCGTTGTGAACGTTTGTCGCCGACGGCCCCTCCGATCGCTTATCCGCGCCCGCCGCCCCCTCCTTCGGGCTTGGACTGAGTTCGCCCGGCTGTGCCGCTTCTTCCGGACCGTCGGTGCGTTTCCTGGCCACGGCGTCCAACACCCTGACGAAATTTGTGGTGAAGCCGTCGAGCGCTCGGACGAAGGTGCGGAGAGGCGAGACGACGGCACCCAAAAACTGTGCGAGCAGGTGTTCTCTGGGGGGTATGGCGGCATAGCGTCTGATGTCGTCGGCGGCGAGGGGTTGACCTTCCCCGAATCCGCCGGCGATGCGGAAATTCCCCCATCTCTGGGCGAACACCACCATTCCCCTCACGAGTCCGACCACGTCGTCCGCCCCGGTGGCGATGGCCGTGGTTCCCTCAAGGAATCCCGTCACACCCTCCAGTCTTCGCTGCGGCGAATGGAGGAGTGCCCGGGCCATGAGGGAGTTCTTGACGACGTGCAGCGTGATGTTGGCGTCTCGCAGTGACGCACGGATTTCGTCGGCAAGCTGTGCCGAGACCCCGGTGAAGTTGACCAGGACACAGCGGTCGACGTTCTGGTACCGCTTCGTCAGTTCCTCGACGACCAGTCGTTTCAGTTCCTTCGCCACGTTTCACTCCAGACTGCGGACTCTCAAGGCGTCCCGACGCGTCGGAACGCGTTCTTGCTCACTCCGTTTGGATGGGGATGGGGGGCCCCATCGAGGAGCTGAGCACGAGTCTCTGGATGAAGATCCCCTTTGTGCCGGGCGGTCGCAGTGACCGAAGTTTATCGACAAGGGCACGGATGTTCTCGACGAGGTCGGCCTCGGGAAACGAGAGCTTCCCGACGAGTGCGTGGATGTTTCCGCCGCTGTCGTTGCGGAATTCGATCTTTCCGCCTCGGAAATCGCGAACGGCCGCGGCGATCTCCTTGGTCACGGTGCCGCTCTTGGGCGAGGGCATCAGTCCCTTCGGTCCCAACAGACGTCCGAGTCGTCCGACCTTGGGCATCACCTCGGGCGTCGCGACCGCCACGTCGAAACCGACCCAGCCCTTTTCCACCTTCTGGATGAGCTCGTCGGCGCCGACCTCGATCGCTCCGGCCTCCTTGGCCGCGTCGACGTCCGGTCCCTCACAGAAAGCCACCACGCGCACGGTCTTTCCCGTCCCCTTCGGCAGACTCACCGAGCCGCGGACCATCTGGTCCGACTGCTTCGCGTCAATCCCCAGCTTCATCGAGACCTCGACCGACTGGTCGAACTTCGTCGTGTCACACTCCTTGAGCAGCTTGATCGCCTCGGCAAGCTCATACGTCCTGCCGGGGGCGATCTTCCCGGCCAGCGCACGATATCGTCTGCTTCGCTTGTGCATCTCTCACTCCCAACTCGAAACTCAAAACTCAAAGACGCCGTGCAGAGCTCGATTCAATAGAGTCTCCACTGCACTTTCGAGTTTTGAGTTGTGAGTTTCGACCTATACCACCTCAATGCCCATGGAGCGTGCGGTTCCCTCGATGATCCGGCAGGCGGCTTCGAGACCTGAGGCGTTCAGGTCCTTCATCTTTCTCTGTGCGATCTCTTTCACCTGCTCGGGAGTCACCGTTCCTACCATTTCCTTGTTGGGAACGCCCGAGCCCTTGGCCAGGCCCGCCGCCTGCTTCAGCAGCACCGCCGCCGGAGGACTCTTCGTGATAAACGTGAAACTGCGGTCGGCATACACCGTCACCTCCACCGGAATAATCGTGCCGCCCGCGTCTCGGGTGCGGTCGTTGAACTGCTTCACGAAGTCGCCGATGTTTACCCCATGCTGACCCAGTGCCGGCCCCACCGGAGGTGCAGGCGTCGCCTGTCCCCCAGGACACTGAAGCTTGACCTTTGCCACCACTTCCTTGGCCATGAGTTAATGCCTCTTCCTCTTCTCGACAGGAGGTCAGACATTCCTGTCTGACGATTCAGCGACAGGCAAGAATGCCTGTCCTCCTTTCAAATCGATTCGACCTGCCAGTATTCCAGCTCCACCGGGGTCGCCCGGCCGAAGATCGTCACCTCGACCTTGACCAGACCCTTGGAGGGAAGGACCTCCTTGACCACGCCGGAGAAGTTCTCGAACGGCCCCTCGGTGATCTTTACCGCTTCCCCCTCACGGAACTCGATGCGGAGCTTGGGCTGCTCGGTTTCCTTCTCGGCTTCGCCCAAGATCTTGTCCACTTCCGTCTGAGGCATCGGCACGGGTTTGGTGTTGGGTCGGCCTCCGACGAAATCTCCGATGCCGGGCGTCTCCCTCACCAGATACCACGTGTCGTCGTTGAGCACCATCTCAATCATCACGTACCCGGGATAGATCTTGCGTTGGGTGACGCGCTTCTTCCCCCCCTTGATCTCGGAGACCTTTTCGGTGGGCACCAGCACGCTCACGATCTGATCGGAGAGCCCGGCCGCCGCAATCCGCTTCTCCAGACTCTCCCTCACCGTGTCCTCTTTGTTGGACTGCACCCGCAGCACATACCACTTCGCCGCACTGTCCTTCGCTTTGCTGTCCGTTTCGGTCATGGATGACAGGACCTCAACTTTTCGCTCGTCGGATGGGTCGCGCCGAACGATGAGGGAACGCCTCTTACAGGCAAGAGAAGAAAATCCCCCACGCCGTCCCGACGAGTCGGGATGCTTCCATTACGTCCCGTGAGACATGTCACCGAATCCGCCGTGGCGGACAGGATCTCGGTTTTGACCGTCCCGACGAATCGGGATCGCGGTCCCTCATGCTCCTTTGGTGACACCTCTCGGCCAGTGAAAAAGGTCAACAAAAGGAGGGCTTTACCTCACCCCACGATATCAGCCCGCCGACATCTTAGGCAGGATGCCGATCAACTTGAAAAGCGGCTCAAGCACGATACGGTCCACACCGAACAGGAACGCCCCCAGGATGATCACCACCACGATCACCACCACCGTCGCCGCCAACACCTCACGATAGGTCGGCCAGGTGACCTTCTTCATCTCCGTTTCGGTCTCGATGACGAAGTCCGTCACCTTGGGCCAGTTCGCCACGTAGTACGCGAAGCCGAGGAACGTCAGGAGGATCAGTCCCGGCACCCACCACCCGGCATAGAGGCTTGGGGCGCCGGTGTACTTCTCCATCCAGTTGTAGGTCTGTAGTGCCGCCCAGATGCCCAGCACCGACAGGCCGGCCGCTGCGATCGTCCGGGCCCACCGTCCCTGACCGCGCTTGTACAAACCGAAAGCCATCTCAGAACCCATGAAAGAGAGTGGCCACTCACGATCCGAAGCCCTATCGACCTGTGAGTTCCGACTCAGAAGATGGCAGGGGAGGCGGGATTCGAACCCACAACATCCGGTTTTGGAGACCGGCGCTCTGCCAGTTAGAGCTACTCCCCTCTTGTCTTACTTCCGACGACTGTCATGCACCGTGTGTTTCCCACACCACCGACAGTACTTCTTCAAACGGAGCTTCTTCCCCTCACGGGTCTCCAGACTCGTCCGGTAGTTCCGCTGCTTGCACGTCGAACATTCCAGAGTCACGTATTCCCTCATGCGTCACTCCAGAATCTTCGTGACCACACCGGCCCCGACCGTCCGGGAACCCTCGCGGATCGCGAATCGACTCTGTGCCTCCAAAGCCACCGGGGTGATCAGCGTCACCTCGAGTCTCGCGTTGTCCCCCGGAAGCACCATCTTGGCTTCGTCCAGCAGGTTCACCCCACCGGTCACGTCGGTCGTCCGAATGTAGAACTGTGGCTTGTACCCGCTGAAGAACGGGGTGTGCCGGCCGCCCTCGTCCTTGGAGAGCACATACACCTCACACTCGAACTTCGTATGCGGGGTGATGCTGCCGGGCTTTGCCAGCACCTGTCCGCGCTCCAGCTCCTCCTTTTCAATCCCCCTCAGCAGCACGCCGATGTTGTCCCCGGCGAGACCCTCGTCGAGCGTCTTGTTGAACATCTCGACCCCCGTCGCTACGGTCTTTCGGGTCTCGGTAAAGCCGACGATTTCCACCTCGTCGCCCACGCGCACCTTCCCGCGCTCCACACGACCGGTGCCCACCGTCCCGCGACCCTTGATTTCGAAGATGCACTTCACCTTCGGGTCTTCACGGTCGCCCGACGGGTTCTCCATCGCTTCGAGCGCCGAGCCCCGGATGATCGGAATGTCGTCTCCCGGGAACTCATACTCGTTCAGCAGGTCACGAAGCTCCAGCTCGATCAGGTCCAGCAGCTCCGGGTCATCCACGAGGTCGGTCTTGTTCAGGAAGACCACGATGGCCGGCACGTTCACCTGACGCGCCAAGAGCACGTGCTCGCGCGTCTGCGGCATGGGACCGTCGTCGGCCCCGACGACCAGAATCGCACCGTCCATCTGAGCCGCACCGGTGATCATGTTCTTGATGTAGTCGGCGTGACCCGGACAGTCGATGTGGGCGTAATGACGCTTCTCCGTCTGGTACTCGACGTGCGCGACGGCGATGGTCAGGATCTTCGACGCGTCGCGGACAGCTCCGCCCTTCGCGATCTCGGCGTAGGACTTCCCCTTCGCCAGGTCCAACTTCTCGAGACAGAACGTTATCGCCGCCACCAGCGTCGTCTTGCCGTGGTCGATGTGACCAATCGTCCCGATGTTCACGTGAGGCTTCGTCCGCTCAAACTTCTCCTTAGCCATCGCCGATGGACCTCCCCAAAAATGTCCACAAAAGTTCTGGTTTCCCTTTGCTGCTCAACCCCGTTCCTTAACCCGTCCTTCGGGAAAAGGACATATTCCCCAACTGGAGCTGCCGCTGGGAATCGAACCCAGGACCTCGTCCTTACCAAGGACGTGCTCTACCTGCTGAGCTACGGCAGCCGCTTCGCAAGCGGTAGTTCGAAAATGGAGCAACTCCAGTGGTGAACTGGACTAAGGTAAACCCGACAGAATACTATCCTCTGGGGGGGTGTCAACCAAAAAAAATCGGAAGATTCCGGAAATTTCTGAAATTTTTCGGGTGGAATGGAGCGGGCGACGGGAATCGAACCCACATGGCCAGCTTGGAAGGCTGGAGCTTTACCATTAAGCTACGCCCGCCCAGAGCAGCACTCAAAACTCCAAACTCGAAACTCGAAAGTGCAAGAAACCGCTCTTGAACCGCACTTTTGGGCCCTTTCTGCCCCTTTTGCTGTTGACTTTCGAGTTTCGACTTGCCAGTTGCGACTGTTTCTCATGGTGGGGAGAGAGGGATTCGAACCCCCGAAGGCATCGCCAGCAGATTTACAGTCTGCCCCCTTTGGCCGCTTGGGTATCTCCCCACCTCCGGACAGCCCTGCAACAACTCCCTTCCCCGGTTTTGACGCGCACGCATCGCAAAGCGGCCGGGTGTTCCGCCGCAAGCCCTTGCTGACAAAGGGGTTACGCCGGGAGCACGCCCCGGGATGTCTCTGGAGCCAGCGGTGAGAGTCGAACTCACAACCCCCCGCTTACAAGGCGGGAGCTCTGCCGGTTGAGCTACGCTGGCGCTTGTCTGCGCAACCCGCTAATATACAACGACTACGGACAAAAAGCAAGCCCGGATTCGCTTTTTCCCGCCCTTCTTGGACGGGTTTGGCCCTGATAGGCGTCCTTGAGTTCGCGAACCCACCGCCGGAAGCCTCATTCCATGCCGCAACCCGTTGCACAGCAACCTTTTGCGGTAGAGAGCGTAGGACGTTTCCCTGGCGGGTCCCGCCGGTGCGTTGTTTTGTGACGCCCCGTTTGCCGGTCGCGCGGTTGGGTTGGCTGCTTTCGACGTGCTCAGCTCCGTGTAGACCGGCAGGTGGTCGGAGGGGAACTCGCCCTGCCACTTGAGAGTCGGCCGCTCTACCTTGAGCGCCCGGAGCGGCCTGCGATACAGGATCCAGTCGATGGTGGTCCCCGACCACGGCTTCTTTCCCCACAGACCTCCTATGGATTTCTGCGACGCTCCCGTATCGGTCCAGGGGTCGGCGAGCTTGGCGACGTCGCGGAGGATCTGGATGCCTTCGGTGCGCTCCGAGTGGATGTTGAGGTCGCCGGTGAGGATGGCGAGCTTGTCTTTCCCGGCGGTCTTGTTGATGAAATCTGCGGTGAATTTGCAGATCTTCACCCGCTCCGGCTCCTTGAGTCCGGGCGAGTAGTGCATGTTGAAGACGAAGACGTCCGTCTTCGTTTCTCTCTCGCGGAGGTGAACCCAGTCGAGCCGCCGACCTCCCCCATAGCGGCCGAGGGGCGGCAGCGGCGTATTTCCGGCATCGACCTTCGCGAACCTCGCGCGCTTCCACATGATGGGCGTGTTGGTGCTCGCCTGAAGCACGTACGTCTTCATTTTCCCCACGAGGTACTTCTGTTGAACGGCGATGCATTCCTGGAGCCCGAGGATGTCGGGATTCCTCTCTTCGATGGCCGCCACGACCCCGTCCCTGCGATCTTTCCACGGATGCAGTTTGCCGTCTCCTCCCTTGATGTGGTCCATGAACTTGAACCGGACGTTGTAGCTCATGACGGAGAATTCGAGCTTCGCGGCATCCTGCGCCGAGCACGTGGCGATTCCCAACGATAAGAACGACGCGAGGAGAAGGATCAGAAGCGTCTTCTTCATGACGGACCCCATTTGGCGTGACGTTACGCATCGTCGTTGGTCAGCGCCCACTCGACCGCCTTGGCGGCGTGGATCGCCGTCGTATCGAACAGCGGCACGTCCACGTCGCCGGATTTGACCAGAAGGCCGATCTCGGTGCAGCCCAAGATGATCCCTTCGGCACCACGGCCCACGAGGTCGTCGATGATGCGGGCGAACCCGCGCTTCGATTCCTCACGGATCTTCCCGACACAGAGCTCGTCGTAGATCACGTCGTGGACGCGCTGCCGGTCTTCGTCGTTCGGAATGAGGACGTCCAGACCGTGACGCTCGGCGAGTCGTCCCTTGTAGAACTCCTCCTCCATCGTGAACTTCGTGCCGAGGAGTCCGACGCGTGACATGCCTGCCGACTTGATCCGGTCTGCGGTGGCGTCGGCGATGTGGAGGATGGGAATCCCGGTGGCATGCGAAATCTCGTCCGCCAGCTTGTGCATCGTGTTGGTGCAGATGACGAGGAAGTCGGCGCCGCCGGCTTCGATGCGTCTTGCCGCGTCGATCAGAATCCGCGCGGCTTCCGCCCATTCGCCGGCATGCTGGAGTTTCTCGATCGGCTCGAAATCCACGCTGTACATCAGGATCCGCGCCGAGTGCAGCCCCCCGAGACGCTCCTTAACCCCCTCGTTGACCAGTCGATAGTACTCCGCCGTCGATTCCCAGCTCATCCCGCCCAGCAGTCCGATGATTTTCATGAATGTCTCTCCTCGAAGCACTTGCGAAGGAGGGCCCCACCGACGCACGGTTCACAAACGTTTCAGCCCGAGTGATCTTCTGTCCAGAGACGTCGGAGCATGTCCAGACGCTCGAGGAATTCGTCGATGGGGATACATTCCCCCATCGGTCCGGGCAGCAGTTGCTCGCCCGCCGGATCGAAGATGCCCGAGGGCGGGTCGCTCTCGTCACGCGTCAGGCAGATGAAGTTGGGCGTCACAATGAGGGAAAGCTCGAGGGCGTCGAAGGTGTGGGTCCCGGTCTTTTCGGGCGTTTCCGTCCATTGACCCCACAACAATGCCCGGAGGTTTCTGAGTGCCCGGTCCGAAATCGTCCCTTTGGCGGCTTCGCCCAGATGGAGGCGTGCGGTGAGCTTCGCGGGTCTCCCGAGGACGCCCCAGGCCCGAAGCACCACGTCCAGCTTTCCGGTCATCTCCCCCAGCCCAAGCGTCTCCGGCAGCCGACTGAGCTCAAGCACGGAATGGACTTCGAGCATCCAGTTGTCGCCGCTGCCTGAGCCTGTCGCTAACTCGTTTGCCAGCGTGAGTTTACCGTCGCGGACCGCGAGGAGGCCCGCAAGGGTTTCGCCCAGGCTCGGCGTCATGAGCTTCGCGACCCATGGGAGCGACTTCCCGGTGATGGTGACACGCTGACCTGCGTCCGCAAGTTCGAACGTCAGCCCGAGCCCCGGACCGCTTTCGACATGACCCACGAGCCCGCCCTGGATATTGCTGTTTTCCGCGAGCTCCGCCCTGCCGACGCATTTCCTGAGCGAGATACGCTCGTCGGCGAGGTGCAGCTCCACGGTGCAATTGGAGAGCGAGACCGAGCGTAAGTCCTTATTTGATCGGATGTTATGGAGCATACGCGCCGTGGAACCGCTCGGGGCTCTCGTCCACGCATCGAGGTCCATCCACACGGTTCCGCCTTCGAGGTCGAGCCGGCCGGGAAGTTCGTCTCCCGGTGCGTGGTAGCCGGCTTTCGGGGCCCGCGCGGCCACGGCGGCACGGTCGGCGGCTGCCCCGATGCTGATCTCCGAGAGCCGGTATTGACCGGGCGCGTCCTTCCCGATAATGCCCAGCCGCACCGGTGCAGAGAGCCGTTCGGACAGCAGCGCCGCCAGCGTTCGTTCCTCCCTATCGATGGATTGGGCCAGCGCGGTGACGAGCAGAATGACCACAGGGACGACGCACAGGACGACGACGATGAGCCAACTGGTCCAGCGGGCGGCACGCTCGGGGAGGACCCACAGGAGTGACCGGGGCCGGACGAAGGCGGTGCCCGGGAGCCTTGGGGCGGCCTGGCGGGGAACCCCTTGGGTGCGGGAGGGTTTGCTCATGTCGTGTCCCCGGGAAAGCATCGGCTGGCGCACGCCCGCGCCATGTGCCGTTACGGGTAGAGTATAGGGATCGCCCGCGACCGAATCAAGCCCATCGACGGAAATACGCCGTAAGCGCGCGGCCGTCAAACGGGACTATTTTGTGGTTATTGTGTGCTTGATTACGGAGGCGATTTGAGTACCGTAGGTGCGTGGAAGTGCGGGATATTGTCGGCGAAACGGTTCCCTTTTGGCTGCAAGGGAGGTCGAAATGCGGAAGAAATGGTCGGTGTCAGCGGCATGTTTGTGCGGGGTTTTGGTGGTGCTTTGGGCGGGTCCGGGGAGGGCACAGGACGCACCGCCTCCGGTGGAGGTCATCAAGATCGACGCCCCCGGTATCCTCGACAAGCCGGGTGCGACCTACCTTCTGACGAAGGACGTGACGGCCCCACGGACCGCCTTCATGATCAAGGGCGACGACATCACGCTCGACCTCGGCGGACACACCGTCACCTACGGAACCGAGGTCGGCGTGGACCGCTCGAGCGGGGTGTTCCTGCGGCCGACCGGTCGTCAGGAAGGGTTCGACGGCGTACCGCCTGGGGGTTTCGGCGGCGGGAACAACTTCACGCTGAAGAACGGACGAATCGTTCAGGGACCGCAGCCGGTCGCGCCGCCGGGGGCGATCACCTGGAGTGCCGGGCGGCTCGTCAAGGAGGTCGGCGACCACCCGCGCCCCGGACGCTACTGCCATGCGGTCTATATCCGCGGGTGCGACAACTTCAAGGTCCTCGACACGATCACCGAGGTCAACAGCCGCGACAGCAACAACATCCACGTCCTCTACTCGGGCCGCGGCGAGATCGCCAACAACCATTGCATCAGCACGGTGAAGGAAATCACCGACCGTCACTATCCGGGAACGCAGGTCATCCAGGCGGGGGCCCGCGGATACCTGAACATTCACCACAACGTGATCGACGGGGGCGGGCAGTGGGGCATCAACGTGACGGGAGGCGGCAACACCGGACACCTCGCCGAGGTCCATCACAACGTCATCCGTCACCGCAGCTACACGACCAACGGATACGCCTTGGGCTGTCACGCGCCGAACATGCGGGTATATGCGAACGTCGTCAAGTCGATCGGCCGCGGGGTGCATCTCACCGCCAACAACGTTGACTTCTACAACAACATCGTGGAGCCGCGTGAGAAACCCAACCCGGAATACCCCTCGACGCGCACCCACGGCATCAAGCTCGAGCATCCCACGCACACGCGGGTGCATCACAACTTCTGTCGCGTGATTGCCGAGGAGGGCTTCGGTCAGGCCGATCCCCTGGACCTCGACTGCCCGAAGTTCTCGGCCAACCAGGTCTACAAGAACACCATCGTCGCCCTCCGCAAGTCGCCGAAGTACTGGGCGTCGGCCGTCAACGTCGTCTACGCCCACCCCGAAAGCCTCACACAGGTTTATGACAACGTCTTCCGGACGAACCAGTTCCACTTCCAGGTCACCTGGGGCGGCGGCAGCGGCATCACCTTCCGGAACAACCGGTTCGAGGTCATCGGTGACCCCGGGGAGGACTACCAGTTCTTCCACGTCTGGCAGAGCTCCGCCGCCCGGACGCAGGGGATCGTCTTCCGCGACAGCGTGCTGGCGCCCCCAGCGGATTACAGGAAGGTCAGGCAGCTCTACGCCCGCAGCTACACGAAGGGCAACGTGGACATGACCGTCGAGTGGAGCGTGAACGTGAAAACAGTTGATCCGGCCGGAAAGGCCGTCGCTGCTGTCACGGTCCAGGTAATGAAGGACGGGAAAGCGGTCGCGCAGTCGGCGACGGGCACCGACGGCACGGCGTCGGTGGTGCTCGCCGACTTCCACGTCATCGGAAGCCAGGGCAAGCCGCCCTTCGAGGAGCACGGACCCTACGAACTGGTCTTCACGCACGGCGGCGAGGTCGTCCACCGACAGGCCCTCGACCCGAAAAAGACCACGGACTTGACCGTAACGGTGGCCGACCCGAAACGGAAGCTCTACGTCTATGCCGGCGAGGACCAGCGTCACGAGACGAATGAGGTCGCGAAGCTCGAGGGGAACGTCGTCGTGACCGACCCGTTCGCCGCTGAAAAACCGGATGTTACCTGGCGGATCCTCCGCCGGGCCGACTTCTGGCCCATCGCAGATCTGAAAGCCGCGAAAACCACCGCCGTCATGAACAGGAACGGCTCCTGCACCATCGAGCTCGAGGCCAAGTCAGGCGACGAGGTGGCGAAAGACACGCTGACCATCCGCACCGATACCCACGCCACGCCGACCGCGGTTGCCCAGTGTCCCAGAACTGCGAAGGTG
>Ga0111190_1002_pt1 | contig 25966 bp, 15 predicted proteins | sample DeeMarSWOR324_28_FD_80244 | JGI IMG/M metagenome (GOLD analysis project Ga0111190, IMG submission 80244) | Planctomycetes bacterium SM23_65
GGGCGAAGTGCAGGATGTTCGCCGGAACGTCGTTGTCCTAAGCCTTTTGCATGACATGAGTTACGGGGAAAACATCTTGACGGCCACACGCCGGGCAAGCCGGCGCCCGGAGCGCCCTCGACCGGTGCCCATTCCGCTTGCCGATTCGTGCCGGCCTGGACGTGGCTCGGCGGCTTCATTCGGCGGGCGGAATGCTCCCCGATTTTGCGTCGAAAATCGGCCTCGCGACGGGGTCATGAAATCGTACAGATTTTGGTTGGTCGGCGCCTCGCGACAGCCGTATACTTATTGGCCCTTCTGGAGTTAGGACAATTCCGGGAAACAACTGAGGCGGCCTCATGGGTGAGTATGTTCTGCTGTATCTGGTTGCCTTTACGCTGTCGGTATTCCTGGTGCCGGTGGTGCGGCGTCTGGCGCTGAAGGTGGGGGCGATCGACGTCCCGGACCGGGTGCGGAAGATCCACACCCAGGCGGTGCCGTGCATGGGTGGGGTGGCGATATTCATCGCGTTCATCGTCCCGACGGTCGGTGCGTATGTCCTTGGTGCGACTTGGTTTCCGGAGAGTCGGATTTACGGGGTCTTCGAAGAGCAGCGCACGGCCGCGGTGGGACTGTTAGCGGCCTCGCTGCTGATTCTTTCGGTGGGAATCTACGACGACATCTACCACTGTCGTCCGCGGGTCAAGGTGGCGGTGCAGATTGCCGCGGCGCTGATCGTGTGCTGGGCGGGGATTCGGATCGACCGAATCGGGAATCCCTTTACGGGGGAGGTCATCGAGTTCGGCTGGCTGGCGTGGCCGCTGACGGTTTTCTGGGTGCTGGCGATCACCAACGCGGTGAACCTGATTGACGGGATGGACGGTTTGGGTCCGGGGGTGGGGTTGTTTGTTGCCGGGGCGATGTTCGTGTTCGCCCTGGTGTTTCAGGTGGATCTGGTGATCGTGGTGATGGCGGCGCTGGTGGGTGCGATCATCGGATTTCTCATCTTCAACTTCCATCCGGCGAAGATCTTCATGGGCGACTCGGGAAGTCTGTTGATCGGTTTCATCCTCGCCGCGATCGCCATCCAGGGCTCGGTCAAGCGTCACACGATGGTCGCCCTGATCTTCCCGATTGTCGTTCTGGGACTGCCGATCGTGGACACGCTGCTGGCGATCGCCCGACGGTGGAGCAAGGGGCTGCCGATGAGTGTCCCCGACAAGCAGCACGTGCACCATCGTCTGATCAAGCTGGGGTTCTCGCAGCGTGAAGCGGTTTTTGTGCTTTACGGGGTGAGTGTGATCTTAGGGTGTGTGGCGCTGGTGATGGCGGTTCTGGAGAGCGGTGCGCTGCCGATCGCGATTGCCGGTGGAACGATCCTTGCGGTGATCGCGGGGGTGCACCTTCTGGGCGGTCGGGAATTCAGCGCGGTCGGGACGCGTCTCGTTCAGGCGTGGCGTCGCAGACGCGGGCGTCGGCGTGCCTGGATACAGGTCTACCAGACGACGGCGAAGATGGAGAATGACGAGAGCATCGAGGAGATGTGGGAAGACGTTACGGGTCTCCTGGAGGGACTGGGCGTGGACATGGTCCGGGCGCGTCTGGGAGGGGACGGCGTGCGTGTTCTGGAGTGGCATCGTCCGGGAACGGGAGCGGCGTTGGCGGCGGACGGCTCGATGCGAGAGGGGTGGACGGCGAGACTGCCGCTCGAAGAGAACGGTCGCGTCTGCGGGGAGGTGGTCCTGGGGAAGGATACGCAGCACGGGACGCTGCCCAACGGGCTGCCCGAGATGGTGGAAGTGCTTCGGGTGGAAATGGTCAAGACGCTCGAGCGTTTGAGCGCCCGAGCCGGGGGACGCCCCCCGGAGGTCGCCCCGGCCGAGGACGCCTCGACGTCCGGGTGCTGAGGTCGCTCAGGGGTGCCGCGGAGAAACTCGGATGGAGTCGGCTGACAGCAAGAGCAAAGTCGCCCGGACCCGTCGAGGCTGGTCGCTGCCGCTGCCGCGGAACCTGACGGTCGCGCTGCTGGTCCTCCTGGGACTCTTCGTCGTGCTGAACTATACCGGGATGCAAGTGCTGATGAAGAAGTGGGATTCCGACAGCAACTACGGACACGGATATCTCATTCCCTTCATCAGTCTGTATTTCGTGTGGCTGAAGAAGGACGAGCTTCGTCGCCTGCGGGCGCAGGCGAGTCTGTGGGGACTGGGACTGTTCGTGTTCGGCGTGCTGACGGCGTTTCTGGCGATGCCGCTCGGCTCGGCGGTGGTTTCCGGTCTGGTGATCGTCTTGATGGTCAACGCGCTCGTATTGTATCTGGGAGGCGGCAAGGTGTACCGGATGCTGTGGCTTCCGGCGCTTTATCTCATCTTCATGGTTCCGCTGCCCCAGCCGGTGCACAGTCGTATCGCGCTTCCCCTTCAGCACTTCGCCAGCATGGTCTCCGCTGCAATTCTGGACGGCATCCTGGGCATCACCACCATCCGGGAAGGCAACGTCATCCGTCTGGCGGGTCACAGTCTCCAGGTGGCCGAGGCCTGCAGCGGCATGCGCAGCATCATGGGCCTGTCGGCCTTGGGGGTGGCGTTCGCCTATTTCTGGGACCGTCCGCTCTGGGAGCGCATCTTCCTCATCCTCTCCACCGTGCCCATTGCCATTGTCGCCAACATCTGTCGCGTGACGGGTACGGGACTGGCCTATGACCTGGGATATGAGAAATTCGCCCGGGGATTTTACCACGAATTCACGGGCTGGTTCGTATTCATCTTTGCGATGGCCCTTTTTCTGCTGGAAGCGCACGTCATGAGTCGTCTGTTCGTTTACGACCGGGGCGGGGCGGCGGCGTCAGAAGCGGCTGCGGACACCGAGGAAGCAAAGGCATGAAGCTGCACAAGCACTTTTACATAGCTGCGGCGATCCTGGCGGCGTCGGCGACGGCGGCTCGGGTGTACTTCGGCTGGCTGGTGCACGAGGGCATGGACGAGGCGGTTCCGCTGAGCAAGCCGCTGGCTACCATCCCTTTGGAACTGGGCGACTGGCAGGGGATGGAGTCCAAGATGGACTCCAAGGCACAGCTCAAGATCGGCGCCGAGGAGATCTTTCATCGGATATACTACCGTGGTGAGGAGAGTCTGAGGCTTTACATCGCCTATTTCGGTGGGATTCGCGGGATGGCACCGCACAGCCCCACCGTGTGCATGCCCGGTGCCGGGTTCGAACTCATCTCCAGTGACACCATCTCGCTCAAGGTCCCGGGGTTCGGCGAGGAGCCGCTCCGGGTCCACAAGGACCTCTTCGAGAGGAACTTTGAAAAGGTCGTGGTGGTCTGGTGGGAGTATATTCACGGCGAGAACGTCGCCAGTCGAATGGTCCAGCGCATCAAGTGGGCGCTTCCCGCATGCCTGGGGGGCAAGCGCGGCTCCGTGCTGCAGGTACAGCTTTCCCTGCAGTTCACCGACAGCATGGAAGAGAGCATGCGTCGTGTCGCCGATTTCATGAATCAGCTTGGTCCGTTCGTCCGGGCGGTATTGCCGAAGGCGGAAGACCCAACACGCCAGACGGAAGACGGAAGGTACGACTCTGTGGTTTCTGGGAGGTAGATTATGCCCCCGCGTGTGAACAAGAAGGTGCTGCTCTTAATCGTCGGTGTCGTTCTGGTGCTGGTGGTCGTCGTGACGTTCTGGGTGGTCCGCGGTCGGGGCGGTGCCGTTCGTCGTATCCAGGAACTCGAAGCCGCCCAGGCCTATCACGAGGCCGGTCAGTTCCAGAAGGAGCAGTTCGTCCTGGAGTCGCTGCTGTTGCGGAACCCCCGGGACATCCCGACACGGACGAGACTGGCCCAACTGCACGATCAGCAGGGCCACGTCAGTCAGGCGTACAACGAGTACCGCAACCTCCTGCGAGATGATCCCCTGAACCCGACGGCCCTCAGACGTGTCGCCTACTACGAGGGACAAAAGCGTCAGTGGGGGGAGATGAGACGGCTGGCCAGGGAGTTGCTGAATCGTGCACCCGACGACGGGGAAGCCCGTCTCTACATGGCCCAAGCCTGTCTGGGACTCGGACCCGACTACCTGGACGAGGCCCTGGAGAACGCCCATGAAGCCGTCACGTACGCTCCCAAGAACATCCAGGCCTACCTGACCCTCGCCCGCATTCACCTGGTGCGCAGAGAGGTCAATGAGGTTCGCAAGGTGGTGGACGACGCACTGAAGGTGGATCCCAAGAGTGAGGAGCTCTACAGCTTCCTGGGCGAGTTCCACATGCGTCTTGGGGAGCGGGAGAAGGCCGAGGCGGCCTACAAGGCGGCGCTGTCGAACGCCGCCAAGCCGGTGCGGGCACACCTCGAGTTAGGGAGGTTCTACGAGTCCGGCGAGGACTGGGACAAGGCGGAGACCCATTTCAAGAGCGGCTGCGACAATGCGACGACACAGATAGACAAGCTGAGCAGTCACGTCGCTCTGGGCGACTTCTACGTCCGGCGCAGGCGGCCCGACGACGCTCTCAAGAGCTATGACGAGGCGCTGGTGGCACTTCCCGGGGCCGCCAACGTGCTGGTGAAGAAGGCACATGTCTATCTGACGCAGAGCAAGCTGGAAGAAGTGCACCGGGCGACCGACGAGGTGAAGGCCCGTGCACGTCGGGACATCTACCAGGTTCAGGCCCTATGGCTCAGCGGTCTGGCACTCCTGCGCGAAGAGCGGACCGACGACGCCATCAGGGACCTGGAGCAGGCACTCAAGGTGGAGCCCGTCGGGGACGTCAGGCTCAACACCGCCGATATCCACCTCGCACTGGCGCAAGCCTACCTCAAGCGTCAGAAGTCCGAGGCCGCACGTCAGGAACTCTTCAAGGCTTACGCCCAGGCCCCCCAGTCGGCGCGCGTGGCGTTGCATCTCGCCCAGGTGCTCTATACCCAGAGGGACTACGACCAGGTCATCAGCGTGCTGCGAAGGGAGCGGATGCCTCACGAAGCCCACGTGCTTCTGGCACGGGCCTTGATCGCCCGTGGGAATCCCGGTGACCCCGCAGAGGCCCGCACGCTCCTGGAGGCCGCCCGGAAACGCAGACCCAAAGACCAGGACGTCCGCATGGCCCTCGGTCGGCTTGCCATCCGGACCGGCAAATACGACGAAGCCATCACACACTATGACGAGGCCATCAAGCTCACCCCGAAGCAGGACATCCCCTACCTCGCCAAAGCCGGGACCTTGGAACAGACAAAGAAGATCAAGCAGGCCGAGCAGACGTTCCGTGATGCGTTGGAGGCCAGCCCTGAGAACGTCCGCGTCCGCTACGAGTTCGCCCGCTTTCTCAGTCGGCACAAGCGCTGGAGCGAAGGGGAACGACTCCTCACCGATGAGGTCGGCCGACTTCCCGAGGACAGTCCTCAGAGGAGGGCACTGATGAGACAGTTGCCCCGCTTCTACCTGGGCACCGGGAAGGTGGACGAGGCGCTGGATTGCTACCGCAAGACGGCCGAGCGGTATCCCAAGGACGTCCACGTCCGACAGCAGATGGTGCTGCTGGAGCTGCAGCGCAACCAGCCCGAGGAAGCCGTCAAGTATATCCAGCAGATCAAGGAGATCTCCGGTCCGGTCGATCCGCTTGTGCTGCGACTGGAAGGGCAGCTTTCCGTGATGCAGCGCCAGTACAAGCCGGCCCTCCGGAAGCTGGAGCAGGCCCTGGCGGCAAACCCCGACGACCTGAACGTGCGGTACTACGTCGGTGTGTGTCATCTGCGTCTGGGGGACCCCAAGAAGGCCCGGACCTACATCGAGGGGGTGGCCACACAGTTGCCCGGCGACCAGCGGGTGCAGCGTGCACTCGCCGAGGTCTATTACTCCTTGGGCAACTACGAGGAGGCCAAGAAGTTGATCGAGGAGCTTCACGCCGCCGGGCAGCGGGGGCCCATCATCGATATCATGGGTGCCGACACGATGACCAAGACCGGCGAGCTGACCGAGGGCGAGGCGGCCTGGCGGGCCTTCACCAAGAAGAGTCCCACGCGGCCCGAGGGATGGATCGGTCTGGCCGACGCACTGTGGCGACAGGGGAAGTACGCCGAAGCCATCGCATGCATGGAAAAGGGGTTTGAGTTGGAAAAGAGGTCCTTCCGTACCACCTTGGCCCTCGCCAACATGCATACGGTGCAGAAGGATTTTGACAAGGCCATCGCCGTGGCCCAGTCGTCCCTTGAGGTGAACAAGGACAACGTCGCACTGCTGGGACTTCTGGCACGACTCCTGGAGATGGCCCGGAAGCCCGACGAGGCCCAGACGGTCTACGACCGGATCGCCGCGCTGGACCCGAACAATCCGCTGCCGGCGATTGCCCGGGCCGAGCGTGCCCGTCTCAACAAGGACCTCTCCGTTGCCGAGGCCAATCTCCGCGATGCGTTGAGACTCCAGCCGACCAACCGCGTCGTCCGTCTCCGACTCATCGACGTGCTGATGAGACAGGACCAGTCCTCTCGTGCCCTGGCCGTTGTGGACGAGGCACTGCGCATGAGCCCCAAAGACATCGACATGACGATCGTGAAGGCGAGGGTGCACGTGGGGTTGGGCCGTTTCGATGAGGCGGTGCGGGAGTTCAAGCGGGCGATCACGCTGTCACGGGAACTCAGAGTGGAAGAGCGCAACTACGGGATTCACAGCGAGCTGGCAGGGGTCTATGTGCGGATGGCTCAGGTGGCGGCGGGACGCGGGACGCGTGAGGGGACCACGGAAGCCCAGGGACGTTTGATCGAGGCGAGGGAGAGTTACCGGGCGGCCTCGAACCTCCGACCGGACCTCGTGGAGCCGCGGTTGAGTCTGGCTCGAATCGCTCTCCAGCAGGGCCGGACCGCCGAAGCACGCACCGAGTGTCTGACCATTGTCGAGAACAAGCCCGACCTCGATGCCCTGGTCATGCTGGGAGACATCGCACGTCGGGACAAGAACCTGAAACTGGCGAGCGAGTACTACGACCGCGCGATCAAGGCGTTTCCGGACAAGCCGCTGCCTCACGGCAGACTCGGGAACGTGCTGATGGAACAGAAGAAGACCGACGAGGCCATTGTCGAGTTCCGGAAGGTCGTCGAGCTCGAGAAGAACGACCCGAAGGCCCTCGCGGCCCTGGCCAACGTGCTGGTCGGCGTGAAGCGTCACGACGAGGCCATCGCCCTGCTCAAGAAGAACATCCCCACCAGTGTCGAGGCCTCGGCACTCTACTCGTTCATGGGCGACGTCGAAGTCACACGGCAGCGGTACGCCAAGGCGAGGGAGTATTACGATGAGTCGCTCAAGCTCAGGTCCGAGGTGCCGAGTGTCTATCTGGCCAAGGCCCACACGTACTTCGCCGAGAAGAAACAGAACGAGGCCATCGAAATGGCCCGACAGGCCTTGAAGGTGGACGCGAAGCATCAGCCCAGCTATCGCTTCATCGAACGGCTCTACCGCGACGACAAGAAGACCGACGAACTGGAGGCCCTTTACCTCCAGTGGCGCAAAAACATGCCGAATGATGGGATGGCCGCCAACAACTACGCCTGGTATCTCATCGAAGCCAAGAACGACCCGGACGCCGCCCTCAAGATCCTCGATGGGTTCCGCAGCCGAATGACCGCCGCCGGCCGCCGAGGCTTCCGCTTCGCCGCCGAGCTTGATGACACCGAGGGCTGGGCCCATTACAAGAAGGGGGACCACCGACGGGCGGTGGAGCTGTTCCAGAGGAGTCTCGCGGCCAGACAGGAGACGGGACGTTCCCCCTCGGCCGTCACGTGGGAGCATCTGAGACTCGCCTACCTCGAGCTGTTGGCTCGGGCGCGCAAACAGGGGGACGAGTCGGCGGCGAAACGCTACGACATCCTGGCCCGCGAGGCGTTCACCAGGGTCCGTGAACTGTCGCCCGGAAGCTTCGACGGACAGGTGGAGCTGGGTCGCATGAAACTGGAGGAAGGGAAGCTCGCCGAGGCGATTGCGGCCCTTAAGCGGGCACTGGAAATCAAGAAGGACGCCGGGGTCCAGCGCAATCTTGCACAGGTCCTCCTGCGAGACGGACGGATCGAAGAGGCCCAGGAACACGTCGAGGAACTCATCAAGACCGATCCGAAAAATCCCGACAATCGCGTCCTCCAGGCCATGCTGTTCTCGCGGTTGGGGAAATCCGACGAGGCGGTGAGCGTGCTGGAAGACGTCGTCCGCACGGACCCCAAGCTCCACACGGGACATTATGTCCTGGCCGGGGAGTATGTCGCTCGGGGACAGTTCACCAAGGCCCGTGCCGAACTCGACGAGACCATCAAGCTGGCACCCGAGCTCACGGCCGCACGACTCTTGAAGGCGAGACTGCTGGCCGCACAGGGAAAGCTCGCGGACGCGGTGGCCGAGTGCAAGGCCGTGCTCGAGAAGGAGCCGATGAATCTGGAGGCGGGCTTTCAGATGGGGAATTTTCAGTTGGCACAGAACAAGATCGCCGACGCCGAGAAGACCTTCAAGGCGTTGAGACGACAGTGGCCCGATTCCGTGCTGGCTCACGAGCGGCTGGCCGAGACCTACCGACGTGGGAACCGTCTGGGCGAGGCCCTCCTCGAATTCCAGGACGCCCGACGGCGAAATCCCAAGTCCCTCACCATCCTGCGCGGACTCGCCAGGGTCCTCCGGAGTCAGCGGAAGACCGAGCGTGCCATCCGGGAATACGGGACGTATCTCGAGGACAACCCGAACTCCACGGCGGGGTGGCTGGACCTCGCCTCGCTGCATGTCGCGGCCGGGCGGTGGGTGGAGGCCGAGCGTGCCCACAAGAGTGCCATCACGACCGCTCGCACCACCCCCGCGGTCCATCAGGCGATGGTCGAGTTCTATTCACGACGGAAGGAGTTTGACCAGGCCCGGCAAGCCGCCCAACGCATGATCCGGGATGTCCCCACCAAACAGGGCACCGCCATGGGACACACCTTCCTCGCTGGCATCTGGGAGCTGGAGGGGAAGCTGGATGAGGCGGTCAAAGAATACCGACTCGCGATGGATGCGAACCCGGACTTCGGTGTCGCGGTGAACAACCTGGCGTGGCTCTTGGCCACCAAGAAGAAACTCCCCGAAGAGGCCATCAAGCTGGGCGAGCCTTACCTCAAGAAGTTCCCGGACTTCGCCTACCTCTTCGACACCGTGGGATGGGCTTACCGACTGATCGGCGAGCCGAAAAAGGCCCTGCCGCTGCTGGCTCACGCCGTCAAACTCCAGATCCTCACCCGAGACACCCGTCCGGCACTGCCCCGCATCCTGTACCACTACGGAGAGGTGCTGTTTCTGAACGGGGAGAAGGCCGAGGCGAAGAAGGTGCTTGGAGCGGCACTGCAGGCCCCGCGCTTCCCGGAATATGACCGTGCCAAGGAGATTTATGACAAGATCAAGTGAGCTTTGGTCGATAAAAAATGGAGACGGAATTGTAGATGCGCCGCGGTCCCTTGTGGGGCGTCTGTCCGGCACAGACGCGACACAAGTGTCCGCATCAGGCTCGTGAGGACTGTCACAAAACGGGACAGACTCAGGGGGGGGAGCCGACTTCCGCGCCATGGTCGCGCTCGGCGCAGTGCCTCTCGTCCCGAGGGGACTTCGGGTCCCGAGGGAGAGTTGAGGCTTGACTTTCCACCGTTGTGGGATAAAAAGGACTGCTCGTGCTTGAGCTGGCCCGCCGTGGCCAGTTCCCTCTCGCGGAGAGGGAGGAAATCCGCGGGGATGAGCCCCCGCATTCGTCGATTCTTTCGCAGGGCCCTCGGGGGATGTGGGCCGAGAAGGGAGTATCAGCATGGCGGTGAAGAGACCGGAAAGGAAGATGCACCTGACGGATTACCTGTGGGTGCTGAAGAGACGTGTGCTCCTGATCCTGTTTTTCTGGGGTCTCGTGTTTGCGTCGGTGGTGGTGGCGACGTTCATGCAGCAACCGCTCTACCGGGCGTACGCGAGGATCGAGATCGAGAGGAGCGTGGACACGCCCGACGTGATTGAGGCCGGGGCACGTCGGATGGCCACGGAGGAGTTCTACAATTCCCAGGTTGAGAACCTGAGAAGTCGTCGCATCGCCCGCAAGCTGTACAACGACATGGGGATGTACAACTGGGAGTACTTCCGGAAGCTGGGTCCCGACCGCGACCCCATCGCGGTCGTCCGGAATTGGATTCGCGTCTCCCGCGTGCCGAAGACCCACCACGTCGAGATCTGGGTGCTCTGGCCCGACCCCAAGATGGCCGCCCGGATGGTTAACGCCGTCACCGACGCCTACACGGACATCCTCAAGGAGTGGCGCAGCTCCGCGTTCGACGCTTCGGTCCGTGCACTTCTGAACCGGGCCCAGGACATCAAGCGGGAACAGGACAAGGCGAGCCGTGCGGTCCAGGATTTCAGTGCCGAGCGTGAGATCTACGCTCTCCCCGAGATTCGCAGTGTCGTCTTGACCAACGAGCGCTGGCTTCAGGAGGCCGCCGCACAGGCCAATGTCGAGATGATCGCCGCCCAGAGTCTCTACGACGCCGTCAACAAGGCCGTGGAAGAGGGCACGTACGAGAACACGCGCGATACCGATCTCTTGCAGCGACTGCGCGAGAGACTCTACGCCTACCAGGAAATCGTCGAGCTGGAGAAGGAGGACAAGACCCGACGCTATCGTGATCAGGATCGGCTGAGTCGGAACATGGAGGTCCGGGTCGAGCAGGTCAATCAGCAGATCGCCGTCGAGAACGACCGGATGCGACGTGCCGCTCAATCCGACGCCGCTCAGAAACTCGCCACCGCCCAGGCGAACTACGAGTTCCTTTCCGACATGCTCCTGACCAACCGTCAGAGACTCACCCAGATCAGTCGGGACATGCTCCAACTCGAGGGACTCCGCAAACAACAGGAGAACATCGAGGAGATGCGTGCCGTACTCGACAAGGCCGCCGAAACCGTCAAGACCTACAGGAGCTACGAGGATATCAAGGCTCGCGTCATCAGCCAGGCCGACATCCCCAAGGGGAAGTTTTCGCCCAACCCCGCGCTCAACCTCCCGCTGGGACTTGTGGTGGGACTGATGGTCGGCATCATCGCGGCGTTCTTCTTCGAATACCTCAACACCACCATCCGCATGCCGCGCGACATCGAGGACGGGCTCGGACTTCCGGTCCTGGGATTCGTTCCGGCGATGAGTCCGAAGTTCAAGGACTTCGCGACGCGCTCGTTGATCTCGCATCTCGATTCCAGGTCGGGTCCGGCCGAGGCCTTCCGCGGCATCCGCACCGAGGTCATGCTCCGTTCGGACCTCCGGCAGGTGAAGACCGGGATGGTCACCTCCACCAGTCCCCAGGAAGGGAAGACCACCGTGGCGGTCAACTGGGCCATCACGCTCGCACAGGCCGGCAACAAGGTGCTGCTGATCGACGGGGACCTGAGGAAGCCGATGATCCACCGGGCGTTCAACATGAAACCGGACCGTGGCTTGAGCACGCTGCTCTCGGAGAAGGATTCGGCGACGGTCTATATCAAGAAGACCGACATCGAGAACCTGCACGTGTTGCCCGGGGGACCCATCCCGTCCAACCCGGCGGAACTGTTGGGCTCCCGGAAGATGAGGACACTGGTGGCCGAGGCCGCCGAGCGCTACGACAGCGTCATCATCGACGCTTCCCCGGTGCTGGGCGTGGCCGATGCCAATATCCTCAGCACCATGGTGGACTGTGTGGTGCTCGTCGTCCAGGCCTCCAAGAACCGTCGCGGACTCGTCATGCGGGCCAAGAACCAGCTCGCCAGTGTCAACGCCAGACTCGCCGGGGCCGTACTCAACAACGTCAGAGGAACGAAGGGAGACTACTACTATTACCGTCAACGCTACCAGCCCGTTGCCGAGATGATGGAGGAGGCGGGGGTGTGAGAAGACGATAATAACCAAGCACCAAATCTCAAATTCCAAACGTTTGGAATTTGATGCTTGAGATTTGGTGCTTGCCCCTTCTGTGGGACCGTGATCTCAATCAGGACGACCTGACTTGCTCGGCTATTTTGTTCTCGCCATCGTTGCCGTTTTGCTTGCGCCCATTGGTCCCTTTTACGGATGGGTTTGTGCACCTTTCGAGCACAAGTCTGTCGTGCTCTCGGCGGTTGCCCTCGTGGAGGCGGTGGTGTATGGCATCTCGATCGCGGTCCTATGGAAGGTGGGACTGCTGCGCTTCTTGAAGATCGCTATCGAGTTTCTGCTTTTGGTCATCGTGGCGTTCACCTGTCTGGCCCTGGGCGGGGCGCCCACCTGGACCTGGCTGGTCCTTGAAATCGTCGTGGCACTGGCCGTCATCCTGTGGGCGGTGCGGATGCTCGCGGAGCGGCGACTCTCCTACGTCAAAACCCCGCTCAACCTCCTGCTCCTCCTGCTTCTCGCCTACATCTTCTTCCAGCTTCTGCCTCTGCCGGCCGGGATCTTGCGCATATCGCAGCCGGGCACACTGCGGGTCCACACCGTGGGACCACCCCAGGTGGCACAGGCGGCTTCTCTGCCGCTGGAGGGAGGGGGAAGCTTTTCCATCAGTCTCAACCGCATGCGGACGCGTGGACACCTCCTGCTCTGGGCGGCGTACGTCGGGTTTTTCCTCGTCTTCATCAACAACGTGAGAGGTCGGGAGCAGTTGGGCCGGATGGTCGGGACGCTCGTCGCCATCGGGGCCATCGTCGCCGTTTCCGGGTTCGCCACCGCGAAGCAGGACGAGAGACTCCTTTACCGAACCTGGCCGGCGGCCAGCATGGACGAAAAGCCCCCCATCCTCAACTGGGAGGCGAATCCGGAGTTCTCGGCAGGCTTCGGGTTTGTCTTCGCCGCCTCGGAAGGCGACCGTGTGGACTTCTACGTCCCCAAGGTTCACGTCGGGGACGTCTTCGGGGGCTTTGCCAGCAGCAACTCCGCTGCCACCGTGATGCTCATGGCACTGGCGTTGTCCCTCGGCGTCTTCTTCGCATACGTCTCCACCCGTCGGGAGGAATGGGGAAGGAGCGGGGGACTGCTCTACACCCGTGAGGGCAACATCACACTGCTGGTGCTCTTCATTGCGGTGCTGCTGGTGTGTGGTCTGGCACTCTCTCGCAGTCGTGTCGCCGTTGCACTGGTGGTGGTGGGGGTGCCGGTGTTGATCGTGCTGGTGGGCTTCTGTCGGAGCTGGCTGGCCGGTCTCTTGAGCGTGATCGTCTCGCCTCTCGTCGTTGCCGTGCTTATGGTCGTCCTGACGGTATTCCTGCTCCTGGTTACGGGTGCCGCCTCGGAACTGTTGAGCTCGCGTGCCTACGAGCATCCGACGGAGTTCGTGCGTGAAAAGGTGAGCGGGTATTTCAACCCGTGGGAGGAGGAAACGCGATTCATCGCACGGGAAGCGACCTGGCGCATCGTCGGCGATTACCCGCTGTTCGGGACCGGACTCGGAACCTTCTGCAGTGTCTATCCGTCCTACAAGATCCGCGGACCCATGCTTTACTTCGCCCACTGTGACCCGCTCCAGTGGTTCGCCGAGATGGGGCTGGTGGGCTCAGGTCTTGTCGCGGCGATCCTGCTGAGTGCGGTCGTGACGGTGGTGGTGGGGTGGTTCCGTTTGAAGGATCCGTTCTTTCGACGACTGCTGTTGGGGAGCGTGTGTGCGTGTCTGGCGTTCCTGATCCACGGGCTGTTGGATTTCCCGCTTCAGATCCCCGGGGTGGCCATGTTCTTCGTGGCGGCGGGCGCGGTCAGCATCGTCATCGCCCGTGACCGGGTCGCACGACATGAAGAGAAGAGCTTCGTTTCCTGAAGCACCGAGGAGCCGATGGAGAGGATTGGTCTTCCAAGTCGTATGGTGGGCAGACAGGGGGGCGTCGTGATCCCGGCGGCGGTCGTGGCGGTCGCGGTGATGCTGGGCTGGGTGGCGACGGTGGTGTATTACGATCTTGCCAATCGGTATTACATGCGGGACTTCCGGACGGTCGTGATTACCGGCCAGCCGATTCGGGAGTATCGTGAGGGGGAAGTGGAAGCGGAATATACGCTGTTCGAGGAGGGCGGAAGGAAGCACGCACTGGTTCACCGGGCGGTGCAGGGGTTCGAGAAGATGGACCGGTGGCACCCGGAGATGCGGTACGTCTTCGCCCGGGCGCTCTGGCGGGAATACAACGGTCCGGCCGGACGACTGGGAAAGACCCCGGGTGGGTTCGTGCAGAAGGACCTTCCGAAACAGGTCATCGACTGGCTGCGTCAGGCGATTGCGGCGGAGCCGACCAACTGCTTCTACCGCGCAACGCTTATCGGTGTGCTCAAGCGTGTGGGCGCGCCGGAATCCCAGACCGAAATCAGCCGTCTCCTGAGCTTCTATCCGCCCCAGAATGCCTACGGACAGATCCGAACGGCGGAAATGCTTCTCGAAGGGGGTGCACCCAAGTCACGGATGTTGGCACATTACCGTCGCGCGCTGGAACTCGTCTCGACCGAGTTCACCTCCGGACTCCTGGATACCTCCGGGACCGAGCCGGGCAGGGAGACTTTCCCGCCGCTCGGACCGCTGTTGGTGCAGCGCGCGGTGGACGGGATGCTCAAGGACGTCGGCGGCTACGAGAGCTGGGCGTCTCAGCTTCCCGACTATCCCGAAGTGCACTGGATGGTCGGCGGGTACCTGAGCGTCCGTGGGATGAAAGCCGAGAGCGGCAAGGAACTGGTCCGCGTGGTCGATGCCGTCAACCGCAGACTGGACGTCCAGCGTCGTGTCTCGCTGCCACAGTTGCTCACCGAGATGTTCTGTCCTCTCGTCAGACCGGATTGGACCCACCGCTTCCTGTTGAACCGTGAGATCGGCTATGCCGCCGCAGTGCAGAGGGCGAACAGGCGTCCGGAGGAAGCGATGACACTCTACCGCATACAGATCTCCCGCAGGCCGACGGACATCCCCGCACGTCTGGCATTGACAGAGATGCTCCTCGAACGTGCTCGTGTTCTGAAACTACAGGCTCGCGACCACAGGGACAGGGGGGAAACCCAGAAGGCCGGGGAAGTCGATGCGAAGGCTGAGGCGATGTACGACGAGGCGGACGAACAGGTGTCCGCCATCCTCGCACAGAAACCTCGTGACGAAAACGCCCTCAAGCTGCGCGAAGGGATGCCCAAACGGGTTCCCCAGCCCCTCACGCCTTAGGGAGAAAAAGGTGTCAGGAACCTTTTGTGCGGAGCGCCCTGTGGGCCTACAGCCAAAAGGTTCCTGACACCTCTTTCTCTCGGTGGAACGGAGCGGGAGTGGGCCTTCGGGTTGATTCCGTCCCGATGTATCGGGATCGATCGACTTCCCCCACACCTCTTTCTCCTCGCAGCGGTGTGTGGATGTCCTGACAAGGCAGGCCGGACATGACCAAGGTCACGGTGATCGTTCCGACGTACCGGGGTCGGCGGTGGATCCGGGAGTGTCTGCGCTCGGTGCTGGACAGTCGCGGGGTTAAGCCGCGCGTGGTGGTCTTTGACAACGCCTCCACCGACGGGACACGCCACATCGTCGCGCACGAGTTCCCACACCTCGAGCTGATCGAGAGTCCGGAAAACATCGGGTTCGCACGGGCCAACAACCGCGTGATGCAGCGGGCCGTCAGTCGTGGGGACGAGTACGTCTTCCTCTTGAACGAAGACGCCAAGGTGGACCGGGACACGTTGGTCACCCTCATCCGGATGGCCCGGAAGCACGACGTCTCCATCCTCAGTCCGCTGCATTACGACTACCCGGGGGAGACCCTCGAAACCGATTTCGGCATCCTCATCCGTCAGGAACGTCTCGGCCCGTCGTGGAAGCGGGCGGAGTTCGTTCCGACGAGTCGGGTCATCGGGGCGGCGGTGCTGCTGCGCTTGAGCACGATCCGGAAGATCGGATTGTTCGATCCGATCTACTTCCTCTACGCCGAGGAGGAGGACCTGTGCAGACGAGCACAGAGTCACGGGTATCGGGTCGGGATTACGCCACGTGCACGGATCTATCACGGACACCGGTCCACCGAGAACCTGCTGACGCTCAAGCGGATCCGACGGTTCCACATGATTCGCGGGAAATACATCCTGGCACTCAAGGACCCCAAACCGTCACTCGGTCGGGCAGTGCTGGCGTTCTTCGCCGAGGTCGCCCGTGACCTCAAGAAGGTCTTCGGAACACACAACCTCACCGTCACCTGGGACTTCCTGCTCGCCTCGATACAGGTGCTCTCGTCCCTCCAGCGAATCCGACGACGACGCCGACTGGAGAGTCGGTCGGGACCCGAGCTCTGGACGAACCGCGAAATCGGGATCAGCACCGGCTCGGAAGAATCTCACTGGCCGTGAGGGAACGTCGAACGGGAAATCGTCACCGAGCTTGACGGTGTCCCCTCGACCCCCGACGGGGTCCTGCCTTCTACCCCGCTCTGCGTTCCGACCGAAAGGGGCTCAGGATGCCGGGCGACCGGGTAGGACGAGGGACATGAACTTTGTCGAACGGGATCGATACATCGCAGGGACTGATGGGTCCGGTGGTGCGTGGGGGGAAGTGGCTCGTCCTCGCCGAGACCGCGGTCCGGGCGACCCACACGGTCCGCACACTCGTCCTCATGGTCCTCTTCTCGGCGAAGGACTGGGGACTGTGGGCCGCCATCTTCACCACACTTCACCTGCTGAGGAACCTTTCCGACACCGGCATCAGCATGGTGGCGATCCAGCATCGTGAGGGGGACTCAGCCGAGGTGCTGTCCACCACGTGGTGGCTGGAGGTCCTGCGCGGCGTGGTGCTCGGCGGTCTTCTCGTTGTGCTGGCACCGGTGGTGGGGCTCTGCTTCCCCGATTCGGGACCGAGACTGGTCGGTCTGCTTCGGGTGGTCTCGCTGGTCTTTCTCCTGGAGGGATTCGTGAGCGTCGGGATCATCACCGCACAGAGAAGACTGGCGTTCAACCGACTGGTGCTCATCCAGCAGGGCAGCACGATGTTGTCGATTCTGCTGGCGGTCGTCTTGGGCGTGGTGTTCCGGAACGTGCTGGCACTGGTGATCGCGGAGCTGCTGCGCGCGACGCTGCTCCTGGCGCTTTCCTATGTCGTGCTTCCGGTCAGACCCTCTCTTGCCGCCGGTTTCGCGACGCTCGTGCTGCTGCTGCGACGCGGCTGGCACCTCTACGTCGCGAGGCTCTCGGAGTTCCTGACCCTCCGGGGAGCGGTTTTTGTCGTTGGACGCATCCTGGGAACGACACAGTTGGGATGTTACCACCTGGCACTGAACTTCGGCCTGCTCCCGTCGATCTTCATCACGGCGGTGGTCAGTCGGGTGATCTTCCCGGCGTTCGCGAAGATGCAGGACGATTCGACGCGTCTGAAGGAGGCCCTCCTGCGCGTGCAGCGCTTCGTCGTACAGGTCTGTGTGCCCGCGTCGTTGGGAATCGTCGCGCTCGCCCCGGTGCTCGCCGCCATCAAGGGAATCGAATACGCCCCGATGGTCCGTCCCACCCAGGTGTTCGCCCTTGCGGTGGTCGCCGCCGGCGTCAGTTCCATCAACGTCTCGGCACTCCTGGGACTCGGACGCTTCGATCTCGTCCGGAAGCTCAGACTGCTTCAGCTGCTCCTGGTTGCGTTCGCGATCTATCCGCTCACGAGGTACTTCGGCCTCCCCGGTGCGGCGATGGTCGCGTGGCTCGAACTGGTCATCTGGGTTCTGGTCGCGCGGTTGAACGGCAGGCGGATCGGGTGCGGCGTCGGCGTGCAGCTCCGCAACATGCTCTTCATCATCGCGCCCGCCGCGGCAATGGGACTGACCGTCGCACTGTTGTGGTGCTTCCTTCACGACCGCATCATCCTCTACGCGGTGGGTGTGATCGTGCTTTCTCCGGCGGCTTACTTCCTCGCGCTCTGGCGGGCAGCGCCGGTGCACGCTCGCGAGTCGTGGGACGTCCTCAAACAGGCCGTCGGCGGCAGCAGTGCTGAAGGACTTTCATAGAATTCGGAGCTTCCAAGGATTTTTCATGGATCAGCAATCTGAAGCGATACCTCTGGATGAGAACACGCTGCCGCCGGTCACACGACTGGCTCACAAGGCGACCAAGATCGGCAAGCTGAGCACGATCTACGCGGTCGGCGCCATCGTCCCGATGTTCATCAACATGCTGCTGCTGCCGGTCTTCACGCACTATCTCGTCCCTGCCCAGATGGGAATCGTGGCCCTGGCAAACCAACTGATCCTGCCGATCTGCATTATCATTCAACTGGGTCTCTGGAGTTCATTGCGGAGTCACTATTTTCGTCTTGAGGAATCCCTGCACGGACCGGTGGTGCGAACCGTGCTCATCGGCCAGTCCGTGCAAACCGGTTCGATTTGCCTCCTGATGTCGTTGGTCGGTATCTTCATCGCGCCTCACATGCTGCCCAATCTTCCCGTGAGTTCCGCGAAGGTCTTCGGTCTTTGGCTTATCATCGTGTGGAGCGGGTTCTTCGTCGCTGTCGTTCGACTGGGCACAGGACTCAGTCAGCTGCGTGAGCGTGCTCTGACGGCCCTTCTTATTGCCTTCCTCCAGTACGTGCTGACCGCGGGACTGGGTGTCATCGTTGTGGTCGGCTTCGGATGGCAGGGCTTTGGTCGACAGAGCATGATGTTCGTGGGGATTGCCGTCGCGGCGGTGGTTTCGTTTCGCGTGGTGTGGAGGTATGGCAGCGGCGGCTTCCAGTGGACACTGTTCAAACGGGTGTTTTTCACGGGACTAAGCTTTCTTCCTCACGGCCTCACCGCCGTCTTGGCCCTGACGCTGAACGCATGGCTGGTGAACCGACTCGTTGACGCGGCCGCCCTCGGTGTCTACGGCATCGCCATCCGGTTCGGCATGTTGATCGAGGTCACGCTTGTCTCCTTTGGGAATGCGTCCTATCCTACACTGGCGAAGCTGCTGGCCGACGGCGGGCCGGAAGCCAGGCGACAGCTCAGTCGCCTTTACACGCTGTTCGTCGCCGCGATCGTTGTTTTGGCGTTAGGCGTTTCACTGTTCTCTTCGATAGCCATCCACTTCCTGACCTCGGCGCAATATCACGCGGCCAAGAGCGTTGTGCCGGCCCTGGCCCTCACCTGGAGCATGTACGGGCTCTATTGGATTGCAGCAAACCGGATCTTCTTTCTCGGAAAGGGTCTGTGGCTGACCGTTGCCACGCTCGCCTCGGCGGTGACGGCGGTCGTGCTGAGCATCGTACTGATACCGGCGTTCGGGCTTTACGGTGCTGCGGCGGCGTTGGCCGGATCGTTTCTTGTTCGCTTCGTCGTGGCCTTTGCCCTCGGCGAGCGCGTGTATGCCGTCCCCTGGCAGGTCCGACCGATGCTGTGTGTGTTGGCTTGTGGGCTGCTGCTTGGACTGGTCGATTTTTGGGTTTCGCCTCGACTGTCTCTCTGGGCCAGCGTCATCTTCAAGACCGCATTGTTCCTGTCGATCGTTCCGCTGGCGTGGCTGTCGGGCGTGGTCAATCGGAAGGAAATTGCCTTCGCTTTGGAATTGCTGCGCCAGAAGTTGGGCGGGACTTCCGGAGGAGAAGCCGGATGAAGCGTGGCATCTTCGTCGTGACCACCGACTACAAGCCGAGTCTCGGGGGCGTCGCCGAGATGACCTACCAGGTGGCGCTTGGGTTTTCACGGGCGGGATGGCGCGTGGTCGTGCTGGCGCCGGAAGGCGACGATAACGGCTTCGACGCCAAACAGCCCTTTGAGACGGTCCGGGTGTTGCCTGTCGAGTTCGGCGGGCCGCTGAGAACGCTGCGGTGGACGATGGACCTCACACGGTTTCGTCGACGTCTGAAAGACATCGCAAACGAGCGCGGCATCCGCTATGTTCTCAACATGGACAGCGGGGGGTACGAAAGTCTGTCGGGCTATCTGCGCAGCCGAGCGCTCGACGCACTGAAGCTGCCGCAGGGAATCATGTTCTACGGAAGAGACGTCGTGACATTCCCGACGTTCCCCTGGCACCGACGAAAGTTGTATCGCAGCATCGTCGCCCGGGTGCATGACGTCTACTGCATCAGTCGTTTCACCGGTGAGCAGGCGGTCGCGAGCTTCGGTGACGGGCTTGAGCCCATCATCACCGGTGCCGGGGTGCGGCCGGAACTCCTGCCGGCACGCGTGGATCGTCGAGCAGCACGCGGACGACTCGAGATCACCGCGCGTCACGTGGTGCTGACCGTCGGACGACTCGTTCCGCGCAAGGGAATCGACATGGTGATCCGTGCCATGCCGAGGGTCCTTTCGGAGGTGGACGACGTGCTGTACCTGGTGGCGGGTGCGGGTCCCGATCTCGAGCGTCTGCGCGGGTTGGCCGAGGAGGTGGGATGTGCGGCGGACGTTCGTTTTGACGGGAGGTTCGAGGACGAACTGCTGGCACACTACTACGGTGCGGCGGATGTCTTTGTGATGCCGGCGCGATACGTACCGGGGGAGGACGCGGAAGGGTTCGGCATCGTGTACGCGGAGGCGGGTCATTACGGCCTGCCGGTAATCGGCGGCCGCGCCGGCGGTGCGCTGGATGCGGTCATCGACGGGCACACGGGGCTTCTTGTGGACCCGGAAAACGTGGAGGAGATTGCCGCGGGACTCACGACGCTGCTGAAGGACCCTCCGTTGCGGCGGCAACTGGGCCATGCGGGTCGCATCCACGTTCGTCGCCGACTGACCTGGGATGAGGTGGTGAAGCGTTTTGAGGAGGGCGTGAGGTCAACCCTTGCTGGGACCGGTTGATTCTCACATCATCGCAGGGGAGCCCGGCGACGGGGAGGGGATTCTGTCCCGAGCGTTTCGCCGGGAGGTCCCGGAGACGGGCGCGACGGCGGGGGATTCGACGTGAAGGTTGCATACATTCTAAGGAGCTTCCCCAGCGTCTCCGAGACGTTCATCATCGATGAGATCGTCACGGTGATGAGGCAGGGGATCGACTGCCACGTCATCAGCCTGTTGCGGCCCAGAAGACAGCCGCATCACGAGCATGCCGAAGCCATCCTGAACGCCGGACGCGTCTCCTACCTGGGAACCGGGGGACTGCTGGGGAAGTATCGCTCGCTGTTCGGTTATGCCGTCAGCCACCCGATCCGCGTCTTCCGTTCGATGAAGCATGTCGAGTTGACGGGGAGCTTCAGACGGCATGCCTGGGTGACACCCGCGCTTTGTGCCGAGATCGACCGCTACGGTCCCGACCTCCTTCACGCACATTACGCTAACCTTCCCGGTGAGTGTGCTTGGGCGGCGCACCGCACCACCGGGATACCGTTTGCAGTCACGACGCACGGCCATGACGTGTTCTTCTACCCGCCCGATGATTACAGGGGACTGGCGGAGGCCGCGGAAGCCGTCGTGTGCGTTTCGGAGTTCAATCGTCGTTATCTATCGTCCCGTTTCGGGGTCCCGTACGACAAGCTGCGCGTCATTCACTGCGGGGTTGACCTGAAAGCGTTCACCGCTCCGTACCGGCCCGCGGGCGGGGCGAACGGGCTGCTGAAAATCCTGTGCGTCGCCAGACTCACCCCGGTCAAGGGACATCGCTACGTTCTGGAGGCGTTGAGGCTGCTGAGGCAAGACGGCATCGCCTCGGAGCTCGTGTTGGTGGGCGACGGTCCCTTGCGGAAGGAGCTGGAGGAGTACGCGGCGGAACTCGGCGTGACCTCCGCCGTGCGATTTCGGGGGGCACTGCTGAGAGAGGAGGTGTTGTCTTTGCTGCGCGAGTGCCACCTGTTCGTGCTGCCGAGTCTCTCGGAGGCCATGCCCATATCGCTGATGGAGGCCATGGCGTGTCGGGTTCCCGTGATTGCAACGGCGGTCCACGGGGTGCCGGAACTGGTCGTCGATAAGGTGACGGGCCTCCTTGTGCCCGTCAAGTCGCCTGAAGCCATTGTGGAGTCCGTGCGGTGGGTGATGGACCATCCGGCGGAAGTCGAGCAGATGGTCGAACGCGGTCGGGCAAAGGTGGCTGCGGAGTTCGAGCGGGAGAAATGTGCGCAACAGCTCACGGCGTTGTGGCGCGATATCGTGTAATGGGTCTTTCGTTGTCCGGGCGCGAGGGTCCGGCTGCTGAGCAGGAGCAGATCGTACGTCCGTGGGTCGCGCGGAGAGCTGAGTGTTTGGCGCCGAGCGCGCGCTGATACGGAAGCGTTCCGAAGGGGGGGATTTGATGCCGATCAGCTCGGCCGAGAAGTTGAGTGCGGTGATGATGTTCGTCGTGGCAATCTCGCCCCGCCCGAAACGCATCCTGGATGTGGGTATGGGCTGTGGTACGTATGGGATGCTCTGCAGGGCGTACCTGGAGATGTCCAACTCCGGGAGGTACGAGAGAGGAGACTGGGAGACGCAGCTCATCGGAGTCGAGGTGTTCGAGCCCTACCGCAATCCGATGTGGGCGTTCGCGTATGATGAGGTGCATGTCGGCGATGCGGTCAAGCTGGTGCCCACGCTGGGATCTTTCGATCTCGTTCTCCTGTGTGACATACTGGAGCACCTGCCGAAGGAGGTGGGGAAGACCTTTCTCGACGACGTTCTGTCCCGATCGTCGTATGTCATCGTGAGTTCGCCGTGCGGCCACACCGAACAGGAGGCTATCTTCGGCAATGAGGCCGAGCGTCACGTCTCCGGCTGGTCGAAAAGAGACTTCCGGGGCTGCCATGTGGCCTACAGGAGCTGTGGCACTGGTTTCGTTGCCCTGCTTTCCAGAGGCGCCCTGCCAAAGGGCGTGACGCGTCTCGGCAGGATCTGGACTCTGATCAAGATACGCCTGATTCGGATCGGCCCCGCGTCGCTCTATCGTTTGTACAAGGCCATCAAGTCGCGGCTGTTAGCCAAACGTGAAGCCCGGCGGAACTGAGACTGGGGGAGGACCTCGAGCGGAAGCCCTGTGTGGCGCAGATGGGGTTCGGCTGTGACTGAAAGGTTCGGTGCCTGAATCATAATCGCTGATGCGGCTGTTCTGCTTGAACGCACGAATTGGTTTGGTACGAGCTAACGCTGGACGATAAGATAGAAGACGTTGGCAGTCGCCGGCGCACGCCGCACGAGACGCGTCGCGACGCCGAAGACAGACGGGACCGGATCGTATGAGCAAAGGGCGTAAAGGAACCGAGCCTCTCATCAGCGTCGTGATCCCGGCCTACAATCGGGCGGTAAAGATTGTGGACGCTTTGGAGAGCGTGCAACGACAGAGCTACGTGAACTGGGAGGCCATCGTGGTGGACGACGGCTCGACGGACGGTACGCCTGAGGTGGTGGAGCGGATTGCCCGTGAGGATGCCCGCATACGGTTGATTCGACATGAAACCAACCGTGGCGCCCAGGCCGCTCGGAACACCGGGATTCGTGCCGCCGGGGGGCCCTGGATCGCCTTTCTGGACTCCGACGATCAGTTCCTGCCCGACAGCCTGGAGATGCGGCTGCAAGCCGCCCGGCGCCAAAACGTTCTGGTGGTGTATTCCGACGGCTACATCCTCGAACCCGGTCAGCCGAGACGCTTGATGAAGGTGCGACCGCTGTCGGGGAATGTCTACCGCGAGTTGCTGCGATACCCGGGACCGATGTTTCAGGGATTGTTGGTAGCCAAGGAGGCACTGGAGGGTATCGGCGGATTGGACGAGGAGATACAGCGGTTTCAGGAATGGGAGACGAGCATCCGCTTGGCAAGAGCCTACGAGTTCGCCTTTGTTTCCCGGCCCACGTTCGTCTACGACTATACCACTCAGGACGCGCTGACCAAGACCCATTGGTGGGGCGGTCGGGCCTACGAGCGGATCGTCCGCAAACACTTCTGGCCCATGCTGCGACACGCGGGCTTCGGCGGCTTGGCGGTACACGCCTACGTTGCGGGAGGCTGTTACTGGCTTCGTGGGAGAACGCTGGAGGCGTTTCGCTGCTGGGCGCTGTTCGTGTTCTGGGGGTGTCTCGATCCGAGGTGGCTTTGGCGGAAGCTGGAACAGGTGCTGGGTGCCAAGTCATCCGGGCCGCCTCGGCAGTGACACCGGTGGATCTGATGCCTGCCCTCATCGTCCCGACGCGCATCCCGGGGGTCTGACCCAGGCTGGCTTGCCGTGGAGCGGTAGACCGTCCAATCGGGAGGAGATATGACACGTCTGGAGAGCCCTAAGGTATCGGTGGTGATTGCGACCTATCGTCGCGAGGAGGTCCTGTGTGAGACGATCCGTCAGGTGTTGTCCGAACCCTATGAAAACAAAGAAGTTCTGGTGATCGACCAGACCGAGGAGCACCTCGAGGAGACACGGAAGTTCCTTGAGTCGGTGAAGCAATCCATCCGATATATCCGTATGGATCGACCGAGTCAGCCTGCGGCGGAGAGTCGCGGCGTACACGAGGCCACGGGTGACATCTTGCTCTTTGTTGACGACGACGTGCAGTTCGAGCCGGGACTCATCGAGGCACACGTGCGGAACTATGCGGACGAGAAGATCGTCGGGGTGGCGGGTCTGGTGCTCGACCCCGGCCGCGGGCCGGTCCGCCGACTGTCCTCGGTCTGCTGGAATCCGCACTTCGGGTATTTCTTTTTCCGACACGACTACGTCGGACGCGTCCGCGTGCCGAACCCGCTGGAGTGCAACATGTCCTTCCGACGACGGACACTGCTGGATGTGGGACCCATTGACTTGAACTTCCGCGAGAACGCGTATCTCTGGGGGCTGGACCTGTCGGTGAGGGTGGCGAGAGCCGGAGGGAAGATCGTTCACGATCCGACCGCACGGGTGGTGCATCTCCGGTTCCGGTCGGGGGGCGCGAGGATGAAGGCACTTTGGCCGCTGAGTTTCTTCCGGAACCTTTTCTATTTCCTGAACAAGCACCACGAGCGGCACGAACGCTTTGCGATAGCGATGCGGGCGTACTTCTACCGGGTGCTGGTCGAGGGATGGCGGCGTCCGTGGGTGCTGCTGCCGAACACGGTGACGTTTGTGCGGGCGTGGCTGACGGAACGGAGGACGCTGACACGCGAGCCGACGGAACGCTGAGTTCCCCGTCGGGAGGACCCACGCGGTGAGGATCGCGGTTGACCTGGAACAGTTCTTCCGTAACCGTGCCGGCGTCGGACGGTACATCGAAGGGATTCTGCCGGCACTGACGGGACTCGAACGGACGGACCGCTTCACGCTCTTTCGCAGCCGAACGTACGCAAACGAGCCGGGCGTGCCGGGACTGGCACACGACCGCGTGAGTGAGAAGGTGCTTCCCCGAGCCCGACGTGTGATCCTCGTCGGCTGGCTGCTTGCGGGGAGACCCCTGGTCGAGAAGTGGATCGGCGAGCACGACCTCTATTTCTCGCCGGGACTTCCCGGGGTTCCCACGGCCGGGAGGCTGGTCGTCGTGATGCACGACCTGATGTGGCTGAAGTTCCCACACCTTTTCCCGCGCTACTCGGTCTGGCTTCGGTGGGTGAACTTCCGCCGGGTCGCCGGAAGCTGTGTCGGCATCATCACCGGCAGTGAGGCGAGCCGGCGTGACATCCTCGAAGCGATCGGACTGCCCGAAAACCGTGTCCGGGCCGTCCATCTCGGCATCCAACAGAGCTTCCGGGAGCGTCCGACGGAGACGGAGGTCGCGCAGACGCTCAGCTCGCTCGGGATTCGTCGTCGGTACGTGCTGACCGTCGCGGGCGATCATGGGCCGAAAAAAAACCTGTCCAACATCGTCCGTGCCGTGGCGAAGCTCCCGCACGACTGCCGGGACGTGTGTCTCGTGAGTGTGGGAAAGCCGCGCTACGACATCCGCGGACTCATCGCCTTGATTGCGAAACTGCGGATGTCCGAGCGCGTCAAGTTCCCCGGTCGCGTGGACGATGAGGACCTGAAACGACTCTACGCCGGAGCACGACTGATGGCGTTTCCCTCGCTCTACGAGGGGTTCGGTTTTCCGATCGTCGAATCGATGGCGCTGGGCACGCCGGTGGTGACCTCGAACGTGTCGTCGATGCCGGAGGTCGCCGGCGACGCGGCGCTTCTGGTGAACCCGAATGACGTGGATCAGCTTTCCGCGGCGGT
>Ga0111190_1015_pt1 | contig 24037 bp, 24 predicted proteins | sample DeeMarSWOR324_28_FD_80244 | JGI IMG/M metagenome (GOLD analysis project Ga0111190, IMG submission 80244) | Planctomycetes bacterium SM23_65
GTCGGCGGGTGGGCTTTACGCCTCGCACATTCGGAGCGAAGGTGACGCACTTGAAGACGCGATCAACGAAGTCCTGGAAATCCACGAGCGCTCGGGCATACGCGTGCAGATCTCACACCTGAAGTGCTCGCGACACAGGAACTGGCATAAGATCGACTGGCTCAAGCGCCGGCTCTTCTCGGCCCGCGAATCGGGTGCGGACGTCACGGCCGACCGCTACCCGTATTCGGCGGCATCGACCGGACTCGATTCCCACTTGCCCGCGTGGGTTCACGAGGGTACCGACCAGGACAAGCTGGAGCGTCTCCGCGATCCGACCACGCGCGAGAAGATTCGCACCGAAACCGTCGAGCGCATGACCGATGACGACTGGGAGAGCACGGTCGTCGCCTCGTGCGAGAAAGAGGAAAACCGGAAGTGGGAAGGGATGCGACTTACCGAAGTTGCACGGGAAATGCATCGGGAGGTATTCGATGCACTCTGTGAACTTCTCCTCTCGGACGGCGGTCGAACCTCCGGCGTCTTTTTCCGCATGAAAGAAGAGAACCTTGAAGAAATCCTCTCGTGGCCGTTCGTGATGATCGGGTCCGACGGATCGGACAGAAGTGTAGATAAGGCAAGGACTTACGGTAAGCCCCATCCACGGAGCTACGGCACCCAGGCGCGTCTTCTTGGTCGATATGTGCGCGAAAAGGGCGTGCTCTCTCTGGAGGAAGCCGTCTGGAAGCTTGCCGGGTTTCCGGCGCAGCGGCTCGGACTTGCAGATCGCGGTAAAATCGCTCAGAATAGCAGGGCGGATATCGTCGTTTTCAACAGGGATACCATCACCGACAGGGCGACGTTCGACAATCCGCATCAGTACCCCCTCGGCATCGAACAGGTTCTCGTAAACGGTGTGCTCACCGTGGACAAGGAGGAGCATCTGGGAACACTCGCCGGGCGGATCCTGAAGCGGTCCTGAGAACCGACAGCACGATTGCCGCCCGCCGACTCGGATGGAAATTGCTGCACCGACGGAGGGCATCTTGGCTCACATTGACCGGATTCGCGAACATTTCAGTGTGGTCAACCACTGGATTTACATGGACCACGCGGCCGTCAGTCCGCTCACCCGCGACATGGTGTACGGTCTGAGCATGCGGGCCGACGACATCATGGAGAACGGAGCCGCCAACTACGCGGACTGGAAGGACGACGCCATCCAGACCAGACTGATGTATGCGCAGCTCCTCGGGAGCCTTCCTGACGAGATCGCGTTCGTCAACAGCACCGCTGAAGGGGTGAACCTCGTCGCCAACGGCATCGAATGGCACCCCGGCGACAACGTCGTTCTCACCAACGTCGATTATCCGGCCAACATCTATCCGTGGATGAACCAGCAGCGTCACGGGGTGACGATAAAGTGGGTCGAAGAGCGTGAGGACGGACGTATCCCCGTGGAGGACCTGGCCGCGGCCATCGACGACCACACCCGGGTCGTCGCGATCTCCTTTGTCCACTTTGTGAACGGCTACCGTAACGATCTGAATGCCATCGGCGACGTGTGCCGGGAGAGGGGGGTATTCTTCTTCGTAGACGCGATCCAGGGCCTCGGTGCGATTGACCTGGACGTTCGTGAGATGAAGATCAGTGCTCTGGCGGCCCATTCGAGAAAATGGCTTCTCTGTCCCGGCGGGCTGGGGGTGCTCTATGTGGACAGGGACGTTCTCAAGGACCTTCACGTCAGCAATCCCGGCGCCAACAGTGTCGTCGATGCAGCCAACTTCCTGGATTACCAACTGACCTACCGTGACAGTGCACAGCGTTTCGAACCGAGCAGCCTCAATCCCATCGCACTGAGCGCCACCCGCGCGATGCTTGCCATGTTTACCGGTCTCGGCATGGGCTACATCGAGAACCGCGTCGTCTCCCTCACCGACATGCTTTGTAATGGACTCGAAAAGAAAGGCTACACAGTCCGTTCCCCGCGCCGGGCGAACGAGAAATCAGGCATCGTCACCTTCTCGTCCGATTCGGACGATATCGACGCCATCTCCGCGAAGCTTACCGACGCCTGTGTCTTTCACACCAAGCGGTACGGGATGATTCGGCTTTCCCCCCACTTCTACAACACCGAAAAGGAAGTCGAACTGGTCCTGAACCTGCTGTGAGGGTGGGGGTAAGGGGCTTTTGACGGACTTGGGGAAAGACTTGCTCGTGACCTTTCCCCGGACGTCGGCGGGCCGACCGGGCGGGCTCTACTCCACGTCTTCCAGTTCCTCCTCCTCTTCTTCTTCTTCCTTCTCCTCTTCTTCAGGTTCCTCGCCGACCTCGGCCTGGACAAAAAACTGGTACTCCTCGGCTGACATCAGGTCCTCAAGCTGTGACGTGTCGGAAGGTCTGAGTCGGATGAGCCAACCGTCGTCGTAGGGGTCCTCACCGATGAGTTCCGGGTTCTCCAACACCGAATTGTTCACCTCAAGGACCTCACCGTCGATCGGACTGAGAAGGTCAACCGTGTCCGTGGTGGACTCAATGGTGCCAAGGACCGTCTCGGCGGACAACTCGTCCCCGACCGAAGACAACTCGATGTAGCTGATGTCGCTGAGCTGGTCGGCCGCATATTGTGTCATCCCGATCGTGGCGACGTCATCTTCCAACCGAACCCACTCATGGGTTATGGTGTAGTAGACATCCTTAGGAAACATGAGCCTGCATCCTCCCGCATCTTCGGTGACCGGCACTATGGGAGCGTCGTGCCACGGCTTTGTCAACAGGAAAAAATGATCCCCTCACAGCATCCACTTCAGGTCGAGTTCCCGTCGTTCGAAATCGATCGAGTCGATGACGACCCGGATGCGGTCGCCCAGTCTGAGCCGACGCTTCCCTCGCGGGTCGGTCAGCGTATGTCCTCGCTCGTCGTAATGGGGCCGACCTCCGAGCGAGCGGGCGGAAATCAATCCGTCCACCGGGACCTCCTCCAGTTCCACAAACGCCCCGAACTCCGCCACCCCCACGACCACGCCGTGCATCACTTCGCCGACGCGGTTCTGCAGAAAGCGGAGCAGCTTCACCTTAATCACCTCGCGCTCGGCATCCTCGGCAATTTGCTCCATCTCCGAAGACCGCCGGGCGTAGCTGTCCAGATGCGCGGACCAGTCAAAGGTCTTATACCTTCCCTTCTCCAGGTCGAACTGCTTGAGGACCGAGTGCACGACGAGGTCGGGAAACCGCCGGATGGGGCTCGTGAAGTGACAGTAGTGGTCCGCGGCGAGTGCATAGTGCCCCTCGCTGCTGGGGAGGTATTCGGCGTGTTTCATGCTCTTCAGCACCACGAGGTTCACGGCGTGACTCAGCGGCGTTCCTTCGACTTTTTGCAGGATGTGCTGAAGAGCGCGGCGCGCGTCGTGGGCGTCGGAGGAGATGCCCAGCGTGCGTGCGAAAAAGAAAAGGTCCGTGAGGGCACGGGCGTCCGGCGCCGCATGCGCACGGTGGATGAACGGTCGGCTGCGGTCCTCCCCGAACCGCGCAACACATTCGTTCGCAAGCAGCATGAACTCCTCGATCATCCGGTGTGCAACGTCACGCTCCAAGGGATGCGCCCCCGCCACGTGTCCTGCGTCGTCGTACTCGAGCTGAACCTCCGGCAGTTCCAGTTCGAGCGCGCCCCGCCGCATGCGGAACTCGCTGCGCAGCTTCGCAAGACGTGCACCCTCCTTGAGAAGCTTGACGATCGGGCGGCCGAAATCGGCTGTCTTGCCTGTGATGACCCGGAGCGCCTCCTTGTAGGTGAGCCGTTTCGATGAGCGGATGACGGAACGCTCGATGCGGAAGTTCTTGAGGTTCCCCTCTTGGTCGAGGTCCATGAGCACGGAGAGCGTCAGGCGATCCTCATCGGGGCGCAGACTGCAAAGATGGTTGCTGAGCTTCTCGGGCAGCATCGGTATGGTGCGGGTGGGAAGGTAGATGCTGGTGGTCCGCTCGACCGCTTCCTGCCAGACGGCTGATCCCGGCCGGACGTAGTGCGATACGTCGGCAATGTGAACCCCCAACTTCCACCCGCTGCGGGTCCGCTTGACCGATATGGCATCATCGAAATCCTGTGCGGATTCGGGGTCAATCGTCACGACCAGTTCACGCCGCAGGTCCCTCCGCCCCTTGATGTCCGTTGCCTTCACTCCCCGGGGAAGCTTCTTCACCTCACGCAGGACGTCCTGCGGGAAGTCCGTTCTCAAGGCGAACTGCGCGACCACCATCGGCACGTCTATTGACGGGTCGCTTGCGTCGCCCAGCACCTCGATGATGCGCCCGAGGAGTCCCCTGGAGGGACGGGGGCTCAGCTCGATGACAACCTTGTCACCCGGTTCGGCGCCGCGGGGGTTGTTGTCGCTGAGACCTATCTCGGCGGCGAAATCCATGCCATCCGGAACGACGTACGATCGTCGTCGCCACTTCTTAAGCGTGCCGACAAGTCGCTTCCGGCAGCGCTCGAGCACCCGCACCACCTTGCCCGCTTCCAGCATCATCCTGCCGCGACGACGTTTTACCTTTTCCGCCAGCACCAGATCGCCGTCCATCGCTCCTCCGAGCGAACGCGGCCCCACATACAGATCGGGACCTTCGGTGCCTGCGGGACGCACAAACGCGAATCCACGCCTCTTTACGTCGATGGTGCCCACTACCAGGGAACGCGGATGTGCGAGCGCCAGCCCCTTCTTCCGCCGACTGACGATGCCGTCCGCTTCCAGTTCGCCCACCACCGCCTGGAGCTGACGTTGCTTGTCCGAGTCCGCCGCGTGCATCTGTCGGGCGAGGGTCCGCAAGGGCACCGGGCGGTAGCCTTTACGACTCATGAACTGAATAACGGTGCGGGCGTCGATCATTCGGGTCTCCAGGGAATCATCGAAATTGTCTTGTTCGCCTCGTCGGGTCATTTATAATATTTCGGGCTGTGGCGTTGCCACCCTAAAATGGAGAGAGGAATGGAAAAGGTACTGAAACTGGCCGAAAAACTGGGGCAGGAAATCCGCAGGCACGAGCGCTACCGTCTGCTGAGGGAGGCCGAGGACAAGGTGCTGGCCGACCCCGAGGCCAAGCAGATCCAGGACGATCTTGAGAAGCAGCTCCAGAGAATTCGCAAGCTCGAACAAGAGATGAAACCCATTGAGGTGGCGGACAAACGTGAGCTCTCGCGTCTTCAGGAACTCGCCGCCCGCAACCCGGGCCTCAAAGACCTCCTCAGGGCCCAGGCCGACTACTTCGAAATGATGAACAAGGTAAACAATACCATCCTGATGGCGCTGGCGCCTTCCGACGAGGAGAAGGGCGACGATCAGTCCGCCGGTGTCTCGTCCTCCTGAACGCTCCCCGGGCCGCGGTAAAACTTCCGCTGGAACATCCGGCTGTATTCGGTCCAATTCCCCTCGCCCAACCGGTCCGTCTCAATGGCGCGTGTGGACGCCTCCACCTTCGCGTCGAGGTTGTCCAGGTGATGCAGCGCGATCGCTTCGGCGGTCATCGGGAGCTTGGGAGAGCCCCATTCATACTCGCCGTGATGACTCAAAACCAGATGACTCAGCAGATCAAAGAGGTGCTGTGGGAATCCTTCGATCTGGCGCACGCGGTCCTGAATCATCTCAACCGCGATGATGAGGTGCCCGATGAGCCGGCCGCGGTCGGTATAGTCGAACGCCCTAACGTACGACAGCTCCTCGATCTTTCCGATGTCGTGGAGAATAGTCCCGGTAATGAGGAGGTCACGGTCGAGGAGCGGGTAGCGCTCTGCCACGTAGTCGGCCATCTCGGTCACCGCGAGCGTGTGTTCGAGAAGTCCGCCGAGAAAGGGCTGATGATAGGAGACGGCGGCCGGAGCTTTCTTGAACCGTGCCGAAAAATCCTCATCTTCGAGGAAGGAGTCAAGCAGTTGAGAGAGGTGTGCGTTCCCGACGGAATCGGCCAGCTCCCGCAGCTTCGCGTACATCTCGTCCACGTCCTGCGTGGTTGCCGGCAGGAAATCCTCGATCGTCACCTCATCGGCGTTCACCGCCCGGACGGTGTTGATGATGAGCTGCAGGGAATCCTGATAGACCTCCGCACGTCCGGCCACCCTTACGAATTCCGCCTTGTCGAGTGCCTTGAAGAGGGCCTCCGTGGCGTTCCACATCCGTGCACCGATCTGTCCCGTCTTGTCCCCCAGCTCAACGTGAAGGTAGTACTTCCCGGTCTTTGTGGTCCGGAGCTGACATTCCCGCAGCAGATAGACGTCGTCCACCTTCTGATTGGGGGCGAGGCTGCGGATGTCCGTGTGCATGGGTGTTCCCAAACGAGGGGAGGCGAAGGATCATTCGCTCGACGTCTTGTCCTTCTGTCTCCGGGCCGTCTCGCTTAACTTGTCGATGGCTTCGTTGACGTCGGAGATGGTCCCGACATATATCTGAAGGGTGGTTTTCGTATCCGCCTCGATCTGTTCGAGGACTTCGCTGTCCACCGGACCGGCGATAACCACCATCAGGATCTTCCCGAGCTTGTCGATGGGCACCAGGTGATGGGTTCTCATCACCTCGACCGGGACGCTCTTTGCCACCTCGCCGGGGGAGAAGTACTGGGCGGGTGAAAGGTAGGGAAGGGAGAACTGTGTGGCGATGGCTTCGGCCACGTCGCGCTCCGTGACGTATCCGCGTTCCACCAGCAGCTCCCCCAAATGCTTCCCGGTCTTCTTCTGGTCCGCAAGGGCCTCCTCGAGCTGCTCGTTGGTGATGAGACCACTGTGCGTGAATATCTCTCCCAGACGTTTGGGGGTCATGCGCTGGATGTTCGCCATGCTTTCTCCTCAGGCGGGGTAGGGCGTCCGTCACACGCAAATGTACCAGCCGTTCGGCTCCGGTCAAGTCAAAAAAACCAGTCGAAACCAGTCGGACACGTTTTGGCTTGACACGAAAGTCCAGACGGCTAAGGTACATACGACGAACTGCGTCCGACGGGGGTAGCCATGTTCACCGGAATCGTTCAGCATCTGGGGCGGGTGACGTCGGCACAAAGAACGGCCGGCGGCCTTGTGCTTTCCGTGGAGGCACCGCCCGCCGCACAGGACGCAAGGATCGGGGACTCCATCTCCGTCAGCGGCGTTTGTCTGACCGTGACCGGCACCTCAGGCGACGTGCTCCGTTTCGACGTGACCGGCGAAACGCTTTCTATGACGACCTTGGACGACCTCACGGAAGACCTTCTGGTCAACGTCGAACCGTCCCTCAGACCATCCGACCGCATGGGAGGTCATTTCGTCACGGGCCACATCGACGGGATCGGAGCCCTGACCGAACGTACCGACACGCCGGGGGAAACGCGAATGACCTTCCGGACGGATGCGGCAGTTACGCAGATGATGATTCTCAAGGGATCGGTCGCCCTGGACGGCGTCAGCCTCACGTTGACCCACGTCTCTGAAGGGACGTTCGGTGTGGTGCTCATTCCACATACGCTTTCCGTCACGACGCTCGGTACCATTCGCCCCGGTGCACGCGTCAACATCGAGACCGACCTGATCGGGAAGTGGGTCCTTAAGGCACTGGGGCGGGCCGACGACACCATCAGCGAAGACTTCCTCCGCGAACACGGCTTCGCTTAAGCGGCGGGGTGTCCTCATGACCTGTCACGTCATTGCACTCTCGATGGGAGACCCCGCAGGCATCGGTCCCGAGCTTGCGCTCAAGGCCGCTGCGGACAGGACACTGAACGACATTGCCCGGCTGGTTATCGTCGGCAATGAAACCGTCCTGCGAAAGCACGCCTCGATCCTCAAACTGCCCTTTGAGCTGTCGAGTCTATCGACCAATGACGTCGAAAGGGACAAGCTTTCCGTTCCCGTGCTCGTTCACGTGGATACTCCCGGCGTGGGGGAGTTGGAATGGGGTCGTCCTGCGGCCGCGGGAGGCAAGCTGTCGATTGCGTGTGTCGAGGCCGGCCTTGAGCTTGTTCAACATGGTCGTGCAGATGCACTCGTGACGGGGCCGATCAACAAGGTGGCGGTCGGTCTGGCCGGTTTTCCCTGGGCCGGCCACACGGACTTCCTGAAGGAACGCACCGGGACCGAAGAGGTCGTCATGATGCTCGTGGGCGGGGGACTTCGCGTCGGGCTCGTTACCCACCACATTCCCATTTCCGAGGTGTCCGGACGGCTGAGTGCCGAAAAGATCTTATCGGCGCTGCGTATCATGCACGCAGACCTCGGGCGGTATTTCGGGCTGGAACGTGTGCACGTCGCGGTTGCCGGGCTGAATCCCCACGCAAGCGACGGCGGGCGATTTGGCGACGAGGAGAAGCGGATCATCCATCCCGCAATTGAACGTGCACGGGCCGAGGGGATCGAGTGCGACGGACCGCACCCGCCCGACACGCTCTTTGTGCCCGCCGTCCGTCAGCGTTACGACGCGGTGCTTGCCATGTACCACGATCAGGGACTCATTCCGCTCAAGATGCTGGCGTTCGGCAGGGCGGTCAACCTCACGCTGGGACTCCCGATTGTGCGGACGTCGGTCGATCACGGCACCGCGTACGACATTGCCGGAAAGGGCGTCGCTTCAACCGACTCGCTCGTCGAGGCAGTCAAACTGGCGGTGAGCATCGTGGAGCGACTGCAAAAGTGAGCGGGCCAGCGCCGCAGACCAAGCGTGAAATCGTGCACCTGCTTCAGACGGCCCATTTTCGTCCGAATCGCAGGCGGGGTCAGAATTTCCTCATCGACGGCAACCTGATGAGATTGGTCGTTGAGGCCGGCGAGGTGGGGCCGCATGACCTCGTGTTCGAAGTGGGAACGGGAACCGGAAGTCTTTCGCGAATGCTCGCGGACGCGGCCGGGGAGGTCCTAACGGTCGAGCTGGATTCCGTCCTGGCGGGGATAGCGGCCGAGGTGCTTCACGGCATCGCCAACGTCACCTTGATTCACGCCGACGTGCTTGCCGGGAAGCATCACGTGAACCCTGAGCTCCTTGGGCAACTCGACGCACGCGCGACAGCATGGTCTCAAACCAAGCTCGTCGCCAACCTGCCTTATGCCGTCGCCGCACCGCTTCTCATCAATTTGATGTTCGGCGAGGTCGCGTTCGAGCGCATGGTCTTCACCGTACAGCAGGAGTTCGCCGAGCGTTTGACCGCGGAGCCCGGGACTCGAAAGTACGGCTGGGTCTCAGTGGTTGCCGCGATCTCGGGCAGCAGTCGGATTCTCAGGCACATTCCGCCCACAGCCTTCTGGCCCGAGCCGGAGGTGGACTCATCGCTTGTGGATTTCCGACCTCGCGATGACTGGAAAAACAACCTGGATGTCGGGCACCTGCGGGCCTTCGGCACGTTCGTGTTTCAACAGCGACGGAAGACCGTCTTGCGAATCGTTCGCGAATACGCAAAGCGCGTGGGTCTGTCACTCAGCCCGCAACGGATTCTCGAAGCTTCCGGCATCAACGTGAAAACCCGAGGCGATCAATTGACGCCACAGGAGGTGCTTCATCTCAGTCAGACCATCAGGTGAGAATACTCCGGAGGAGAGGATGGATACGGCACGACGCATCCGTGAGTTGAGAAAGACAATCGAAGGGGAGCACGTGGACGGGATGCTCATATCGAGTGTGGCGAACGTCACCTACTTGAGCGGGTTCACCGGCGACGACAGCCTCGCACTGGTGACGACAGACCGTCTGCAAATGATCACCGACTTCCGGTACGTGGAGCAGATAGAGCAGGAGTGTCCCGGATGGGAGGTGGTCCGGCGCGAGAAGGACCTCTGGGAGACGACTGCCGGTGCGTTCGCCGAAAGCGGGGTCAAGCGACTCGGCTTCGAGTCCGCCCACCTCTCACACCGGAATTTCAGCAGACTCGTCACGAGCGTCGAGGGTGTTGAACTGGTGCCGCTCGAGGGAAAAGTTGAAGGGCTGCGCCAGGTCAAGGAGGAGGCCGAGGTGAACGCGATCGAGGCGGCGCTCAGGTGTCAGGAAGCGGCGTTCGCTGAGATAAAGGAGTGGATGAGACCGGGGATGACGGAAAGGGAGGTGGCCCGGGAACTCGACTACCGGATGCGCTGTCATGGTGCGGAACGCTTCGCGTTCGAGACGATCGTTGCGTGTGCGGAGCGGGCGTCGCTTCCACACGCCCGGACGACCCAACGTGTTATCACACAAGGAGATGCGGTGCTCATTGACTGGGGGGCACGACGCTTTTTTTACAATTCCGACTTGACACGCGTCCTCCACTTTGGTACCGTAACTTCGGAGTTTCAGAAGATTTACGATGTTGTGCGACAGGCTCAGGAAGCGGCCCTGGCGGTGATTCGTCCGGATGTGACGTTCTCCGAGGTGGATGGTTCCGCCCGGAGATACATCCGTGACAGGGGCTACGGTGAGCAGTTCGGACATTCCCTGGGTCACGGTGTGGGACTCGAGGTTCACGAGTCCCCGGTGGTTAAAGAGGGGAACGAGGAGCGGCTGCAACCGGGCATGGTGTTTACCATAGAGCCCGGCATCTATATCCCAGGCTGGGGGGGAGTGCGTATAGAGGACATGGTCCTGGTCACGGACCGTGGTGTCCGAATTCTCTCTGCCTGTGAAAAGGATCTCGAGGACATGGTTCTTTCGTGTCCGGGATGAGCGGCCTGCTGCGGCAATTCTCCTCTCTTGGCTTGCCTAACGACCTCCATGACCGTGTCCCGGGACGCACTTGCTGGAATTCTCTATTCAGGAAAGTGCCATGGATAACGAGACTGTGAGGCAGTTGATCCAGGAACTCATTATGGTCATGGAAGGCAGCAGGCTCTCTGAACTGGAAGTGGAGGTGGAAGGTGCGCGCATTCGACTGCAGAAGGAGAGCGCCAAGACAAAGCCCGAGGTGGTGGCCGTGACCGCACCTGTTGTCAACGGTCCACCGGTGGTGGCCAATCCCGGACCCGTCGCCACGACGGCACCGGCCGCCGCTGAGCCCCGCACCGAATACAAGCATATCGCCGCTCCCATGGTCGGCACCTTCTACGCCGCCAGTGCCCCCGACGCCGACCCCTACGTTGAGGTGGGCGACATGGTGGACGAGGATACCGTCGTCTGCATTATCGAAGCCATGAAGGTAATGAACGAAATCAAGGCGGAGATGGAGGGCAAGGTGGTCGAAGTCCTGGTCAACAATGGCGAGCCGGTGGAGTACGGACAGCCACTGTTCCTCATCGATCCCTCCGCGACAGGTTAGGACGACCATGTTTTCCCGTGTACTGATTGCCAACCGAGGCGAGATCGCTCTGCGGGTTATCCGTGCCTGTCGTGAACTCGGGGTGCAATCGGTCGTGGTCTACTCCGATGTTGACCGGAACGCTGCGTATTTGCGCTACGCGGACGAGGCGATCTGTATCGGGTCGGGCGCGGCCGCCGACAGCTACCTGAACATCCCACGCATCATCAGCGCCGCAGAAATCGCCAACGTGGACGCCATCCATCCCGGGTACGGGTTTCTGGCGGAGAACCCGCACTTTGCCGAGGTTTGCGAGTCGTGCAAGATCAAGTTCATCGGACCTTCCAGCAAGACCATGGCGAGAATGGGGAACAAGGTGGAGGCCCGCAACCTGGCCAAGGCGTCCAAGGTTCCGATAGTTCCCGGCAGTGAAGGTCCCGTGGAAACCGAGAACGACGCACTGAAGGTCTCCCATGACATCGGGTTCCCCGTGATGCTCAAAGCGGCCGGTGGGGGAGGGGGCCGGGGGATGCGCGTCGCACATAACGACATCAGTCTGGTCAAGGCGTTCTTCGCCGCGCGTGCCGAGGCCGAAGCCGCCTTCAAGGACCCCACACTCTACATCGAGAAATACATCGAGAGCCCCAGACACGTCGAAATCCAGATCTTGGGCGACGAGTTCGGGAACATCGTGCATCTGGGTGAGCGTGACTGCTCGCTCCAGCGCCGACATCAGAAGCTTGTTGAGGAATCACCTTCGCCTGTCGTCTCCACCTCGCTCCGCGAAAGTATGGGCAAAGCCGCGCTCCGACTCGCCCGTGCCGCCGGATACTTCAACGCCGGCACCGTGGAATTCCTCCTCGACAAGGACAACCATTTCTACTTCATCGAGGTCAACGCCCGCATCCAGGTGGAGCATCCGGTGACTGAGATGGTGACCGGGGTGGACCTGGTGAAGCAGCAGATCGGTATCGCGTCGGGTGAAAAACTCAGACTCAGACAGCGGCGGATTGCCCTCAACGGCGTGGCCATCGAGTGTCGCATCAACGCCGAGGACCCCACCAACGGCTACGTTCCCTCGCCGGGGAGAATCGAGACGTGGATTCCGCCCGGAGGCAACGGCGTGCGTCTCGACTCACACGCCTACGCCGGGTATGAGGTCCCCGCGACCTACGATTCCCTGATAGGGAAACTCATCGTTCACCGGCCGACGCGTCAGGAGGCCATTGCCTGCATGCGCCGGGCACTCGACGAGTTCGTCGTTCACGGGGTCAAGACGACCATTCCGCTGCACATCGAGCTTTTCGGACATTCCCGCTACATCCGCGGCGACGTGGACACGAGCTTCGTCGAGAAGCTGGTCTCGCGCGGGTGACGTGGTGCTCGGACCTTTCATGAATGGGTGCGCAGCTCATGAATAAGTTTCGTCTCGTGGTATGGAGTTTGAACTGGGTGGTGGCCCTCGTGTGTGGGTTCATCGGTATCATCTGGTACCTGGATGCCTCGCGACTCTACTGGCTCGAACTCGCCGGCAAGAACCCCATGGGGGGACTGCTGCTGTTCCTGGTGGCGATGACGCGAACATCACCGTATCGCTCCAGGCACTTCGCAACGCCCTCGTCCGCAGGCTGAAGCGGGAGCCGGAAGTTCACGACGTGGACGTCGAGCTGACGCACGATCGCAAGAGCAGACGCGTCACCCAGGTCCGTGCCCGGGGCACCATCTGGGACGGACCCGACGTCCTGCAGACCACACTCAAGATCCAGGAGGTGCTCCGCAAGCGCTTCCTGGACATCGTCGAGCCCGAGGAGGAGCCGAAGTTCGAGGTGCGTCTGGACAGTTTCCGCTTCGTCAAGAAACAAAAAGGATTCCGCGAGCGTATCGACCGCATCAAGGAGAGTTTCCGCGGCCCCCAGTATCCCATCGGGGGATAAGACCTGCACACCGGCACCGACTCATCACGTGGGTCCCCGCTCGTGCCCGCTTTCCCGGATACGTCCTATTTGCAGGAGAGCCGTCATGTACAGTCGTCGCTTGTCGGTGAAGATTCTGACAGTATTGGTTGTCCTGCTTCTTGCCGGTTCGACGTCCGTCGCCGAGAAGGTTTTGCTGCGTGCGAGATACAAGCAGGGGGAGAAATATCTTACGGTCATGGTCAGCAAGCAGGAAATCGACCAGACCTTCGGCACGCAGCGTCAGAAGATAAAGCAGACCATGAAGATGGAAATGGCCATGCAGGTGCTTTCGGTGGACGCGGAGGGCACCGCCGACATCAAGGTGACCTACCGCCGCATGGCGATCAAACAGGAATCCCCTTTCGGCACACTCGACTACGACTCGGCCGACCCGGACAAGAAGGATCTCTCGCACCCGAGTGTGGCCGGGTACAAAGCGCTTGTCGGGAATTGGGTCATCATGACCATGAGCAGCCGCGGGGAGGTGAAGGGCATCAGAGGCACCGAGAGAATCAAGAAGAGCATCCTGGACACGATACCGGAAGGTCCCGAGCGCGAGGTGGCGGCAAAGCAACTGGACCGGATTATGAGTGCAGACCGCTTCAGTCAGCAGATGTCCGGGTTCAGCATGGTGCTTCCCGAAAATCCCGTGGGGGTGGGAGACACCTGGAAGCACGATCAGAAAATGAACCTTGGGTTTGCGAACGTGCTCGTCAGGATGGACTTCAAGGCGCGGCGGATCACCACCGATACGGTTGACGTCGAGAGAACGGCGACGATTGAGAGCACCGGCCAAGCGGATGCCGGTGCGCCCATGACATTCACCGTCGCGGACGGGAGCAAACAATCCGGGACCACAAAGGTCAACCGCACAAACGCGGCCCTCACCAGCTCGGAACTCTCACAGACCATGAACGTGACCATCCAGGTCAGAGGACGGACGATAAAGCAGAACGTGACCGGGACCGCCACCCTCGTCATCACGCGCGATACCGGGAGGTAGGAAGCGCGGCGCGCGAAATCAAAGAGGCGAAGAAGCTCAGGGCTTCTTCGCCTCTCTTGCTTTGCGTGTGCTCACCGTGGATTTGACCGGCCGGCGGCTGAATCCGCTCTTCTCAGAGCATGCCCTTGGTGGAAGGCACGCCCTTCTCGCGGTCTTCAAGCCGGATCGCCTGTGCCAGCGCCTTGGCCAGCGCCTTGAAAACCGCCTCTATGATGTGGTGACCGTTCTCGCCGCAAGGGACGCTCACGTGCAGATTCACCCCGCCATGGGTGGGCGCCTGCAGGAACTCGCCGACGAGCTGCGTGTCGAACGTGCCTATCTTCTCGGGGAGTTCGCACGTCTGGTAGACCAGGTACGGCCGGCCGCTCAAATCAACGCTCACGTCGGCGCGGGCCTCGTCCATCGGAACCGACGCCGACCCGAAACGGTAGATCCCCTGCTTATCCCCGAGCGCCTGCTTGAGCGCCTGGCCCAGACAGATGCCCACGTCCTCCACCGTGTGGTGGTCGTCCACGGCGGTGTCGCCTTCGGCCGTCAGCGTCATGTCGAAATAGGCGTGACGCGCCAGAAGATCCAGCATGTGATCGAAAAAGCCCACACCCGTGCTGATCGCGGCTTTGCCCTCGCCGTCGAGGTCGATCATCAACCGGACGGTGGTCTCTTTCGTTTCCCGCTCGATTTCGGCGGTCCGTTTCGCCATTTGTCTGCCTCGTGATGGCTGGACATGCGCGTAAGGTATTTTCCGTCAGGAGCGGACGGTTGTCAAGTGACCTTTAAGATGTCCCGGGTTGTCTCAAGCAGCCGGTCGATCTCGTCATCCGTCCCGACGGTGATGCGGACGTAATCGCGCACCCGGGGCTGGTCGAGCCAGCGGATGAGGATCCGCTTTTCCCAGAGCTTTTCGTAATATTCGGTTGCTGAGAGTCCGTCGGGCGGGCACGTCAGAATGAAATTCGCCTGCGAGGGCAGCGTCGAAAAGCCCAGTGCGTCCAGTTCATTCACCAGACGGACACGCGTCGCTTTCACCTTCTCGATGTTCGCCCTCATGTGTGCCTCATCGGCAAGCGCCGCCGCACCACCGACGATCGCCAGCCGGTCCAAATTGTAGGAGTCCTTGACCTTCATGAGCCCCGCGATGAGTCCCTTCGAAGCGACGGCAAGCCCGAGGCGAAGTCCTGCCAGCGAATGGGACTTCGAAAGCGTCCGCAGGACGATGACGTTCTCGTGTTCATCGACCAGTCTCATGCAGTTTGTCTCGGCGAACTCAACGTACGCTTCATCCACCACCAGGACGCCACCCAGACTTTCCGCCAGCTTCGCCACGTCCTCCGGCGGGACGAGCGTCCCGGTCGGTGAATTCGGATTGGAAAGAAACGTGAGCGGGGAATCGTTTCCGAAGAGCCCCTCGGGAAGCGACCAGTCGTCCGGGAACGCGACCGGACGGTTCCATGCGCCCTGTATGTTGACCAGAACCTCGTAAAGCGAGTAAGTAGGAAACGGGTAGCTCACCGTCTGTCCCGGCTCGACGAAGGCGGTCACGATCATTCTCAGCAGTTCGTCCGAGCCGTTGCCTGCGAGAACGTTCTCGATTTCGACGCCGAAGAGCTTTGCCGCCTCCTCACGCACCGCGTCCGACGTCGGGTCGGGATAGCGCCTGAGCCGGGAAAGCTCCGCCTTGATCGCCTCCAGAACAAGAGGGGAGGGGGGGTAAGGGTTTTCGTTGGTGTTCAGCTTCACGTAGTCGGCAACCTTCGGCTGGAACCCGGGGACATACCCCTCCATGTCGTCGATCGCTTCTCTGAAGTACCGTTTCGCCATCTCACCCGTCCCGTTTCGTCTTCTCGAAGCGCACGCGCACCGACTCGGCGTGGGCCGTCAGCCCTTCCGACTCGGCCAGTGTCGTAATGTCGTCGCTGTCTTCGGCGAGTGCGGTCTCGTCATACTCGACGACGCTCATCTGCCGGAGGAAATCGTTGGCCGAAAGCCCGCTGAAGAACTTCGCCGTGCCGCCCGTGGGCAGCGTGTGTGACGGCCCGGCGTAGTAGTCCCCGGCCGCAATCGGCGTCCACCCGCCGACGAAGACCGTTCCCGCGTTCCTCATCTTCGAGACCACGTCGGCGTTGTCCGACGTCGTTATCTGGAGGTGCTCGGGTGCGAGGTCATTGCTTACCGCAACCGCTTCGTCCATCGTCTCCGTCACGATCGCGAGTGCGTATTCTTCGAGGACCTTTGCGGTGGCGTCGCGTCTCGGGAGTTTGGCGAGCTGCCTCTCGATCTCGGCAGCAACGGCTTCGGCAAGCTCCTCGCTCGGGGTGACCAGGAACGCCGCGGCAGGGGCGTGCTCGGCCTGGCTCAGGATGTCGGCGGCCACGACGTCCGCACGCGCCGAGTCATCCGCCAGCACCAGCACCTCACTCGGACCGGCCAGGATGTCGATCGCGACGTCCCCGAAGACTTCCTTCTTCGCGAGCGTGGTGAAGATGTTCCCCGGCCCCACAACCATGTCCACCTTCGGCACCGATGCCGTCCCGAAAGCCAGCGCCGCAATCGCCTGTGCGCCGCCGATGCGATAGACTTCCTTGATCCCTAACAGCTCACAGCACGCGAGGATCTCCGGACAGATCTCCCCGCTGGCTCTCGGGGGCGTGCACAGGGCGACTTCTTCCACCCCTGCGACCTGTGCGGGAACACAGTTCATGATCACCGATGAGGGCAGCGTCGCGGAGAATCCCGGAACGTATGCTCCCACACGACGGACCGCGACGTACTTGACGCCGAGCCGACGCCCGCCGTCGGTCAACTCCGCCGGTGCCCGGTTCAGTATGTGCTCCTGGAACCGGCGTACTCGCTGGATCGCATTACGTGCGGCACGCATGAAGTCTTCCGGCATCCGGCGCGATGCCGCCGCCATTTCCTCCTTCGAGACGCGGACCGTACTCGCGTCCAGCGCGAACCCGTCGAGGAGCCTCGTATACCGGAACACCGCCTCGTCCCCGTCGCGGCGGACGTCGTTCACGATCCTTCTGGTGCTTTCGAGTGGTGACAGTGCCTCTCCGAACACCTCGATGGTCTTCTTGCGCGTGTCGGGCGTCTCGGCACCGGCGCTGATCGAGAGTTTCTTCTGCATCTCCTTGATGACCTCGCGCGTCGAGACGTCGCTCAGTCTGACGATTCTCATGGGTTTCATCCTGGAATCGAGTCGTCGCAAGTTCTTATTATGTCAGAGGTTGGGCATTCGTGTCAAGCGAAAATCCCTGCCGCGGGAAAGGGCGCCCCGGCATGACGGTTGTCCGCTGGGCTCTTGCCGTGTAGAATGGGGGGACAGCGCCGACTGAGCGAGAGCACGGTTGTGGTCGCGAGTTGCTCGACCGCACCAAGGAGCATGCATGACTGAAATGACAAGAGCTGAGCGGGTAAAGGCTGCACTGACGGGTTCCGAGGTAGACCGCGTGCCGGCAAGCATCTGGTTCCATTTCACCAAGCAGCACGTCGCTCGGAGTCCCGAGGTGGAGGCACAGGCGCACATCGACCACGTCAACCGCTACGATCTCGACTACCTGAAGGTGATGAACGATAACCCTTACGACATGCCCTCCGGCTTCCCCGAGGTGGAGACGGTGGATGACTGGGCAAGGCTGGAGCCATTGTCCGCCGACGCACGCGGCTTTGCCGCACAACTCCAAACGCTCCGCATCCTCAGGGACCAGCTCGGCGACATCTACATGACCTCCACCATCTTCGGGCCCTTCGCCCAGGCGAGCAGGATCTGCAGGAGGGACCTCCTTCGACACATCAGGGAGGACCGCGAGAAGGTGAAAGTCGGTCTCAAGATCGTCACGGCCTCGCTTTGTGTCCTTGCGGAAGAGACCCTCAAGGCCGGGGCGAACGGGATTTATCTTGCCTGCAGCGGGTCTGCGGAAGGCGAGTTGTCGGCAAACGACTACCATCAACTCATCCGTCCCTTCGACATCAAGGTGATCGAGGCGGCAGCGCAGGGCGACTTCAACCTCGTTCACCTTCACGGGAAAGGCTGTCCTTTCGAGATCTTTGCGGACTACCCGGCAAACGCGATCGGGTGGACGGCGACCAGCAGCCCCCCAAGTCTTGCCGAGGCCGGTTCCCTCACCGACATGTGTCTGGTAGGGGGATGGGAGCAGGAAGGCGCGGTGGCCAAGGGAGACGTCGAAGGAATCCGCAGGGAAACGAAGGAGGCCGTCCGGGCAACCGGCGGCCGACATCTGCTCTTGGGGCCGGGCTGCACGATTCCGGAGGAGACCCCCGACGAATACATCCGTGCGGCGATTCAGTCGGCCCGGGAGTTCTCATGATCTGTCCGAGATGCCGTCACCCAATGCGAGAAGAGAAGCGCAGCTTCCACAAGAAGCGAAAGTGGAAATGTCCCCATTGTGGCAAGGTGCGCATGCAGGCCCCTCCCCGGAGCAACAAAGGGCGACGGCAGCGCAACGCCCATCCCTTTGTCTGACTCCGGATCCTGGTCGTTGAGAGTCTCGGCGTCCACAAAGCTGCGGCGCAGAAATAGCCCCGGTATCGCCGGTCTTGCCCCTGAGTGGACTGCCACAGCGGACCGTCGGGCCGAACGGGGCGTATGGCCCGAAAGAAGGCGCAAGCGGCCGTTTCGGGGCGTTTGGCGTGCAAGAGGGGCTGATGTTCAAGATCCACAACACAAGCGGCCATGTTGATTTTCTACAACACACCGTAAGCCCTTATTGGCAAAGCAGTTAGGGGGAAAATGGCCTCGGCCCGCGTCCGGCGTGTTCAATTTCTTCGACATCGACCGGACTGCTCTTCCAGGAAGCCCCGTAAGGGCGGTTTTTTTGAAAATCTCTAACACGTTTCGGTGAAGGAACTTACGCTCGTTTCGCCTTGTTTGACATTTTTAACAAGCGTTTTGGCACGGGATTTGCTGCATTACAGGGCGTCGGCTCTGGGGTGTGAGTTTATCATGCCCCGCGTACTTGTGTCCATTTGACCTTCCGAAGTGTCGCTCGCAGCCTTTGCTGTGGGTCTGACACCCTTTCGTGTGCACCCACCAGCATCACCCTGCCCTTACGGTATGTTTTGTGACAATTTGGCGATATTCACTCGGCGCCGGAATCGGGCCGGTTGTGCAATGATCCTCGGGGGCGCTCTATGCCGGGAAGACCGGACGCGGCGGAGATCAGGCAGAAGCAGGCTCGCGACATTTCCGAGCGGCTCTGGCTTGCATCACAGCTCAAGGCGCTTTCACCACACCGGGCATTCAGTGTGAACGACGCCGTCGATGCTGCGCTCTTTCTCACGCAAAAGCTGTTCAAGACCGCCGGGGTCAGGGTCCGCACGGAACTGGAGTCCGAGATGCCGGAAGTGGACGCACCGATGGGACACGTTGAGCAGGCTCTCGTTAATGTCCTTGTGAACGCGTGCGAAGCCACCAGCAGCGGCGAAGTGGTCACGGTCGGCACGGAGCTCCTGCGAAAGGACTTGAGCGTGTTGGTGCGCATCAGGGATACGGGCGAAGGCATGTCGGCGGAATCGATCGAGAGGGCATTCGAGCCCTTCTACAGCACCAAGGGACGCCTTGGACTCGGCCTCAGTGCTGCACGGGAACTGTTGTTGGGGCTCGGAGGTGATATGGAAATCGAAAGCACTGCAGGGGAGGGCACTAAGGTAACGCTGAAGCTGCCGGCCGCAACACGGCCGGACTACTGAACCGGGAAAAGGAAAAGAGAACTTATCGTGGAGGAAGTTGTATGAAAGACATAGACCAAATTTGTAAGTTGTTGAAGAAGACGAGACTGGAGAAGGGACTCACGCTGCGCGAGGTCGAGAAGCGCTGTGGCATCTCCTTTTCGACGGTTTCGCTGATTGAGAACCGTCGACACGCTTTCAGTCTGGAAAACCTGATGAAGCTTGCCGAGGCGTATGAGGTCCCGGTGAGCTACTTTTTCCAGGAACCGGAACGTGTCCTCAGCTCGCGGCCCACGGCGGGCTGGATGAGTGCGAGCAAATGGGAGGAGAGCTTCAAGGGCGCAAGTGGGGAGGGCGTCCAGGAAGAGCTTCTCAATCCACCCAGCCAGCACAAGAAGGTCAAGGTCACGCTGGTGAAGATGGAGGACAACTCGGAGGTGTCTTGGCAGCAGCCGACCTCCGGGACGCTCTATCTCTACCTGGTGTCCGGGAAGGTGCGCATCCTGCGGGACGGTGCCGAGCCGCTTGTGCTGGACGAGAATGGCTTCTGCAATTATGAGTTGAACAGCAGGGCCCGGGTGCAGGCGCTGAAAAACTCCTGCTTGTACCTGACCAGGGTGCGTGACTGAGCCGGTTAGGGTATTCCGAGCAAAGTGCCTCGGTGCTCGCCCGAGCACTGAGGCGACCTCCCAAACCGCCTTTGCTCTTGTGACGGCCGACTCTCCTGCAGCCCCAGGAGATCGGCCCGGGACCAGAAGGTCCCGTACATGTCCTCGGGTACGAGGAGCTTTACTCCATCTCCCGGCTCTTCGCGATGTGAGGGGACATCACAATGGAAAAGACCTCCAGACGGAGGTCTTTTCTATGTACGCGCCGATCTGGCTGCTTCCCGAGAGCACACGCCCTCGCCTGGCCCTTGCCATCCTGGGACACCCTGTGTGGTCGGCGTCAGAGTCGCGTTCATATTATCCAACACGCCCTATCCCTTTGTCCTGCAAGCGGTTACGCCAAATCCCTCGCGAAACGAGAGCAAAAGTGTTGGAAAAAGCGAACATCGTCGCCACACCCGCAGAAGCCGACGTGTCGATTTCGTGGGCGATCCGCGTTGCAAGTCCTTTTATGCCAAGAGCTTAGGGAAACATCGCTGGCCCCGTCACGGTTTTTGCCCGAATTGGCACGCCATTTGCAGTAAAGCTCTGTGCGGTCGATGCATCGGCCCCGATTGATCCTATGGGAACGTACGGATTTGGACAGATGAAGGTCGAACAGCCAGACAACCCGGAGCGAGAAACCTGCTTTGCGGAACGACGCAAGAATCGCCGGTTGCTAACTCAACTGGACATCGAGGTTCGCTTGGGCAGCCGAGACGGCGCACCGTTTGCCGTTGAGAAAGCGATCACACGCGATATCAGTTCGGGCGACATGTACTTTGAGAGCACTCTGGGGTATCATCTGCGTGTCGGCGACATGGTAGACGTTGAGATCGAGCTTCCAGTCCGCAGCAGCACGATTTTCAGCGAGAAACAGCTTTCAGTAAGAGGGCGGGTGACCCGACTGGGCCCGCCCAGCATCGAGGAGCCGAACTGCCGCGGCGTCGCGATCGTCTTCCTGGAGCCTCCCGCGTTTCATACCGTGCTCGACTGAGACCCGGGTCTGACCGTGAAGGGCGTTGCATGGCACGGCCCTGGCCCGCTCGGGGGCCAGGAAATTCCCCCTCTTCCACGATCAGCATCTTTTACACCCTACACGGGTAGCACACAAGAGTCAGGGCGAGGGGGTGTCAGTTCGCGTCCGAGGGGCGGGGCTACCTTAGTTTCTCGTAGTTGGCTTGAACGTTCTCGACGAACTGCTCCGGTGTGATCCGGCTGACCTCGTGAAACGGGGTCCTGCTCATCCGGTCAAGTCGTTCTCGCGGCGTTCCGTATCTTCTCATCTCTTCCTGCTTCTCCTGCTCGGTCAGGGAACGGTTTACCCCGGTCAATCTGATCGACTTGGAGCCGAAGCGACTGTGTACCCATGCCGCGTGCTGGTATACCTCCCGGCAGGTGGCTTCCATTGTCACGGACTGGTCGGGCAGGTCCAGCCGACCCAGGTCAAACCTGGTATTATGCCACGGTTTTCCCTGCTTCTTCAACTCCTCCTGCAGCGTGCCTCGCGCGTACACCCTGAACTGGAGCTCGACCGTCTTCATCGGACTGGGCCAGTTTCCCCACGGGATCAGGATGGTCCACGTGGTCGTTCTGCCGTCACCTTGCCAGTATGCAATGTTTATCGGCTGTATGCTCCGTTCTGTGCCGTCTTCCAGTCGTTTCCAGCCCGTGCCGACGTGGGCGTCCCCGAGGATATTCCCTCTGACCGATACATGGCTTAACCCGTAGCGCCTCAGTGTTTCCTTCGTTGGACGATGCGACCAAACCAACATCAGCGACCCGTTGTCAAGTCGCAGTACCTTGTGGACGGTCAGGACCTGTCCAAGGACCTCTTTGCGGATAAGGGACTTCTCAAGCGCCATGGGCGTGGCCTTCGTGAGATCGACCACCTTCACCCCGACTCCGAACGTCGGGTCAAATCGCCCCTTCGGCAGCGGCTGGTCGTAGGCGATTTTGCAGCGTTCATCCACCACTTCTTTCCCATCCTTCCACCACACCTCTTCCCAACGCCGCACACGGTTCTGGGGGTCAATCCACACCCTTTGGGCGACGTTCTGCTTCTCGGCCTTGCTCTCGTAAGCCAGGCAGGAGACGCCGTCGATTGTCATGTCCGCAGCGGGGGTCCTCTTGAATGACCACTTTGCGAGCTTCTTGTCGAACTGCAGAATTTCGGCGATGTGACCGACGGGGTCGCGACTGGCGTCCTTGATGACGGTTTTCTTAGCCGAGCGGTAGGTCCACCGAAACTCACCGTTGTCCAGCATCTCTCCGGGAACGCTCCCGTCCCGGGCTATCGTACGTTCCCGCACTCCCAGCTTCGCGTCGTACCAGATTTCGGCGCCCAGCTTTTCCTTGCCGTCGACGATACGGAACGCGCGGGCGTGCACCGTCTTCGCCCGACGGAGGGCCTCGACGGCCTGGGCGTAGACCGAAGTGGTTCCGTTGACGACCAGCATGACGGCAGCGACGGCCACGCACGCGGCCGCGGCCGCCGGCATCAACCATCGGGGAAGCCGGGCGGCCCTACGACTCTCCTTAAGACGAGCCACGAGTTGCCGCTTGAGCGCCACGCGATGCGGACCGTCCGCGATTCGTGGGCTGGGCGCATCCTCCAGCAGCTTCTCGATCCGGTCCGTGTCTTTCATGATTGTGCACCTCCTCTACCACGCTGAATGCCGAACGTCCTACAGCGTTGCATCCATTTCGTGCAGAATGGCGGCGAGGTCTTTCAGGGCACGGTGAGTCAACGATTTCACGGTTCCCACCTTCCGACCAAGAATCTCCGCGACCTGTTCGTGCTTCAAACCCTCGAAGTAGCGCAGGTTGAGCACCACCTGGTACCGTTCCTTCAGCCGCAGCATGGCACGATGCAGCTGCGCATACTGCTGCAGCTTCTCGCGGGTTCGCTCGGGATCCGCCCTTCCGGCCCACGCAAATGAAACACGCAGGCAGTCGTCATCGGTAAGCTCCAGTGGGGCGGGATGCCGCTTGCGGCTGCGCCAGTGCATTTTCGCTTCGTTGGATGCTATCCGGTACAGCCACGATCGGAACGGGACATTCGGCCGCGAGCGGAAACCCCTGAGTCCTCGCAGGGCTTTGAAGAACGTGTTGGACGTGAGTTCCTCGGCCACCGCCGTGCTGAGCGTGCGACGATAGAGGTAATTCAGAATGACCGAGTAGTTGGTCTCGTAGAGCTCCTCGAAGGCGGCCGGGTCCGTCTTTGCCCGGTTGACGAGCTCAGCTTCTTCAGTCAGCGACAGGGGAGGGCGCCGACCTTTGCTGTTCTCTTCCAGACCAGATGGTATCACTTGCTCGGCGAATCTAATGTTGCGCTGATCCATCGACTGGTCCGTGCGTTCGGGCGGTGTTTGTTCTTGCCACAATATAATGCCATTCCCGTCCGATGGTTGCACGAATTCCACCAGTCCTTCCGCCATCCGCTGTGGCTGCCTTCCGTATAACCTCTTATTATGATACGAGACAAGCGCTCATGTTCCAACGCCACTGCCGGTTCGTGTTACGTTCCGGTTGAGCGCACGCCGGGTCCCTTGGACAGACGAACG
>Ga0111190_1003_pt1 | contig 22146 bp, 14 predicted proteins | sample DeeMarSWOR324_28_FD_80244 | JGI IMG/M metagenome (GOLD analysis project Ga0111190, IMG submission 80244) | Planctomycetes bacterium SM23_65
ACGTTTCTCGACCTCCGGGAGTCTCATCGTTTCGCTTCATAACGGCAATCGTCACCCCAGGTGCAGGAATCAACAATGGAAACGCACGCCTTCTTTCTCCTTTCACGTGTCCTGGATGACCAATTCGCACTGCAACAAGCGCTGAAGGGGAGTGTGCTCTTCCGGTGCTTCGATCCATTGGATGATATGTTCCGCACACGCCGTCGCCATCTCCTCGACCGGCAGGCGCAGGTATGACAATCTCGGTTCGCACAGACGTGCGAAGATTTCGTCGCCAAACCCGATAATCCGCACGGGCCGACCCTCCAACTCGGTCTGAACCGTGGACGCAAACAGGTTGTCCGTCAGCAGCACGCCCTCCACATCCGGGACCTCGGCAAGCAGCCGCCGGGTGGCTTGTTTTGCTGCGAGAGCCGTGCTGCCGGCCATGCCGAACAGGGGAAGGGGATCGGTCCCGCATGATCGCATCGCCTGCTCATACCCTCGCCGCTTCTCTGCGGTTTCGTTGACCACGCGGGCGAGGTCGATGTCCAGCATCGCAATCCGCGTCAACCCCTGATCCAGGAGACAGCGCGTGCCGGCTTCAAACGACCCCCTCGGGTCGCCCTGGACCCACGAGCATGATGGCATATCCGAACTGGCACGTGTCTGGAGTCCCATGGCCGGTATTCCGTGCTCGCACAAGAAAGAGAGAACGCGGTCAAGCGCCGTCGGGGTAAAGCCCATGAACAGAAATGCGTCGGCTTCCTCATCCAGAAGCTGGGTCGCCGGAAAGTCCGCATCCATCTGACGCACCGTCACGCCGTAGCCCGACTCGTTCAGCCTCTGCGCCGAGAGATTGACGAGCATGTGGTGACTGGCCGCCCCGACGATCGGGTAGCGCTCGAAGGTCCCGGCGATGCAGATGCCAATCCGGAACGAACGCCGCAGGGACAGTCCTTTCGCTGCGGTGCTCGGACGGTACCCATGCTTGGCGATCACCTCGAGGATCTTCCGACGCTTCTCCCGCGAGACGCGCTTGCGGTCCTTGTCGTTGAGCACGAACGAGACCGCTGTCGGGCTTGTGCCTGCCAGACGGGCAATATCGGCGATAGTGAGCTTCATGGACCCCTCCAGTTAAAGCGCTTTATCCCGGACTCCTACCCATTTTGTGTGGATTGTCGCTGGAAATATCACAGAAAAAATGGGCAGTCTTGCAGGAGGCACATGGCGGTACTAATGCGGTTTAAGTCCTGCGGGCGCGCGGCAAGGCTGGTCTGCTTTGCCGCAGAGCAGGTTTTGCGCCTTATCGACGTTGTCCGGAGATGGATTCTGGATAGGACTTCCGGTCGGAGCGCCCATATCAGGTCGCGCTGGCCAGTTCACGCGCGACAGCAAGTAGTGCGCCTATTTTCGCTTCCTCGTCAAGTCGCCCCATACTGAAGGTGATGTATGGCGTGCCGAAATCGGCGTAGTAACGGTAGAGTTTCACGAGGTCGTCCGTTGACATCGACATCAGCTGTGAGGGCCAGATGCGCAATCCGTATGGAACCTTGCAGGATCGCGCCAGCACCTCCGGAGGCAGGTGTGGGTCGACGCTCGGGTCGAAGGTGTCGATCTTTGCTTCTTCCAGAAAGGGCAGGTGCTCCTCCCGCAGCAGTTCGCTGTGCAGGCCGCGGTGCGTAGCCTCGAGACCTTCATAGAGCTTCTGCCAATAGGGGAGAACGAACTCCCTGAAGATTGATGGCGGGAACATCCCGGCGAAATCATCGGGGTTGCTCACCCAACCGCTGAGCGCCCGCCCCTGATGCTCGGCCAGAATGCGCGTGTAATGGATCATGCTTTGCGTGACGAACGCCATGAGCTTGTGCGCTCGAGCCGGATCGTCCCAAGGCAGCGTGAAGAAATCCTGTCCCATCAGCAGGGCGGCCGTGGTGACGGGCCCCTCATAGTTGTGTCCGATGCGCTCGATGGCGTCGTCTCGACGGCTCTTCAACTCGGCCGCCAGCGCGAGGCGTTGGCGTACCAGAGGCGTGGTCAGATAATCTTCCGGCTCTGCGAGGCGATCGATGTCTCTGGGCGTACGGATGCACGGATGAACGATCGGTTCCATCAACTCGGGCGCCAGTTCGACCTTTGCCCCCAGCGTCGAGACGTGCACGTAGCCCAGCCCGGCAAGGTGAGGTCTCGGTGGATCGACGCCCAGGCGCTCCGCGAGACCTCGCGCGGCATCAGCCGCGGCAATCATCGCGCCGACGTCGGTGTGCAGGGCATAATGGGTGACACCGGACAGCTCTGCCAGGACGTGATCCGCTATCCCGAAGTTGAACGGTTGTGCCATCGGACGCTCCAACGAGTGTAAAGCTCGGCTGTCCTTCTTGCTCAGGAGCATTGGGACCTGCTCGGCACGATTCTACCCGGGCAAGCGTAGCGCGGCAAGATGGAGTGAATTCTGGAAGCCAACGAACGCGGAACGAACGGCTGCATAGCCCGTGCTGTGCCGCCTGCTTCTCACTGCTTATGAGTTCGACAGCGCCTCTGTGGGGAGCCGACGCTGCTTCTATCGAAGAGGTGATCCTCGAGGAACCGACTTTCAACTGTTTGGGGCCGGGGGGATGATAAAAGATATGCGAGCGTCCGAATGCCCCGGACACGCCACGGACTTCTACAATAATGATATCAGCGAATGCACCGACGACCGCATCGAGATGGATTCTGGCGGACAGAACACGCGGTGTTTCCGCAACCGTCTGACCAACTGCTATCAGGGCATCCGGGTTTAACGACGGCTGAAGGCACCGTGCCGGGCATAGATGCGGATTTCGGGAATGCGGACGACGCGGCCGTATCCGTCGAGCAGCCGGAGCTGGACCGTTTCATCGTACACGCCGCCGCGCACGACGACGTGGCTCCGCGTCGCGCTCACCTGTGTCAGGGCGTGACCGACGGTCCGAAACGGATGCTCGAGGCTTCCGTCATTCGTGTCCTTGCCGGAGGGAGCGACGACGAACACACCCGCCGGGGGAGCCATGCGGGGGAGGACCGGCGACGCGCCGCAACAGGGGGAAACGCCCATGACAAGTGCGAGCAGGATCGAAGTCGTACGCATGACCTGCTCCTCAACGGTCGCGGCCGGATCGCTTCTTCACCGCCATAGCCTGGTGCTTCCGTCATCGAGGGTTGGCGCCTTGCCCCTAACCTTTTGCTATGATATGAGATGGGTCCCCATTCTTCAACACCTGTTTCCGTCCAGGGACGATCCGGTTGCACCCACCGTACAAGAGAAGAAGGCTAACCGTTCCGGCCATCCCTGCTTTCGCAAGAGTAACCGTGAGTGCGGCCGGCCTCCTTCTTTTCCATCTGGCAGCGGGGGCCCGCTACGTAGTAGAAAAGAAGATTCCGGGGCTGAGGATCGATTTCCAGTGCCTTGAGAACCTCTGTTTGCCTACCGGGCGCAAGGTCATTCTTCTTGCCGCTGCATGATGCGTCATGGCGAACCCGTCCTTGTCGCCAATCGTCTGAACACGCACGCAGATGCCTACGCCGAAATGTCGCCGGACTTGGGTTCGATTCCCGCCGCCTCCACCATTTGTATGTACCCCAAGCCTATACCCCGCCTACACTTACAAACATCCCATTTCCCTCACATAGTTTTCGTGTGCTGATGGTGTGCTGTAATTGAGCACGCGGGCGCTGGCGCGATTTTCTTGTCGCATTTGCCGACCGTTCCGGCTCTTCTATTACGAGGGCCCGGTGTGGTACTATTTCAGCGATGGAGGAATGTCCGCTTTGCGACCCGATGACGAAGTGATTGTGTCTATTTTAGGCGGCGACACGGAGGCCTTCGCAGAACTCGTCCGTCGCTATCAGCGCACGGCCTGTGCTGTCGCTGCCAGCGTGCTTGGTGACCGGCATCTTGCCGAAGATGCGGCGCAGGAAGCGTTCGTCGTCGCTTTTCAGCACTTGGCCGATTTGAACGACCATTCGGCGTTCCCATCTTGGCTAATCCAAATATCTCGTCGTCAGGCTTTGCGACTTAACACGAAGCGTATGCCGGAACAACCTTTGGAAGGCCACACTGAACCCGTGACGCCAGGGAACGACGCGCGGTTGAATGAAGACGCACTGGCGCTCCTGGACCGTGTCATGCGACTGCCGGAGCACGAACGGACAGTGACCATGCTTCATCACTTTGACGGCCACAGTGTGCAGGCGGTAGCCGACATGACCGGGAGGCCGTTGGGGACCGTGACAAAGCAACTCTCGCGGGCCTATGAGCGCCTGCGAAGGACCATCAAGGAGGCACCGAAATCATGAAGGACGATGACATCCGCAACGCGCTGGACCGATTGGGGAAAGGGGCCGGTCCTGATCCCGACATGACGGACCAGGTCATGGGACGCGTTCGGTTCCTCGCGCAGGCGGTGCCACAGACACCGCTTAGAACGGAAGGAGGAGGAGGCGCTTCCTCTGCCGGCGCCAGCCGCCGTCGTCGTTCAGTTCCTCGCTGGCTGAACATGCTGGTTCCCTCGGTGGCCGCCCTCCTTATCGTCGCATTTGGCGCCGTGTGGGTCCTCTGGTCCGGTTCCGGAACTGTCGCGTGGGCGCAGGTGGTGGAGAAGTTTTCTTCGGTGCGGTCCTTTGCGGCGACGGTCTACATGAGGAAGGACGCGTTGTCGGAGCCGGAGCAGTTCGAGGTGTGGATGGGAGGGGCGGGTCGGATGCGCATCAAGGCGGGGAGCCAGGTGATCTTCGGCTCGCGGGCCGAGGGGACTCGGGCGTTTGACGTTTCCGAGCGCAAGGAGGTGACGGCGAAACCCCGGACGCGGGGCCTGATCAGGATGCTGGGCGACAAGGACAGGTTCTCGCTGGAGGTCGTGGTGGACACGTTCAGCGGGGGGCAACTGAAGGACGTTACGCCGCAGGTGAACAAGGAAGAGGCGGTGGCCAGGGACCTCGTGATTTACGATATCCAGTCGCCACGCAGTCCGGAGTGGGGCCGCATATGGGCGCTGCGGGAGAGCAAGCTGCCGGTGCGCATCCAGGTGTGGGACCCGCGCGACGGCGGGTGCGTGGAGGCGGTGTTCACGTATGGCTCGGAACCTGGCGAGTCGTTCTTCGACCCCGACACGTTCGCCTCTCGCATGAAGGACCAGGCGGTGTCAAATGAGTCGCTGCCCTACATGGGTTTGCAGGACGCCGGCGGCAGGACCTTTGCACCTGCGCCGATGCCCCGATTCAGCAAAGCATTGACCGCAGTGACGCGAACGCTCGAGGGCGAGCCTTGGTCGCTGAAGGATCAACTCGGCAGAGTCACGGTGATCCACGTCTGGGACACCGCCCCGACCCACGAGGGGCGCATGCCGAAGCAGTGGGAGTTGATGCGCCTCTACGAGAAATATGGGCATCGCGATGACTTCCAGATCGTCACCCTGGCCTACACCGATACCCCGCCCTACCAAAGAGGTGCCGACCGGGCACGCAAGATGAAGGCCGACCAGCAGATCCCGTGGCTTTTCCTGTACGAGGAGAAGGGCTGGCAGGGCGGCGAGTTGGTCCGCGCCCTCCGTCTGGGCGGCCACACTACGCTCTATCTTGTGGACCGCCGGGGACAGATCACGGGACTCTATGACGTGCTGCAGCCGGAGTTCGCCCTGGTCGGTCCGACGTACGAAAACGCCGGGGGAGTCCCACTTTACTGCAGGGCCGCCGTGCGGGCAGGGGAGCTGACCACGGAAACCGTTCGGCGCATATTCGGAGAGCCGGACGAAGTCGGCGATTCGCCTGTCGGGCCGGGCCGCGGGCAGTGGTGCTATGTGTACCGCGACGAGCGGCGGGAGCACGAGCGCCGCATCGCAGTGGACTTTGACCGCGAGACGGGGATCATCATCGACCTGGGTTGTCAGTTCCTGACGCCAGAGTCGGCACGGCTAAGCCTGACGATCACCCCGGAGTACTGGCGGGACCAAGTCCTGCCGCAGATCGACGCGGCGTACCGGCCAGAGAACGACACGCAGGACCGGTACCAGATCAAGGTGGGGCTGGCCCGACGCGAGGGGCGCATCGTGTATTCGTTTCACGGCACGAGCAGGACCTTCGGAAGGGACTATGAGCCGGGACCGCCGGCCGAACGGTTCCCGCTGCATGGCACGTACCGAATCCTGGTCACGGTCGTGGACCACGCGTCGCAAGAAGATCTGCAGGAGATCGTGCTCCGGAACAACCTGGTGCTGGAAAAGAACTCAAAGACGGAGATCGTCCTCGAATAGCTCAGTGCCGCCCGCGCGCTGGTCGACGCCAAACCCGAATGAAGGTGACGAAGTTGCAGAAGACCGCCCTGATGATTGTGCCGGTGATCCTTATCGTGTTCGCATCGGCGCCGACTTCTGGAAGGTGATCGGCAAAGAGAAGCCGATGTCCCGGAAGCAGTACGGCGGGCTGCTCATCGGGACAGTCGTCTGCAATCGTCCGCCGCAGGATCAAGATGCAGGTGGGAGCGGGAACATGAGCACGTCGCAATCCGTTGAGGAACCCTCGGAGCAGGCGTGGCCGACACGGCAGTGGGCTGAGGCCAGTCCCAACGAGATGGGAATGGACTCGGAGGTGCTGGGCCGAGGTCGTGACTTTGCCTTGCGGCACGGTGGTGCGGGGTGCGTGGTCCGGTCGGGGCGATTGGTCTGCAGTTGGGGAGACACCACAGAGCGCATCCACGTGTACTCTGCAACCAAGGGGATCGGAGCGACGCTCCTGGGCCTGGCGCTCGACGAGGGCAAGCTGCGACTAAGCGATCGCGCCGCGGAGCACCATCCAGACTTCGGCGTTCCGCCCGAGAGCAATCGCGAGACCGGATGGCTCGAGGAGATCAACATCCTGCACCTCGCGACACACACGGCCGGGTTTGACAAGGACAGGGGATATACGGCGCTGCAGTTTCGGCCCGGCAGCATGTTCATGTACAGCGACGGGGGAACCAACTGGCTTGCTGAATGCCTGACGCTCGCGTACGGACAGGACCTTTACTCACTGTTGACAGAGCGCGTGCTCGTGCACCTTGGGGTGGGCAAGGAACAGCTGATGTGGGATGTTAACGACAAGCGCCCCGATCCCATTGAAGGGATTAAGCGCCTGCCACTCAACGCCCACATCTGGGCCAGTGCCGACGCCTTGGCGCGGATCGGTCTGCTGTATTTGCGCGGCGGCGAGTGGAACGGGCGGCGGATCATCTCTCGGGAATTCATTGACCAGTTGCGACGCCCGGTGGCTGAACTCGCCCGGGTTCCGACGCATCCGAATAACCAGTTCGGTCTTGGGATGGCCTCACACGGTCTACTGTGGTGGAACAACGCGGACGGGCGCCTGCCCGGTGTGCCGACCGATGCCTACTGGACACATGGGTTGAATGATAACCTGATCATCGTGGTGCCGAGTCTGGACCTGGTCGTCTCTCGCACGGCCGACCGGCAAGCGGATTGGCAACCGAACCCGTACCAGTTCCCCGACAAGAATATTGAGCCGTTCCTGGCGCCGGTGGCCGCTTCGATCCGGAACACCAAGGTGGTGACACTGCCGGTCGAGGCCCCGAAGCCGGCATATCCGCCCAGCCGATGGATTCGGGGACTGATCATTGAGGCCGACCGGATTTCCATCGGTCACGGCGACAACTGGCCGATGACCTGGGGCGACGACGGCCACCTGTACACGGTGTACTGCGACGGCCAGGGATGGGGCGATCGTCGGTTCAGCATGGCAATGGCCAAGGTTATGGGTGAACCACCGGGCGTGTCCGGGGTCAACATCCCGTCTCCGACGGGCGAGCACGGGCCGGACGACACGGGGTACGACATCCATGGGCGAAAGGCCAGCGGCCTGGTGATGGCTGACGGCGTGCTGTACATGTGGGTACGCAATCTCAATCCTGCTGACGGGACCGGCTCGAGTCTGGCATGGTCGACTGACCGCGCACGGACGTGGACGTGGGCGTCGTGGACGCTGCCGGAATGCGGCTATCCGGTTTGGCTCAATGCGGGCCGCGACTATGCCGACGGACCCGATGACTACCTCTACTTCTACTGGCCGAAGTCACCCAGCGCCTACGCCGTGACCGACGCCATTGACTTGGGCCGCGTGCACCGGGCCCGGGCGACATCTCGCGACGAATACGAGTTCTTCACGGGGACGGACGGCGAGGGTCGGCCGACTTGGCGTCACCGTATCGACGAGTGCCGGCCGGTGTTCGAGAGCCCCGCAGGCTGCTATCGCCCGTGTGTGACCTACAACCCGGGCCTCAGGCGATACCTTCTATGCACGATTACACCAGCCCGTCACTTCGGTTTGTTTGATGCGCCGCAGCCTTGGGGTCCATGGACGACCGCCCACACGACCGACAGGTTCGGACCCGGAGAGAGGCGGTTTGCACCGCAGATTCCGAGCAAATGGATTAACGCCGATGGCACCGTCTTTCACCTGGTGTACTCGTGCCATCCGTGTGGCCCGTACAAACTGAATATCCAGAAGTGCAGGCTGATGGTGACAACAGAATGATTCCTTCCTGCTGCACGATGACCCCTCTGACAGATTGCACTCGCCGGATAAGAGAAGAAGGCTGACCGTTTCGGTCAGCCTTCTTGATTGCTGGCAGCGGGGGCCCGCTACGTAGTCGAAAAGAAGATTCCGGGACGGCGGGTGGATTTCGAGTGTCTTGGTGGCCTCTGCAGCCTTTCAACAAGCCAACCAGCTCTGCTTGCGGTCCAGTCATCCTGTTGTAGACCCGTCGTCCACAGGTCCGGGTCAACCTTCAGCAAGCACGCGCTAGTTCTCGGACGGCAATCTCCGCTGTGTCAGGACCTCGCCAGAAGCCGTTGACAACATGTAAACACGCAGTTACAATACATAAGAAGGCTATCAGCTCTGTCGAGGAGACGAACATGCTCGGATGGCTCCGGAGCATTTTCGACTGGGGTCCGATCGAGGTCACGGGGGGGCCCGGTAAGGGCATAGTGAGGCGGGTGGCAAAGGATCTGGTGGGGCTTCGTCGATACGGTCGCGACGTCATGAGGCGCACCCTCCAGTACTTTGCCGACGGACAGGATGAGTCCATCCTCGGCACGCTTGCCGGCCTCCGCTCGGGGGCGGGGCAGAGGCTCCACCTTTACTGCTGTGCCGATGGATGGGCGCCCTGGATGAATGAAGAGATAAGCCGTACCGCGATGCTCGTAGAGTTCCGTGACCTCGATCCGATGTACCACCTGCGACTTGCGCAGATCTACGAGGCGATTTCAAGACGAGACATCAAGACACGCTGGCTAGAGTGGCTTCCGGATGCACCGCTCTGGCTCGATGTCTATCTGCAGGAGGCATGGCGGGGCTACCTCATGGCGTGGTGGGGTTCTCCCCAAAAGGATACGCTCCACGCTGGGCTGTACGAGCAAATGCTTCAGGCCGCTGGGGACGATCCTTCTATTATTGTGAAGGCGATGCTCCAGGCTGAGGCGTATGGCTCGGGTGAAGCCTGTGACAGAATTGCAGAAGGGCTTCCCGGTCTCGCCGAAGTAGCGGGTCGATACCCCAACGTCGTCCGTGCCGCCATCGTGCAGGGCCCTGCCGCGGCGCGCGCCCGCACGCTCATGCTCTTGGCCAAATGGCAGACCGACGTCAGCGAGTTCGGGTCTGAATTAGTGCAGGCGGCGGCAGGTTCGGCCAAGACGGTGAGGCAGGGCGCGATGCCGCTTCTGAGACAGACGGGAGAAGAGGGGTTGCGGCTCGCCCTGAAGCTGCTGGAAGAGGGCAAACCCAACGAACGATTTCACGTCGTAACGCTTGTCGAATTCCTGTCGGACGGAAAGGCACGCACGCAGCTTGCTTCCCACCTGGAAACGGAGAAATCGCGGAAGGTCCGCCAGGCCATCGAGCAGGTCCTTGCCTCTGCCGCCCCCCCCGTCCCGGCCGAGGAAGCGGCGGTCGATCCCAGGCTCGAACTGCCGCCGATAGAGCCCGTCGACATGAACACCCCGCCACCCGATGACTTCGAGGACCGGCTGCTGGCCCTGTGTGAGCGGTGGTACGCCGACGCACGCGCCTCCTACGACAAGCAGGTGAAGGCTGGCTACAAGTGGGCCAAGGCGCCTGTGAGGCCGTCGCCGGGGTGGATCAGGAAGGCGGTTGCTGCGGTTCGGTGTGCGGACCCCCGCCGACTGCACAAGCTTGTGAAGTCGCCGGAGAAGGGCCTGCTGATCGGGTACTCGGGGTACGAGCCAATCAACCAGTTCGTCGAGCAGAAGGGCCTCCACCTAGTACACGTGGTGAGACTGCTTCTCTATATGGGGCAAATCTCCTATGGCAACACGGAGAGATACGGATACGGGTCGGTCTACCACGTGATCGGTCGTCACATGACCTCACGCAGCTATGATTCGCCGATGCGTACGCTGGCAGCCGTCTTCAAGGCTCACGGGTTAGACGACCAAGTGCTCGGCAGGGATTGGCTTGGCGGGTGGGCCCCACTTCACGAACTCAGCGTCGAGGACGCATGGCCCTATTTCGCCGAGAGACTGGAATTGATCGAGGAAGCACTCGGCCCGAAGGGCAAGAACGACTACATGTACGCGTCGCGGCGGTCGCGGACGTTCGAGGTGCTGGCCGCGTTTCCGGCGCTACCCTCACACATCGTTCACATTCTGTGGCAGGTTGCTCTGGGCACGGGTAAGTCAGACCGCTTGGCCGCGCAGCGGTGTCTCGAGAAGGTCCGAGGCTGCGAGGCTCGGGTTATCCAGGCTCTGGAGGCGGGCCAGCAGGACATCCGTGCAACGGCGGCGTCGTGGCTTGGCGATCTCAAGGCGACCCAGGCGGTGCCGGCGCTGAAGACGACGATAGCGAAGGAGAAGAGCGAAGTCGCCAAGGCCGCGATGATGTCCGCCCTGGAAGCGATGGGTGTGCCGGTGGACGAGTTCATGAGTGTCAAGGCCCTCGTCGAGGAGTCACGGAAGGGGCTCAAGAAGGGAATCCCGCCGGCGCTGGGCTGGGTGCGGCTCGAACTCATCCCCGAGGTATGCTGGGAGTCCGGCGGAGAACCCGTCGACAGGGAAATACTCGCGTGGATGCTGGTCAAGGCCCTGAAGGTGGGCAGTCCCGAGCCTTCGCCTATGTTGCGTCATTATGCCCGTTGGTTCGTGCGCGAAGACGCCGAACGGTTCGGACAATGGATACTCGATAACTGGATCGGTCGTGACACGGTGCCCATGTCGCGGAAGGACGCACTGGAAGCCGCGCGCGCACAAGCGAAATCCGTGGCTCGCTACTACAAGGACAGGAGCGAGAAGGAACTGACCGAGATGTATCTCAAGAGCTACCTGAGTCGTCCTTCCGGAAGTGCCATCAAGGAAAAGGGCATTCTCGCCGTGAGCGGGGCGTGCTGTGGTCCCGCGGCTGCATCCTCGGTCGAGCGGTATCTCAAGGAGTGGTACGGTCACCGGGCCGCGCAGTGCAAGGCGCTCATCCGGATGTTGTCGTGGGTTGAACGCCCGTCGTCGATACAGGTGGTGCTGTCGGTAGCCAACCGATTCCGTACCGCGGGTATCCGCCGGGAGGCCGAGTCCGTTGCGCAGGCCCTGGCAGAGCGAAAGGGCTGGACACGCGACGAGCTGTCCGACCGCACCATACCCACCGCCGGGCTCGAGGAATCGGGCGAGATTGTCCTCGACACCGGGCACCGACGGATCACCGGGCGACTCGACGCGGATATGCAGTTGGCAGTCGTCAAGGCGGACGGGAAGACGGCGAAGAGCTTCCCCGGCAAGCAGAAGAACGAGGAAGAAGATGCTTACAAGAGGGCGCGCTCGAATTGGAACGCCGCCCGGAAGGAATTGAAGTCGGTGCTGCGGCTTCAGAAGTCGCGTCTCTACGAGGCGATGTGTACGCAGCGCGAGTGGCGGTTCGACGACTGGGACCGCTGGCTGCGCTGCCACCCGATTGTCGGGAGATATTGCCAGCGGCTGGTGTGGGCCGCTTTCGACGGCGAGCAGCTCACCATAACCTTCCGTGTTCTTGCCGACGGGTCTCTCACCGATGTCGACGACAAAGACGTCACCGTTCCCGGGGACGCGATTCTGAAAATAGCCCACACCTGCAACGTGCCCGCAGACCTCGCCGAGAAGTGGCAGCGTCACCTTGTGGATTACGAGGTCGAGCCGCTCTTCATCCAGTTCGGCAGGAAGATTCGCCGGTTGACCGACGCCGAGAAGCGACTGACCAGCATCTCCGACTACGAGGGATACATCATAGAGTCCTTCAAGCTGCGCGGCGCGGCGACGAAGCTCGGCTGGGTGCGGGGGCAGGCCGAGGACGGCGGGTGGTTCATGACTTACGTCAAGTCTTTCCCGACTCTGGAAATGGAAGCGCTGATAGAGTTCACGGGAAGCATGCTTCCCGAGGAGAACATCCAGACGGCATTGGTGAAGCTGTCGTTTGCGAAGATGCTCCCGCCGGATGCGGGGTACTACTCCAGGGGCGGGGAACTCCCCTTGGCGAGGGTGCCCGCCGTGCTGCTGAGCGAGTGTGTCGGCGACCTGGCCGAGATAGCGCTTGCGGGAACCGGCTTCGACCCCGAGTGGCAGAAGAAGGTGTACATGTAAAGGGAGTATAGGGGATGCCAAGACGTCCTGAGCGTAGTGTTGTCCGCGAGCCGGCCGAGAAGCGGTTCAAGAAGGAACTGTCGGCCCTCCACGCCGCCGACGTCGCCGCGAAGCCACCCGGCTGGCAGTTGTCGCCAAAGGCAGTTTGCACCTTCATTCTCGGCTCGGACGAAAAGCCGGTGGGCGAGGGCAAGGGAGTGGTCATCGCGCGGAAGTTCTACGGCGACGATCCGCTTGTCGAAAGGTGTGTTGTCACGCTTATGGGCAACCGAGGACTCATACTCATCGGAGAGCCGGGCACCGCCAAGACGATGCTCTCGGAGCTTCTTGCTGCGGCGATCTGCGGGAACTCGACCAACACCATTCAGGGGACAGCCGGGACGACCGAGGATCAGATCAAGTACTCGTGGAATTACGCGCTTCTCTTGGCCGATGGGCCGGGGCCGAAGGCACTGGTGCCGTCGCCGCTGTTCATCGGACTGCGCGACGGACTCATAGTCCGTTTCGAAGAGATGACGCGGTGTCCGCAGGAGATACAGGACTCACTCGTCAGCATCCTGTCAGACAAGATGATGCACGTTCCCGAGCTTGGTCACGTCGAGTCTCTGGTCCTGGCCAGGAAGGGGTTCAACATCATCGCGACGGCCAACACCCGCGACCGGGGTGTCAACGAGATGTCGTCGGCCCTCAAGCGCCGGTTCAACTTCGAGACGGTGCACCCGATAAGTGACCGCGAGTTCGAGGTCCGCCTGGTGAGCGAACAGGTCGAGACCCTGCTTGCCGACGCCGGGGCAAAGGCCGAGGTGGACCGTGACGTCATCAACCTGCTGGTTACGGCCTTCCAGGACCTCCGGAACGGACGTACCGCCGAGGGGACCGTCGTCGACCGGCCCACGACACCGATGTCGACCGCCGAGGCCGTCTCGGTGGCGTTCTCGGCGGGGCTTGACGCGTGTTACTTCGGCGACGGGCGCATCCGGGGCGAACACGTCGTCCGCCAACTGATGGGAACCGTCATCAAGGACGCTCCCGAGGATGCCAGGAAGATCAGGCAGTACTTCGACGTGGTAGTCAAGTCGCGTCTTCGGATGGGTTCAGGATGGAAGAGCTTCTACAACGCCCGGGACCTCCTGGAGACGTAGCGTGCCCGGCAAGAATAAGACGATCGAGAAGCAGCTTTCCGAGTTCTACGACGGTCTCGTAGTCGACGACGTTCATTTCTTCGGCATCCGCCACCATTCCCCCGCCTGCGCGTGGCACGTCGAGAAGTTCATCCGCCGAGTGCGTCCCCGAAGCGTTCTGATCGAGGGACCGGCCGATATGACACGGTTCGTCCCAGTCATCGTTCACCGTCATACCCGTCCGCCGGTCGCCGCGTTCACTTCCTACGTCGACAAGGCCCGCCGCATCCGATTGCCCGAAGGACACAAGAAGGACGAGCCGCTGCGCTTCGGGGCGTATTACCCGATGTGCAGTTACTCGCCGGAATACGTCGCCATTCGAAGGGGTGTCGAACTGGGCGCTGACGTCCGGTTCATCGATCTCACGTTTCCCGAGCAGGTTCTCGCCGGCAAGTACACCCGGCCCGGCCTGCGCTCGGTCGGGATGATCTCGCTTCTCGAGGAGGATTACCTCCAGAGCAGTCGATACGTGCAGCAACTGGCCGCGAATACCGGGTGTCGCGACGCCGACGAACTGTGGGATCACCTTTTCGAGGTGGACAGCACGCGCTGCGATACGGACGAGTTCATCCGCCGGGTGGCTGCTCACTGTTTCCTGGCCCGTGTCAACCACGATCCGCGCGTACTTCGGCTCGACGGTACCGTCCAGCGCGAGCGTGCCATGATCCGGGCCATTCTCGAACAGAGGGCTCGCACCGATGGAAGTCCAATCGTTGTCGTCACGGGCGGGTTCCATACCGCAGTGCTTCCCTCAATGCTGAAGGACGCCTCGGGCAAACCGCCGGAAGACGAGAAGCGTCCGGAGTTCTCGAAAGAAGAGACTTCGACCAGTCTGATTGCGTATAGCTTCGACCAGTTGGACTCGCTGAACGGGTACGCTTCGGGCATGCCGCTTCCGGGATACTACGAGATGGTGTGGCGCCTGATGACGGAAGGCAGCGAGGACAGCCTCTCGGAGGCAGCCGGACGACTGATCGTTGACGTCGGCCGGTTCGTCCGCGAGAAGAACCGTTCGATATCGGTGTCGGCCACCGACGAGATAGCGGCCCTTGCCCAGGCTCGCGTTCTGGCTCGAATGCGAGGTCACGTCGGACCCGCTCGGGAGGACCTGCTCGACGCGATGCGCAGTTGCTTCGTGGCCGGATCGATGGAGGCCGAGGGTGTCGTGGTCATGGAAGTTGTGCGCGAGGTGCTTTCCGGCTGGGCCGCCGGCACCGTCGCACCGAACGCAGGACTGCCACCGGTGGTCGAAGACTTCCGGCAGTTGACCCGGAAATACCGCCTGAAGATAGACGACACGATTCGACGGGAGATCGTCCTCGACGTTCACCGGAAACCCGTTCACAGGAGAATCAGCCGATTCTTCACGCAGTTGTCGTTTCTGGAGGTCCCTTTCGCGACGATGCTGCGCGGTGCGGACTTCTCTGCCGGCGTTGGGGTCGACCTCATCCGCGAACAGTGGCTGTACGCGTGGTCGCCTGCGGTCGAGGGGAAACTGGTGGGGTTATCGGTTCACGGCGACACCGTCTCGTCGGCGGCCCTGTCGAGACTTGAAGAGGCCGTTGCCGGCCTGGAAGAGCAGGGCCGGGGACGGAGTACCCGGGAGGTAGTCAGCCTGCTGACGCTCGCCTGTCAGATGGGCCTGACGGGAAGTGTGTCGCGGATTGCGGGCGTCCTGGCCGAGCAGATCGGGGAGGACGCCTCGTTCAGATCGCTTGCGGGGGGACTCGAACAACTGAGGCTCCTCTGGCGGTCACGCAGCACTCTCGACCTCACCGAGACGGACCGCGTGAAAGACCTGGCGAAGGCGATCTACGTGAAAGCCTGTTACCTGGTTGGGACCCTGGCCAACGTTACGGACGAGCAGGCCGACGAGGTGATCGACGGTATCATGTCCATCCGGGAAGCATTGAGCGGGGAGGAGAGCGATCTGTTCGATTCCGAACTTTTCCTTCACGGCTTGGGCGAGATACTGTGGGCGCGTCGCAGCAACGCGTCGGTCGCCGGTGCAGCGGCGGGGGTGATGTATACAAGGGAGCGGCTCAACGAGGCCGGGCTGCTGAAGCACCTTTCGGGAACTGTCAACAGTGCGTGTGTCGACCGGCAGGGAAAGGTTGCTTTCGTCCGGGGGCTTTTCTGCACCTGCCGGGAAGCAGCGTGGCGGGTCCCCGGAATCATCCGTTCGCTGAGCGAGATACTGGAGTTCTGGAGCGAAGACGAATTCCTAGCGGCCCTTCCCGACCTGCGTCTGGCCTTCGCCGACCTCACCCCGCGCGAGATTGACCGTGTGAGCGTGCTCGTCGCCGGATTCCACGGGGAAGAAGACCTCGGGGAACTGGTGCATCATGACGTCACCGAGGAGGAGTTCCAGTTTCACGTTCATATCACGCGCGCGGTTGGCGAGGTGCTTGCGGCCCAGGGACTCGGAGCGATGTCTGCAGACTCGTCGGGAGATTCGAAATGAGCGACCTGGCAAGGCTTCTTTCGCGATGGCGGCTGGTGCTCGGGAGGTATTCCCGTCGCAACATCGACCAGACGATGACGGCTCGGGAATCCCGGATGTCCGACGTGCTCGATTACCTGTACCAGCGGGAATACGAGGGTCGGGGAGTAAGACAGCGTGACAAGGATCGCGGTGGCTCGCTCGACGCGTCGCAGCTTACGGCGACCCGGTGGCTGCGTGAAGCACGCGAGCTTTTTCCCAAGCAGACCCTGGAAGTCGTCGAGAAGCACGCGCTCAACCGCTACGGTCTTACAGGTCTTCTTACCGACCCCGACGTGCTGGCCGGCCTTGAGCCGAACATGGACCTCCTGAAGGCGATGCTGACGTTCAAGGGACACATGAAGGGGCGGACACTCGAGGAGGCCCGTCGACTGATCAGGCGGGTGGTCGAGGACATCAGGAGCCGGCTCGAGAAGGAGATTCGCCGGGCCCTCAGTGGACGTGTGAACCGCTACGCACATAGCCCGCTCAAGGTTGCGCGAAACTTCGACGCAAAGGGAACCATCAGGCGGAACCTGAAGAACTACAGCCCGGACCTGCGTCGACTCATCGTCGACCAGGCACTCTTCTACTCGCGCGTGAGGCGGCACATTCCCTGGGACGTGATCATATGCGTCGACCAGAGCGGCAGCATGACCGACTCGGTCATTCACAGTGCCGTCACCGCCACCATCATGGCATCGCTTCCCATGGTCAACGTGAAACTCATCGCCTTTGATACATCGGTTGTGGACATGACGGGCTATGTATCGGATCCCATCGAGGTGCTGATGAACGTTCAGCTGGGCGGCGGCACGGACATCGGCCAGGCCCTGACGTATTGCACGAAGCTCATCGACAATCCGCGCAGGACCGTGTTGATCCTGGTTACTGACTTCTGCGAGGGAGCCAGTCCGAAACGTCTTGTCGGGGTCTGTCAACACCTGTCGGAATCGGGCGTCAGGCTGCTTGGCCTGGCGGCTCTCGACGAAGAGGCGAATCCGGCATACGACCGGACGATGGCGTCGAGGCTTGTTGACGTCGGAATGGAAATCGCGGCACTTACCCCGGAGCACCTGGCCCAATGGCTGGCAAAGACGATCGGCTGAGGAAACTGGGCAGCATGCTGTCGGCCGTCGACGACGACGCCTTGGCGGCCCTTGCCAGCGTGGGGCTGGTTCGACGGGCCCACAAGGACCTCGATGCCGGAGAGGTCACGGGCCCGGTGGAGCCGACCGACGCTGGTGTCGTTGTCGGTGTCGGTGAGCGGAGCGTCACGATTCCATGGACGGGACCGGCGAACGCATCGTGCACCTGTTCGGCCCCCGGTATCTGCAGACACGCACTGGCCGCAGTGATGCATTTGCAGCGGGAACTGAAGACCGACGGTAAAACGCCGACAACATCGGCACGTGAACAGATACTTGCGGTCACCCCGAAGCAGTTGCTGAAGTGGGCGAAGACAAAGGCGGTACGCGAGGCCGCGGCACTACTGGACAAGGACCCGACCGTCGAGATGGCGGAAGACGACAACGTAGTCGTGACGTTTCCCGACGCGGGAATCCAGTGTCACTACTTCGCCGGCACCGGTCTTGAGGGAATGATAACCAACGCTTCAGGACGGCATAAGTACAAGTTCCTCGTTGCGGCGATAATGGCCTTTCAGCGTCGTCACGGAGCAGAGACGGAAGTACCGGCGGCGTCACCGTCCCCGTCGAAGCCGACAGCCATTTCGCGTCGGCAGCGCGAGGTAATCGCCACGATCCTGCCCGCACTTGCCGACGCTCTTTCGGTAGGATTGACGCACCTTTCCGGCTCGGTGCGAGAAAGGCTTGACGCCCTCGCCGTCTCGGCACAGGGGGCCGACCTGCCCAGGCTTGCACTGCAGCTTCGATCGCTGGCGCAGGAAACGGAACTCCTGCTCGACCGGAATGCCCAGGCGGACGAGGGGCGCATGTTCTCGATGCTATCACAGACCTGGGCACTGGCCGAGGCCATTGCTGGCTGGGAGGGAAGCGTGCCTCCCGAGATCCTCGGACAGCATCGCACGCGATACGACGAATTCGACCGGTTGGAGTTGACCGGCATTGCCGCCTGGCCGTGGCAGACGAAATCCGGGCATGAGGGGCTGACCGTGCTTGCGTGGGACGAGCGTGCTCATCGGTGGTATACATGGTCAGACAGTCGGCCCGATCACGTTACGGGGGGGCGGTTCGCCGCATCGGAGCGTTACGGCCAACCCACACCATGGAAGAACGGTCAATCCCCCGATAGGCTAAGTCACAGTCGGTTTGAACTCACGCTGGGACGGCGCAGCGGATCGGGCCGACTGTCGTCTTCCGGAAGATGTCGCGTTAAACTGCTCGGCGACGCTCATCCGAGCAAGGTGGATTTCGGGGGTGTGATGTTTGCTGATTGGTCAGAACTCGCCCGCCGGGCAGCACAGGTGTTCCCCGTGGGTCTGGAGGTATTCGATGCTCTGGCTGCCACCGTGGTGCTCAAACCAGCCGCATGGGGCCGCAAGACCTACGACGAATTGAGTCAGACCTTCAGTTGGACGCTCTTTGACATCGCTGGCAGAGAGATTGATCTCACGCTCGCATATGACGAAATCAATTCGGCGGCCATTGACGCCCTTCAGCAGACCAACCCACGATGGCACGGCATCTGGGCGGTTGTTGGGACCATCGCATTTGACTCGAATGGAATCTCGGTGGCACCTCGCGCGCTTTTCGGCAAGCGGGCCTTCAAGGGCGAACAGGTCTGGAACGTTTTCTTTGAAGATCCCAGCGGTCAACTGGCGAGACTTGCTGCGCAGTTCCTCCGGCCCAAGCTGAAGACAGTCATGGGTGCCCCCGAAACAGACGAAATCGGGGATTTCCTTCGTCCGTGGTCGACCTCGGTCGAGAGAGTAATCGCGGGAATGGAGGACGAACTGCTTCAACTTGCCGAGAGAGGTTGCCGGAGAATCTCGTCGGATATCTCGGGACGCCTGGCCACCTGCTCGCGCACGCTTCTTGACAAAGGCTTAGGCGGGCTTGCTCAAGCCAGCGAGGGCCTAACGCAGTATGGCCAAAAGGACGCTGGACTTGCGCCAGGTCTCGTCGCTCGGGCGCGGTTCATATGCCTGGTCCATCGGCAAGTTGCCGCCCGTCTCGGGCTCAAGTCAATGGTCAAGATTCCTTGATACTAGAGATTCGGTCACCTCTGGCGACCTGGAGGGTTGTCCCTCCCGAAAACTCCGTCCGCCTTACTGTAGCTGGACTTACGTCACTTGTCAACGAGCGAATCCGTGAATAGGATGTGCCCTCTCTATGCCTGCCATGAACTACCACCCGTGCGTACGAATTGCTGAGAAACGCGTACCAAAAGCCCCCTCCCCAATGCTTTGGAGGAGTGCTACCCGCCCCAGATGTAGAAAGACCGTCCCTCCTCCAGCACGCGGGCCATCTCTCCAAACCACGCGAGGAGCATCTTCGCGAAGTCCTCGTCCGAGACGAAGTCGTTCACCAAGGGCCGGTCCTTCGCGCGCATCTTCTTCTGCGCCTTCTTCGGGTCGGTGACGCCCCGGGCGACGTCGAAGCCCTGGTGGTGCATCCTCTTCGACAGGTCCGGGTGCGAACTCATCCCCGCAGCGATGGCCGTGCTTGACCGTGGTTCCACCTTCACGTTGTAAGGCGGGTCGGTGTTGACGAGATGGATGCCTTGGCCGTCGAGCAGGCGATCCACGTCGACGGCACTCGCCGCGTCGCCGCAGAGAAGCCGGTGGTCGCCGAGAATCCACAGGTCGCCAGGCTGTGTCGTGGCTTCATCGGGCGGGTGGAGCGCGGTCGGGACAAGAATCGGGCCCGGGTTGGCTTGCTGAGGATACCTGCCCGAGCCCTCGTATCGGAACTCGCACCCAAAAGTGCGAGAATCAGTATGGTGGCGGGGGTGGGATTCGATACTGATTCTCCGAGTGTGGAATGGGAAGACGTCGAATTGCCCTGCAAGGAGAATCAGCTTGAAGTTACGTCCGGAACCGTCGCTGTTCCTGCCGCTTGACGACCCTACAATGCATTGCACGTGTCCGTCGGAGCGCGGCTGTGTCTTCATCCCGGCCGTGGCGGCTCACGGTCGCAGTGCCTGATGAGCCCTATGGACAAGCTGCGTGACTACTGGTAAGATGAGGTGGAAGGGATTTTCGGAAGGACCGGTTTCCATGTCGATTGTGGCGTATTATATCAAGAAACCGACGACACGACGCCGATGCCTGGCGAGCATCGTGATGCTGGCTGTGGGCTTGGTGCTCGCAGCACTTCCTCGGCTTGCCGTTGCGGAAGACTGGCCGGCGTACCGGGCCGACCCCGCACGCAGCGGACGGAGCGCCAACGGGTTGAAGCCCCCCCTCACGCTGCTCTGGCGGTATGACCCCGCACAGGCCCCGCGGCCGGCGTGGCCGGAGTCTCAGCGCATCCGTTTCGACTGGGGGCATCAACCCGTGATGGCAGGCGGCCTCGTGCTCTTCGGCTCGACCGTCGACGATACGGTTCGAGCACTGGATGCGGCGACGGGCGAACTCAAGTGGACCTTCGCCACCGACGGCCCCGTGCGCTTTGCACCCCATGTCGCAGACCATCTCGTCTACGTCGCCTCCGACGACGGGTACCTCTATTGCCTGTATCTGACGAGCGGCAAGCTGAAGTGGCGGTTCGGCGCTGGGCTCCGGGACGACCGGGTCATCGGCAACGGACGTATGATCTCGCGCTGGCCGCTGAGGACCGGCGTGCTGGTTGACAGGGGCGTCGCGTACATCACCGCGGGGCTCTGGCCCTCGGAAGGCATCTTCATCTGGGCGCTGAACGCGGAAACCGGCGAGGTGATCTGGTGTAACGACACGAGCGGGAGTCGGTTTCTGGCTCAGCCGCACCTCGGCGCCTACGCGCTCACCGGCGTCACGCCTCAGGGGTATCTGGCGGCGTCGGACAAGGTGCTGGTCATCCCGACGGGTCGGGGCTGGCCCGTGCAGTTCGACCGCGACGGGGGCAGGCGTCTTGAGCTGAACAACCAACGAATGATTGACCGGCACACCGGCGAGTTCTTTCCCTTTCACGGTTCGACGGCGACGATTCGCGGCGGCGCGTGGATCACGGTGGTCAACGGGAAGGGCATGTTCCTTTCGGGCTCTGCGGGCAACCTGTACGGGTTCTCGCTTCACGGACGTCGCGTGCCCGGCGTGAAGGAAATCACGCAGCCGCCTTACCCGCTCTCCTGGATCTACCTCGACCGCGTGGTGGCGACGGAGAACACGCTCTTCGGCGCCAGCACAATGGGGTCGCTGTCCGGCGTGCCCGGCAGACCCCGGATGCCCGGTCGGGCGGGGGAGCTGATCCTGGCCGGGAACGTTGCTGTCGCCGGGGGCAGGGGGTTCGTGCAGGCTTACGAGATCTCCAAGGGAAAAAACGTCTTGGATGCGAAGCTCGACGGCGAGGTTCGCGGCCTGGCCGTAGCTGACGGACGCCTTGTCGCCACCACGCTGGAGGGGGCCGTCTTCTGTTTTGGTCCCAAGGCAAGTGGCGCCCCGCGGCGCATCCGCGATGTCGTCCAGGTCGTCAGACCGACCACGTCGCCCGTTGGCGACGACCTCGCGCGGATGATGGTCGCGCGCAACGTCACCCGGGGCTACGCGCTGGTCGTGAATCCCGGCGATGCCCGGGCGGCCGAGGTGCTGGCGAAACGAACGGAGCTGCACCTCATCGTGCTGATGCGTGACGAGGCCAAGGTCAACTCGGAACGGCAGCGGCTGCTCACGAGCACGGGACTCTACGGCTCGCGCGTGGCCGTGCATCATGCCGATGACTTCACGCGGCTGCCGTTCTGCCCATACTTCGCGAACCTC
>Ga0111190_1006_pt1 | contig 20674 bp, 18 predicted proteins | sample DeeMarSWOR324_28_FD_80244 | JGI IMG/M metagenome (GOLD analysis project Ga0111190, IMG submission 80244) | Planctomycetes bacterium SM23_65
TTTCTCCCTTCCGTTAGTCCTTCAGCCGCAAGAGCTTCTGGCTGTTGGGCACTTTCAACAGAATACGGCACAGAAAGTGGTACGGAATTTGCTGTACGAAGCGTGTCGTAGGTCTCGGGAAGTGCACAGGGTGCTGGAAGAACCTACCTGGCATCTTTCGATGAAAGGGGGTGACGATGGCTCACTGCATTCGCGTGCTGAGGTGAGCCGCGTTTCGTCACGAGTGAGCGTTGTTCCTGCGCATAACCGCAGAAGCGGTAGTTACGAAAGGGGGGCATTATGATGGGGCCATGGAAAGGTGTTTTGCTGACCTTCATCGCTTCGCTGTTGATCGTTCCGGGGATCGGGGTGGCGCTTCACGACGGCAAGGTGCACGTGTGGTCGGGGCTCTCTTACGGGACGCGAATCACGGATCATGAGGTGTACGACCCGGCCGCGGACAGTTGGTCCACGGCATCGGCCGCACCGAGCGCACGCAGTGGCATGGCCGCCTTCGAGCTGAACGGGAACCTGTATTCGATTGGAGGCGAAGGTCCCGGGTCCGCATCGTTCACCAACACCGTTTACCGATACGATCCCGACAACGACCTGTGGACGACCTTGAACCCTTTCCCGGTCAACGTGTGGGATCCGCAGCAGGCCGTGTGTAACGGCAACGCCTATATCATTGGCGGCCGACGCGGCTACGGGCGGACATACGGCGACGTCTGGGAGTATAGCGAGGGCACTGACAATTGGATCAGCAAGGTGACGATGCCCGTGTCCGTTTTCGAGGCGGGATGCGCCATCTACGGGGACAAGATCTACGTTATCGGCGGCAACCACAAGGAGAGCGAGGCGACCGGCGAACACCTGAGAATCGTTCAGGTCTACGATCCGTCGGCCGACAGTTGGCAGCAGATCGACAACATTCCGGTCACGCCGTGGGGGGCGGGTGCGGTGGCTGGCCCCGACGGTATCTTTGTTCTCTTTCAGCAACAGGTGCTGGACAACGGGGCCCTGGCTCCCAACCCATACGCGTATCATTACAGCCCGGACAACGGACAGTGGACCACCTACGACATCAGTACCCCATCGGACGTGCGCTACCTCAGCCCCATCCCCACGATCGGCGCGAAGGCGTACATCATCGGCGATGAGCACGACTCAGCCAGCGCGTACGTGATGAGCATCCCCGAGCCGGCCAGCCTGACGCTCGTGCTTCTGGGCGGCGTGGGGCTGGTTGCCGTCAGCCGGCACAGGAGGCGGTAGGACTTCCTATTCTCGCACGCCGTAGCGATTGAGGTGCAAGACCGCCTCGAGCCTGCGTTTCTTGACGTGGAGGACGCCTGCGTTGTCGCGCTTGGCGGTCACGTCATCCTCGGCGTCCTCGGCGACGGGCGCTTCATCGCGAATCCCGAGCGCCAGGACCGAGAAGAGCTTCAGCTCGGACGGGATCTTGAGGAGCTTGCCGACGGTTTCCGCATCCACCGAGCCGATCCAGCAGGAGCCGATTCCCTTTTCCCACGCGACGAGCTGCATGTTCTGAATCGCTGCACCCCCGTCCGCCCAGGCGGACCATCGGTCCCTCGGGTTGGCAAGCAGGACAGCGATGAGTGCGGTCGGCTGCTGGTCTTCTCTCGGGGCGCCGGCCAGCCAGCCGAGCGAAGGGAAGACGTCTGCAACGAGGTCCGGCTCGTCAACGATGATGAACTCCCAGGGCTGCGCGTTGCCCGCGCTTGACGCCATCCGCCCGGCGTTCACGATTTCCAGGAGATCCTCCCGCGGAATCGGGTCTTGCTTGAACCGGCGGATGGTACGACGACGGAGGATGGTCTCCAAACATGAGGCCATGGTGCGCTCCTTTTGAATATGGTGGGCCAGACATTCCTGTCTGGCATCAATGGAATGACCCCGATGCATCGGGGTCCCACCATCATTTCTTCCTCACCGGCTTCGCTCTCAGGAGCCCCGTCTTCGGGAGCTTCCCGATGAGCGGCATCGCGTAATCGATGAATCTTTTCGTGACGTAGTTTCCCGTCCCGTTGATGAAATTTCCGGGCATCTCGCGCTCTCCCTGGGCGACCTCGGCGAGCGGGAGGTAATCGATTTCGATCGCGTATTTCGTCCCTTCCCTTCGCTTGATGACGACCGAGCCGTCGATGTTGGCGGAAAGTGCATATCCCGCCGCGGCTTTGCCCACCGCGGTGGCTTCGCGGGCGTCCACCTCGCTCAGCACCCCCGGAAACGACCGCTGGAGATACCCGAACGTGTCGCCTCGCACGCGCAGCTTCTTCCCCTTCTTCGCATACTTGGGCTCCAGGGCCTTCCGCACGCGGTAAACGAGGTAATCAGCGAGGATGCCGGTGCCGGAGAGCTGTGGATTCCCGTGCTCGTCCTTCGGCAGCTCGCGTCGCACGCTCGGTTTCAGCAGGACCATCCCGGCCTCGTGGATGATGAGGTCCTCCGGATCCGGACCGACGTTGATGCCTTCGCTCACGGCGACGATGCAGCGCTCCAGTCGAGCGTAGACCTTGTCCACGTCGCCGATGAACTGCTTCATGCTGAACTTCCGCTCGGGACAGTAGATGAGGTGGGGTCCCGAGTCCTCGTCCAGTTTCCCCAGAACGCTCGACGCGGTCAGATACCCGGCGTGACGTCCCATGACGACGTTGATCTTGATCCCCTTGAGCGAGCGGTTGTCGAGGTCGTCGCCCATGAACGCACTCGCCACGAAGCGTGCGGCCGTGCCGTACCCGGGCGTGTGGTCCGACCCCAACAGGTCGTTGTCGATCGTCTTGGGGATGTGGAAGGTGCGGAACTCGTAGTCCTCCCCCTTCGCCAGCTCGTTGATGATGTTGGCGGTCTGGGCCGAGTCGTTCCCGCCGATGTAGAAGAAATACCGCACGTCGTGCTTCTTGAAGACTTCGAAAATCTTCTGACAGTCGTCCGACTTGGGTTTCTTGCGTGACGAGCCTAACATCGCTGAGGGCGTGTCCAGGAGCTTCGCCAGTGCCTGCGGGGACTGCCCCTTCATGTCCACGAATTCCTCATTGAGGATCCCTTCGACCCCGTGGCGGGCACCGTAGATCCCGGTCACCTCTTTTGCCTTCCGGAGTTCTTCGACGGCGGCCACGAGCGATCGGTTGATCACGCACGTGGGCCCGCCCGACTGACCGATGACGACGTTTCCTACAAGTCTGGCCATCCTTTCTGCTCCTTGAATGTTGTGTAATGCGTCCGATTAAGGGTCGTCGATTGTAGCCACGCCCTGACGGATGTCAAGCCGGAAGCCGAAGGGAGCATTTGCGCTGTGGACCGTCCCTGATGTGGAGACGACAAAGGGAAGGACGTTGAAACGCCCTGAAGGGCTTGTTAGGGGGACCCTGGAAACCACGGCTGAAGCCGTGGCTTGATAGGAGACGGCGCGCCGGACTACTCGGCGATGATGCCGAAGACGATGTCCTTGAAGCCGAGGGACTGGCAGAGCTTGCTGATTTCGGCGACCTTCTTTCGCTTCACCAATCGGCTGGCACGGATGTAGATGCGGACTTTCGGTCGGCGCTTCTCCTCCACCAACTGCTCCAACTTCCCCTTCAGCTCCTTCTCGGTGATGAGGTCGTCCTCGACGAAGAGGTCGCCGGTGCGGGAGAGGAGGATGGTGATCTCGGTGAGCTTGGGCTTTTGTTTTCTCGGCCCCTCGAAGCTCACCTTGGTGTAGCCCAACTTCTTCGCCATGATGATGATCTTCGAGACGAGGGGCATCTCTTTTTTGGAGTGTGGGAGGATGATGACCTCGACGGCGGCCTTTCGCGCGTCGGGGACGAGTTCTTTGAGGTGCTCGCTCAGCTTCTTGAGCTCGACCATCTTCCCCTTCACGACGATGACCTCGTTGGGGAAGACGTTGATGGTCACGCGTCGGATCCGTGCGCTGGGAATGGGCGGATTGTCCCGGTCGGCCTCGTCGTCCTCCTCGGCGGCGAACGTGAGACCCACGGAGATCAGAAGCACGGAGAGCAAGCCGACCACAAAAAATCTGCTCATGACGGGTTCCTTTCCGGCCTTTGCCGTCAGGGAGCTTTCCACGACGAGTGGAACGTTACTTTCCGGGGTATTTCTTTTCCAGCTCCTTGAGTCGCGGTTTGAGAGCGATTCGTGCGGCGGGGCTGACGCGGTCGATGATGAGTTTTCCGGCGAGGTGGTCGAGCTCGTGCTGGACAGCGCGTGCGAACAGACCGTCGCCTTCCAGTTCGATCTCTTTCCCGTCGAGCGTGGTCGCACGTATCTTCACCCATTCATGCCGCGGTATCTTCAGCTCGATCCCGGGAACCGAGAGACACCCCTCCACCGCGACGGTTTCGCCTCTCGTCTCGACGATCTCGGGATTGACAAGCACCCGCTCGGTTCCCGACTCTCCTCGGATGTTCATGATGAAGAAGCGTCGGCCGATGCCGACCTGCGTGGCCGCCAGTCCGACCCCCTTGTTCTCATACATGGTGCGGAACATCTCCGACGCCGCATCGCTGATCTCGCCGGTGTCCTCCACCGGCTCGGCCGGCCGTCTCAGGAAAGGATTCGGGTAGACCAGAATCTTCATCCACGCTCTCTCAGAAGAAGCAGACAGCCCCGCGAAGGACCGCAGCGGGCGGAGCCCGCGGTTCTTTGTGAGAAACAGATCCCGACCACCACATTATAAGGTGCGGCGCGGGAAAGGCAAGGGGAGTTCGCTGTCAGGGGAAGGCGGTTGTGGTCGTGGCGGGGGTGTCGGCGGGCCGTCATGGTGTGCGTAAGTTCTTTGTCCGTCGCGGCTTGGGGCAGAAGAACCGCAGCTTTTGTGCGGGCCGCCGCGCCTTTTTCATTGACACAAAGAAGCGAGTTGGTATAATCTATGGGTTGTGCGTGGTACGCTCTTGGTGCCAGGCTGTGTTCCCTATAGGTGTTGGGTTCCCGGTTCTTTCGGGGGAGACTCAGTTAGAGTAGGAGAGGAACGCCCGTGACCACGGATGCTCTCTATCAGAAGGCGACCGATGCCGTCGAGCGACAGAACTACGACTATGCGATAGAGCTTCTCTATCAGGTCATCGTGCAGGACCCTACAAACGTGAAGGCGCGTCAGACGCTGTGGCTGGCCGAGAAGCGGAAGTATGGGGAGGTGGGTCCCAGCAAGGTGACGGCCTTTTTCAAGGGTCTGGGTCCGTGGGTGGCCTCGGCGGTCCATGCACTGATGGGCAAGCCGCTGAAGATCATGGCGGACTGTGAGCGATATCTGATGGTGAACCCGTTGAACGCGGCGATGCGGAACAAGCTTGCGCAGGCGGCGTATGAGGCGGGAGACGTCGAAACCGCGATCGCCGGGTACGAGAGTGCTCGCGAGGTGGACCCGAAGAACGTCAATACGCTCCGACAGCTCGGGCGACTGTACAAGGAGAAATTCGACGCCGGACACGGTCGGGATGACCTGAACCTCGCGATGGGACGGTTCGAGGAGCTGTTGAAGATACGTCCCACCGACCACGAGGCGAAGAACACCGCCCAGGCGCTCGCGGCTCAGCGCGCGATCGATGACGGCGGCTGGCAGACCGCTGAGGGGGCCCGTGGGCTCATCCGGGACGAGGAGGCACAGGCCGAGCTCGAGCGGGAGGAGCGTCTCGTCCGGTCGGAGGACGAGATGGACCGGGAGATCCAGCGTCTGGAAGAGGCGATCAAGGCCGAGCCCAAGCGCACCAACCTCTACGTCCGTCGGGGCGACCTCCTGCTGCAGAAGAAGCGTTTCAAGTCGGCCGAGGAGAGCTTCAAGAAGGCCTACGAGCTGGAGCCGACCAACACCTTTACCCGGGCGAGACTGGGGGAGGTGAAGATCCAGTACATGAGAACCCGCATCGCTCAGCTTGAGGAACAGCTCGAGAAAGGTCCTGACGCCGAGACGCAGAAACAGCACGACCAGCTCGGAGCCCAGCTCGAAGAGTTCATGGTCAAGGAGTACAGGCAGCGGGTGTCCGAGCAGCCGACGAACATGGAGGTGCATCACCGATTGGGTCAGTTGCTGTTCGAGCGCAAGGAGTACGACGGGGCGATGTCGATGTTCCAGAAATCCGTGGCCGATCCGCGCTACCGGATGGCCGCAAATCACATGCTCGGCAAGTGTCTGGTCGAAAAGGGGATGTACGACCGTGCCATCAACATGCTCAAGCGGGCGGTCGAAGGGGCGGTCGTCATGAACTTCATGGTCAAGAGCGTCTACTACGACCTCGGGGAAACCTACGAGAAGATGGAAGACTGGGGACAGGCCGAGCAGGCGTACGGAAGGATCTACGACGCCGACGTCGGGTTTCGGGATATCAGCGAGAAGATGGACTACGTGTACAAAAAAGCGCGCGGACAGCAGGTCTGAAAGGGGGGAGGTTTTGCCGCATACCCGCTCAGCGAAGAAGCGTCACCGACAGAACGTCAGGCGGCGGGCACGCAATAAGCCGGTGAAGACACATCTGAAAACGCGTGTGAAGAAATTCAATGCGGCGATTGCCGCAGGTGACGCCGAACAGGCCAAGAAGCAGCAGCTTCTCCTTCAGAAAAGCTTCGACAGGGCCGTCGGTCGTCGGATCATCCACCGGAACCAGGCCCGGAGGAAGAAGTCGGCCGCCGGACTCAAGCTCAACAAGCTCCTGCGTGCCGACGCGGGGACCTGAAGGCCTCGGCCCATTCCAGGGCATCCCGGTCGCCGGGGTGCCTTTTCTTTTGTCAGGCGGCCCACTGTCGGCTCATCGGGTGTGGGATAGTTCCGAATAGACCGGCGATGCGTGCGTCTAAGGAGACGGTGCACGGTTTCGAGACGAGGGTCGCGGGAGGGGAACTCATGAAGGTCTCACGAGTGCTTGTGGTCACGGCACTGTTGATTTCAGCGGCGTCCGCTCAGGAAAAGCCCACTCCGGCTGAGCCGGAGCCGGTGAAGGGAAAGGTCATCGCGGTGACCGAGGTGGGCGTCGATGCGGACGGGAAGATCGAGGTAGCCCAGGACCAGACACGACACGTTTTCGGGGACGTGCGTCCGGCGAACTTCTACATCGTGGTGAAGGTGAAGCGCGAGGTTCCGCCAAAGACCACGTCCTCCATCAAAGACCTCAGGGTGGAGCTGAGCTTCGGTGCGGCACATCCGTCCCGACCGTATGCGGTGCTGCTCACCAAGGACGAGCTCACCGAGGATGGAATGGCGTATAAGCCTTCGGAGAAAAGACGCTGGGAAGCCGAGCTTTACTATTTCCCGGTGACTCGGGGACAGCGGGAGTGGGGAATCCTGGTAAACGGCAAGGCGGTTGAACGGGTGCTCGACCATTATGCGACGCTTGTCATCCGCAACGTGGACGGGGTGAGTTCGCGGATCAAGCTTCCCGACGGCAGCGTGCCGGTCGTCGATGCCTATCGACAGGTTCAGTTCCAGTTTCCGAACGGCTCGTACGACCTGGTTCTGGAGGTCAAGGGACACGGCAAGGTGAAGCTTCCCTGGACGAAGTACGGCAAGGGAGATTTCAAGTACGTGGCGATAGCGAGTGACATGCGCAGTGCGCCGGCCATTCCGGCGGAAAGACTCCGGAAAGCCCTGGCCAAGATATACTTCGCCTGGAACAAATATCACAACAAGACGGGCGTGGGTGGCGGGGCTTACAACATCGGCAGCGCGGTCAAGCCGGTTCACGTCTATATAGACTTCGGCCGGGGCGGAACGCCCGGACCGCCGTCGAGGTGTGAGGTCGATGGGATCCGGGTGGAATACGGTCAGACGACGTCATCGGGAAGGCGCGGACGGGGACGCGTCAAACCGATCATCCTCCGGTATTCCGAGCGGGACAACCGGTACTGGAAGGTCGAGCCCTGGGACAAGCAGGAGTCCGTTTACATCCCGACCGACGCCCGCGAGATCGTGGGCCAAGCGACGGTGGGGAAGTTTGTCGTTCGCTCCGTTGAGAAGAAACCCTCCACCTGGTCGAGAGACGGACTGCTTTCGGGGGGCGTCCTTTACGATCCGGATTACGGATACCTCGAGGCACAGGTAAAGAAACACGGCGAGCTCGTCGTGGTATCGGCAACGAAGACGAAGGAGCCGTAGGCTCCCAGGACTGAAGATTTCGGATGAAGCTCGGAGGAAAAGAGGGCATCCCGGAAACCGGGATGCCCTTTGCTGTTTCGTCGGTCGGTACCGTCCGAGGGCTAACGGCGCCGCTGCCGTCTCCTTGCGAGCAATACGGTGCCGACGCCTGTGAGTGTCAAGAGGGTGCTCGTGGGCTCGGGGACGCACTCGGTCGCGAAGTGGAAGTGATCGAACAGGACGTACTCGCCCGCCGGGACCGTCATCCTCCACTTGATCTCCTCCCACGGCGGGTTGGGGCTGATCTTCATGGGAACGATCACGCGGTAGGCATTGTCCTCCAGGGGCCCCTCGATTTGCTGGTCCGCCACGACGATGTTGCAGCCCTCGGGCAGCGTCACGCTCATCTCCGCCCCTGCCTGCTCACTGCCGAGCAGTTCGATCTCCAGCCAGAAGTGCTTGACCTCCGACGGACTCTCCCAGTTGTCGATGTGGAACGTGACGTTGCCCTCGGCCATGGCGGAGCCCTGACGATTGTCGATTCCGAGGAACCCCGTGCGGGTGGTCGTACCGGTGGGGTCGCTCCCGTATGTGTGAAGCTCCGCGCCCCCGAGCCGGATGACGTCCGAGTCCTTGAGCAGGTTGTCGTCGATGCCTTGGTAAACCGGGATGAGGGGATTGGACGTGTTGTTGAAGTCCCACAGGATGTTCCGCTGATACGGAAACGGGATGACCCAGTCGTTGTAGTACGGGTCACCGCCGTAGGGCCAGTTCGTCTCGGGCGGATACACGAAAGGATCCGCTCGTACGAGAGAGCAGAGCGCGATCGCTACGACACACGCGGCTATCCATTTTTTCATTGGCTCTTTCCAGGCCCCCCTTGCTCTGGTTTCCTGTTCGTCGTGTTGCCGTTAGTGACGTCGTCTTCGCCGACGAAGGGCCAGCAGCGTCAGCACCCCGGAAAGTGTCAGCGTCACAGTCGCGGGCTCCGGAATGACGATCTCGGTGTTCATGACCCACGGGCAGGTCGCGTCGAACGGCAGCACGAGCGGCAGTCCGCGGGGGTTCAGCCCCCCCGCCCCGAGGTACCCGTCGCGGTTGTCGTGAACGATGATCGCGTTGGGCGCCTGACCGGTGTTCTGGTCGTAGAACGGGTGTGTCGGGTCGGGTCCGCCTTGCCAGTAGCCGACCAACGTACAGGCGTGACCGAGATCCCCTTGCCAGACCTCACCGGTGTTATTATCCCCCCCGGGATTGGCACTCATCCAGAAGGCAAAGTCGTAATCGACAAGTCCCGCCGGACCGGTGCCCCGCACCTGCTGTCGGTTCAGGAATCCGCCGTGAGAGAAGCTCACGATCATCGGCTGGTTGTCGTCGATCTGACCGGTCAGCCACGGCCAGACGGTCACCACCGTGAACGGTCCGGCCGGGTGGGTGTTCTGTCCGGAAATGGCGGTGGCAGCGTTTGTGACGAAGAAGCTCGCGGCAGGCAGCCCGCTGCCCGGGAAATATCCCGTAAAACCAGGTGCCATGCCGTCGAGTCCGGGTTTGATGTCGCCGAACGCGGTGCCGACGTAGCTTCCCCCGGGATTGAGGGCGGTTTGACCCATGTCGTTGGTGTTCATGTACCAGCCGATGTCGTTTCTGGCGACTCCCCAGGCGGGTGGATTGCTGCTGAGTGGGTCGCACTGGTCGTCCTCCCAGTCGCCCGCGGGCCACGCAGCGGTGGTATCAAAGACGGTCCCGTCCGCGATGAGGTTGGTGACACCTCCGTCACGATAGTAGCCCATGATGTTGGACGCGGCCGCCGGCACGCACCAGGCATCCCAGCCGGTGCCCTTCGCCGTAGCACCCGCGACGACGGGCTGATCCCAGTCGGGGACACCGCTGATGTAAACAGGGGCACCGAACACGCTTGCACAGCATGCACACACGACGACCGTAAGGGCGAGTCTCTTCAAGTCCCTCATAGCTCTTCCCTCCTCCTCAAAGCCCCGTGTTGTCTGGATGACCGAGTTTCGGGTGACCTCTCACCGGGAAAAGACAACCGGACGGGCACGTCCGGCAGCGCTTGGCGCTTCTCAGAACACACCCGTCCGAGTTGTGACAAACCACTTTGGCTGGGCACTGCCGTCACCGCGGGAGTCGTCGACGTCTCAACAGCAGAAGCACGCCGCTGCCCAGAGCCGCCAGTGCGAGCGTTGTCGGCTCAGGCGTAATCACGAACGACAGGTCAATCGTCTCTCCGGTTTCGGGGTGAATCAGCGGCCGCCAGCCCTCGAGCACGTTGCACGGCTCCAGCCCGGGCTTGTTGTCCGGAAGGAAGTCGATGTAGACCGCGTCGTCTTCCCAGTGGTCCTTCGAGGACTTCCAGCCGAAGATGTTGTTCTCGAAGTCATTGCGCTTCTGCACACCCAGCCAGTAGATCTCGTTCTCGTACTGGTAGAACGCGTCGGCTTCCGGAATGAAGAAGTTGTACTGGACGATCTTCGTATCGCTCCCGATGATCATGTTCTCGTTGGGATCGTAGAACGGCTCCTGGTTTTGGATCACCTCGCCAATCACGACCTCCGCGCCGGAGAAGTGCCGGGACCACAGCACGTGGCCAGGCCTGCTCCACCAGGGCTCCTGCCCGCTCGGGTCCGCGGGGATATTCTTGAAGATGTAAAGATCAACGTCCAGAAAGCCCGGATCGTCGTCGTTCAGCCAGGATCCCCAGATGTGGATGTCCAAGATCGGCCCGGTGGACATGCACATGAAATCGTCGGCCAGCAGCTTTGACCCCCAGGGCGTTCTTTCCGTGCACAGGATGTTCATCCCATTGTCCAGGTCGGGCAACTGTGGGTAGTGCATCTTGTGCCCGTCGTTCGGCGTCCAGTCTGCCACGGCCGGTGTGACCAGCATTGCAGCCAACGCGGCAACTAACACGACTCTCATCTTCATTACCCCCGCCTCCTTTCCATTTCCCCGTCCGTCCGTGAGAGCTTCTTCACGGAACCCCGACTTTCCCGTCGCAGACGGGTCCTCTCATGGAGAAAGATACCGTTTCCTCCGTCCGAAACTTCAACTCGATGTGTATTCCTGCAAATTTCGTACCACAAGGGGACCGACGGGGAAAAAGACTTCAGATTGCCCCATAACCCCAAGTGCTGCTTGGAGATGGGTCGGAAAACTTTTTTGTCGGAGCGTGTTTAAAATACTCAACAAGGCCCCCATGTTCATTTCTATGAACACGGGCAGGGCTCTTTTCGGGGTAAAATTGATGTAATGTCTTGTCAGGACGCGGGTTGCGGCGATGTTCAGATTTTTCGACAATTCCGCCCGGACGTTGCGGAAGAGGGGCGAATCGTTCGATGGTTCGAACGACGGAAGGGCGTTCTCGCTGTGTTTCAGGGCAATTGGGGCGTCTTGACAGTGTTGCCGCCGTTGCGCCTTCTTCGGTGGGCCTCTCCTGGGCAACGCCGTAACCGGCTTATGGGATCTTGGGGGGCCGGATCGAGAGACCTTAAAAGAGAAACCGTTGGCCGAGACGGCTCGCAGAGCGGTGGCCCTGACCACACCCGGCTTTGCGGGTGAGGCCCCGTTACTTCGGCCTGTCGTCTGTCCGCTACGTGCGTCGGAGGCGCCGCCTGAGCGCGAGAAGTGATCCGGCGGCCAGAAACACCAGCGTGGCGCTTGCGGGCTCGGGCACGCACTCGGTTGCAAAGTGCACCTCGTCGATCAGGATGTAGCCGCCTGCCGGCACGTAGGCCAGGAGGTAAATCTCCTCCCAGGGTGGGTTCGGCCAGACCTTGTACCCCACAGCCAAGAAGTTGTAGTCCTCAAGGTCCTTTGCGGCCATTAGGACCTGCTCCGCGACCAGATCGTAGCCGGCGGGCAGCGTGACGTTCTCCTCTTCCAGCACCGGCTGGGTCTTGGTGAAGATGATCTCCTTCCAGATGTGCTTCCATTCGTTGGGACTATCCCAGTTGTCGATGTGGAACTTGATCCAGCCCGTGACGTTGTCCGTTCCCTGGCGGTTGTCGATTCCTACGAGACCGAACCGGACAGCTCCCCCGGCCGCACCAAAGCCGACGTCGTCCGCAAACCATTGGATATTTGGCGTCGATTCCACGTAGTCCGAGGGCTTCAGCTTGTTGTCGTCGTAGCCCTGGTAAATGGGCAGGAACATGTTCTGGCCGTCGTCGAAGGTGTAGCGGATGTTCCGTTGGTAAGGCTTCGACGTGACCCATGGGTTGTAAACCGCTGTGCCGTCGAACAGCACCCAGTTGTCTGGCCACCAATCGACGGGTTCGTAGTTGAACGGATCTCCCCATGCAAGGACGGGTACGAACACGACACACAAGACCACGAGGTAGACTCTCTTGCTCATTTCTGCCCCCCTCCGGGATGCCCCCGGTTCAGAGTTGAACTGTGCTTCAACGAAAATCTCAGAACGACTGACCTCGTCTCGCGATTCCCCACCTCCTCCGGGCTTTGCGCCTCGGTCCAGAGCCGATTAGCTTCGGCGAGAATCCATACTCTTGCCGTCGTTGCGTCGTGACACTCATGAGAAGTCCTGCAAATTCCGTGCCGTAGCGCCCGGAAGACACAAAAGAGTTTTTGTCGTGTCATAACTTGTTGTGATCATTGGAGATGGCGCGAGAGCTTTTTCCGATCCGGCCGTACAAAGTATTGAACGAGTCGCGTCTGTTCATTTTTTTGGACGGGGTGCTTGAGTTCCTGGCGAGTTCTTGACGTAAGTCCTTTATGGATAAGGGCTTGCCGTGATGTTCAGATTTTCCGACAGTTCCGCCCGGATGTTGCGGAAGAGGGGCGAATCGTTGGATGGTTTTGACGACGGACGGACGTTCTGGCTGCGTCTTAGTGCGATTGGGACGTCTTGACGGCCGCAACCACGGTGAGGGGCTTTTCGACGGGCTGTTCGGCGGACATCCGGACGCACCAGGTTATGGACAGCGTGCGGCCGGCGTAAGTCATGGGTCCGGCGGCGGGGACTTGCAGGCGGAACGCCGCTCGGCCGGACTCATCCGGAAGGACGTCCTGGCTCGCGACGATTTTCTCTTCCGATTCACATTCCCCGCCGGTCCGCCAGAGCAGTTCCACAGAAGTCGGGGTGTCTGATCCGGATTTGGTGTCGGCGGAAGCGGATACATGACCCTTCACCTCGTCGCCCACCGCAACGGTTGTCGTTTCGAGTTCGATGGCAACGTTCGGGTCATGCATTCGTGTTCTCCGCCGCTTCGAACAGGACCGGCTGAACGCTCAGGCGTTCACGCTCGTGGTAGGTCAAGTGTCGGCCGACGTAGATCAAGACGTCTAACTGCCATCGCACCGCACACAGGTGGGACTCGAAGCTCTGCATGCCGTCGGGGGGGATGATGATTTCACCGGGGATGTCGGCGGGTTCCCCCTTCTTGAGACGGAGTTTCTCGGCAAGCACGGCCTCGCCGCGGGAGACGACCACCGGAAGGATCGTCTCGTGTCGTCGGGCTTTCCGCACTTCCTCGGTGCAGGTGAGCACGCCGAGGACCTTCTTGACGGCCACGGGCTTTCGCGCTGTCAGGCGCACGTCGAAGGTCACGTGTTCGCCCAAGTGCGGCCGGGCGTTCAGGACGTTGAGCTGTGGTGGCTCGAGCCGGGACCTCAGGATGAAGTGGTACGTCCAGATGGACAGCCAGATGCCGACGGCCAGCACGAAAAGACTTCGGTACAAGAGCCTCCCCGGGTCGGCGGTGCCTGTGCCCGCAAACACCCGCCAGAGTCCCAAACCCAATATCAGCCACAGCAGGAGGTAGCCGACCACGTGGATGATCTTCGGCGGCAGGGCCTTCCGCTTGGGTTTCAAGGAGTGCCCTCCCCTGTCCGGGTGTCCTGCGGCGACTCATCGCGGATGATGTCCACGAGTTGGCACAGTTCGTCGATCACGTAGTCGGCGCCCGCCTCATCGACCGGGTGCTTCTCACCCCTGAGAAAGACCGTGCGCGCGCCCGCCGCACGTCCGCATTCCACGTCGTAACGGTAATCGCCCACGATCATCACCTCACTCGCGTCCAGCCTTAGCGTCCTCGCGATGTGCCGGACCGGCTCGGGACTCGGCTTCGGCGACAACTCGTCGTCCGCCGTGACGATCACATCGAAGTGCAGTCCGTGCTTTTTCATCACCGTGGTTACCGATTCACGGTTGTTCCGCGTGAGGATAGCCGTCGGGACGTGTTTCTCGGACAGAAAGGCGAGCACCTCGCGAACGCCGGGGTTGAGCGTACTGGCCTCGGCCGCTTCCCGTTCCCATGCGTCCACTTTCGCGCGGGCGGCCCGTCGCTCCTCCTCATCTTTGATCGAGGCGAGGAATTCGAGTATCGGCGTGTCGCCCGCCCCGATTTCACGTTTGATGCGTGCGAAATCGAGAATGGGCACCGTGATCGTCCCGTCCATGTCGAAGATGACGGCTTTGGGTCCAAAGGGTCGGGATTTCATGCGAGTCGAGCTCCTTCTTTGACGGTTCAAGTTTAGGAGGGGGCATTGACTTTTGCAAAAATTTTCCGAGAATTGTCTGGCGTCATCTCTTTTCGTGATACGGAGTTAGTGCATGTCGGGGATGTCTCGGCGGCTTCTGGTCTTCGTGCTGGCCACGGTGCTGGTGCCGGTGGGGTCTCGCCCGGCATGTTCGCAGGGCGGCGGGTGGTGGAAGAGTTACTGGAAGGCCCGACGTGTGATGAAAGCCACGGTACCGGAGGGCGTCGAGGCCGACGAGCCGGTCGGGGTCGCCCAATTCCTCACTCACGGACATCTGAAACAGGACGGCAGCGATGTCCGTGTCATCGCCAAAGGCAAGGAAGTGCCCAGCCGGGTGCTCCAGGTCGGTCCGGGCGACCAGGTCCGCATCGCGTTTCAACTCCGCGTCAACGTTGAGGCCTACCAGGTCTACTACGGCAACCCCGATGCGAAGCCGGCCGAATATGATTGGCGGATCGTCTCAGGTCTGCTCATGACGGTGAAGAAATACCGCGGCGGACAGTTCAACAATCTCCGGCAGGCACTCGACACTTGGAATCGGTCCAAGGAGGTCCTCGGTGCGGACTTCGTGCCTAAGATCTACTTTGGCCACAACCCGTTCGGGCCCACGGGGTCCTTCATGTCACACTATGTGGGATGGCTCAGGGCGGAGAAACCCGGACGCTACGAGTTCGCAACGACCTCCTCGAACGGGAGCTTTCTCCTGATCGACGGCAAGGAGGTGGTGAGCTGGCCGGGGTGGCACGGGCCGACCTGGACCGCCCGACATCACGCCTCGGTAGACCTCAAGGCGGGTCGCTACAAGCTGGAGTACTATCACATCCACCCGAGCGGCGACGGGCGGGCCGTCGCCGCTTGGAAGCCTCCGGGCGAGCCCCGCCCAGTCGTCATACCGGCACAGGCGTTTCTTACCGTCGCGCGTGCCGTGGTGCAGCCCGCACAGACCTACCGACAACCCGCGACCCCCGACTTCGACTTCAAGCGGTACGAGGCCTTTCTCGAACCCGACCGCAGCACGTTCCTCTACCGCTACAGTTTCCGAGACCTCACGCAGGGCATCGACCGAAGGTATTATCGACCGATGTGGGATTTCGGCGACGGGATCTCGGCGAACGTCTGGATGCCGAACCACGTCTATCTGACCGACGGGACCTACACCGTCACGTATCAGCTCAAGGGGGTGCGCGGGAGCTACACCACCCGAGAGCGCATCGTCGTCGAGCGCGACTGGGCACGACAGACCTCCTCCAACAACGTCGAGAAGCTCGAGCAATACTATCCCGTCGTGAAGACGTATGACTTCGCGAAGATGTCGGCGGAGAACATGAGCGCGGCCTGTGAGATGTTCGAGCGTCTCGAGAAGTATGACGATCTGGTGCGCGTCGGACGGCTGCTCCTTTTCGAGGCGAAAGACGTCGGCGATGAGATCCTTTTCAAGGAGACGGAGCGACTGGGGCGGGTGTATCTGAACAGACCGGATGCGACCTCCGCGGTGGCGGTCTATCGGAACGGTGAGAAGCGGGTAGGCTCGGTGGATCGGAAGGCGCGTCTTGCGGCGCGCGCCGCGTCGGTGTCGCTCGAGCAGCTTTTTGACCTCGAGCGTGCCCGTGACATCTGTAGTCGCGTGCTCGAGGATTACGGAGCCGCCAAGCCCGAGGCACGTCGTCGCGCGCTCATGGGACTGGCCGAGGTCGCACTGCTTTCCGGTGACGCCAAGGAAACGCGCAGACGTCTTGAACAGGCCGACGCGATTCCGGTCACCACATCCGATCGCGGGGGCGCCGCGGTGCGCGTGGGGAGCCTCTCCCGCGCCGTCGAGCACTACATCCGACAGAACGAGCTCACCGCCGCCCGCGAGCTCCTCGACACCTGGGAGTGGGAATATCCGCTCGACCGACTCGTGGGGTACTCCACGCTGTTGAGAGCGAAGCTCCACGTCCAGCAGGAGGAATACCTACGGGCCGTCCGACTGCTTACTTCACTGGTCAAGGTGAATCCCAAGTCGAACTACGCCGCCGAAGCCCTGATGAGCGCGGGGGCTTGCTACCTCAAGTTGGGTGACAAGGAAAAGGCCCGCGACACGTATAAGCAGGTTTTGAGCGAGTATCCCGAGAGCCCGCTGGTCAAGGACGCACTGAAACAACTGGAGATGCTCAAGTAACGCGGCCTTAATGCACCCGTGCGGCGCATGCGGGGAATGACGAAAGCCGGATGACGAATGACGATTCAAGCCCGAAGACCTGATGACGAATGCGGATGGTGGCGTTCCTTCGTGATTCGGTCATTCGAAATTGAATCGTCATTCGTCACTCGTCATTCGTGATTTCCCCTGACAGGGCGGATGGGATGATGCGGCTCATCGTTGCATTGATGCTTCTGGCGTCTCCGTTGTCGGCCGACGTACCGTGGTGGGACGCGAAGTGGGGGTGTCGGCGTGAGGTGGTCTTTCCGGAGAAGACCTCCGCTCAGCACTTCAAAGTCGCCCTGCCGACGCATGGCCTGGGGCGTCCGGACGGCCGCGACGTTCGCGTGGTAACGGGCGGCACGGTCGTGCCGTCGAAGGTGTACGCGGTTGGTCCCGGCCACTCGGTGCGGCTGGTGTTCGAGCGGCAGGGAGGCGCCCGTCATTTCGTCTACTGGAACGGTCCCGCGGCGTCCGTGAAGAACGCGACGATCCGTGCGGGGTGTTTCGTTGAAACGAAAAGCTACCCCGGCACGATCATGCACTCTCTAAGAGAAATCCGCAGGGCCTGGACTGCGGCCGGCTCGCAGGGCGTGCTTTACGTGCCCAACATCCACTTTGCACACAACCCGCTTGGGCCCAGCGAGAAGTTCCTCAGTCGCTTTGTCGGATACCTCCGGTGTGACCGAGGCGGGGAGTATATCTTTGCGACCGATTCCGACGACGCGTCGTTCCTGCTGATCGATGGGAAGCTTGTTGCACAATGGCCGGGGCTGCATTGGCGGTCCGGTCGCGCCAAATACACCGGAACCATCGACCTCCGGCCGGGAGTCCATCGGATCGAGTATCTGCACGCTCAGGAGCTGGGTGGACTTCTGATGAACGCGGCCTGGATGCCCCCCGGAGCCAAGCAGGTCGAGGTTATTCCGCCGGATGCTTTCGTGCCGGTCGAGGAGGCAAGCGTGGGAAGAATCGAGCATTCCGACGCACGCCTCCCTGGACCCAGACAGGTCTCCCCCGATTTCATCGCCACGAACGTCGGTCAGGCCGTGCTCACCCCCGATGCGGACGAGTTCCTCGTCACTTGCCGGTGGTATTTCGGCGACGGCACCACCTCGACCGCGGTCTCGCCCGACCACGTTTACCTGATCGAGGGGACCTACAACGTCACGCTTGTGCTGGTGAAGGGGTATGAGGAGAAGAAGCTCACGACGAAGGTGCACGCGGCGCGTGACTGGAACCGTCAGGCATCCGCCATCGACAACCGCGCGACCTACTACGACATCATCAAGAGCTACGACGTGCTGCGGATGGAGCCGCGACACGCCTACAAGGCGATGTATTACTTCGAGCGCGAGTTCAAACGCGACGACGTGGTGCGGGTGGGACGCGTGCTGCTTTCGCGCGCGCCCGACCTTCCCGAAGAGACGCTCTACAACGCGGTGAAGCTCTTCGCCGAGACCGCACGCGTCCAGGGCAAGGACTACAAGGGCGCCCGAAAGATGCTGCTCGATTGGGAAAAGCGGATGAAAAAACCGGAGCACGCCGCCGGACTTGCACTCGCCGCGGGGGACATCGACATGTGGCATCTCAAGAACCTCGAAGCCGCCGAGGGCAACTACCGACGCGTCATCTTCAGTTACGCGGAAAAGGCCCGCAAGCTGACGCTCCGGAAGGCGCTGGTGCGCATGGGCGACCTCTACCGCTGGCGGCACGACGGGGAAAAGGCACGCGAGTTCCTGCACCGCGCACAGTCGATTCCCGTGGATGAGAGGGACCCGGTGCAGCGGTCGCTGCGGGCCGGGTGCCTCGCACGAAGCGTCGAGGAGTTCCTCAAGATCGGTGACATGGAGTTCGCATACGACTACCTCATCCAGTGGGCGTGGGAGTTTCCGGAGGACACGCTCGAGGGCTACTGGACGGAACTCCGCGTCAAGTGGCTCATCAAGAACAAGGAATACCCGGGAGGCGTCGCGGAAGTGATCAGTCTGCTGAAGCTCAACCCCAAGAGCCTGTATGCCCCCTCGCTCCTGTGGCTGGCCGCCGACTGTGCCGAGGCCACCGGCAACAAGGCACAGGCCTACACACTGCTCGAACGCATCCTCACCAACTACCCCGAAGCCCCGAACAAAAAAGCCGTCCTCAAACGCATCGAAGCGATGCGGAAAGCGAAGTAGCTCCCCGATATTTTCCTAAACCGGCCTTGCAGCTCTCTGTATAATGACACCCGAGACGACTTACTGCTTTGGGTTACACTGAGGAGGAGGTCCATGGAGTACCGCTGTCTGGGTACATCGAGCGTCAAGGTGTCGGCGTTGTGTCTGGGGTGCATGAACTTCGGCGGCCGGACCGACGAGGGGGAATCCATTCGCATCATTCACGCCGCGATCGATCACGGCATCAACTTCCTCGATACCGCGAACGTTTACGGCCGGGGGACCTCCGAGACCATCGTGGGAAAGGCGCTGTCGGGCGGCAAGCGCGATAAGGTTGTCCTTGCGACCAAGTGCACCAGCCGGATGGGGGACGACCCGAACGACGAGGGTTCGAGCCGCTACCACATCATGCAGCAGATTGAAGGGAGTCTCAAGCGGCTCCAGACCGATCATGTCGATCTCTATCAACTGCACTGGATGGACCTCGAGACGCCGCCTGAGGAGTCGATGCGGACGCTCGACGACCTCGTCCGCCAGGGGAAAGTCCGCTACATCGGGGTCAGCAAGTGGGCCCCGGCCTGGACGGTCGAGGCGATCATGCTCTCCGAACGTCACGGATGGACGAAGATTCTGACCGAGCAGCCGCCTTACAATCTGTGCGACCGGCGGATCGAAAACGAACTCATCTGGTGCTGCATGCGTCACGGGATCGGCATCATTCCCTGGGCGCCGATCGCGACGGGGATTCTGAGCGGACAGTATAAGAAGGGGAAGGTGCCGCCGAAGGGCAGTCGGTTCGACGGGCGTGGTTTCGGTCCGCGGCTGTGTGATGCGGCCGTCGAGCGTGCCGACGCCCTCAAGCCGCTCGCCGAGGAAAAGGGGGTCACGCTCGCGGAATTCTCGCTCGCGTGGGTGCTGCGCCAGCCCGGTATCACCGCGCCCATCATCGGCGTGCGGACGATGGGGCACCTTGAGAGCGCGCTCGACTCGCTCGACGTCGCCTTCACCGATGACGACCGGGCCCGCATCGACGAGATCGCGCCTCCCGGATCGGCGGTCTCCAACTACTGGGACGTCAACGTCGGCCGACGCTGCCGACGTGCCGCAGGAATCACCAAAGAGTGAGGAGACGCCGCTTTTCTCCCTCTCCCTTAAAGGGAGAGGGTCGGGGTGAGGGTGAGAGCCTTGAATAGCCGGCCATCACCCCCTCACCCTGACAGCCCGTTGAAAGAGTCTGCGTAGGACAAGAGGTGTGCCAGGGGCAGCTTGCCCGCCCCTGTTTCTGGCCAGTTCTCGGGGGGGCGCAGGGGCAGATAAACTGCCCCTGGCACAGACACGAGTTTTCGAACAGGCGGCTAACCCTCTCGCCCTCGGAGGGGCAGAGGGGATCGCGGGGATCACCGCCTTCTGAGGAGTGGAATGTCGTCCGTTATTCTTGTCACGGGCACCGATACGGCCGTAGGGAAGACGGTGGTGACGGCGGGTCTTGCTGCGGCGATTCGGAGTCGCGGCATCGACGCGGGGGTGATGAAGGTCGCGGCGACGGGGTGTACCATCTCCGACGGGTACATCTGTTCGGCCGACACACAGTTCCTACGGGCGCTGACCGGGGTGACCGAGCCGGACTGGATGATCGCGCCGATCTGTCTCGAGCCGCCGCTGGCTCCCGCGGTCGCTGCACGGGTCGCGGGCACCGCTGTCTCATGGAACCGGGTCAAGCAGGGAGTGCTCGATCTGTGTGAGCGGCACCCCGTCGTCCTG
>Ga0111190_1009_pt2 | contig 19550 bp, 12 predicted proteins | sample DeeMarSWOR324_28_FD_80244 | JGI IMG/M metagenome (GOLD analysis project Ga0111190, IMG submission 80244) | Planctomycetes bacterium SM23_65
CATAGACGCCCATGAGCAACTGGCCGTAGCCCGCGGGAGTGCTCGGCTCGTACAGGCTCGGCATACCGCAGTGCTCGCCCGGTGAGTAGCCCCACTGGCTGCCGTCCATGTAGTTGTCCGGGACCTCCGGGCTGAACGTCCGGAAGCTGCCCGCGACGCCTTGCAGGTTGCTGTCCACTTCGAAGCACTCCAGAATGGGCCCGTACCAGTCATGGTTGCCATCCTGTTGCAGGTCGCTCACCCAGACGTACCCGCCCTGGCTCGGCCCCTCCAGCGCATATGTCCGCCCCGCGGCCACCAACATCAGCACCATACTCGCTATGACTATCCTCTTCATGATCCGATTCCTCCCAAAAACGCTCAGGTTCTTCCTGGCCCCCCTGAAACTTTCTAACGGCTCTTCTGTACGGCTGCCTCCTGTACGTCTGCTTCCTGTAAGAACAATCAATGGCTGCAGCTCGAATCAGCAACACATGCCAAATGTTCTATTTCCCCCTCCTTTCCCAAGAATCTCCCGACGAGAACCTCGGGGGTCATCTTGTACGTGACATCGAAAAAGAACCCTCCAAACCGTCCTCGTTCCGCATCCTTGTTAGGAGGCCTATTTAGACCGAGTCTCCCCCACGCAAACTCCCAAACCTCCCGAACGTCTTTGCTTTGCGCCTCCTTTCTGAAACAGACAAGGGCTCCAGTGGGCCCATCTCACCGTTTGACGTCTTGAAGTGCCCTCAAGCGTTCGTCCCAGCTCCCCGCCTTACGGGCGAAAAGCCTTAGCTGGCGAGGTCCTGGGGCTCCTTGAGGGACTGGCGATAACCCTCCCTACAGGAGAGCGGCAAATCTCGTGCCAAAAACGGGTGTCGGGGCCGTTTTTTGTGCCTTTGGCTACGTAACCTCAAGTGACCCTTGTACTTAGAAGGAATCTGAAATTTTAAAAAACTCGGCGCAGAAGCCGGGTTTGCTCCGCCGTGTTGAAAATTTTCAACACGTCACGGAGGGCTTGTCGGGAGCTCTTGCTGTAAGCCTCTGTCATTAAAGAGGTTAGATGATTTTCTCTTGTGTTGTTTTTCAGGTACACACCGCTGTGGGATTCAACGTGGTGAGGCACGCCCGGGTTCAGCAAGGGGGGAAGCCGTGCCCCGGACGCTCGGGGCAGGGGAAAGGCGGACCGTGGGGCCGTTGAAAAAGGCGCTGGACGCCGGATTGCCCTGTAGTCACGCCCCCTTGTGGGGCGTTAAGGGGCCTTGGGCGGGCCACCTCTCGTTGGGCTCGGGGCAAGCAAGGGACCCGCACTACATGAAGGAGGGGCTTTTCGACAGCCCCGCCCTCCCGGTGCACGCCGGATATATCGCCGTGAGCTGGGGCGGTCCCTGTCTCTTGGGTTTCACTCGCGACGGGTGGCCGCGTCGGGTCACTTGCGCTTGTCGGTGGACCTGCGCGTCCTTTTTTTGTCCGCTTTCTCTGCGGCTTTGTCCTTGATGGCGGCTTGTGCGGCGGCGAGTCTGGCGATGGGCACGCGGTAAGGCGAACAGCTCACATAATCCAGTCCGACCTTGTGGCAGAACTCCACGGAGGCCGGCTCGCCGCCGTGCTCGCCACAGATGCCGACCTTGAGATCCGGTCGCGCCGACCGGCCGAGTTTCACGCCGATGTCCACGAGTTTCCCGACGCCCCGCCGGTCCAGCACCTGGAACGGATCATCCTCGTAGATACCGAACTTGACGTAATCGCCCAGGAACTTCCCGGCGTCGTCACGACTGAACCCGCATCCCATCTGTGTGAGGTCGTTGGTGCCGAAGCTGAAGAACTCGGCGACTTTGGCGACCTCGTCCGCGGTCACGGCGGCACGCGGGATTTCGATCATCGTCCCGATGAGCACCTTGAAGGGGAGCTTTCTCAGTTTCCGCTTCTTCTTGATGTCCTCGATGGTCTCCAAGATGACGTCTTTCTGGAGGGTCAGTTCCCTGACGTGACCGATGAGGGGGATCATGATCTCCGGCCTGGCGCCTTTGACGTTGAGTGCGGCCTGGATGATGGCCCGGGCCTGCATCGCGGTGACTTCCGGGTAGGTGATGCCGAGACGACATCCGCGGTGGCCTAACATCGGGTTGAACTCGTGCAGCTTCTCGACGAGTGCCTTGATCTCCTTCACCGGCACGTGCATCTGCTTGGACATCTCCTTCTGTCCGGCGGCGTCGTGGGGGAGGAACTCGTGCAGCGGCGGGTCCAGAAGTCGGATGGTGCACGGTCGGCCCTTGAGCGCCTTGAATATCCCCTCGAAGTCCTTCTGCTGCAGTGGCAGGAGTTCGGCGAGTGCCCGGTTGTACTGCTTCAAGGGTCCGGCGAGTTCCTTTTCGATTTTCTTGCGCGCGTCCTTGTTGTCGCCGACGGCTTGGAGCTGGTCGCGAAGGTTCTTGACGGTCTCGGCCACCAGGATCAGTCGGCGGAAGCTGACGATCCGGTCGCCTTCGAAGAACATGTGCTCGGTACGCGTGAGCCCGATGCCTTCGGCACCGAACTTCACCGCCACCTCCGTGTCGTGGGGGGTGTCGGCGTTGGTGCGCACACCGAGTCTTCGATACCTGTCGGCGAGTTTCATGATGGTCCCGAAAGGTCCGGTGAGCTGCGGGTCGATGGCGGGGATGCGTCCGGCGTACAGTGCACCCGTCGAGCCGTTCAGCGAAATCCAGTCGCCTTCGGTCAGCTTCCTTGCCCCGACGCTCATGCTGCGCGAGGCGTAGTCGATGACGACCTCCCCGGCGCCGGCAACGCAGCACTTGCCCATCCCGCGCGCGACCACCGCCGCGTGACTGGTCATGCCCCCACGTGCGGTGAGAATCCCCTTCGCCGCGTTCATCCCGCCGATGTCCTCCGGACTGGTCTCGATGCGGGTCAGGATGACACGTCTGCCCATTTCCGCCCACCTTTCGGCTTCTTCGGCGTTGAAGACAACCTGACCGGTGGCCGCACCCGGCGAGGCGGGCAGCCCCTTGGTCAGCATGTCGGCCTTCTTCTCGGCAACCTCGTCGAAGACGGGGTGAAGGAGCTGGTCGAGTGCCGAGGCGGGCACGCGCAGGACGGCCGTCTCCTCGTCGATGAGTCCCTCTTTGGCCATGTCCACGGCGATCCTGACGTGAGCGGCGGCGGTGCGTTTGCCGGTGCGGGTCTGAAGCATGAAGAGTCTCCCGCGCTCGATGGTGAACTCGATGTCCTGCATGTCGCGGTAGTGCTTCTCGAGTTTCACGCGGATGCCGTCGAGCTGTCGGAACACCCTGGGCATGGTTTCCTCGAGCGAAGGGTAGAGGGTCTTGCGGGTTCTCTCGTCGATGCCCTGGTTTCTGGCCCAGTCGCGTGAGCCCTGCTTCGAGATTTCCTGTGGGGTGCGGATGCCCGCGACCACGTCCTCGCCCTGGGCGTTCAGCAGGTACTCGCCGTAAAAGTACCTGTGCTCCCCGGTCGCGGGGTCGCGGGTGAACGCGACGCCGGTGCCCGAGTCGTTGCCGGAGTTCCCGAAGACCATCGTCTGCACGTTGACGGCGGTTCCCCAATCGTCGGGGATGCCCTCGATGCGACGGTAGGTGACGGCACGTTTGCCGTTCCACGACTGGAACACCGCACCGATGCCTCCCCACAGCTGCTGGCTCGGATTGTCGGGGAAGGACTTGCCGAGCGCCCGCCGCACGATCTTCTTGTAGGTGTCGCACAGCTCCTTCAGGTCCTCGGCCGTAAGTTCGGTGTCAAGCTTGACGCGGCGTCTCCTCTTGAGCGCTTCCATCGCGTGTTCGAGCTGCATGCGGATGCCCTTGCCCTCGGCCGGCTCGACCCCGGCGGCCTTTTCCATGACCACGTCGGAGTACATCGTAATGAGTCTGCGATAGGCATCCCAGACGAGCCGCTGGTTGTTGTCCATCGAGCGTGCCAGTCCGGCGACGGTCTTTGAGGTGAGACCGGTGTTGAGGACGGTCTCCATCATGCCCGGCATGGACTGTCTGGCCCCCGAGCGCACGGAGAAAAGCAGTGGATTGTTGGGGTCGCCGAACTTCCGGCCCATCAGTTTCTCCACCCGTGCGATGCCGCGCTCGACCTGGCGTTTGAGCTCACGCGGGTACTTCCCGCCCGAGTTCATGAAATGGGTGCACACCTCGGTGGTGATCGTGAACCCGGGGGGCACGGGAAGACCGAGGTGTGCCATCTCGGCGAGGTTGGCGCCCTTCCCGCCGAGAAGCTCCTTCATATGGGTGCGTCCTTCCGCCCTGCCGCCGCCGAAAAAGTAAACATGCTTGGCCATCGAATTTCTCCACTATCCTGAATGACTGGTGGGGTTTTGTCCGCACGGCGTCCCTTCGCTGGGGAGACGGGAGGCCTTCCGGACCCAACCGGGAGGCCGGATTCTAACAGTCCCCCTGCCTTCTGTCAACCACTTGGCGCACCGGTATTTCAGGGCCGGGGATTGCGCTTGACACGGGTCTTTGGGGGGCTTAAAATAATAATGCCCTGGGGTGTGGAGATTCACGTGACAGGGCTCGGACGTTGGTTCGATCGGGGCTGGGGTGAGGGACACCCCGCCACACATTTCAACCTCACACAGGTCAGGGAGAAGGGATAATGTCTGACCTCAGCAAGGGTTTTGTACAACTGCTCATCGAAGAGGGACTGGTAACCAAGTCCCAGATCAAGGAGGCGTTGAAAGTCCAGAAGGAGCAGGGCGGTCGGCTGGGTGAGATTCTCGTCCAGCTCGGGCATCTTTCGGAAGCCGACAGGACCCATGTGTTGGGCAAGCAGTTCGGGATGGAGGTCATTGACCTGGACACCTATCCCATCGACCCGATGACGGTGGACCTTCTGCCTCGCTCGGTGGCCCGGAAGCATCAGGTGCTTCCCTTGGGTCGGGAGGAAGGGGGGGAGAACGTCATCAAGGTGGCCATCACCGACCCGCTCGACTTCGAAGCACTCGACAACCTGCGGTTTATCCTCAACAGTGAGATCATGCCGCTGTTGGCATCACCGGAAGCGGTGCGTCGGGCGATCGACCGGTTCTACGAGGCGACCGTCGAGACGGTGGATAACCTGCTGACGGAGTTCACCGACGAAGACGAGTTAGGGGAGAGCAGTCGGACGTTCGATCTGAGCTCCGTCGATGGCGACGACGATGCACCGGTCATTCGTCTCGTCAGACTCATCATCTCTGAAGCCGTCAAAGCGCGTGCGAGTGACATCCATATCGAGCCGCTGGAAAACCGTCTCCGCATCCGCTACCGCGTGGACGGTCGGTGTGTGGAGGTGGACTCCCCCCCCAAGAGATTGCAGAACTCCATCATTTCCCGTGTCAAGATCATGTCCGGGATGCACATTGAGGAGAAGCGTCTGCCCCAGGACGGCCGCATCCGCATTCGCGTCCGTGGGAAGGAAATCGATATCCGTGTCTCGTCGCTGCCGGCGTCGCACGGTGAAAGTGTGGTGTTGAGACTCCTGGACAAGGAAAACGTCCTGGTCGGCGTCGAAAAGCTCGGGTTCCACGAAAGTGACCGTCTGCGCTTCGAAAAGATCATCAAGAGACCGAACGGCATCTTCCTGGTGACCGGACCGACGGGCTCGGGGAAAACCACGACGCTCTATTCGGCACTCAATGAACTCAACCGACCCGACCGCAAGATCATCACCGCCGAGGACCCCGTGGAATACAACATCAGCGGCATCAACCAGTGTGAGGTGAGGGAGCGCATCGAGATGACCTTCGGCCGTATCCTGCGGGCCATGCTCCGACAGGCACCCAACATTATCCTCGTCGGAGAGATTCGAGACGTCGAAGCTGCCGAGATCGCCATCCAGGCCGCGCTTACCGGTCACCTCGTCTTCAGTACATTGCACACCAACGACGCCCCCTCCGCCATCACACGACTCGTCGACATGCAGGTGGCACCGTTTCTGGTGGCCAGCTCCGTTCAGGCGGTGATGGCACAGCGGCTGGTGAGGGTGATCTGTAACGACTGTCGTGAGGCTTACGAGCCCGACCAGAAGATGGTGATGGCCGTGGGACTCACCGAACAGCAGCTCGAAGGACATGAGCTCAGTCACGGGGTGGGGTGTCGCATGTGCAACAATAGCGGATACCACGGACGGACGGGTGTCTTCGAGTTGATGGAAATGACGCGTCAGCTTCGCGAGATGGCCTTTCGCGTGGAACCGACCAACGTCATTCGCGACCAGGCCCGTCGCTCCGGCATGGTCACACTCCAGGAAGATGGTGTCCGGAAGATCCTCGCAGGCATTACCACCGTCGAGGAGGTCGCCGCTCACGCACAGCGTGACGTCGTCTTGTCCTGACCGAACGGGCCGCCATACAGCGGAGAAAGGAAGCAGCTGCGGATGGCCGAGCGTATGATCCTGATGGAAAAACTGCTCATGACGGTGATTGAGCAGGACGCCAGTGACCTTCACCTCGTCGTGGGACGACCGCCCACCGTGCGTCTGAACGGTCGGCTGGCGTCACTGAAGACGCGCGTGCTGACGCCCGAGGATACCGTTTCGCTCATGAAGAGCATCACCCCGGAGCGTGCCGTGCAGGAACTCCAGCAGGAGGGGACGGCGGATTTCGGGTTTGCCTTCGGCGACAAGGCCCGATTCCGGGTGTCCATATTCCGACAGAAGGGACGGATCAGTCTCGCGCTGCGGCTTATTCCGCACCGACTCTTCACCTTCGAGGAAATCGGCCTGCCGCCCATCGTCAAGCAGCTTCTTTACCAACCCCGTGGCCTTTTCCTGGTCACCGGACCCACCGGCTGCGGGAAAACCACCACCCTCGCCACCCTCGTGGACTACATCAACAGCAACCTGGATCGGCATATTATCACCATCGAAGACCCGATCGAGTATTACCACCCGCACAAGAGGAGCATCGTCAATCAGCGTGAACTGGGGGTGGATGTACCGTCTTTTTCGGAGGCGTTGAGGCGCGGGATGCGGGCGGACCCGGATGTGATGATGGTGGGTGAGATGCGAGATTTGGACACAATTCAGGCAGCGATTACGGCTGCGGAGACGGGACACCTGGTATTTGCAACATTGCACACCACCGGTGCGGAGGGCACATGCAACCGGATTGTGGACGTTTTTCCCACCGATCAGCAGGAGCAGGTGCGTGTGCAGCTTTCGGTTTCGATCTTAGCGGTGATTTCACAGCAGTTGCTGCCCCGGGCGGACGGAACCGGGCGCGTGGCGGCCTTCGAGTTTATGGTGACCACGCCTGCCATCCGGAACCTGATCCGCGAGAATAAGACCTACAACATCGATTCACACATCCAGACGGGGAGACGGTATGGGATGGTGCTGCTGGACATGCACATGTTCGAGCTGTATGAGCGGGGGATCGTCTCCGCGGGGGAGGCATTGCTTAAAGCAAGGAAGCCAAGGGAGTTAGAGCAGAAGATAAAGCAGTTCGAGAGTTCCCGGGGAAGGGTGTACACCGCGGTCATCGCCGGAGGGGAGGGCGAGGCGGGGTTGGATATGACGGAGCTTCAGACCCCCGGATGAGACGAGCTAAATCTTTAATTTGGGGTGGGTTAGAGCGATGAGCGAACAGACCTCGGAGGCACTGAATGCGAGCACACCCGCTGCGGAGATGGACATTGCCGCGGAGATCGGGGTTCGGTTGGGGCGGATTCTGCTGAAGCGGGGACTCATTACCGAGGACCAACTGAACGAAGCGCTCAAGCGACAGTTGGAAACCCACGAGGTGCTGGGACAGATCCTTCTGGATATGGGTGCCATCCGGAAGGAGGATCTGAACTCGGCGCTGGGTGCCCAGGCGGGCATGCCAACGGTCATCTTAGACGCGATCAGCATCCCGCAGGAAGTGATCGACCGTGTCTCGGTCTCCATCGCGACCATCTACAAGGTGGTTCCCGTGTCGTTCGAGCACGGGGAACTGATGGTGGCGATGGCCGATCCGATGAACGTGAACTCCCTGGACGACCTGCGGATGATGCTGGGGTGTGAGGTAAAGGGCGCGGTGAGCAACGAGGAAGCCATCGAGCGGGCACTGCTGAAGCACTACGGGTCTGCGATTGAGACGGTGGAGAGCGTGATCGGTGAGATCCAGGAGCAGGCGGCGGGCTACGGGGAGTTCCTCAGCGATGCCACCGAGACCATTGACCTGGACAGTCTGGAGGAGATGGCCGAGTCGGCACCGGTGAGACGACTGTTGAACCTGGTGCTCTTGCAGGCGATCAAGGACGAGGCGTCGGACATTCATTTCGAGCCGTTCGAGGACGAGTTCAAGATCCGGTACCGCATCGACGGGGTCCTGTATGAGATGGTGCCGCCGCCGAGACATCTGGCCCTGGCGATCAGTTCACGAATCAAGGTCATGGCCAACCTGGATATCGCGGAAAGACGACTGCCCCAGGACGGACGCATCATGCTGAATATCGCCGGAAACCCTGTTGACCTAAGAGTTTCCGTCTTGCCGACGATGTTCGGGGAGTCGGTGGTCATGCGGGTTCTGGACCGTTCACTCTTGAGGCTGGACCTGGACCGCATCGGGATGCGGGAGCATGAACTGAAGGCCTTTCGCACCGAGATCGAGAAACCCAACGGCATCATACTGGTCACCGGTCCCACCGGCTGCGGAAAGACCACCACGCTGTACTGCTGTCTCAACGAAATCAACACGATCGACTCGAAGATCATCACGACCGAGGACCCGGTGGAGTATGACCTGGAAGGGATCATGCAGGTGCAGATCAATCCCGAGATCGGTCTGGACTTTGCAGATTGTCTGCGACACATCCTGCGTCAGGATCCCGATAAGATCCTGGTGGGTGAGATCCGTGACCTGGAGACGGCCGAGATTGCGGTGCAGGCCTCCCTTACCGGTCACCTCGTCTTCTCGACACTTCACACGAACGACGCCCCCGGAGCCATCACGCGATGGGTGGAGATCGGCGTCGAACCTTACCTCATCACGGCTACGCTCGAGGACATACTCGCACAGCGACTGGTTCGGACGATCTGTATGAAGTGCAAGGAGGAATTCAAGCCCAGCGAAGAGATGCTGTGGGAGTTGGACCTGACCCCCGAGCAGGTCCGGGACCGCACGTTTTACTACGGCAGCGGCTGTGGGGCCTGCAACAACACCGGCTACCGCGGACGCACCGGGATCTTCGAGTTGATGGTGATCTCGGACCACCTGCGGGAACTGATCATGAAGCGGGTCAGCACGTCGGTCCTGCGGGAGGCGGCGATCACCGAGGGGATGCAGCCTCTGCGACAGTCGGGCTTGGCGGCCATCTACGACGGGATTACCACCATTGAGGAGGTGGTCCGGGAGACGCTTGTCGAGCAGGAATAGGCCATCCAGTAGTTTTCTCGCTTGCCGGTTTTTCCGCCCGTGATAGAATTTTAGTGGACGCGGAATAAGGCCCTTTTTGGGACCTCAGGGGCGGGTTGTGCCCCTTTAGGGAGGAGAGACGATGCCGACCTACACGTTTCAGGCCATGAACAGTAAAGGCGACGAAGTGCGGGACGAGATCGAGGCCTCGAGTCAGGAGGAAGCGGTCAACAAGATAAGGGATTTGGGACTTTTTCCGACGCGTGTGCGTCAGAAGGCGGCCCGACGGACCACGGCGGCTGCGGCCCAGCCGACGGCGCGACGCCGGAGGAGTGCACTGACCATCGGTGGGGTGTCCAACAAGCAGTTGTGCCTGTTCACCCGACAGCTGTCGACACTCCAGGATGCGGGTCTTCCGCTGGTGCGGAGTCTCAAGATCCTGGAAGGTCAGATGAAGCCGTGCAAGCTGAAAGACATCGTGGCGGAGGTAGGCGAGGACGTGGAAAGCGGCAGCACGTTCTCCGAGTCCCTGGCCAAGCACCCGCGGGCGTTCGATCGGCTCTACGTGAACATGGTGCGTGCCGGGGAGGCCGGCGGTGTCTTGGACACGATCCTTGAACGACTGGCCGAGTTCAAGGAGAAGGCCAGACGACTCAAGCGGAAGATCGTCGGGGCCATGATCTACCCGGTGGTCGTCATCAGCATCGCTGCGGCCATCCTCACCCTCATCATGGTCTACATCGTGCCGAAGTTCCGCGACATCTTCGCGTCGTTCGGCACCACACTTCCCGTCCCGACGGAGCTGTTGATCACGGTAGCGATGGGCATCAGGAAGTACGTCCTGGCCATCGTGCTGGTCCCCTTCGGACTGTACATCTTCGTCAAGCTGCTGAAGCGGACGCGAGGCGGACGGTATTTCATCGACAACGTCAAGCTGCACATGCCCATTTTCGGGAACATCGTCAGCAAATCCACGGTCAGTCGCTTTTCCCGGACGCTCGGGACGCTTATCGCTTCAGGCGTGCCCATTCTGGAGGCCTTGAACATCGTGCGTGACACCACCGGCAACGAAGTGGTCTCTCGTGCCATCGGGAAAGTGCACGATTCCATCCGTGAGGGGGATACCATCGCCGAACCGCTGCGAGCCTCGGGCGTCGTGGACGAGGTCGTCGTCAACATGATCGACGTCGGGGAGGAGACCGGTGAACTGGACAAGATGCTCATCAAGGTGGCCGACAACTACGACGACGAGGTGGACACGCTGGTGGCCAGCATGATGAGTCTGATGGAGCCGCTCATCATCGTGTTTCTGGGTGGGGCGGTGGCGTTCATTGTCATCAGTTTGTTCCTGCCTCTCGTGAAACTGATGACGGAGGTGGGGAGCCGTCCGGGTGGTTAGCGAAGGACCACTCCGCCGGAGAGTTTGAAAGGAGAATGCGGATGACGGGACGACCGGGCCGTTCGACAGGCTTCCGGTTCCGAGGCACGTCGGGGGGCCGGAGGGGTTTCACGCTTATCGAGCTTCTGGTGGTGATGGGGATCATGCTGGTTCTGGCGGGTCTGCTCTTGGGCGGGATAGCGGCGGCACGGAAGTACGTGAAGCGGGCCAGCACCCGGGCGGAGATCGACCGCATGATGATCGCCATGACGGAGTACTTCAACGAGTTCAGTGCCTATCCCCCGGGCGGGACCGATCTCAACGACAACGGGGTTCTTGGCGACATTGCGGGTGAGGAAAAAGGTGCCGGCAAGGAGCCCGCTGACCCACAGAACCCGACGGCGTTGGAACTCCAGATCCGCACCATCTGCACGAAGCTCACCATCGAGTCCGGGAGCCGCACCGTTGGACCCTACTACAGTCCCAGGGAGCTCCGAATTGTCAACCATGCCTTTATGGACGTGTTCGGCAATCCCTGGAACTATCTCGCGGACGGACGTCGCACCACGTTGGACAGTGGCACCGGGAGACGACTCTTGGGTCGCATCGACAAGCGCGGACCGGTGATCTGGAGCGTCGCCGAGGACGCACGACAGGATCCCGAGGACGACAACGAGGACAACGACGAGAACGGAAAGGTCGACGACCCTCAGGAGCTGGAGAACGACATCTGCAGTTGGAACCACTGATCGGGTCCCGACGCGTCGTCGCGACGGCTTTGGGCGCCCTCGGTCTCATGATGGGAGGCGTCAACGATGTCACGGTCGAGGTACGACGGATTCACGCTGATCGAGCTGATGACCGTCGTGGCGATCATTTTCATCTTGGCGGGGATGATCATCGTGGTGGCCGGCGGGATCCGGCGGCGCGTCCGCGTCGAGCGCACCAACGTCATACTCGACATGCTGGCGACGGCTTGTGAGAGATACTGGACCATCGATCATGATTACCCGTTGACGACCGCTGGAGACGTGGGTTTGCCCGACACCCTTGAGAACAGGAATATCGCGTATGTTTACCTGTTGAGCAAGCCGCGACGGGCGCAGCCGCCGCTCTCGGTCGAGGGAGGCTGGTTCGAGAAGGCCCGGGTCGGGACCGCGGGGCCTGACGGCCGGACGCTTTACCGGGTCGTGGACGGGTTCGGGAACGTCATCAGGGTCGAGCGTCCGGTGCAGCACGCAGACGCCAACGTCCACATCAGGTTGATCTCTGCGGGACCGGACGGCGACCTGGGCACGACGGAGGATAACCTGGAGCGTACCATCAGACGTTGACTCGAGTATGCATCGTGCGCCCCGTAGCGTCGCAGGCGCGGCGGGAGCGGCCATACTGATCGGGATGGGGGACAGAGATGATGAGACGAAGCCGACATGTCGGATTCACGTTACTGGAACTGATGGCCGTTATAGCGATTATCTTCGTGCTGGCGGGCATCATGATGGCCGCTGCGGGGAAGGCCCGGGAGATTGCACGACGGAAACGGAGCGAAGCGATACTCGACATCGTGGCCACGGCCTGTGAGCGGTACTGGACGCTGAACCACGATTACCCGTACCCGAATCCCGACGCCATCGGTCTGGGGTCGATCGACACGTTCCGTTCCGCCTACTACGAGAACGACGAATGGAGCGTCGAGGGCTACAACGTGGCGCTCGTGTGGATGCTGAGCCAGCCGCGACACCCCGAGCCGCTGCTATCGACACACGAGCGCTGGTTCGAGAAGATCAAACACAATGTGAAAGGTCCCGACGGACGCACCCTGTTTAAGGTGGTGGACGGGTTCGGGAACGTCATCAAGGTCCAGCGACCCCAGCAGTATTACTATGTGAATACATACATCAAGCTGATTTCTCCGGGACCCGACGGGGACTTCGATGCCACGGAGGACAACCTGGAGAGGTATATCAAACGTTGAACGGCCGTTGGCCGGTGACGGAGGCCCCGGTCGGTTTGCCGCAGAGGGAATCAAGGGAGTCTCGGGCCAGAGAAAGCGAGGTGATCATGTTTGGGGCATGGAAGCATCGGAAAGGATCAGCGGGGACACTCGGGTTCACGCTGATCGAGATGTTGGCAGTCATCGCGATTATCATGACGATCATCGCCCTGGCGCTTCCGAACTTCGTGGCGATCATGAAAGGCCGAAAGTGGCAGGCCGCCATCAGCAGCATTCAGACGATGGTCTGGCGGGGTCGCGCCATCGCGACCAACGTCCGCAAGGACATCTCGGTCGAGTTCGACATCCAGGGGGACAACGGCGTCTGGACGTGGCTGGAAAGTGAGGAGCAGATCCTCGAGCGGATCCCCGACCTCGACGAGCTGCAGCACGTCATGGGCGGCGGGGAGTGCATCTACTGGATCCGGCGACTCTGGTACAACGCGGGCGGGACCGACAAATGGGGTAAGTATGAATGTAAGTGCAAGAAGTGTGGACATGAGTGGATCTCGTACTCACCCCCGTACGGGGACAGCTTCGGCGGCTGTCCGGGGTGTCACGATCCGGCCACGCGCGCCTGGCCCTGGCAGCCCATCTATGATTGTTACTACTACGATTTCCAGTTGGTCAACGATCCCTCGGTGGCCAGCTACGGCGACAACGCCCGACAGAGCGAGATCGTGAAGCTGGGACACGGGATGACCATTGACCCCAGTTCGAGCGCGAGTCCCAACTTCGTCAGTTGGGACCACCCGAATGCCGTCGAGTGTTACGGCGGTGATAAGTACAAGGACATCCGGATCGGCCCGAACGGTGCCCTCGTGCAGACACAGGATCCGACCATCTGCATCCAGCAGATCGATACGGACGAGAAGCGGAAGGTCAAGGTGGTGCGCTGCACCGGACGACTGGTACCGACGCCTTGAGTCTGTCGGGACGTGTGTGCGAGGACGAGAACACTGCGGAGAGAATGAACGATGATTAAGGGACAGGAGCAAAGGACCGGCTTTTCGCTGGTGGAGCTGCTGATCGCATTCTTCGTGCTGCTGGTGGGGATTCTCGCGGTGCTGGTGCTGTTCCCGCTGGGACTGCAGGAATCGAAGACCATGGTGGATGCCTCGACGGCGGCCTTCGCCGCACGCACTGCCCGCGGTCTCATGGAGGTTCAGCCGTTCGTCTACGCCGGCAACAAGCAGGGAAACGGGACCGCAAGCATGGTCCAGATCATCTACGGACCGCGGGGGTCAAAAGGGAACATCTACAAGGGAACATTCCCGGTCATGTTTCCAGCGGACGTGCTCGGAGCTCACGACGACGCCACCTTCCCGCTCACGCAGAGACCCCTCGATCCCAACACCAACAGTCGTGACCGGGTGGTGGACCGCTCGAACTCCCAGTTTTCGTGGGATGCGCGCTTCACCATTGGGGGCGGACTGGGACTGACGCTCCCTCCGGGCGGCTTCACCTGGGCCGACCTCGAGTACTGGTGGACACAGTACTTCAAGTATTACGCGGTGCAGATATCCGTTTATCGCAACTACGAGGAAATCTCCATTGGTCCGGGCACGCTGTGGGTCAAGGCCGCCGAGAAGCCGGGGGGCGGACATTACGACGTGGACGACCCCAATCGCCCCTTCTACTCGGAGCTTGAAATCGCCCAGGAGCCGGATGCCGACCTGACCGTCGGCAGCTACATCCGTGTCCGCGACGACAAGAGTGACTGGTACCAGATCACCGCCCAGCGGTACACCGATTCCCCCAGACGGTGGTATTTCCGTCTCGACCGACCCTATGACAGACTCGTCGGACTCATCGGAAACATGCTTGAGATCAGTGCTGGAAGGAACGACCTCATCGGGACGAACACCCTCGTCGAATCGTTTACGACCATTTTGGGTTCGCAACTGGAAGAGACCGATACCAGTGGACTCGACGCAGGCTCCATTAAGTGGTAGGACGACCAATGCCCAGACGACAAACTCCAAATCACAAATCACAGGCTCCGGTATCCGGAATTCGGTGGTTGACTTCTGGCAAGTGCCGTCAGGGGGCGTTCACTTTGCTCGAGCTCCTGGCTTCCATCACCCTTTTGGTGATCTTGGGGAGCATGCTGTTCGAGATCTTCGGGAGCTCCTCTGAGGTGGTGCGGATCGCGAACGCCCGTCAGGAGGTTTTCCAGTACGCCCGGGCGGCGCTCGAGTTCATGGAGCGTGAGATCCGCGGTGCCTTCACCGGCTGCGACGCCAACGTCAGCACCGGCATCAAGGGAATGCGCATATACAAAAACGAGAACATGAGCGTCAAAAAGCGGGACGACAGTGAGGGGATCTTTTTCAGCACGGGCATCATGGCACGCGACACCCGCGAGACGGTCGGAGGCAACCCTAACCCGTATTTCGGTCACGACGTCAACGTCGCACGCGTCGCTTACTACCTCAACGACGAGCGCTCCAAGCTCGAGAATTCCGCCATTTACCGCTCCGAGATGTACGACCTCACGATTGGCGTCCCGGAAGAGGGCACGCCCTTTGTCCGCAACTGTCTCTACTTCAACGTCAAGGTCTTCGACCAGTTCGCAGGCGTCCAGGCCTTCCAGACCAAAGATTGGAACAGTGATGAGGTGATCAACGTCGGGGGCTTCGCCCGCAGGAGGGGTCTCCCCAGGGCGATTTACTTCGAGATGCGCATCACCGACGAGCACCACGCCAAAACGTGCGAGTACCGGTGGAAAAGTTCGGAGGAGAAATGGATCGTCCCCGGCCCCGACCCCAACAAAGATTACTGGGGAGAGGAAGACCCCGTCGTCCGGGCCTTCTCCCAGGTCGTCTATTTCGGCAGACGCTCCGACTAACACGGCAAACACCCAATTCCAGGCACCAGGCTCCGCACATTGGAATTTGGAATTCGTGATTTGCTATTTGTCGTCGACCGGGGGGGGGAGGTGAGCGGTTGTGTTTGCAGCGACCACACGAGTCCGAGCCAGAGGTGAGCGGTTGTGTTTGCAACGACCACACGAGTCCGAGCCAGCGGACTCATCATCGCCATCTCCGTACTCGCCATGCTCGCCATCATGGCCACCAGCTTTATCACCCTCATGAGACTCGATACCAGGGTGACCCGAAATTACGTGGACGACCAGCGCTGTGAGATGCTCGCCTACGGAATGCTCCACTACTTCCAGTCCCTCCTCCGCGAAGACCTCAACCGGACGTGGGGACGCTACGAAAACCGTGACTGCGGCGTCGGGTTCTATTCCCGCGTCTACAGCAGTCGGGACATACCCGAAAAGCACATCCCGGGACTCCTCGGACACAAGTGGGGAACACCCGTCTGCAACGACTTCTGGTTCAGTGCCCCCTGGCTCGAGTGGGGAGCCGCTACCGGAAATATCTACGCCGGGACTTCCTTCTCCTACTACGGCACCACCCAGCAGTCCTTCGCCTGGAACGACAAATACGGTCAGGCTCATGGCATCATCGGTCGTTACAAGGAGGACGTCAGCGGCTACGAGTTTGACATCTACCTCGGTCGCTCCAACAACAGCTGGGATGCAGAGGGACGCACCGTGGCCAGCAACCACGTCGATACCCGCTCCGCCTGGGCCATCGACGACGACATGGATGGTATCGCCAACCCCGTCTATGTCTATGGCTCCGGGACGCCTTTCGCAAAGGAGAACCAGTCTGTTTCCAACTATTACTATGACAGACCCCCTTTCGTCATCTTCACGGGTCCCACCTACTACCATCCCGGGTCACGCATGACCGGCGAATCCATGCTTGCCGGCGGACTCTACTGGATGTGGGGGGTCAAACTGGGTCCGACACATTCGGCCTACGGCAACCTCAACGTCCATGGGAACCTCGACGCCGCGAGCTCCAGTTACATGAACGACATCGGGGGGCTGGGACTCAAGGCAAGACAGGCTGCCGGCGAGAGGAACGACACCCTCGGATGTCAGCACCTTGGCCGCATCGAGTGGAAGGGCTTCGACGGCGAGTACGAATACACGACCAAGGGCGGCTTTCCCAGAGGATTTGACAATGTCCAGTACGCACCCGCCGCAGCCAACCTCGAGCGACTCTTTCACTGCAGCGAGTACCAGGGGGTGAAGTACGAAGCCGGTGAGACGTCCCCTCCGAACGTCGGGATCGATCGTGCGAAGGCCCGGGCACTCATCCGCTACCGCTGGGGGAACGACGGCGTTCCCGCCACGGGACACGACAGGTGGCGCGTGGGGTGGAGACGCGACGGCGCCACCTATTACAAGTTCCCTTCCCCGGAGAACCCGTTGGGCGATGACCATTACTTGGGCCCCAACGAGGTGATGGAGCACGATCACTCCGTGGACCATCCGGGCACCAGTGCGGTCGCGCGGATTCTGGAAGACGTGGACTGGCGCAAGCTCAGGCCACACGTGACCATGTGGTCCACCGACACGATCCTTCGCGGGAAGATCTGGCCCGCGGAGGGATACAGTGCGCCGGGTGACTGGCGTCACATCGATATCCTGAAACGCGTCAACCCGAACATCGTTGGGGCCTCGGGTCCCGAAAACCTGCCCGGGGAGGACCGCGATTTGAAGGTCCGCTGGGCCGGTAAGGCCCCGGCCGAGCGGACCCGACTCTATTACATGTTGGTTGCAGCCATGCAGTTCTCCGGCACCGCAAACGCCTCTCACAAGGCCTGTCAGTTCATCGCTTCGCTCACCGACATGGTGGACCGGAACCACGAAGAGAGCTACTACCCCGCCCCCGACGGGACCGGCAACTGGGCGTTGGGTGTCGAGAAACACCCCGTCATCAACGAGGTGGTTTTCTACAGCAGGAGCAACGCCAACACCCCGAACTACGACCTCTTCCGCATCCGTGTCGAACTCTACAATCCTATGGAGAACATCCCGTGGATTCCCGACGGGGATGAAGCCTACGACGTCAGTGATTACGTGTTGAGGATCGGGACCCACGAGTACCGTGTGGGAACTCTGATGAGATACGGCACCAACGCCAACGAGGAACTGGGTCTGGTTGACCAACAGCCGAGGATCGGAGCGGACGGGATGTACGGCGACCCGGACGACCCCACGCCCTCAAAGCAGAGCTGGAGTCGGTTTATGCATCTCGGTTGGACGGGCAACTGGCCTCCCGGACTCACCAAGACGGAGCTCGAAGCCGGATTGGTGTTCTCCCTGTGGAAGCCGCTCTACGGCGAAGCCTTACTCAACGTCGCGCCCACTGCCGGCAACGTGGAAATGGTCGGCGGGAGAAAGTGCATCTGTGTGGACAAAACCCCGGTGATCAATCTCGTCAAACCTTACGGTTCCCGCGGCCCGGGGGATGGAAAGCCGGTATACTTGGGCATCTATCGTCGTTGGGACCCGATGAACGCACGTATCTACGGCACCCGCGGAACCGACGAGAAATCCAACCTCTTGTGGTGTCCCGGGTATAACATCATGAATTACCCCACCCTCGGCCGACCCAACACCGACTACCCCGGTTCTTCCGGCGTCAGTTCCTCCAAGTATGAGCGGAAGTTCGAGCGCAACTTCAAGGTGGTGGACGGGGACATCCCCTCCATCGGATGGCTCGGCGAGCTCATGATGAGGAATTGTGCACAGGATGGACCCCTGACCTGGGTACACAGCTCGGCCCAGCCGCCCTGGTTGGGGGGCTGGAGTCCCTATCAATTCAAGAGTGAGCTCGATACCAAGGCCAAGTTCGACCTCTACCGACCCTTCAAGCCCGCTCGAACCTATAACCCCACCAACAGACAAATCGACCCCGTCAACCTGCACGTGCTGGATATCTTCACCGTCTGGGACCCGTCCAACGACGGGATCGACAACGACGGAGACGGGGCCATCGACGACGACGACACGGGACGACAGCTCGCCGACAGGAACGGACCCGAGCTTCGCGTCTTCGGTAAGCTCGACGCCAACATGATCTCCTCCGCCGTCATGGCCATGGCCTGGCCCGATGGAAAAGAAATCCGCGAGGACGCCGCCGGACACTTCCAGGGAAAGTTCGTCCGTCCCATCTCCTACATCACCAGTTACGGACGCTCCGGAACCCGCATCAACAACTACTACGGACCCTGGGGGCCCTTCGAAACCATCGGCGACTTCCTCCGTGCCGACCGCATCTCCCCCTTCCCCGGCAGCATGCTTTGCGGAAGCACCTGGGCCAACAGCTCCGAGTGGGCCTCCGGTTCCGCCAAGCTCGGGGAGTTCGGTATCGCACAACTCGAACTCCACCGAACCACCCGGCTCCCCATCGCCGGCGACGACGACGGAGATGGCATCTACGACGAGCGCGACGAGCGCGACATGATGTTCACCTGGTTTGCCAATCACTTCACCACCCGCGCCAACGTCTTCGAAGTCGACATCAACGCCCGTATCTGTCAGCCCCCGTATCACCCGGGCCCGAAGTTGCCTTACCCGGCATACAAGAGCAAACGTGAATTCGCACGAAAACAGCTTTTGGCGATTCTCGACCGCTCCACTTCACTCTGTGTGAACAGTGACGGGACATGCGATTTTACCGGACCCGTAAAGGTCCGTATGCTCCGGATATCCGACGACCTGCGGGTATACTGAAACGACGAAAGTTGGATCCCGATCCATCGGGACGGGATCAAGCTTGAAGTTCGAAACTTCGTAGTTTATGTTTGCTTCTTGGGAGGTGAATCCCTATGCGCACAATACCTTCTTTTCACCGCGGGTCCGGTCTCATCATCGCCATCTCCGTCTTGGCTATGTTAGCCATCATGGCGACCAGCTTCATCACCCTGATGAGACTCGACATGCGCGTCACGAAGAACTATCTCGACGACCAACGCTGTGAAAT
>Ga0111190_1041_pt1 | contig 19145 bp, 38 predicted proteins | sample DeeMarSWOR324_28_FD_80244 | JGI IMG/M metagenome (GOLD analysis project Ga0111190, IMG submission 80244) | Planctomycetes bacterium SM23_65
TACCCACCACGAACCGCCCAGAACGTCTGCGATGCCGACGCGACCCTGATCCTTACACCGGAAAAACGTCCACGAGGCGGGACCCGGCTGACTGCGGTGATTGCACACGAACGTGGAAAGCCTTGGCTGGCAGCCGACCCGAGGAGAGATCTCCATGTGGAAAAAGTCGTGGAGTGGTTACGTCAAGTAGACCCGGAAATCCTGAACGTCGCGGGGCCGCGCGCGTCACGGTTTCCGGGATTTCAACGAACGGTCACGGATTTTCTGAGTATGGTGATTGGTCGTCTTCGTGGAGTTTGAACAACTTACTGCGACGACCACAAGATGCACCTCCAGGTGTCCGATTGCTCCTCGGAAGTGCGTACAAACCGGGCCGGGAACTTCACGTCCTTCAACGAGCAGCAGAGATTCGAGGAGAACATGCAAGACGAAAATCTAGGCGAGAGCCTGACCGAAAGTTACCGAACACACAAACGAACGGTTGCCGTTCGGAATCTCGGTGAGCGGACACATCTGACTCTTGAACAAATCGCCAAGCTCGTGTCGCATGCCGAGCATGGGGACATCGTCAAGGACATCACCCTTCAAGAGCTTCTCGATGTGACCGCTGCTCCTGAGCCAGACGAGGAGCCGGAGGAGGAGGAAGAAGAAGAAGAAGAAGAAGAAACTGCTGCGCCGTCGTCGAAACGTCGCGGGTCCAAGAAGAAGGCCAAGAAGGCCAAGAAGGCCGCAAAGAAGAAGGCAAAGAAAGCTGCAAAGAAGGCCGCAAAGAAAACCACCTCCCGTGGCAGCGGCGGCCGGAAAGCCGATTACGGCAAAAAGAAGCCACGCTTGGACTATGACCAAGGATGCAAGGAAATCCTTGCTGCACTCAAGGCTCATGGAGAACCGGCAGCGCGTGGCGAACTCGAAGACGCAACTGGATACTCGGGCGTTCAGGTACGGACATTCTGCAAGCGGCTTGCTGAGAATGGAAAAATCCAGATTCTCGGCAAGGGTGGACGGTCAACTCGCTACGGTCTCCCGTAAACGTCAAGGAACCAATGAAAAACCCCGGAGCCCACGTCCGGGGTTTTTCATTGGTTGCCGACCTCACTCCTTCAACGTCATGGATTTGATGAGAACGCGAACGTCCTCGGGCTTCATCGAGACAGCCCCCTTGACGGGAACTCGAGGAAGTTTTGCGATGACCTCGTCCTTGAGACGCTTCTCCATCTCCACGACGCCGGTCTCGTCAAGGAGTGTTTGGGTCGCGTCCTTGCCCATGTCCAGGGCCTCGGTCATCACCTCTTTCAGAATCTCCAATGCCTCCTCGCGCTGCACCCCCATGCGCTTCAGAAGTAGAGCACAGGTTGGAAGCAGTGGGATGCTCGTCGTGGGGGCCTTGTCCGTGTCAGGGGCCACCCGCATTTCGTCCACCTCGATCGTCACGTCGAGGACCATCCCGCGATAAACACCCGGCGACGTTTCCTCGCGAGCGTTCTTGGCGTCAAGGCCCTTCTTCACGGCATGCGTCAGGGCGAGAGCGAACTTGGGGTCGATGTTTGCTGTGCTCATGGTATGCGTCCTGGTCCTTGGTTCCCTCTGTGGAACTCGGGTTGTGGGGCTGAGCCCCGTTCGTTCCTTCTACCCAAAACGTCCAGCGTCCAGCGTCATGGACTGAGGATCGTCGCGGAGCAGAGCGCGCCACGAGTCGCAAAATGCCGGGCTCGAACGTCACGGAGCCCAACGTCAAGGAGCCGCGCGATTACCGCGTGCTCCTCGTGGAGTGATCCCGGTCGGGATACGGAATGGAGCGGGACCGCCTTCCGGTGGCCCCGCTCGGGATATGGCTCAAGCGGCCTTTTTGACGTTGCCGCTCACCAGCACCCGGCCCCACCGGAAACCTCGCACCTCATCCTTGATGGCCTTGAGTGCGTCGGCCGTCTCCCCCTTGGCCTTTTTGACCAGCTTGGGATCGGCCTCCTCTGCGAGCTTCACGAGCTTCTCCAGATCCAGGCCCGCCTTGCCCGCCGCCGCCAGCACCTTGTTCGCCTCGGTCAGAGTGACCGCGAACAAGTCCCAGGGCTTCGCCTTCTGGGCGATGATGGCATCCTCGCACGCGCTCTCCACCTTCACGGTGCCATCGACCTCCAGAGTGACCGTCTCGCGGACGGCGAACTCTGCCGGGCGCTTGCCAAGCTCCTCCCGCCGACCTTCCGCCTTGCACGCCTCGTCGATCATCTTGGCGAGGATTCTAAGGGTTGCGATGTTCACGTCTTTCAGCATTTTTCCTACTCGCTTTCTGCCCTCTCGGGCTGGTTTGCTTCGTTTGCTTGCCCGATGAAACCTCGCCCGGCCCGGATTTGTTCCCTGTTCGGCGGCCCTTTTTTCACCTTTTTTCGTGCGCGAAACGCGGGGCCGAAAACTGGTAGCTAGAGGGGGCTAGCTGTGGATATGTCGATTTTTTCGAGAAAAAGGCCCTTACGAGACGACCCACACACTCCCCGGATACGAGACAACCATCCTCCCGCTGCGCGATGCTCTTTACGCACGCGCCCACGCGCTCACGAGGGATAGCGCGGCAGCGGACGATCTCACTCAGGATGTGCTGATCCGTGCTTACAATTCGTGGCATACCTTCACGCCTGGCACGAACGCGCGGGCGTGGCTGTTCACCATCTTGCGTCACACCTTCTACACTCAGTGCAAGGCGCACGTGAGGCGTTCGCAGGTTCACAAAGCCGCGGGATGCGAGCAGGAGGCGCCCTTGGACGTGGAAAGCACCGTGGTAGCCCATGAGACGGCGCAGCGGGTCCGAGAAGCGCTAACGCAACTCCCCGAGGTCTACAGGGCCGCCGTGGAGATGGCCGATCTGGAAGGCTACAGCTACCGTGAGACGGCCGAAGCGCTGGACTGCCCGATCGGCTCGGTTATGAGCCGCCTGTATCGCGGGCGCCGCAAGCTGGCCGAGCTTCTCGGAAGCGAGTGAAAATCGGCTCCCGGCGGGAATAAGCCCACGGCGGCATAGGTTCCATGCTCAGAGGACGAAATGGCACGCAAGCGAAAACCACTCAATCGGAAGCGCCGAATCCGTGCGCTCGAAACCGCCCCGGTCGGGAATGTTTCCAACCCGGCGGCGTTTGCGCTTGCTACTCGGTTTCGTAACTCGTGCCACGGCGACCGACGCGCGGAAGCCAACCGGCGCGCTTGCCGCGGAAGGGTGGACTACTGATGCTGCGACTACTCCGACTGCCGACCCGGTTCGATTCCGAGCACTACGTTCGAGGTGTGGGCCACGCGCTCGCATTCGCGGGAATGCTCATTTCTGCGCAGGCCGTGATGCTGCTCGTGTTGCTGCGGCAGATGGGGGCGCTATGAGGACGCGCGCCGAACGATGCTTTGACCTGACGTGTCACTACACGGCAGTGCTCTCGATTTCCAAGCTACGCCAGTGGGCGGCACAGCCTGCCGAATGGCAACGTCAAGCAGCCCAGGGTCGATGTGGGTTCTCGGTGGATCACACCGAGGCAAGCTGCCTGCGTCTCATGGCGGGCGTCAAGGAGATGTCCCCGTGACGCATCTGGCACGTACTGTCCTCGCGACCATCCGGCAGTCCACCGGGAAAATGTACCGGGAGCTTGAGCTCGTCATGGAGACGATGACCGAGCCCCAGTTACGTGATCTGCTCCGACTGATCCGTGATGTCCAGGACCACGAGAACCGTCGCTGCAAAGGTCGGATGGCACGCATGGGCCTACCGGGGGTGCTCCGATGATCCAGTTTATCTCAGCCAACTTCGTCACGTTGATGCTGCTTTGCGTCCTGGTGTTCGTGATCGGGTTTTTCATGTGGGTAGTCGGTCGCGTCATGGAAAGCCACTACACCAAGAAGCTCCATCGCATCGAGCACGACATGGACGATGAGACCTGGCAGGCATGGGCGCGACAGCAGGGGTACAGGAGAACCGTTCGATGACGTCAAGGAATGCACCCAAGGAACGATGCCCGAAGCGATACCGTGACGGCCCTCAATGCTGTCTCGAACGCGGTCACGAGGGGCTGTGTCGATACAAGTGCTGCGCGGCGTCCTGTCCTGGTTATTCGTATCCGGCATCTGAACTTCCGCATCCGTGCCAGGAATAGATCCCGGCCGGGGGTGGTTTCACTTAGCAAGATGACCACCCCGAAACCAGACTGCGGTTACTGCAAGGGCTCAGGCGAGATGCTGATGCTCGACCGATACACCCGGTGTGTCTGCTTGGACGAACCAGTAACCTCCGAGCCCATCGTGTGTGAGGAGCCCGAGGACGATTCGGTTCCCACGATCACGATCGATGGCGAGAAGCTGGAAATCGGCCACGTTTACCCACACGACGGCGGCGCTCTGATCTCCGCCGATGGGCGTGAATACGTGGTGTTCCCCGATCGCGAGACGGCGGGAGAAGCCGCACGCGCCTACTGGCGATCCTTGGCCAAAAACGACACACGTGAATTCATCTGCCTGGTTGGCGAAGGGACCTTGATCGCGTGGGCGCTCGGACAACCCGCAGGCCCTGGTTATCGCAAAGTCTGCTCGCTCCAAGAGTGGCTGGACTATTGGGCCGAGAATCCCGAGGAGCACTGGAGCAGTTGGGACGGCAGCGAATACGAAGTGGACGAAGTGAACATCGCAGCCGTGAAGGGAATCGGATTTGCCCCCGAGGTGGCCTATCGGCATAGCTAGGAGATACCTTCCATGAGTATCGAGAAACTTGAAGCCACGATTGCACGTGCTGAACAGGCGCACAATCTCAATCGTTTGACGATCCAACTCGACAGAGCCCGAGATCTACTTGCCAAGGTGGCGCTTGAAGGAACGGCTCTCGATCCGAAGCGCATCGAAGCGCTGATCTTGCGCATCGGTGAGCGAACGAAGAATGCACCGGATGGGACCGCGGGAGAGAACCGGCGTTTCATCAAGTGGGCTGCCTTGGCAGGCGCTCTGGTGGACTACCTGGAGTCCGGCGGGGTTCCGATGGCGGACGGCCGCGTTGCCACGGCAAGTGGCTGGAATTACGAGAACTGCCCACCCGTGGATTTCACGGTCGTTATGTCTCGCGAGACCTATGCACGCCTCATGGCTCACTGTGAAAAGCTGGTCGATCAGGGCGAACACGAGAATCTCCGAATTTCCGTGATCGAAACCGCCGTGAAAGAATATCTCGATCGCCAGGAATAGACCCCACTTTCCAAAGGTTTCAAGGACATGACCGCAACAGCAACCAAGACTCCCGAAGCGCTCCTCATCGCAGCCGGTGTGGAGTGGGGGTATGACTGGGAGGATGCGATTCGTGAAGCCATCGAGCCCGAAGGCCGGATGGTCAACAACGGGATCGGTCCCTACGAATACTGGGGCTTCAAGTGCCGCCAGGACATTTGGGAATTCGAGTGCGAGGACAGCGGCGAGATCACGATCGAGTGGTGCGACCTTGAGCCCCCCGATCTGGAAGCGTTGAAGCGTTACCAGTACGTCGAAGGCGTCCCCATCGCCACGAGCGAGTACGACTCCGAGGATTACGACGCCGAAGTGACTGTACGACTTGTCACGATCACCACCGAGTATCGCTCCGAGGTGGTCGAAGGCGGCGAGCGGATCCACTACTGGAAGAACAAGGCCACCCTGGAGTGGGAGGCCACCTCCGGACCTTCCGTGTAAACCATGTGCAACCAACGCATGACGCTGCCTGCCGAGATCTTCCTCGCCGTTGCCGTGCTGCCGAACGGAGAGCTTGAATGGGGCTACGCTCGCCACGCTGACGCCGCAGGGCTCATCCTCAAGGAACGATTGAAGGCTTCCGATGTGGTAACCGAGATCCACGTCTACCGATACGTGCTCACGGACGAAGTGCCCAACCACGTCAAGGAGAACGACAATGACTGACCTTACACCTGCACAACGTCGAGCACTTCACCTCGCAACAGCCCGCAAGTACGCGCGCCAAGCTCGTCGGTACGGCAAGAAAACAGCCGAACACGTCGAAGCGCTCCGTATGCGGGATGCTCACCTGGAACGTGCCCGCGTCCTGGAGTCGCACATCGAGGCAGCCCAGCCGTCCTGTTGCGGAGGCTGAACCACGAAAAAAGCCCCCACAACGGAGGGCTTCGTCACGGAACCGAAACGTCCTGGATTACTTCATCAAGGCGTCAAGCTCCGTCCACCAGGCATCGCACAGGCGCCGACGGTAGGCCGCAGCCCGGAATGCTTCATGCTCCCGGCGGTACATCCTGAGCAGGTCGGGACGGTCCTTTGCTGCCCGTCTGACGTTCGCCAGTCGGTCGGCCACCTTGACCACGAGCACCGCCCGCTCAACCGGCAGACGGTCGTGAAGGCTCCTCAGTCGCCTGTGGAGCTTCTCCTTGCGCTCCCGACGGTTGTGCCCCTCGGGATCGGAAAGCAGGCTCACGGCGGCTGCTACGGCGTGTCCGAAGGTATCCCGCAAGCCCGCTTCGGTGGCCTCGGTGTCCTCCAGAACATCGTGAAGCCACGCGGTAGCCACCAGCAGGAAAGGCTCGGAGTCACCATCTGCGACCTCGCGCACGAGCGAGGCAACCTCGGCCAGATGGACCGTGTAGGGCTCATCGTTGTAGGTCTGCCCCTCGTGGGCTCGGGCGGCGAATGTTCGGGGATCGGTCATTTGCTCCTCACGTAGAAATCGACCCACTCGGCACCGCGCTTGGGCTCATCCGTGGTATCGGACTTGTCCGCCTCGGGCGGTGGGGGTGGCGGGGGCGGCGCGTGCAACTGGGGCCGCTCCTCGGGATTTTGTGTTCGGTTTCGGTGCATCTTAGAGGTGGAACCGACGCCGCGCGAGGATCATTCCCACGCGGCGCGAAGTTTCTAGATTGTGATCTAGGCCGCCAGGGGAGCCGGTGGCGCTGCCTCGATCGCCTCAAGCTCCGCACGTGCCTCCGCAAGCTCCTCCACAAGCCACGCCTCGGGCTCGAAGGGCTCGGCATTCTCAAGCTGGCTCGCGTTCGCCCAGAAAACATCCTTGTAGCGCCCGTTGCTGTCCTTCTCCTCGGAGGTACGCAGACCCACGCGAGTCGAAGCTCCACGATTCTGGATCCAGAACACGATCCCCTCCATCCCCCGGCGGACCTCCTTGTAGCTCCTGTGAACCACCATGCGCTTGTCTTTGGCAACCTCGTGGTGTGTCCTCTCCCGGTAGTCGGCCGCCTTTCGAGCTTCCCTGAGCCGCTTCCGCGCCCGACTCAGAGCCGCCTCGTACTTCCGGTTGGCCTCGTGGGCCACCAGGATCTCGGGAGAAGCATCGACCTCGCACTCGTAAGCGCTCACGTCGCACTCGAAACAAGCCTTGAGGTAGAGCTTTTTGGCGCGCCCGGCCTCATCGTCCCACACGAGCGTATACATCACGTCCGCGTAAATATCGGACATGACCCGTTCGCACTCGGGCCAGGGCTTGCGGAGCACGCGGCCCTCGTAGGAGACGGTCGGCGGCTCCCCGGCCTTTTTGTCCTCGTAGGTTTTCCAGCGCTTGATCGCCATATTTCGTGCCTCCTCTCACTTATGAAACCTCGCTCACGCCTAGGATATTTCGTAAAAAAACCGGAATAGGATAGACACGAGGAGGGTTTCACCAGCATGACCACGAACGACACCACCGATTACTGCCAGGAGTGTGGCGAGAAAGCCGAAGGCGCTCCCCGCGAGTGGACGAACGATGCCGGAAAGACCTTCGCCCCTTTCACCTGCTTCCCCTGCCATGCCCGGCTGGACGAGGAAGAGGCGCAGGCCGAGGAGGCCGCAGAGGAGGCCGCCTACGAGCGCCGAAGGCGAGCCGAGCGTGAGGCCCAGATGACCGACTCCGATCGCCTGTGGGCCGCCCGTGAGATGGCAGGCGAGTGGTAAGCCCGAAGGTTCCCTCTTACATTCTTACCTCCTCGAAAGCCCCTCACCTCCGAGGGGCTTTCGCTTTGGTTCGTGAAATCCGTTGCCCGGATTCCTCGGTAGAATGTCTCCACAGGTCCGAGAACAACTCTCGGGCGCCACAACAACAGGAGACATCGAACAGTGGACAACAACGAGATTCCCATCGATTTCGAGCCGGTATCCGGGGTTCAGCCCCCCAGTCCCGTTCTGAAGAAGGCTCAGCGCGTCCTGGAGACCCTCGACGAGATGAAGGAGGAAGGAGTCGGCGTCCAGGCCCAACTGGATTTCCTTCGCCAGCACATCCCTCGTCTCCCCAAGGAAGAGCCTCCCGGCACCACTCCCATCAGTGTTCAGCTCGAGCGTCAAGAAGAGAAACAGATGCAATTCAACGAGCTGAAGGAGGCGATGCGAAGCGTCATGGAGTGGTGGGCAACTCCCGATCTGCTCCCTCCACCTGTCCAAGAGGTCGGAACCCTCCTGCTGAAGCATCTCGATGATCTGCGAGAAAAGGCCGTCAAGGAAGTGGCTCGTCACTGGAAGGGTGAGGTCGAGCTTCTCTCCGAGCTTTGGACATCTGCCCCCGACATCAGCAAGCTCTTTCCCGGTTTGGAACAAACGTCAAGGAAAGCCCGTCAGCTCCCAACTGAAACGATCCCTGAGAGGCCCGAGCCTTTTGACCCCCCAGGTCAACAAGAGCTCGAGATCGAACAACTTTCGAGCTCGGTCGTGTCCAAAAAGTTCCCACTCGTCAGGGAGGGAGATCCGGTCCTTGCCTCAACGCATCGCGATCACCCACACGTCAAAGCTGTTCAGGAAGAAGAATCGAACGTCGAGGAGGTCGCACCACCTCTGCTCCGGGACGCCTGGACAGAAGCCCTCCGGGAGATCAGTTGCGACTCCTGGGCCTTCCTGCGCGAGATGCGGGTCGATGGGGGGAAGATCCTGTTCTGGGGTCTCCAGACCGGCGAGACGCGCCTGGAGCTTCTCAGCAAGGGAGATCAGACTCAGATCACCCTACGGGTTCTGAAAGACGGAAAGATGTGGGGGCACGAGGAGACGCTCTCAGCGAAGGAAACCCAGGAGCTTCATCTGGACCCGAGCCGTTTCGTGAAAAGGGCCTTGACCCCTTAACGCAGACAGCCCGAAGCCAAGGGCTCCAGGCTGTAAACCGTGGCCGCTTAGGGCCTACCAGTCGGGCTCGATGGGCTCATCCACGTCGGACTGATCGTAGCCCGACAGGATCTCCGGCCGGTAGCCACTGAGCTTCTCGCTGCGGCACTTGTCGCACACGCGCGCGAGGGGGATCCCCTGGGCATCGTACTCCCACCAGGAATACTCGTCGGAGAGGGTTCCGTTGATGCATTGGTGTGGTCTGTTGCTCATGCCCTAGAAACCCGAGGTATCTTGCCTTTATTCCGAGATGCTGACGATTAATGGGCGAGCCCCCCGTGTCCGAGCAAAACACGGGGGGCTTCTAGCCTCAGTGCCGCACCCGTAGGCGAAAGGAGGTGAGCCTACTGCACGACTGCGGGTGTTCTTTCAACAACCGAGGACACCGCCCGCTGGTCCTCCTTGAACCTTTCATTCCTCCGCGAAGATGAATAGCAACGGGGTGACGCAGTGCGCTGCGAGACAAAGCCAGAGGAAGTAGAAAACCGGATCCATTTCAGCACCCGCCTGCCTCTTGTAGTCCCTCGATGATGAGGTCCAATAGGATTTGCTCGGGGTTCGACGCGACTGCAAGGTACTTGGATGCCCGCTTGTCCACCTCGCTCAAGAGATGGGAGACGAGATCCGAGACATCGTGCGCCATGATGGTGCGCACAAAAGCTGTCCGTTCCGATTCCGGTCGGAATCTCGGCGTCTCATTGGTTGGGGTTGAATTCGTATCCATGCATTTCTCCCTTCAAGAGGTGAAACCGATCTCGGTTTCCGATTATTCCTGAACAGAGTTTCACGATGCGTGAAGCGCGCGGTCTTCCGGTTCTCGGGCTATCGGTGGCCCTGTTGGTAGATGCACCGGCGCCCACGCATCGCAGCGATTCTTCAGTACAGCGAGTCGCTGTTCAAGGAGATCGAGGACTACCTGCTTCGAGTCTATGCGTCTGCCTTCTTCATTCCCACACTCAAGGTAGAAGCGAAACGAAACAAGGAGCGGCTCGATAAAATCAAAGAGAAGGTCGAGCTTACGCGCATGGCCGTCGAGGAGTTGCGCAAAGGGTTCGACCCAGGTGCTCTTGAGGTCTTGGCCGAACAGATAATGGCGGTCGCAGCAGGTGGTGCTTTGGCGCAGTTCGGTATTCGACCTGACCGTTTGATTCTACATCTGACGTCAGGGAATCAAACTCGAGCAAACAAGTACCTCGATCGAATCATTAAACTGGCCGACGCGCTCGAGGAAGAGGCTGAAGCGACTCTTGCCCAGGGTGCCAAGAAGATGAAGGAGGACATCAAGAAGTGGGCGCCCTATGAAGACAAAGGGCTCGCCGCAATCCTTGAAGAGATGCGGCGTCGTGGAGAGCCCCCTGACCTGGAGATCCAGCTCAAAGAAGACGACTTTCCATTCCTCGATGAGAAATTCAAGAAGCGCATCCAACGGGCACGGGGACCAAAAGCCTCCGTCGTGGACCGGACTCCCTCCTTCCGTCTATTACTTAGGATCCTCGATCAGATTCAAGCCGGAGGTGCTTGGAGCGGAGAAGGCCGTGAGCTCATTATCAATCTCCCGCCCTTCGCTCCGTATGAGTTCGTTCGAGGTGAGCTCCGACGGGTTCTGAAACACGAGCTACGGCACATGACCCAGACCGTCATGGCCCGAGCTCTGGGCATCGACAAGGTTCGAATCAACAAGGACGGGGATCCCGTTTATCAGTACATCCCGAGCCCTGGGATGGCATCACAGGATCTAATCGATCCCGAGGTTGTCCAAGCACTCAGGTTCGACGTCCCTCAAGTCATGGATCGGCGTCGGAAGCTCCTGAAACGCTACAAGCTCCGGTCGGAACGCCCTTTCTACACGCTCGATGACCTGGAGTTCTACACGCAGTTGGCTGATCGAGTCGTTACGTTCGAGGAGTTTCTCGACGAACACAAGCTCACACCCGAGCAACAACAGACCGCGTTCAATCTTTTCACGAATCGCCTGAAGGTCCCGAAGGCTGTTCAGCGGTTTTTCCAGCACGGCTCCAAGTTGCCGGCGGCGGACATCGAGGAGGCAAAGCAGTGGCTTGACAAGACGGATCCGGGGATGGGGGTCTTCTCGCTCGTTACGGGTCCCGATGACTTCTTCCGGCATCTCGACTGGTATCAGCCCGAGAAATGGAAGAAGGCCGTCAAGGAGTTCGCCAAGGCTGTCGGGCCCAAGATGAAGGCCGCCGAGCCGAAGGAGGGTCTTGAAGCCCTCTGGGAGAGATTCCTGAAGGAACGGTACGAGGGTGGGAAGGCCAAGATTCGGAATCCCAATCCGAAGACGCGAGATCGCTACGACGAGATCTCGATCAACTACCTCATGAAGCAGAAGGACCCGGCCTACCAGTCGGCTCGACAGAAGATCCGTCGGGAGTTTGCTGCGTGGCACAGGCGTCATGTACCCAAGCAGATGAAGCTGTTTCAGGGTTGATAAAAAGATCACGTTTTTCGGGAATGGGGCGAGCTCGAGGAATGTTCCAAGAGTATGTCCAACTTCAGCGCTTCCGAGAACAACAACCCCACCATCGAAGAGCTCCGAATGGAGTATCGTGCCCTTCGTAGACATTCGGGACTCACCCCGGAGACTTTCAACGAACGGGTGGGTGCCCACATGTTCGTCTGCGAGATCCCCAAGACCCCCGAGGGCTGGGTGGAGGGTGCCAAGAAGTATGTGGCGGCTCTGGAAGCCGAATGGGCCGAGCAAGCCGCCGCTGCCCGAGGAGAGCGAGAATACGGTGACGATGACTACGAGGGCTACATGGGCACCGGGATGAGCGAGGCAGACTACTACCGGGCTGCCGGCTCCGCCGAATAGCCCCGCCGACCCCCTTCAGAGAGCCCCTGGCACCCCCAGGGGCTTTTTCATTGGTTCCGGGCGCCAAGGCTCTGGTATAGTGGAAACGGTCCTCAAAGAGGGCCATACACCAGACGGCGAGGCCCGAAGGTGACGACATCGAAGGACGACAAACGGCTCAAGGCCGAGCAACTCGGTATGCCCGTGGCCACTGCGGAGGTTCGCCGATCGAGGACCCTGACGACTTCGCCATCATTCACGTCCAGGACTGGGAAGAAGACTCCGACCTGTTCTGGGAGCTCACCAACATCGCCTTCAGCCACGCGAGCTGCGAAGCATCTCGTTCCGGCAAACGGCAAAGGAAGAAGCAGAACATGAGCAAGATCGAGGTCCGTATCGAGGACCCCAATGGAACACCACTCGCAGGCGTCCGGCACGAAGGCGACCTGTACATCGCCGGCAAAAGGAACAGCCGGTATCAAATCCGGGTGCGCAACAAGACCGGGAAGCGCATCCTCATCGTCACAACAGTCGATGGACGAAATGTTCAGACTGGGAACCCCGGAGGTGATGAAGACTCGGGTCACGTCCTGGAGGCGTAACCCGAGAATGTCGGTGTGATCGGCATCGCCGTGTTCGAGGAGAAGGAGCTCGAGCCGATCATCAGGACCGTCAGGGAGGTGGTCCCGATGCCATATCCGTACCCATACCCAGTCCCGGTTCGTCCCTGGCGTCCCTGGGATGATCGGCCCTGGCGCCCGTTACCATACTGGGAGGTCACAACGACGGATACCACCTTCGAAACCCCTGGCAGTCGGAGGTCCTTCGGATCCTCGGGGATGACCTATTCTTCGACGCTGAGCTGCGGTGGGGAAGCCTCCTCTCAGTTCAGCGTGAGTGTTGAACCGACGAGTCATGTCCAACAGGATGCAGGGGTTCAGCATCTCGGGACCGAGTTCGGCGAACAACTCTCGAGCTCGGTCAGCTCCACAACCTTCAATCGCGCATCTGACGCGCCGTGCGAGGTCTGGACCATCTACTACGACTCGATGGAGGCTCTGCGGCAGAAGGGGATCATGGTTGGTCGCCCCTCTCAACGCCATAAGAGAGCCCCACAGGCGTTCCCGAAGCGCCCGGAGTGGGATGGCCCCTATTGCCAACCACCGCCCAGGCGGAGAGCGTATAAGCCCTGAGACAACCTTCGGGTTGAGGGTGTTCATACAGCCCCCGCCGCAATGGTGTGGCGGGGGCGTTCTTTCATTTGGGTAAAATGAAACAATGGCTCTGGAATTCAAAGCCAAGCCCGAGGACTTCGGGTTCACGCAAGAGCAGGCTGAAGCGCTCTACGACGCATACGTGACTCAAGAGCTCACCATCCCCCAAGCGTGTAAGGCCGCATCGAAGAAGCTCGAGTGCCCCATCCCTGAACGTCGAGCAGCTCTGTTCCTCCGACGGAACGGCTTGACGCGATCCATTTCGTACTACGCCAAGCGCAATCCATTCCACGGATTGGCTCGAGCAGATGCCGAGAAGGCGAAGGCGATCGTCAAGGCCCGCGGTGGCTGGGTCGATTGATGATCATGGTCGACGAGCTCCGGCGTTATCGGTCGGGCTCGTGGTGCCACCTCACAACTGACGGCGACATCGAGGAGCTCCATGTCTTCGCCCAACGAATCGGGCTGAAGCGGGAGTGGTTCCAGAACGTCAGGGTGCCCCATTACGACCTGCGCCCCAGTCTGCGCAGAAAAGCTCTGGCAGCCGGGGCGCGATTTGTCTCGGCACGGGAACAAGCCCGCGCTCGGGTAGCTCAGCGGTCAGCGATTGATTGAGGCAGCCCAGTCCGCGAAGTTGGCATCCGTCAGAACGTCGAACTCCTCGTTCTCCTTGCGGTACGCCTCTTCACACTTGCCGCAGTAGGTCTCTCCGTCCCAGGAAGCGTCTTCCTTTCCACAGCGGGGGCACGGGTACAGGTGGTGGCTCATAGTGTCTCTCCTCCTTGTTCTCCTGTAACTGTTCCCATTCCGGGTTTATTCCGGCCTCCCGAGCAGCGGGCCAAGAATCTTGTGTGCGAGACGATCCAATCTCGATGGGTGGACGATTTTCACCTTCCAGTCTCCGTCTCCAAGATCGTTCAGGTCCAAGCCTTCCTTGGCGAGCTTGTGGATGTCCAACAGCAGCTCGACCTTGACTTGAACTCGATGCTTCTTGCCGTGGATGTCCCTGACCTCGAGCTCGCGTCCAGGACCGTAGAACTCGAAGTAGCCCGCGGGGTCGTCGTCCATGTCGGTGTCCACGAACTCGGTGATGGCTTCAACCATCGACACGGCTTCGATGGTCGTGGCCTCGTCCGGGCCGATGCGATAGTTGTCCCAGATGCGATATGACGTCATGGAGTCACACCCCCCTCTTCTGTAGCTCGACGGCGAGACGGAAGTGCTTTGCGGCAACGGCATCCTCGTGGGTGCAGCCGTTGATGTAGCACTCATCGATCATTTCGCGAGCGATGTGCTCCTGAGTCGCTTTGCGGCCCCTTGGGAACCGACGCCCGTGAAGATCCTCGACCAACGCTAGTTGGCACTCGGTGAAGTACATCAAGCGACTCTTCACCCTCTGGAAGTAATCGTGCAGCCGAAGGCCGACAGTCTCGACGGCTCGGGTGAGGTGTCCCTTGTCCTCGATAGCTTCTGTGAACGGCTTGTCCATTTCGTCCTCCTCGCGGCTCCGTATCAATGTTCCTTCAAGACGCCATCTGCGTCGGTCAGCCAAACACTCTCCATGCCAGCCGCAAGACCGAAGCCCCGAGCGTTGCACAGGAACATAAACTCGGGATGCTTGGCAGCACGCATCGTGAAATAGCAGGCACCTCGCTTCCCGTGAAGCTCGTACACCGGACGCCCATCCTTGTCTTTGCGGCTCGTTACCGTGAAGGTCCGACCGTTCACCTTGATCTCGTTCGGAGTGGTCATCTTAGCCTCCCCATGCCTTGTGGCGTGCGACCTGGTGGGCCACTTGCGCATCCGTGAAAACCATGTGGCTCCCGTATTCGTCGTCTGGATTCACTGGGTAGCAGTCCCACACATCGCCGCAGCGAATGTTCCGGGCCTCCATGAGCACGCTGCCGTCGGCGACGGTGACGGCGAACCGATCTCCTGCCTTGGTCTTCATCAACCTGCCTCCTCTTCATCTGCGAGAGCGGCCTCAAGCTCATCCTCGCAAACCCGACGATCTTCCTGACGACCCTTCCCCTTACCGGCCTTGCGCATGCGCTTGGTCCAAGGGCGGGAAAGAGCGTTGTGAGATTCTGTTCCGAGTGGCTTCATGGTCTGGTTGGTGAAACCTCCCCCGGCTCGGAGTTATTCCCTACTTCTCCGGGGGCGCATCCTCCACGGCTACGGTCGCCCCTGCGCCCTCCAGGGCGGTCGAGAACACGCCGGCCATCGTGGGGGTGAAACGCAAGGGCTCGCCTGCCGGGTTGGGCAGGTACGCTCCCTCGGCCTCTGCGATCTGCTTGCCCTCCTTAAGTCCCAACGGCCAACCCACGTGGGGGTAGACCTTGCGAAGGGCCTTGATGGTCTCGATCTTGCTCCGTCCGAAAGAGATCAGACGGATGTGCTTGTGGACACCCGTATCAGAAGCCGCCTGTGCGTTCTTGTGCCCGAGTAGATGTTCGGCTGCGGTGACGCACCGGAACGCCTGCGTGAGATCTCCGCGGCTCGCACAGTCTCCTGCGGCGTAGAAAAGCTCGGCCAGTGCCGTGTGTACCGGGTTTCGCTTCGACATCGAATCACTCCTTATGCTGCCTGACTGTCGCTCACCGGGACGAGCCACTTGCTGTAGAGAACACGCGGCGCCCCTGGAATCTCTAGCTGCCACCCCTTGAGCATCACCGGGCGTGCGTACACGTTGTCCTCGGTGAACGGGTCGTCCCACATGGCCTCTGCGGCTTCGGGGGACGACGCGGTGACGAGCATACGGCGCGTGGGCTCGCTGTAATCATCATCATCCCGAACCTCGTAGACACCCAGAGCGGGCGGTGGTCCAAGAGCGAACATGTCGGCTGTGAACGCGGGACGGTACATTTCTCGATTGAAAGACTCCCAGTCTTCCCAGTCCCATGCGGTGTCTTGCTCGGTCATACCCGTGAAACCATGCCGGTCGGAAAGTTATTCCCAGCCAGGATCATCCGATGCGCATAGCGCGCGGTCGGTAGAGTGGCCCATGCCCGAGGAACGCTCGATCGTGATGACTTTCCCTGAGCCCCGCGAGGTGTACCTCGTAGATCTTCACGGGGATGCGGTGCCCGAGCCCCTCCTGCGACGGGACGATCTCTGGTCGGGTGCGGGAATCGCGATCCGGAATCCCTGGAACGAGGAAAGATTCTTGCCCGGTACTGCCTTGGGTGATGGGGCCGAGTTCGTCATGGAGGTGGGCCAGTCCCTCGGCAAGCTCATCTTCCACGAGACCCAAGGCTGGCTTTGTGTCGCCCTCGTGAATCGGGACGAGGTGATGTCCGCCGTGATGGATCAACTCATTGAAGAAGCCAAGGAAGCGTCAAGGAGTTTCACGGAAAAGCTCACTCGAGCCGCAGCCAAGCAGAAGCGTTCGTCAAAAGGCACTGGGTAGAAATCACAGATGGCTGTCGGCGATCAAGAGCTACTCGAGCTCGATGCCGAGTTCCTCAAGGATCTCGAGGAGGTGTTCGACGATCGAGCTGATGAGTTCAGCACTCACCTCCTCGGCATGTTGCTCGAGCTGTGGTCTCGAGCTCGAGCACGTCCTGGAGCTGTCGACGAGGAGCTCGAGCAACTTCGCGAGCTGAAGCAGCAGAAGGACGAGCTCCGTGACCTTGTGCAGCGAGAGTTCAAACAACAGCTCCCGGCTGTCACGTCCTGGCGGGCGTCTTCAACTCCCACCTCGCAGCCACCTTCAATTCAGGCGACTTTATGACGGACGAGGCTCTCTGTCGTGCCCTCGAGCGAGTCGTTAGCACCATGGGATTGTCCTTGACCAACTTCGGCTCGAAGGTTCAGTTGATGACGGGCTCGGCAGATCCAACCATCCCCGAGCTCGCACTCCACGATCCCGATGACGAATGGCAGGCGGCGTTGAGGGAGCGGCTCAAACGAGAAGGTCTCCTTCGACCAGACAAAAACTGGGTGCCCGTCTATGTCCACGCCGAGAGCGGGCGTCATGTAGGACTCGAGTCCGACGGCGAAGTGATCGAACAACGTCGCATCGACACTCTGTTGACGCGAGACAACATGGATTTGTACTGGGTGTTCCCCAACCCACGGCCGCTCCAACATCTCGAGGACAACGAGTGCCGTGGGATCGAGCTCTGGGTCAACGACTATCCGACGCAGAATGCGTCCTGTACTTGGCACTCTGAGCACGATGTATCTCGAGGATGTCAGGTCATTACCAAGGTCACGATTCCGAACACATCAGATAGCGATGTAGTCCGAGCTCGCTACCTCACGGCCATCCGTCGGTGGGGCGTGCCCCTTAAATGACGAAGGCCCCGCGTCAGGCAGGGCCTCTTCCTCAACGTGGTCGGCTTAGCGATGTTCGCCGCGCTCCACCGGGGGCCGCAGGTCTCGATTCTCGAGAAGCGCCTCGTTCTCGGGAGTGGCATCGAACGAAGCCAGGTGCCGGACACCCGTGGGGGACTTGGAATCCCACTGGTACACGTGGAGCCGGTTGGGGCTCACTGGATGGCCGTGGCGCGTGTAAGCGTACCTGGGATGCTCCAGGGCCTCAGCCAGGGTGGTAGGTCGTTGCTCGGTGTTCATGGTGCCTCCTCTCTCCATTGATGAAACCATTGGCCTGGAAGGGTTATTCCGGCCGACAGCCTACAACATCGAAACAAACGGCTGCGCGATATGCGAGATCGGCGGCATCTCGAAGAGCATAAGCTCGAAGATCGGCAAAAGGCCCCTCCGCAGGAAGAAGAAGAGCGAGATCCTCAACCTCAACGGCCTCGTGAGCAAAAACGAGACCAAGAAGAGCCTCCCCAGCATCAGTAGAAAGGCACATGGGTCACCTCCAGGGAGTTGTGATGGGCGACACTCGGGGGCGGTCGCCCTTGGCCCGACAACGATGAAACCAGAGCTCTACGCGAAACATTCCCGTTTTTTCGTGAAAAGTTGGAGCTCAGTACCGCGCCTATCGCACGCCCCAGATGAGGTGCCGGTCAAGTCCAAACGCGATGAGGAAAAATGGCGGAAGGCCAAGGCCATCGCAAAGGAGCGTGGGCAGGGCGACAACTACGCGCTCATCATGGGCATCTACAAGAAGATGGACCCGGACTACTTCAAGAAGGCCGCCGCGCAGGTCGCGTCAAGGTGGCTCCGAGCTCGACGAGATGCCGGGCTCTGGCAGCAGTTCCTCGACGAGATGTACGAAGGCGGGAAGAAGATGGTCCGGAACACCAACCGGGACACTCGAGACCGCTACCCGCAGGTCGAGGTGCTCACCCTCCTCAAGACCGACTCCAAGTTTCGCAAGCTCCTCCGTGGACAGTTTGATCGTTGGCGAGCTCAACGTGAACGAGCAGGTCCTCCAGGCGAGACCGTCAGGGACCTCGGCGAGCTCGAGCCAGGTCAAACACTCGAGTGGAGCTCGGGCCGTGATCGACATCGTGGGGTGGTTCAGCGAGCTCGGCCCGACCGGGCTATCTTGATGACGGAAAGCGGCCAGACAGTCCACATGCGACCTTGGGAAGTTGCCCAGTTGAGTCCTCGAGTCATTTAGGTATCATCAGAAGATGCCGGATGACCGAGGATTTGAAGAAGCGCTCGTGGCTGTGTTCGAGGAACACGTGCCCAAGTTCTCGGAGCACCTTCGCCAGATGCTCGAGCAACTCTATCGCGAAGGTGTCAAGGAGGGACGAGCTCGAGAACGAGAAGCATTCAACTTCGATCTGTTGGGTTCAAGGAAGATCACAGGTGTCAACCCTGCGTATCCCGCAGTCCTCACCACGACGGCTGCTAAATGGACCGTCGAGAAGGTAAAGCAGCTCGTCAAGGAGCTCGATCCAGAGTTCAATCCGGTTTCTCGCCAATATCGTGCCGAATTGCATGGGACCTGGGTCGATGAGGTGACCCCATGGAGCCGCCCGAAAGAGAGCTTGCCGAGCTTGCCGAGGTTTTCGACTCGGGAGACATCCAGGCCATCCGTGATCGATTCGATAATCCTCGACGGATCCGACAACGACTGACGCGCTACGCACCTCGAGTTTTCCTCTTCCCTT
>Ga0111190_1004_pt1 | contig 19095 bp, 15 predicted proteins | sample DeeMarSWOR324_28_FD_80244 | JGI IMG/M metagenome (GOLD analysis project Ga0111190, IMG submission 80244) | Planctomycetes bacterium SM23_65
TGTCTCGGTGATGAAGTCGCGGCGTCGCGCCAGTTCCACGAGCGGCACGCACCCCTGGACGGACCCGCGGGCGACGGTGAAGAAGTGCTTCCTGTCGGCCTTGGTGAACCGGCCGTCGCCCTCGGCGAGGTTCGTGGCAACGGACCATGCAGCGCGGTTCAACTGATCCACAAGGAAGTAGTATCGGCGCGGGAAACCTTCCGTCAGCGAGGCGACCTCATCGGCAAGATTGACGGCCTTCTGGTAGACATCGAGCTTCTCAAACATGAAAGGCACCGCGGCTCTCCGCTGAGACGGGAAGCAGCTTGAACAGGCGAGACGGCTTCGCCGAGAGAGGTGATCAGGAGATCAGGTGAACAGGAGACCGCAGGCGAGCGGTTTGTACTCCGCCGGAGCCTTTCCTGGTCCTTGTTTCTTCTTGCCGTGTCTCCTGCTCCCCTGTTCTCCTGTTCTCCTGCTCTGCCGTACTGGCGAGCCCGGAGGGACTCGAACCCCCAACACCCAGGTTCGAAGCCTGGTGCTCTATCCAATTGAGCTACGGGCCCGCCTACCAAGAAACTATGTTGAACATAGTTTTCCGCACATGCAAGGCAAATCGTCCCGGTGGTTAGGGCATGTCGAGGGTCGCCTCGCCCCGGACGTAGTCGGCACGGTCGGCCGCGATGTAGACCGGTTCGGGATAGCGGCAGATGTGAACGACGCCGGCCTGGACCACGTCGAACCGCTTATCCGCGTCGAAGAGCCCCTCGTCACACGACCCGGCAATCATCTCGCCCACGACCAGATTGTGCGAGCCGACCTTCTGCTCGCTCACGTAGCGACACTCGACGTGTCCCTTGTACTCGGCGATCCGTGGGGGCTTGACCCTGAGCGCGGGGAGCTCCGTCAGACCGGCTTTCGGGAGTTCGTTGGTGCCCTCGGGGTAGTCCCGGGATACGATCATGATGGAGTCAAGCTGGTCCCGTCCCGGGACGTTGATGACGAATTCGCCGGTCGCCTTGATGTTGGCGTAGGTCTCGTGTCCCGGCCAGATGGCACACAGCACGTAGGGCGAGATGACCACGTAGCTGCCGAAAGCCGCCGCGTTCACCCGTCCCTCCCTATCCACGGTCGTGATGACCATGCACGGCGCGGTGGTGAGCAGTCTGCTGCACTGCGACGCTTCGACGCTCATTTTCCGGTGTTTTCCCACTTGAGTCGTCCTTCCCCTCGAATGCCGACACTGTCGTGAGGCGAGGCACAGTGTCCCGCCTGATGAGGACATGGTATCGCACGGGGCGGCTCGCGTCAAGGTAGGGCTTGACATCGGCATCTCGACTCGCTATCATTAAGAGGAAGGATGTGGTAGTCGTCCAGGACGGTCAGGAGTTCTGTCTACAAGGTGCCGGAGGAACAGTGATGCCTGAGCCCGTGATGTGTCCCAGTTGTGGTCGAACTTTACCGGACTACCCGGCCGGGGGGAAATGCCCGAACTGTGGTGCGACCATTCCCACGCCGGCGGGACAGCCGCCGCAGGACATCGACGCGGAGATCAGCCGTCTGACAGAAACCGGCAAGACCTGTCCGACATGCGGCCGAGCGCTGCCTGCGGGGTCCGCCGTCTGTCCGTTCTGTCACGTGGAAGCGGAGCCGGTGGTCCGAAGGGGAATCCCGGCGTGGGTGAAGCTGCTCATCGTGCTGGGGTTTGCGATCGTCGCCACGACGGTGACGGTGGTGTACATGCGGCGCTGGGGACACGAGCAACACGTCAGCGGCGTGAAAGATGACCTGGCGAAGGCGAAGAAGGCGTCTGCGGCGAAGAGGTTCGGGGATGCTGTACGGTTCCTTCAGGCGGCCCGCCGACAGCTCGAGTGGTTCGAGGAAATCGACCCCGACCGCGGGACGCTGCTCGCGGAAATCTCACGGACCCATGATTCCCTGCGCACCACCGGAGAGGAAACAATCCAGGACCTGATCAAGCGCGGGCTCGTGACCGAAGCGAAGACACTTTACGACGAAATCAAAGCCATCGACGAGGATAAGTCGCTGGAGGACGTCATCAGCAAGGCGGTCGCGAACCGTGAGATCATGCGGGAGTTCCAGAAAGCCCGTCGCGACGCGGAAAAGCTTCACGAGGACGGCGCGCTTGCCGAGGCACTCAAGCAGATTTCCTTACTCCGCAACAAAGTGGAAGACCCCCTCAAAGCCAAGGGACCGGCGATGGCCGAGCTTCGAAGCACGGTGGGCAAGCTTCAAAGCGCCTGGGTCACGGAGGCATACGACAAAGGCAACGAATTCATCCATCAGGGAAAACTGTCTGAAGCGGCGAAGTGGTTCAAGCTGTCGGAAATCCACGTCTGGAGCAACGAGGTCGGACTCCGACGACGCATCAAGGAAGCAATTTATCACATCAGCGACAATCGGGTGGTGGGCGTCTTTCTGAACGTCACCAAGGTGCGCGTGGTGAAGGTGGAAGACGTGCGCTCTGAACTCCAGAAGCGTCTTGAGAAAAAGCTCGACGACGAAGGATTCCTCACGCTGATTCTGAAGGGCACGGGCGACCCGGCGGCGAACGAACTTCACCGCATGGTCGTCGTGAACTACAAGGAAGAGCAGAGCCGCGAGTTCACCTCGAGCGACATGCTGGAAAAGGCCATGGGCACCAAGATCACCTGTGAGCTGAAGGTCCTGCCCACAAAGGGGGGCGAGCCGCTGTGGAAGCAGATGCTGACGAAGCAGACCACCGGGGGCGGAGCGGTGCAGGGCGGCATCAACGAGGCCAACCTCCGGCTCAACGCCCTCAGAGCCTTCTGGCGGGCACTCGAGGGGACACACATCCCGCCAGCCCACTTGCTTCCTTGAAGGAACGCTCGCACGGAAATTCCAAGCAGGCTGGAGACGTCGGGGTGTAGCTCAGTTTGGATAGAGCGTCCCGATTGGGATCGGGAAGGTCGTGCGGGCTCGCAGTGTGGCTTGGTCAGTTTTTGCGGGGTGTAGCTCAGCTTGGATAGAGCGCATGCTTTGGGAGCATGAGGTCGCTGGTTCAAATCCAGTCACCCCGACCAAACTTCGAAAAACGGGGGGTAGTTTGAACCGTGCCGTCTGCCAGCCGGGCATGACGAGAGACCCCGCGTGCATTGCATGCGGGGCCTTCTGTTTGATTGCCAAGGACTGCAGGCAATAGAACTTGTCACGGATGTTTCGAACTCCCATGGGAGGTAAGTGGATCCCGAAACCGTGCCGAATTTTCCCCATCGTGCCTGGTTGCTTGGTACAATAAAACGCTTGTCTTTTCGGGCTGTGACACGTAGGTTTCACGCATGGTGGCGCTTCCGGCAACTCGCCCTGCGGGGAGAAATGAGGGGCACGTGATGCAAGAACGAAAGCCTGTCCCTACCGCCGGGGCGGGCAGGGGCGCGTCAGAGTCGTAACCGCAGGTTGAGGAGTGGCGGAGGCAATTGCTGGGAAAGGAATGAAGCCGCAAGATTCACCCCTCGTCCGAGTCGCTCGTTGAATGAGGTGAGCTTGGGCATTCGCGGAGGATGATGCAATGACTCGCGGGGAGAAGATCTACACCGCATTTGTGACGGCCTTCGCCTTGATGCTGACCATAGCCGTTGGCGTCTTCCTGATTCTCCTGGTTTCAAGCTCGGAGGCGACGGAGAGAATCACGTTCGTGGTGCTGGCCGCGGCCTTTACTCCCATCGCCGCCGCCCTCTTCACGACCGTTGCCGTGAACCTAGCCAAGAGGCGGCTTGGGGCGATACCGACAACCATACAGATCGTCATACTCATACTGACGGTATATGGAATTCCGATTGCGGTCACGGGCGTCTTGCTGCTTCGGCGGCGACGACGCTCGGAAGAAATCCCGCTCAGGGGCAGGCCCGAGGTCGCCGCCGAAGCCCCCACTGCTGGGTTGGCGAGCCATATGCCGAGCCTTTCCTCGCTGCAATCTGAGGAACTGAATCGGCTGGGCCCCTTGCGGGAGATCTACGCGCCGGATCAGCCCACCCTCCGCCGGAACTTCCGACTGCTCTGGGCTGGAATCGGCATCGGCACGCTCGGCTTGGTGCTTCTTCCGGTCGCCCTGACGTCCCGCGATCCTGAGATGGCGGAGATCAGGTGGCTCTTGGGGGCCGTTTTCCTCTTTATGGCAGCCCTGTTCTTGCCGTGGTGCGGCTGGCGTATGCGCCAGCTGGCGCGGGGTGCGCAAGTGCGAATCCTGGTGCATGCCGAGGGCATGGCCAAGTTCGATGGGGTAGGACTGTTGACGTGCCGGTGGGATGAGATCGAAACGGTCGAGGTGAAGACCGTGTCATACCTTGTGTACTTCGTCCCAGTCGGTTCTCGCTCTGTCATTAGCGTCAACTGGGCGCATGAAAAGCAGATACGCATAGACGAGGCCAGGGAGCCTTTGGCAGACCTGGCCGTTCTGTTTCAGCGCATCTCCGAGGAGAGCGCCCGCCACCTGGTGTCCCGTTTCCTGGCTGCCACTGAAGCCGGGGAAACACTGACCTTCGGTGAATTCAAGCTGAGCAAGTCGGGGTTGCACTGGGGAAGCCACTTCTTCCCCTGGGATGACAGCAAGAACCTCGACTTCAAGGAGGGCTTGCGCATTCGGCACCCGGAGGCGCTGCTCCACCCCTGGTGGCGGTTGGAGGAGTTGCAGTTCCCGATCCCCAATCGTCTGGTTCTCTCGTGCTTGGCTGAGCATTACATGAGTGAAAACAGTATGAAGGCCGGTGTCCGGCGTAGCGACCCGAAGCGCGACTCGTGACCAAGCTGCGGATGAGGCTGCGTGACCCGTCTGTGAGCCTGAATGAGCCTGTCCGTGAGCCTGTGCATCTAAGCGCAGAATTCAGTCAATCGCTGTGTGGCGGCAAAGAACGGCTCTCGCGGCCCCAGAAGGCCGATAGATAGGCGGCGATGCCTTGGGGGCACGGTTCAAACGAGCGCCAGTCGCCCCGACCAAAATCACACGAAGCCGTGCGACGGAAATGTCGCGCGGCTTTGTTCTTGCCATCCAAGCACTTACGACGATAGACTATTTGGGCACGGTTCAAACATTGCGGGGAGGCGACTGGATTTGAACCGCGATGCCCATGTCAGCAGTTCCGCGATTGCGGCGAAGTGAATGCTTCCTGACTGGCCGGCCAGGCGGACAGCGCCCTCCAGCGGGGGCAGAATGCCGGTTGACATCAAGGGGCCAGATTGGTAGGCTTGTCGATGGTCTGAACCGTTCCATGCTAGAGCCGGCAGGGGTCTCCCTCGCGATGACCGAGTAGAAACGACTGGCGAGTGGCCGCTCTCGTAGAGAAGGAGACCAACCATGGCGGGGTTCTTCAGGAAGCTGTTCGGTTCGAAGCCGAAATCAGCCGAGGACTACTATTACGAAGGCCTCGCATACGGCGAGAAGGGCGAGTGGGACGCGGCTATCAAGCATTACACCAAGGCGATCGAACTAGAGCCCGGAGCCTTCACAGCCTACTACAACCGGGGCCTCGCGAACTTCGAGAAGGGCGAATACGACCAAGCCGTCAAGGACTACACGAAAGCACTCCAACTGGGGCCCGACGACCCCGCCGCCTATAACAACCTTGGATTCACCTACTTCCAGATGGACGACTGCGGCAGAGCGATCGCCAACTACACCGACGCCATCCGTCTTGACCCTAACAATGCGCTGGCTTACATCAACCGAGGCAACGCCTACAGGTCGACGGACCAGTACGACAAAGCGATTGAGGATTTCACCCAGGTCATCCGGCTTGATCCGGAGGATTCCAGCGGCTACTTACTGCGTGGGGGAGCGTACGGGCTGAAAGGGGACCAAGACCTCGCCATCAACGATTTCGATGCGGCGATCCGACTCGACCCCAACGAGGCCGACGGCTACTACAGCCGGGGCAACGCGTACGATGAAAAGGAAGAGTTCGACCGGGCCATCGAGGATTTCACTAAAGCAATTCAACTGGCTCCGGACGACCCCGACGCCTATAACAGCCGCGGCCTCGTGTACCACAAGAGGGGGCAGTGCGACCGAGCCATCAAGGACTTCGTGAATGCCATTGCGGTGAAACCGGATTGTGTCTCGGCCTACTACAACCGAGGCCTCGCGCACCGCGACAAAGGTGAGTCTGGCGCAGCCATTATGGATTACACCAAGGCAATCCGTCTCGACCCCAACAATGTCCTGCCCTATATGGAACGAGGCAGGGCTTACGGCGAGAATGGGAAGTATGACGAGGCCATCCGAGACTTCACAGAGATGATTCGACTCGACCCCAACGAGGCCGAAGGATACTATAGCCGGGGGGTGGTGCACGGCCAAATGGGCGAGCACCACCAAGCGATCGCCGACTTCACTGAAGCGATTCGGCTCGACCCGAACATGGCCGACGCTTACTGCAACCGAGGTCTCGCTTATGCTGCAAAGGGGGCGCATGACACGGCGATCAAGGACTGCACGAAGGCCATCGAACTGAAGCCAAACGACGCCGCAGCCTACCACAACCGGGCTGTCACGTACGGTGGGAAGGGCGACCACGCTCAGGCCATCAGCGATTTCACCAAGGCAATCGAACTCAACCCCTCGCTCGCCGAGTCCTATTGGGCACGTGCTGTCGCACGTTACTTCACACGCGACTACGACAAGGCGTGGGCGGACGTAGAGAAGTACCGTGAGCTGGGCGGCGAGGTAGTAGAGCAGAAGTTCCTAGCCGACCTTTGCAGCGCCTCCGGCCGGTCGGATTAGGCGGTCAGGCTTTCGAGCTGACTTGCCCTATGCCGAGGCCCTCATGAGGCTGCTCACCGCCAGCACGTGGGGCTGCGGAGGGGTGAAAAACAGGCTCGTATAGGTCGTGAGGGCTTTCGGTTCAAACTCCCGCCAGTTGCCCCGACCATCCTTCAAAAAGGGCCGTTCGGCGAGCACGTCGAACGGCCTTCTCTTTTCTGTGACTAAAGTTGTGTCGTTCAAGGTCCGGTTCAAACTTATGCATTCCAAGAGTTCCCTCCTGTGGCCAACTGCCGACTGTCGCCACAACCCCGCCGCCCTCTGGCTGAAATCGAAGAGCTGAAGGGCGCTTTCGAACGGCGCCCGCTGATCCTGTAGCAGCCGGTCCAGGGACTCGGTTACCTTCTGCTCGTCGCGTTTCAGCTCCGCCGACTTGCTCTGGAAGGTCTCCTCGTCCACGATGCCCGCCAGGTAGGCGTTGAGGAGCCGGTCGAGCATGCCGCGAAGTTCGGTCGGCCGCTCGGTGAGCATCTTCTTCTGCTGGCGGAACCGCCCCGACACGTCCTCGAGGGCCGTGGCGAGCGCCCCCCGGAACCATTCTGCAACCCAGTCCGGCATCACGAGCTGCTGAAGGTCGGCCTCTACGGCCTGCTCGATCTCCTCCTGACGCCAGCGAATCCTGGGGTGATCAGCGCACGCGCTGTTGTTGCCACAGCGGTAGTAGTAGTGCACTCGGATGCTGCCGTCGCGGAGCCTACGGCGGATCTTCTCGCCCGACAACTGCGTCACCTGGAACACGAAGCCGGCAATGGTCTGGGGGACGGACGGCATCATAGTCTCTACCTTCGGCCTCAACACAACACTCGATACATCGGATCGCCGCCTCTCCTGCTGCTATCCAGGCTTCGGATACGCCCGCACGGTCTACGGCATCTGCCTGAGACCGTACCTCTGGTATCTCGGCAGCATCTCGTCGAGTTCGATCCACGAAATCGACTACCGCAAATGGCTCGTCCGCCTGTGAAGGCCGAGCGCCTGCGCACATATGGAGCCACGGAGGTGGCCCGTGCGGATCGCAGTCGGGCGCTTCCCGGCCCGGTGCCAACATTCCGTAAATGGCGAGGCAACTCCCGTAGCGGGACGCACCGCCTCGTCAACCCGAAGACCCAAGCCAATGGCACGCTCAACTGGCAGACTGCTCAGTTATTGGACGGTGCCCATTGGGGACCCCAAGGGACGAACGGTTGAAGCTCATCCCTTGAGATGCCCACAGCCTTTCGGACCGTCGACAAGAGCTCCTCGGTATCGAACGGCTTCGTGATCACGGCGAAGGCGTTCATCTTGGCCGCAAGCTGGTAAACGCGCGTGGATTTCTCTCCTGTCAGATAGATAATTGGAATTGCGAGAAGGAGCATGTTGTTACGCAGACGCTGGTGCACGCTGAAGCCGTCGCCGCAGGGCATGTTGATGTCCAGAATGACCGCGTCCGGCTTCAGATTTGAAGTGTAGGTGAACGTCTGGTAGCCGTCGGCCGTGGTGATGACCTCGAACCCCTCCTTCTTGAGGCGAGTAGAGAGCGCCGTGAGAAGATCCAAATCATCGTCCGCAACGAGAATTCTCTTGCTTCGCCCGTTCCTGCTCTCCTTCTCTGTCATAGCCCTACTCCTTCTGGAAACTGGCCCCGAAACGCCTGGCCCCACCGTCTTATGGCCCGTCCCCGGCGACGCCGGGGAAGCACGCCCGTCTTCGTCCACATCAGCACTATGAGTCAGATCTGCCGAAGAGATGATACCGACCACCTCATCGTCTCGGTTCATGACCATGAGATGACTAGCCTTCCTTCTCTGCATGACAGGGACAATCCCCTTGACGTCCTCGTCCGAAAAGCAACAAGGAACATACCGGGTCATAACTTGACGGACCTTCACGCCGCAGGGGTTCGTCGATCCCACGCTGACGCTGTCGCCGAGATCGCCGGCAGTGAGCATTCCGACCAGCACACACCCCTCCAACACCGGCAACATGTCCAATCCAAGCGATGTCATCTTTTCCAGTGCCTGTTCAACGGTTGCTTCTGCAGAGATCACCTCAACGTCACGATCCATTACATCTGCTACTTTCATATTCAAGCCCCTCCACACTCGTCGTACCCGAGAGGCGCTGCGCTATCCGTCAGCGCCGTGGGTTCACGGCGGCATGTCCGTATGACGCAAGGCAACTCACGGTGGACGTATCAGTGGACGCTGTCTGACCATGCAAAAGCCCTGACACCGCTCTCGACTGCATTCATAGAAAGCAACCGTCACCTGTTGTCTTCGGGCTGTCCACACGAGCTTCAGTGGGGCACCGCAGGCATAGCACCGCAGTTGGGCGTACGTCCGTGGGGCAGAGCCCACCAAGCCGTCTCTAGCGGGATGCATGTCTTGTCCTTTCTGCGAGCTTCTGCCGTCTTTCACGCTCCACATCAAAAATGGGACATCCGTCCGGGCGCGTTGCCCCCGGTGTGCCTTGCTTGGTGTCCAGATTGTCACGTGTCTTGGCTGTGTGCGGCCACGACGTCCTCGCGAGAGACGCCCGCCGCCTCCCGAACTGTGGCCAGGAGCTCCGCGGTGTCGAACGGCTTCGGGATTAGTCCGAAGGCTCCCAGCATTGAAGAGATCCTGCACGCTCGTTGGGAGTATCTTCCCGTGATGTAGATGATCGGGCACGACAGGCCGGTCACGTTCCGCAGACTCTGGTGCAGGTTGAACCCATCGCCGCCCGGCATATTGATGTCCAGAAGGATGACGTCGGGGCTTCGTTCGACAGCCTGCTGAAGGGCTTGCTGGGCGCTCGTCGCAGTGACAACGTAGAAGCCCTCGTTCCCGAGGCGACTCGAGAGGGCTGTCAGAAAATCGACATCATCGTCGACAATGAGAACTTGTTTTCTTTCCATGGCACCGGTCCTCTGCCAATCCGTCCGTGCCCTGATTTCGGCAACTTGCCTTCGACACTTCCCTGTGGATCATGGGGTAAGATGGCGTCGGAATGACTCCTCCCGTCCGCGCATCCTATGTTGACCTGCTCTTGGTCCTCCCAGTGACGGCTTCGATAACGGCCATAAGCTGGCCGGCGTCGTAGGGCTTGCGCAAGAAGCATTCGCCGCCTGCCGCCCATGCCTTCTGTCGGACGGTTCCTTGTGTATGGGCCGACAGGAAGATCACGGGCACCTCGGCGAGTTCCGGAATGGCCTTTAGTCTCCGGTTGACCTCGAAACCGTCGATTCCCGGCATGCGGATATCCAGTAGGATCACGTCGGGTCTTTCCACCCGTGCCGTCTCCAGGCCCGTGGCCCCGTCCGGGGCCAGAATCAACTCGTAACCCGTGGCGCGGAGACGCACCGTCAGCGCTCTTGTGATGTCCACGTTGTCATCAATCACAAGCACTTTCTTGGGCAACTTCCATCCTCCCGGAGAGCGCCTCCAATAGCGTCTCCACAGCTTCCTGGCTCTGTTCTGGACAAGTCCATGTGCCGATTGTCATCATCCGCATCTCTGGAAGTTGAAGAAGAGGGGCGTTCTTGAGGGATGTCTCCCGTGCCGCACGGATCCGCCGAGCCCAGTCTTCCGGGGTGTCCGTCCAGCCAAGCAGAACCAGCCCGTCGCCTTTCTCGTCATCGAGGACCAGGTCCATCGGCCGACATTCGGAGATGAGAAAGCCATGGATGTCTGCCAGTGAGCACTCGGCGTTCTGGGGGACCACCGCCAAGGCCGACACAACCGTAGGTTCGTGGAACTCATTCAGCAGACCGAAATAGCTGTCGAGGATGACTCGGCGGTCATACCCGGGCAGCGTGAAGGAGAACGTGCTGCCTTCACCCAGCGTGCTTTCCACGTGGACTGTCCCCAGGTTGAGCCAGACCAGTTCCTTGGTGATGTGGAGTCCCAGTCCGAAACCCCTCGTGTTCATCCCGGTGGCGTTGTCGATCCGTCTGAAGCGGTCGAAGATGACCTTCAACTCTTCCTTCGACAGGCCGCGCCCCTGGTCCGTGACGCCGACCTCGGTGCGCCCATAGCGTCCTTTACGCGCCCAGACGGTGACCTGACTATTCTCCGGGGAGAACTTGACGGCGTTGACGACAAGGTTGATGAGGACCCGGCCGACTTTCTCCCCGTCGGCAAAGACATCACTCAGTCTCCCCACGATGTCCTCCACAATCGTGATGTTCTTCCCGGCGGCCCTCTTCATCAACATGGGTCGCACCGACCGGATGATCTCGGTGATCTGACACCGTCGCCGATCAACGCGTCGCAGACTGCTCTCGATTCGGCTGCTGTCCAGCAAGTCATTGACCATGTCTGTCAGGTCTTCAACGGCGTTCGCGACTATCCCCAGGTACTTGGCCTGTTCGTCGGTCACCGGCCCGGCCAACCCATCGGCCAGAATTGACGCGAACTCTTTGATCACTGCGAGCGGCGAGCGGAACTCGTGCGAAACGTCGTCCACGAACCGCTCAGCGGCCTCACGCAACTCGGCGAGTCTCTTGTTCTTCCGTTCCAGTTGGGCATTGGCGCTTTCCAGCGCCTTTTCCGCTTCGGCTTTCTCCTGCCGGAGTTGCACCGTCTCAAAGCAGCTCTCGAGTGTTGCCAGGAGATCGTCCCCATCGATGGGCTTTCGAAGATACGCGTGTGCCCCTTCACGGACGGCGCGCATGGCCGACTCGAGCTCCGCATAAGCCGACATTAGAACGCAAAGGGTGTCCGGTTTGGTCTGCCTGAGTTCGGCAACGAGGTCCAGACCGTCTTCTGTGCCCAGGCAGACGTCCACCAGCGCAACCTGAGCGTCGAAATGCTCATCGACAGAGCAGGCGTCTTCGGCGGCGGGCGCGACTGCACATGGGTAGCCGTGGGACTGGAGGATGTCGGCAAGACTCTGCGCGAAATCCTCATCGTCATCAACGATCAGCACGCGGCACTTATCGTTCGTGTGCACCTCGCTCAGTAGATCCGTCATGGGGACCGGTCCTCCCTTGCCCCTACAAGTCCCCTGCATCTGAAAACCATCGCTGACATCAAACGATCCCGCCGGAATAGCCGTTGTCTCACGGCGCCGTGGGAAACCCGAGCACCGTCTTCTCCAGATTTCTGGTGGGTTCCTGAACCCAACGGACCAGCGCGTCGACCACCTGCGGATTGAACTGTCGACCCGATTCTTGCGTCAAGAGTCCTATAGCGGTCGGCACGTCACGTCCCCTCCGGTAGATCCTGTCGGAGGTGATGGCATCGAACGCGTCAGCCACTGCCAGCACTTGCGCCCCGAGGGGGATCGCTTTGCCGCGAATGCCGTCAGGATAGCCCTTGCCGTCCCACCGCTCGTGGTGGTTCCGAATGATGGGGATCTCACGGCCAAGAAAGCGCAGCCGGTCAAGGATGCGTGTGCCGATGAGGACATGCTGCTCCATGATGCTTCGCTCTTTGGGCGTCAATGCTCCCGGTTTCTGGAGAATGGCGTCGGGCACGCCGATCTTGCCGATGTCGTGAATCATGGCGGCCCGGCGAATGACGTCCACCTCCTCGGGCTCGAGACCCATGTCTTCGGCAATGCCCGTGGCGTAGTGCGCGACGTTTTCCGAGTGTCGCTTCATGTACGGGTCGCGCGCCTCAAGGGCACGGGCCAGACTCTGGATGCTGCCGATGAAGGTCTCTTTGGCAAGATGCGACAGGCTGTTCAGTCGCTGTTGGAGCTTCTCAATGGCCTCCTGTTGGATAGAAGCCTGCTCCAGGTTGTCGTCGTAGACCGGGTCCCAGGTCCTCGTGCAATTGTGGCCGGAGGTCTTGGCCGCGTAAAGCGCCTCGTCGGCCCGACGGATAAGGCTTTCCGGCCTTTCGCGTTCACCCGCCTTCGCCGAACCGATGCCTATGCTCACCGTGACCTGCAGTGATATGTTCTCGTCGGAGATGGTCAGTTCGGCGACTCGCTTACGGATGCGTTCGGCCCCGCAGAAAGCCTGCTGGCCATTTGTGACAGGCATGAGAATTGCGAACTCGTCACCACCGTACCGGGCCACAACGTCCGAAGCACGCGCAGTGTCCTTCAGCGTCCTGGCGACCTCGACAAGCACCTCATCGCCAAATGCGTGTCCATGGGTATCGTTGATCGCCTTGAAATGGTCGATGTCCATCATGACCAGTGCGGTGTCCGTCGCATAGCGTTTCGCCCGTTGACACTCGCGCTGGAGTATTTCGTAGAACTCCCGCCGGTTACTGAGCCCCGTGAGTTCGTCGGTTGCCGCCAGTTCAGCGAGCCGCCGGTTCTTCCTCTGGAGTTCGGAGTTCGCAGTTTCCAGGGCCTCCTCAGCAGCCGCTTTCTCCCGCTGGAGCCGAAGTTCCTCAAAGCATGTTTCGAGCGTCGACAGAAGTTCGTCCGAGCTGAACGGCTTTCTGAGGTAGGCATTGGCCCCCTCGTGCAGGGCGCCAATAGCCGATTCCAGGTCTGCGTAGGCCGACATCATGACGCACAGGATGTCCGGCCTGATCTCCTTCAGCTCGGCGATCAGGTTCAGACCGTTCTCGCTGCCCAGCCGGACATCGACCAGCGCCAGGTCGGCAGCGAAATCCTCGACGACCGAGCAGGCGCTCTCCGCGGCCGAGGAGACCCCGCACGGATACCCGTGTGATTCGAGGACATCGACAACGCCCTCTGCGAAGTCCTGATCGTCTTCAACGATCAGTACACGACGCTCCCCGTTGCCCGGAGCTGCGGTCGGCTCATCTGCCATGGGGGCCGGTCCTTCCTTCCACACCCCCCCACGAGTCGAACGAGATGGTCAGGATCAAACGGCTTGAGCAAAATACCCGCCACTTCGAGGTACGGCATGGTCTCTGGGAACCCGGCCTCCTCGGGCGCGTAAGCGGTGACCACAACCGTTGGCAGCGCGCGACCTGCGTCTCTCAACCCCTGGAGCACGTCGACGCCTGTCTTGGCCGGCATTCTCAGGTCCAGGATGAGAATACCAATGTCATCGCGCTCAAGGAGCTGGTCGAACGTCTGCTGGCCGTCGTGGGCGACCAGAACCCGGTACTGCTTCGCTTCCAGGACTTCTCGGAGACCCTCGGCAAAATCCGTGTCGTCGTCGGCGATGAGGACTCTGCCACCCGGCTCGACCAGCTGAACCATCTTCAGGATGTCGGCCGTGTCGAGCGGTTTGCGGAGTATGAGCCAGGCATCGGTCTCGATGATCACGTTCAGAAGATCCTCGACACCGTAACCGGTCATGAGAACCAGCTTGGTTTCCGGCCTGATGCGCCGCATGTCCAGGAAGGTTTCGGCACCGTTTCTCCCTGGCAGCTTGACGTCCATGAACGTGACGTCGAACTGTTTCTTCTTGGACTTCTCTATTGCCTCTTCACCGCTCAAGGCCGTGTCGACGTGATGTCCGTGCAGGTCCAGGATGTCCGCCATGCTCTCGGCAAAATCTCGGTCATCGTCGACAACGAGGATGCGAAGTGTGCTCACCTCATGCCTCCTGTTCCCCGCCCGGAAGCCACAGCGTCACCGCCGTTCCCTGGCCCGGCTGGCTCTCGATCTCCAAACCGCCCTCATGCTGCTCCACGATCTGCTTGACAATGGGAAGTCCGAGGCCCACGCCGAAGGTTTTGGTGCTGTACAGCGGCTCAAAAACCTTCTCGAGTTCATCCGGGGGGATGCCAACCCCCGTGTCCCTCACCACGATCTGCACCCGGCCGTCGGAGCAGCACGTTTCCACCGTCAGTTCCCACTCGCCTTCAGCGTCATCCCAGGCCATGGCCTGACAGGCGTTCGCGATGACGTTGGTCACGCATCGGCGCATCCGTTCCCGGTCAAATGCGATGTTGACCCCACAGCAAAGCTTTTTCGTAAGCTGAATCGTTTCCGGGATATGCACTTCATCGACGACCCCGGCAAGCCATTTGTCGATATCGGTCGGCTCCGGGTCGAGACAGTTGGTGCGGGCGTAGCACAACAGCTCTTCAAGGATGCGGTCGCATCGCTGGATGTTGCGCTCCGCACGGTCTAACGCCCTGTCCACAGCCGGATCTTGCCCGCGGACCCGCTCTCGGATTAAGAAGACCGAACTTCGTATCGTTCCCAGTGGGTTCCGAATCTCATGACTGACGGTGCCCGTGAGCTTGCCCAGCGCTGCGAGTCGCGCGTGGCGCAGCAGATCGTCCTGCGCGGCCTCCAACTTCGCCGTCCGCTCCTTCACCAGCTCCTCCAAGTGGTCGCGGTGTCGTACGAGTTCCTCTTGGGCCCGCTTGCGGTCGGTGATGTCGCGTTCGGTCGTGCCCATGGCCACGGTATTACCGCGGTTGTCAACCAGCCTGGTGACGACCAGCCAAACGTCCAGCGTGCGGCCATCCTTGGTGAGACGCTGCGTTTGCATGGACTCCACCGGGGCCCCGGCCTTGACTTGCTCAACAAGTTCCAGTTGTTCTTGCTTCCTCTCCGCGGGAACGATGTCGGCGATGTTCATCTCCAGGGCTTCCGTCTCGGGCCACCCGTACATGAGCTCGGCTCCACGATTCCAAGCGAGGATTCTCCCCGTCATGTCCTGCAGAGTCACCGCGTCGTTCGAGTCACGGACGACCGTGGCCAACCGCCGCAGGTTTGCCTGCGCGCCCTCGAGCTCCGCCGTTTTCTCTTTCAGGAGTTCTTCGACGTGCTCACCGTGCCTTTCGAGCCCTTCCTCCGCCTGCTTGCGCAACGCCTGCTCTGAGCTTGTCGAAAGAGCATCCACCCGGCATGAACGGCTCTGTTCTTCCGTCATGGTCTTTTTCCAGTGACTGCGCCGCCTTCCGCTTGATCTTCCAATCCTCGCGCCCGCTCTGTGGTCGCTATGGCATAGACCTCCCCCCGGCCTCAAGCCACACCTCCACGCCGGTGCTCAACTCCCTGAGCCAGTCCCTGGCCATATGGTACGACACTATTCGGCCGCAAAGCGTACACTGTTTAGACGAAGTGGACGGAATTTATGGTACAAATAATTGGCACTGCTGGAAGAAAGACGCGGAGCCAGTCAAAAAGCGCGGAACCACCGCGACCAGATAGTCAGGCTTCCATCACCTGACGGAGTCCTGCGAGGAGCTTCTCCAGGGCGTAGGGTTTCTGGAGGAAGCTGGCGAGCCCTTTGCCGGCGAAGCGGCTGGTGGCGTCCTGTTCGTTGTAGCCGCTGGAGAGGATGACTTTGACGTCCGGATTGACCTGTCGCAGCTCCCGGAAGGCTTCCTCGCCGCCCATATGAGGCATGGTCATGTCGAGGAGAACGACGTCGATCTCGCTCGGGTGTTCCCGATAGACCTCGAGGGCCTCGCGTCCGTCGGCGGCGGTCAGGACCGTCAGACCCATCTTCCGGAGCATCCGCGTGACGACGGACCGCACGGCTTCCTCGTCGTCCACCACCAGCACAGTGCCGGTGGCCTCGGGGGCCGCCGCCGCTTGGGCTTCGGCGCGTTCGGGCGCCGCGGCGCGTGCCTTCTCACTGCACGGGAAGAGCACCTTGAAGGTGCTGCCCTTGCCGGGCTCGCTGTAGACCTTGATGGCGCCTTTGTGACCGCGCACGATGCCGAGCACCGCGGCCAGCCCGAGTCCGCGGCCGGTGAACTTCGTCGAGAAGAACGGGTCGAAGAGCCTCGCTTGGGTCTCTTCGTCCATCCCGCAGCCGGTGTCCGAGACCTCCAGCGTGACGTACCACCCCTCGGCAAGGTCCTCAGCGACGTAGGTCGTGCGCAGATAGGCCCGGCTGGCCTCCATGACACTGCTGGCGATGGTGACGGCGCCGCTGTTGGAGCCGATGGCCTCGGAGGCGTTGGTGATGAGGTTCATGACGACCTGTCTCATCTGGGCGGCGTCGGCTTCGACAAGCGGCAGGTTGTCGGCGAAGTCGTACCGCAGGACCACCTTCTTGGAGATGGCGACCCGGAGGAGATGTCCCATCTCCTCGACGACCTCGTTGAGATCGACGTACTGGATGACGAAGCGGCCCTTTCCGGAATAGGCGAGGAGCTGATTGGTGAGTTCGGCCGCCCGCATGGACGCTGCTCTGATCTGTTCGATGGTGGGCCTGGCGGGGGCGACGCTCGAGAGCTCGCGCAGTGCGATCTCGGCGTTGCCGAGGATGGCCATGATGATGTTGTTGAAGTCGTGTGCGATGCCCCCGGCGAGCACCCCGAGACTTTCGAGCTTCTGCGCGTGCTGAATCTGCGCTTCGAGCTTCCGGCTTTCTTCCTCGGCCCGTCGCTGTGCCAGCGCGATCGCCAGACTGTCCGCGAGCCGCTCGAACAGCAATATGCCCTTCGGGGTGAAGCGATCCCGTCTCGCGTGGTTGAGCTGCAACAGTCCGAACGTCTCTTGAGCCAACTTGAGCGGGATGAGCGCCACCGACTCGTATCCCGCGGTGTTGCAGCGGTTCCGCGTGCGGGCCAGTCGGTCGGCCTCCGAGGTGGACGCCAGGAGCTCCGTCGTGCTGTTGGTCCAGAAACTCCCGTGCTCGGTGAAGAACGGCCGCGACGGGTCGAAGCGGCCGCAGAGGATATTCCCGCACATGCATTCGGGGTCGGCGTGTCCGTCGATGTCGCGAATGATCTTCCCGTTCTCGTCCCTGGCGCACAGCTCGTTCTCGGCGTGAACGAATGCCTCCGGAAATCCCCGCGTCTCGAGGTACGGAAAATCCTCGCCCTCGCGGAGTTGGATCCCCTCGGAGCTGCATTGGCCCGAATTCAAACACGATATCCAGGTGAAGGCGAGCAAGAAGATGACATGATCGTCCCCAGCGGGTGGCGAGTACCCAAAGCCTGTCGCTGTTCCCGTTGTTTAATACACTTCTGCTCTCTCCCATGCCGAGCGAATCGGGTAACAACCCGGTTCCGCGCGCTCCCCCGAAAGGAACCGTTCCGGAAATGGCATTGACTTACGGGAAACCATGCATACGATATCGAGACAGTGGAGGGCGACGTGTTAGCCACGCCCCACGGCATAGTTATGAGGACTTGGAGGACACATGCCAAGCCAAGTGTGGGGGCGCGATCCGCAGGAGGCATTTGAGGAGCCATACGAGTATGCCATCCAGGGCCAGTTTGCGCGTGAGGCGCGAACTGTCTCCAATTGTACCTGGCAGCAAGAGGCCCATGGGGAAGATCCCACACGAACAGGCCGGCGTGTGGGTAGAGGCATTGGAGCAAACGTTATTGGAGAATGGCATTACGATTCCTACTGGTAGTGACTTTGAGAGCGTGTGGCTCTTCGTAAAGCACAGAGAAGAGGCAAGGGCTGGCGGGACCGTAGATCAGATGGAAGACACCCGCGCAGACCATAGAAAGGCTATTGGGCTTATCCACCTTGCACGACTCGTCTACAGAGCCAAGAGCCGAGGGTGCTTGCAGCCCTTCGTCAACCATTTGCGGTTGCTACCCAAATGGAGGTTCGCTCAGAACGACCGCGCCTTCTTTGATGAAGGTAGCAACAAAGTCTTCGAGTTGCTTTTCGGCCTCGTATGCTCGGAAGCCGGGGATGGCGTTGTCATGGATGATCCGGTCAGATCGAAGGGCAAAAACCCGGATGTGTTGGTCACCATCGATAACCGTCGTTGGGGATTTGCCTGCAAAGTCCTGAGCGGGTACAGTGGTCAGACAGTGTATGAGCGTCTGCAGGAAGGGATTGATCAGATAGAGAAGGCATCAGAAGCAGAGGTCGGTTGCGTGGTCTTTAACTTAAAGAACGTCATGGACTACACCAAGCGTACCAAAGGAGGAAGCAATGGGCTTCTTTGCTAAGCTTTTTCGCGGGAAAAGCAGCAGTGATAGCGCCCGCCTCGGGCAGACATGGGATGACTCCCTTGATGTCGCCGTAATCACTACGCAGGAAATAGTCGATGGCAAGCGACAGCACCTAAGCCGATGGGGTTTTGACGTGGAAGCCGGCCGGTTCACCCTGAAATTACAGGACGGAAGAGAAGTCGGCGCGCATGGCGACATTGTCGGAAGCTACCGTCCAGCGGATCACTCCTGGGAATGGGCATGGAACAATCCCAATGCCACGCTCGAAGCCAGAAGCGCAATCCTGCCTGTCAAGGAGTTCGGGGAAAAGTACGGCATCCGGTATCTTACCGGCGGGATGGTGGAGGTGCCCGAGGCCGAGTTCGCGACCTACTTGGCGGCTATTGCGGTGAAGGTCCTCAAGGCCGAGGCAGCATACTACGGAGACGACGAGGAGATAACCTACGTTATAGCACTCAAGAACCTGACCTGGCTGAAAAAGTGAGTTCGCCGCGAAGTATCTGTGGCGCCGGACTGAGGAAACGGAAGGTATATTGTGCGACGGCTGGGCACGGTTCAAACGAGCGCCGGTCGCCCCGACTTTTTCCCGCC
>Ga0111190_1005_pt1 | contig 18751 bp, 10 predicted proteins | sample DeeMarSWOR324_28_FD_80244 | JGI IMG/M metagenome (GOLD analysis project Ga0111190, IMG submission 80244) | Planctomycetes bacterium SM23_65
CTAAGCACCGGAAGAGCACACGCCCCTTCAGCGGTTATTGCAGTGCGAATTGGTCATCCAGGAGACGTGAAGGGAGAAAGAACGCGTGCGTTTCCATTGTTGATCCCTGCACTTGGGGTGACGATTGCCGTTATGAAGCGAAACGATGAGACGTCTATTCCCAATGAGGCGAATCTTACTGTATCGGGGAGAAATGAAAGGAGGATACGCGAAAAGGGACCTGAGATCATTTTCGTGCGATCCGCGGCAGAAGGATCACGTTTTGCTTCAGAGAAAGGAGAGGGTCATGCAGTGCAGACTGAGGGTCCTGGCGATTGTTGTCATGGGGCTGGTCCCTCGTCTGTCCGCAGTCGCCAGTCAGCTCGCGGCGGCCGGATGCTGGTCGATGACGAGACTCCCGGAGGTCGAGAAACGTCCCGCGCTCATGGTCATCTACGAGCTGAAGCGGTAACCGGTTGAAAAGGACCGTATTGTGAGACCTAAAGGGATTGTTCTTCTGTTGGTGGTTGTGGTTCTTCCGTCCGCGGGGGCCTGCGCGGACAGCACCGTCTTCGATTTCTCCAGCCCCGAGCAGTTCCACGAGTGGCACGGGGACGTCCGGGTCGAACGAGCCGACCGGCCGGGCATGGTTCTCCGCTTCGAAAAGACCGGTCAGCCCGTCTGGACCTGCTGGGCGTTCCCGGAGGACTGGGAGAAGTTCGCGAAGCTGGTCATCGAGCTCGACGCTGACAAGAACGGGACGGAACTTGGCTTGGCCCTCAGCGATGAGGGGGAGTACCTCGTCGGCATCTCATTGCCCCTTCGCAAAGGTCGAAACGAGGTTTCTGTCCCGGTGAGGAAGCTTTTCGAAGCGGGACTCCAGATCGGTCACATGCGCGGGATCGCGCTCTGGGCGAGGAAGAACCCGGCAGCCGTTGCGGTGCGGCGGGTGCGCCTGGCGGGGAGCGGCGTGGACCTGTCGAACGTTCCGCGCTTCGGGACGAGGGTTCTCAACGACGCGGAGGGACGCTCAGCCGAGTTCATGTTCTACTACTCGCATCAGGCGGGGCGCGTTCGTGCGGTCCCTGAGCACGCCGCCGGGGGCGAGCGGTCCTTGATGATCATCCTCACGGAAAAAGGCAAGGTAAGCAGTTGGGGACGGTTTCCGCACGACTGGCGCGGCTACGAGAGCTACGCCTTCGAGGCCTACAATCCCGAGGAGGTCCCGGTGAAGTTCGAGGCGGCTCTGTGGGATTCGCATGTGCCGTTCGTCAGCAATCGGTACATCGCCAGACTCCCTGTCACGCTGCCGCCGAAACAGACCACGACGGTCACGTGGGATCTCGCCGGGCTCGAGGGGGAAAGCGTCCGGGCACCCCGCGGCCGGCTGAAGATGAAGTACGTGCAGAGCCTGCGCTTCGAGAGGGGTGAAGGCGCCGATACGATCCGGCTCTACGTTGACAACCTGCGCCTCGTGGGCAAGCCCGGTCGGGCGTTCGAGCGTATGATCGCGCCCGAGGAGATTCCGAAGTTCGGTTTCGAACACGCGAGAGACAAGCTCAAGCTGCCCGTCGGGCCGTTCGACAGGCTCACGGCCCCGAGCAACGTCGACGGGCTGAAGCGGATTCGGATTCCCGACGCTCCCGCGAGGCCCTCCAGGCTTCGGGTGGGGGCTGCGCGGGTCAAGGTCACCCCCAGGGTCGGCACGCGCATGGCCACCGACAGGAGCAAGTCGGTTGCGATCCTCGACGACCTTTACGTGCGGGTGCTGGTGCTTGAGGAGCAAGGCAGGGACCCGATCGTCTGGCTGCACCGCGACCACGTCTTCAGCGGCGGCCAGCCGACCGTCTCGAGGATTCTCGCCGAGCGTCTCAAGATCAAGCCGGAGAACACCTTCTGGAGCGCAACGCACACCCACAGCTCCGGGTGGTGGGGGGATAAGGCTTATCGGGAAGGGATGATGAGCGGTCTCATCGAGGCGGCGGAGAAAGCGCACGCCACGATGAAACCGGTGAGGGTCGCCATTGCCAAGACACGGGCGAAGTTCAACTACAATCGTGTCATCAAGGGCCCCGATGGTAAGTTCCCCGGGAACCTGTACGAGATGTACTACCTCAATTACCTGATGGACAGCCGACCGACCGACGAGGGACTTGCCATGATCTGGTTCGTCGGGCCCGACGAGAAACCCGTTGCCGGCATCGTCTGCTACACCGCACATGGGAACATGCTCTGTCGCGTCGCCCCGGTCATCTCGGGAGACTGGTCGGGCTGGACGCAGCAGCTTCTCGAAGTAGCCTCGGGTGCCGTGGTCATGCACGTCAACGGTGCGGAGGGCGACGTGGACATGCGCGGCAACGGCGTCAGCGTCTGCCGCACCATCCGCGCCGGGTGGGACGTGGCACGCGCGGCGATGGGGGCCACGGAGAAGAAAGTCATCGGCATTGATCCCGGAGCCTTCGCGGGTGTGAGCGTTCGTCACGGCGCGGGCGTCGGGACCCCAAGCGAAAGTGACCGGGGGAAAGGGATCACCGAACGCGTGCTCAAGGTGGACGTCCTGACCTTGGGTCCCATCGCGTTCGTTGACGTCCGCGGCGAGCTGTGGAATCGCTTCGGTCGGGAGATCAAGGCAAACTCGCCCTTTCCGCACACCTACATCAACATGAGCAGCGGTGGGTACTTCTGCGAGGAGTTCGCCTTTGAGCAGAAGCTCTACGGCACCTGGAACCGACAGCCCGACTGGGGAGGCGTCGTGCGCGACGCGTCGGTGAAACGGCTGAACGAAGCTGCCGGACGGCGTCCTTAAGTCAGACACCGGTTTGGGCACCGGATTCCCGAACGAAAGGAGGAGATCATGCGCTGCGAATTCCGTCGCTGGAAACCGATGTGGCTTTCGATCGTGCTCGTCCTGACGCTGACACCGGCCCGGGCCGGGGCCGAGGAGACGGTGCTGTTCGATTTTGAGAAAGCGGAGGATCTGCCCCACTGGTCCAACCTGATCGTCACGGAGAAGATAGAGCGTCCGTCCCCGGTGGCCGTCGGGGACAGGGATCACCGCGTCAAGATCGAACTCTCGGCCGAAGGCGCCAGCCGCGGCAAGCGGGCGCTCAAGCTGACCTTCTCCGGCGGACGGTTTCCCACCGTGCAGACGAAGCAGTTTACCGTGAAGGACTTCTCACCGTATAAGACCCTTCGGGCCGACGTGACCGCACCGCGGGAGTGCCTCGTCGTCTTCCGCTTGATGACACCCAAGAGCAAGCGCGACAGCACGTGGGAGGGCACCTGCAGCCGCTACGAGAAGGTCGCCCGGCTGGAAGCGGGAAAGAACGAGGTCGTTGACGTGCTTTATCCCAGGTACGGTTACGGCGCGGTCCTTCAGAAGGCCGGCGGCCTCGCAAGTTTCGAGATCATGATGTTCGAGCCGAAGCCGGGGGAGTTCATCACCCTCGACAACGTCCGACTGGACACCGAGCTTCCGAAGGCGACCTCGCGCATGTCGTACCTGAACGTCCACTACGTGGGAGAACGGCCCAGACCCTATCCCTGGTGGCCGGGAATCGGAAAAAAGCTCAAGGTCCTGGGGACCGATTGGGAGGTCTCGAGCACGAGGGAACTCGCCGCGAAACTCAAGCCCACTTGGAAGGAGCCCGTGCATGTCGAGCCGGAGGAGGTCGAGGCGGCCTTCCGGACGAAGTACGCCGAACTCAGGAAGACGCACCCGAACGCGGTGCTCGCGGTCTTCCGCGACGGCGAGCGCGGCTACGACCCAAAGCATCGGGAGAAGGTTTATGACGGGTGGCGCGACTGCTATATGGGCGGACATGACCCGGGTGCGGTCTATGCGTCGGGGCTGGGGCATTTCCTCGGGAAGAAGCCATGGATCGAGATGTTCCTGCGTCGACGTGCACCGGTGGTGAAGGTGGACCTGGGCAGCATTCCGACAGGCTCCGAGATCCTCGCCGCCCGGCTTCTCCTGGTGAAGTCGCTCGTCGTGGGATATAACCTGAAGAAGCGGGAGAAGACGATCAAACCCGGTGACGACTACTTCAATTTCTCGCCCTTCAAACCGACGTTCTTCTTTGCACAGCCCTGCAACCGGCCCTGGGTCGAGACCGAAACCAACGGCCTGCAGTACGCGAAGGGCAAATACTGGAGAGAGCCGTGCGGGATGTATCACGCCGGTGACGACCCCGATTTCTTCCCGCTCATCATCGCCTACGGACAGAGCGGTCTCAACATTCAGGACTGGGACTTCACGGAAGCGGTGAAGTACTGGACCTCGGGCGAGCATGAGAACCACGGGTTCGTCATGGCCAGTCCGTCCGGGTTCTTTGAAAACTTCCAATACCACAGTCGGGAAAATCGAGACGTCAAAAAGCGTCCGGCAATGATGGTCATTTACGAGCCAAAGGAGTAACGTCGAAAGGAGGAGTAAAGTATCTGGAAGGAGCTGGGGTAGACTTCTGCCTGTAACCGTGCTCATGCTGTTGATGATGCAGACGGCTGATGGTTCGGATGGCCGCCTGCGCCGGTCTTGGCCGCCCCGAGAACATGCGGGTCAATCCCTGCTGAGGAGAACTGACCGATAATCGAGTGGGAACTGCGATGACAAGGAACGCCAGGTTCAGCTCTTCGGTTGGCGTGGATGTGCCGGCCTCTTGAGGTTGGGCTCAGGAGGCTGGACACTGGTGGCACATGCATCTATAATTCTCGTGAGAAGTCAGCGTCCTTTTTCTGAGGAGGCAAAGCACGTTGCGGCAGGCACTGGAGGCGATTATCACGGGCTTGGTCGCATGCTTTTTTGCATTGGCGGCTATCCCTGCTTATGCGCAGGGAACGCCGCCGAAGGAGCCCGGAAAGTCTGTCGTACTCAAGCCGTTGGCGTTGCAGAAGTTGGGCGTGCGGGAGTTCGACGTTGGCCGGAAGGGGTGCAAGATACCGTGGTATCGCGTGGACGTGGACTATAACGAGATCATCTCAGGGCGGAAGGATTTCGTCCGCGTCGTGAAGCCTGACGGCTCGGTCACCGCTTACCGCCCCCCGAGCTGGTGGGACCGGGTTGTGGCTCCCGAGGGAACGGTCACAACCCATGTCGGTCGGTACGGCCCCATTCGACTGTTCTCAAACCACGCCGGCGTGCACGCCGACTGGACTACGTGGGGCGTGGACTTCCGATTAGGCGACCGTCACCCCGTGAAGCCCGGGAAAGGAAAGGTGCATGTGGCGTGGTGGCTTTTCACGGAGAAGCCGCGGGACGACGGAATGATGTTCGAGGAGGACCGATACTATGTCTTCTGTCTCGACCGCCAGCCCGTCGAGCGTGGGAAGAATTTGGGGGGCGAGCCGGCGTGCCAAATGAGCGACGAGCTCGACCACCTCATCGGGATCATCGAGGTGAGGCCGACGTTTCATTATGCCACGTATCCGCGGTCGGAGGCGCTCTTCCTGACACCGGAGACGCTGAGGAGCTTCCGGGACTTCCGTCTGAACGGACTCACCAAGAAGTACGAACTGGATTACGGGGTAGTGCGGGGGGAGGCCGGGCGTCTTTGGTTTGTCGGACCGGAAGAACAGAGGGTGGCGGCAAAAGCCGAGACGCTGCAGAAGCTCCTCTATGCGGTGAACACTTGTTCGTGGCGGAAGCACGACAGGGAGCATAAATATGAGATCTCACCGCGAGTCGCGCAGTGGGAGATCGAGTACGTGGACGCCGCGGGGAAGCGGAAACGGGTGGCCATCGGCTATGACGAGGGCGGCTGGCATCTGGTCGGCCCGGGGCCAACGTACTATTCAACGTATTACCCCCATCTCCTGTACGACGTGGAGACAGAGATCGAAGCGGCCTGCAAAGCCGGGAGCAAGAAGGGGGAAGACAACTGAGCGGCGGACCCCGCAAGCTCTTGGCTCTTAGCGCAGGGCACCGGCGGTCGGTGGTGCAAGCACCGTTATGTGTGTTCTGGCAAGGACGGCCCTGAAGCCAACGTTGTCGCAGCGGGAGTCCTCGGTTATGCCTCCCCTGTCGCTGAGGAAAGTCGGTTTCCCGCTCTTAGACCAGCGAGCGCCCCAATTGCCGCCGCGCAAGACGCGCTCTTTCCATCTATTCGGCGCTGATACTTCAAGACACACCGGATTCGCGACCGGAGAGCGGGCGTAGAAGGTGGAATCGTACTTGTCAAGGCAGAACTCACTCTCATAAGTCCATGCTACAATGCCATAACCATTGACCAGTGAGTAGGGATATACGCCCGCGTCCTCTTCGCGGGGAAAATCGCTTCCATACGGGAACGGTCCCCCGGCGCCGCCCAGCATCATCCATTCCCATTCCGCTTCCGTGGGGAGGCGGTATGCTTCGTTTTTCTTGATAAGCCCGGAGTCCCGTTCGCGAGCGGTGAGCCATTTGCAGAACGACATGGCGTCATTCCATGAATTGCGTTTGGGGCCGCCTTCGTCGTCCCGGCCCAGGCTTTTCAGGTACGCCTGCCACGTCTCGGGCGACACGGGTTCAAAGGAAGCCCAGAAGGATTCGACCTCGACCTCGTGCCGGGGCATGCGATCTGTGAATCGCTCCCTGGGAACGTAGTCGGCCTCCCGTTTTCTCAGCATGTCGGCCGTCTCGGGGGTAATCCCCATCTTGAATCTGCCACCGGGAATAGGGACCATAACCATTCCCAGAGAATTCCGCTTCGCGCGCTTCAGGTTGTCCAATCCCCGGCGGGCAATGTCTGCGACCCTCTCCTGGAAACCCCACTTGGAGAAATCAATGGACTCCAACTTCGGGACAGGCGCTTCAGCTCCACGGATCAGGTCCATATATCCACCGATTCTCTCGAATTCCGCCGTCGAATAGGACTCATGCGACTCATGAGTGGTGACCGCCAGTATGACGTCGGAGTCCGCCCTGACGCGACACCATACAACGGGCCAGTCGCCTATCATCCCCCAGGAAAGCTTTCCCGCACCGTATCGGGACAACATCTGCCATTCTTCAGGGGAACGGTTCGCGATCTCATATTTGGGGTAGCGATCTCCCGAGGGGTCTGCAATTTCCCGCAGAATGCGAGGCGACAACCAGTCGGATTCCGACAGGAGTCGGAGAACCTCCTCATTCTTTCCGCCGGGAACGTACGGCCAGCTCCCATGTTTTTCCCTGTACTCTCGAAGCGCGTGTCGGACGAAGGACAGATTGCTGCGGCAATGCGCGAGCGCGAGGCCAGCTTGCAGATCTGCGCGCCTCAGCCCCACCCACACGCCTGCAATGATGGCCCCAATCAGGAGGACGAGGAGCAATAAGACGATTCTGTTCTGCACGATACTGGCCCTCAAATGGACGCCTCCGCCGGGGCAATCGGCAAAAACCGTACAGTCGAAGTCGAGTAGCGACGGACGCCGGGATGGTTCTTTGTGTCGTTATCGTGGTGGGCCCACCAGCATCCGGGAACAGAACGAAAGCGACGCTGGTTGCTGCTTCATAACAGCGGATGACCGAAGCATCATTCGTCCTGCTGCTGTGCGGGATGAACTCCCGGCACTGCGGCGGGGTAACGTGTCCGTGCGCTGCGGGGACGGGTTCAATGCTTCTTTTCTTCTTCCTTCTCCTTCGCATCTTCGAGTTTGATCTTGACGATGCGGGTTTCGGTCATGCGGAGGACCGACAGGCGGATTTCTCCCTTGCCTTCCGCGAGTCCTTCGAAGTCCTTGACCGAGTGGAGCGGTTGATCGTTGATGTGCGTGATGATCTCAAAGGGCTTGAGTCCTGAGACGGATGCCTTGCTTCCGGGGAGGATCTTCGAGAGGATGACACCCGGGTCGGTGGGTTTTCTTCTGAAGTATCGCAGTGTTTCGAAGGTCATGTCGCGTACGGTGACGCCGAGCACCTTCGACTTGCACCGTGCGGCGGTATCGTAATGTCGGGGGCTCTCGGTGATGACGAAGTCTTTGCGGATGATCTTCCCGTCGCTGAAGAATTCCGCGGTGTATTTCTTTCGGAGACCGAGGTTGGTGAGCATTCTGGTAAAGGCGTTCTCGGCCGAGGGCCATGGGTGTGGGATGCGGTCGAAGTACTGCTCGGGCAGCGTGGACAGTCGTGACCACGGAAACAGTCTGCGTCCGGTGTCCTCTGCACGGATCTCGACCGGCGCCGGTTCCCCTTCGACGTGAAGTCTGAGCAGTATGTATCCGGCCTGTATTCCCGCCTTGCCGGCGGGGCTTTCCGGATAGACATAGCTGACGAGTGCTCCGGTCTCACCGCTCTGCGTAAGCTCGGACACCTTGCTCGCCCGTGCGAGCTGAGGGTTCAGAGGCTGAAGCTCCACACCCAGCCAGGCCAAGCGATTCTCCTCCTCCTCGGTCAGCGGGACGTTGCTGGCGTCGGCATGCGCCGTCGGGTCCTTCATCACCTCGACCAGGTGGGACATCGGGACGATTATCGAATCGGGGTCGTAGGAGTCGTGTGTGTCGGCGACTTTCTCACGGAAAGGAAGCGGGATCGAGACGAGGGTGCCGTCCACCTTCATGGCGTAGAGGTGTCCTTCGCCCCGGCTGCTGGGGAAGATCCTGCGTTCACGTCCCAATCGGAAATGGGTGAAGCGCTGTCGTCCATAGTAGGCGATGCGTTCCTCACCCCTGTAGGTGAGGTCCACGTAGATGAGGAGTTCGTTCTTAAGGTCGCGGATGTCACCGGCAGCACAGGCGCCGGCACCGGGCAGCAGCTCATCCAGTGTGGCGACCAGGGCGCCGTAGTCGTCGAGGGAGCAGGTGAACTTCGCCTCAACCGGGTCCCCCTCGAGCGGATGGACGACGATGCTTTCGAGTCTTGCAGTGGCGCTCGGCTCAAGGTATGCGAGCACGAGCACACGCCTTTCGTCCAGGAGCACACCGACGACGTCCCGTTCCGTTTCCGTGTCGCCACTGCGACGGTAGGGAATCGAGAACGGTTCCTCACTCTCCTTCTTGGGACTGCGAAAACTCAGTCTCACCCGGGGCAGGGCCTGGGAGGCCTTCTTCTCGACCCGGGCCAGTATCTCGGCCATCTCGTCGGCCGAATACCGTGCCCAGTCGAGCGGTGAGCCCTTCCACGAGTCGTCGAGAGGAAGCTCCCAGTTCAGCGCCACACCCACCGGCGTCCCCTCCGCGTCAACGATGAGCGACGAAGGGGTGGCGCGCGTGTGCTTCTCTCCGCGTTCGTCGAGCTGCGGGTCGGTTGGCAGAGGGGTGACGGCGATGCTCCAGGCCCCGTTGCGCCATGCGTAAGTCACCTGGTGGTAAGGGGGCACCTTTCCGGGCTCGAAGACGAGCGGCTTGGCCCCCTCGAGCGGCTCGGCGAGCTTCAGGAACATCCCGTCCTGCTTGTGCGCATAGCCGGACGGGTCGGCCTTCACTCGCTTCTCACCGTACACCACGGCGATGGACTTCACGAACCGCGGGTGCACCATCGGGTCCGAGACCAGAACCGTGTCCTCACTCAGCAGGAACCCGCCCGTCTCCATCGGACGCTTCTCCCGAACGAACGTCGCTGCACCCGACCGCCACGAGGCGTACGGTGACCACGCACCGAGCGTCGGAGGCGTGCCCTTGTCGTACTTCAGCTCGAACTCCACACGTACCAGAGACGACGCGACCGCTTCGGCCACGGCCAGTTGCTTGCCCGCAGGGGACACGCCTGGTTCACCGACGGATGACTCCGCCTCAGGCGCCTTCTTCCCACCACAGCCCAGAACGCACACCAGACATACCGTCAATGCGAGTCGTTTTCCCATGACATCCTCCTCGGACGGCCGTCACTCTTTCTCGTAATCCCGCTTGAAATCCAGCACCACCTGTCTCAACAACCCGTTCCTGAGCACGGAGATGACGATGCGGTGCTTTTTCTTTATGTTGTCGATGCTCGACTTGTGGATGGCCTTGACCTCTTCGAGCGTGGTGACCGACTTTCCCCCGATCTCGAGCAGAATATCGTCACGATGCAGTCCGCTCCCACTGGCATTTCCCGGATACTTGATGCCGTAGACGAACACTCCCTTCTTGCGGTAGAAGTAAAGGTTGGGGTTGTCGAACCGGTTGATGGCCTTGATGGTGAAGTCCCATCGTGGACAGTCCAGCTCTTCCCCCTCGACCTTTCCCTTTTCGGTGGGCGTCACCCGGATCTGGAGTGTCTTGTCGTTTCGCACGATGGTGAGTTGGGCGGGTTCTCCCTTGGGCAGGAGTCCCAGTGCATGTCTGACGGCGGGGAGTTCCTCTGCGGTGGTGGCGGTGATTTTCTTGCCGTTGATGGCGACGACGCGGTCCCTGGGCAGAAGTCCGGCACGTCTGGCCGGGCTTTCCGGGTCGGTCCCGGCCACCATGAATCCTTCGGTCGCGTTGAAGTAGATGTTCTTGTTGAAGTCGCGAAGGGGCTGAAGTCTCAGTCCGGTCCAGCTCCAATTGACGCGACCGTGCTCGCGAACCTGTGCGACGATGAAACCCACCGTCTCCGACGGAATCGAAAACCCCATCCCCCCTCCGGCGAGGATACCCATGGCGGTGATGCCGACGATCTCCCCGTCGGTGTTCACGAGGGGGCCGCCCGAGTTGCCCTGCCCGATCGAAGCGTCGGTCTGAAGCCACAGACTGTACTCGCTGCGTGTCGGCAGAAACCGGTTGGTGCACGAGATGATCCCGATCGACACCGACCGTGCGAGCCCCCACGGAGCCCCCATCGCCATCACGAAGTCCCCTTCTTTCAGCTTCGTCGAGTCTCCCAACGTCGCGAACGGCAGCGGCTTCGTCCCGGGCTTGACATCGAGCTGAAGAAGGGCGAGGTCGGTGTCCTTGTCGGTGCCCAGGACCTTCGCTTCGAACGCGCGGCCGTCCCACAACAGACATCTCACCTCCACGGCCTTGTCCACCACGTGGTGGTTCGTGAGTGCCTCTCCCGTCGCGGAGATGATGACCCCGCTGCCGGTGATCTCCTGTGAGATCTTCTTCCCCCTGGTGAAGGTCTCCCGGATACACTTGATGAACACTACCGCCGGGAAGACCTTGTCCTTCGCGTCCTTCACGACCTTGCGGAAATCGAGTGTGGACAGTCCCTCCTGTGCCGACGCTGGTCCCGCCCACAGAGCCGCCTGCCCCAACACCATCGCAAAGCAGAACACCGCCGTGACGCCGGCACTGCGTGACGTTCTTTTCATCGAGAATGTCCTAAAAGAGATGGTCAGTCGGTCCGGGCATTTGCTTTCCTCTGCATACTATTTGGACATGCACCGATAGTCAAGAGCTTTTGTCGAATTTTCGCGCAAACCGAACACTCCCGACGCCGCGAGATGAATATCATTCTGAGTCTCGTTGTGGTATTAGTACCCCCGGAGGAACCCCCGGCCCAGCGAGGCGAAAAGCACTTTGAAGATGAACATCCCCGTCATCAGTCCCATCATAGCGTAGACCACGACAGGAAGCACCTTGTCGCGGAAGAACCCCACGCCGAACCAGCGGTAAATTACCCACTTCCCCACCAGGATGATGATCATGGAAAACCAGATATCGGCGGTCCCATAGCCGTTCATCGACATCGCGGCCGAGACAACGATACCTACGGGACTCAGCGGGAAGCCCACGTACTCGCGGCGCATGTACATCACGACCCCGACGATCGCCATACCGAGCGGCAGGAAGACCCACGGCTTGACGCGGCTGAAGACGGTTGGTGTTGCCTCGTACGCCATGCGGATCATCGGCTGCGAGTAGGTGTAGCAGGAATACTCCGCTGCGGTCTCGCCGTGTTCGAAGCCGTAGTGATGGATGAGCACGAGGTATCCGAACATGACAAGAGGCATTCCGACCAGGAGTGTGACCACCACGGCTTTCATGACGTCGCGCGTGTTCGTCCCGGTTTGATAGGCCACCTTGAGCGCATACAGCAGGTGCAGGTGCGGGCTGAAGACGTTGTGGAAGGCACCGAAGTGGATCGTGTGACCGATGGCGAAATAGGACGGCGGCGTGCGAAAGAGCGGCTCCGGGCCGGGGATATGAAATTCGTGCGGGAAGGCGTGCGGGTACGCGATGACCTTTCCTGCCGTCCACGGTGAATGGTAGTGCCACCCGGCTTCCCCGCTCAGACGCATCAGTGAGAAAAGCAGTGTCACGATGACGAACATGCACAGGGCGACGCTGATGGCGTGCCGGAAGAGGTCGTCCGTGATGTCCCCTAACCCGTAGACGAAAAGCGCCACGAACGTCGCAAAGGAAAGCACGAGCCCGACGACGATGACGCGCAAGCCGACGGGATGGCTTCCGCGCCGTTCGCGCGTTCCCCTGAAAGCACGCCTGATCGACCCCATGATTCCCCGACGGTTGAAAAAGACCGTCCAGAAAGCCAGCCCCACCAGGCCGCCGATACCTAAGACGTTCACCATCCAGTTCTCGGAGGTCACGTCCCCGACGCCGGCGGGGTGTATGGCAAGCCAGTACATGATCACCGGAAGCACGATGCGCAGGGTCACGCGGAAGACCACGGCGGTGAGCAGCACGTCGATGGGAAAAAACACCAGGAAGCATAACACAAACGGGTCCCACGAGAGCCTGAGGAACTGTCTCGGGATGAGCCCCGTGGTGGTGCTGTAGCGGGCGACATTCATCGGGATCGGACTGTAGGATTCCGGAGTGACGCTCAGGATGCCCGGCAGACAGACGGCAAGCCCGACGACGAACGCGATCCTAACCGCTCTGGACAACTTATTCCCCGAGGAGGTCTTCTCCGATTCCGTCGGGCGATACTCGATCAGCGACTGTCCGACGGTCGCCAGCGGGAAAGGGAGTTTCTCTTCCTCAACGAAGAGTTGCCGGAAGAGGAGCACCACGAAGATCGCGAACGCCTGGAAGCTGAGGAGCATCACTCCCCAGTAGATCATCGGCGTGAGCCACTGCTTCCAGGGAATCTGTCCGAAGGAGATGCCCCCGCGACGGAAGTAGTCGATCGCCTCGTCGCTGCCGACGCACCACGGCGGCTTCATCCAGGCGAGGTATTCGGCGTCCTTGTTGGCGTAGATGATCGCGATCTTTATGGGCGATTCGAGCGACCCCCGTACGAGGATGCCCCAGGGAATCGCCACGGCAACCATGGCGTAGATGACGGTGAGCTCCTGTGGGCTCAGGCGGCGAGGCTCTGGAAGGGCCCGGTTGACCGCCGTTACGCCGAAGATGGTGAATGCCGCCCCAAACCCGATGAGGTAGAGGAGTTCGATGGTGCTGAGGGGGGCGTATCCTGACAGGGTGCAGTCGTAAAGGAGCCATACGAGAACGAGCACGAAGCCGACGAGAAATGCTCTCGGCGTCAGACCTCGTTCCGGTCGAATCCCCGACATAACGCGTCTTTCATCCCGTGTCCGTCAATCCGCCAGTTCGACGATCAGGCTTTTCATCTGCGGCGTGCTCTCGCACGTGATCGTATAGACCTCTTTCGCCGCCCGTGCGACGTGCTCATCCTTCTTCTCGATGCCCCCTTCCTCCCACAGGTAGGTCACCTTGACCGGGCGGAAGCCGCCGAAGGGCTCGGTGTAGTATGCGTCGATGCGGTGGTTGAAGATCATGGTGGCGTTCCAGAAGGTCGTGCCGATCCACTTGACGACGGCCGAGGTCGTGCCAGGAGGGATGTCGGTGACCTCCGTGAAGACGCCGAAGAAGGGCGTTCCGCCCGGGCATCTCGCCACACGCTTGAACGTCTTTCCGCCGTCGTAGGAAACCTCAACGTCCCAGCCGGCCCTCCTGTCGCGGGCACGGTAGTGCGTCATGATCGTCATCTTCGTCATGTCACCGGGCGTCGTGATAGCGTAGCTGACCTCGCCGTCCTTCTTCGCCGGGTCGATGAGGAGCATCGGCCCCTTGATGTTCCTCGTCCCGGGATGGAAATCGGTATAGATGAGCTGCTTGCCCTTGTTCCTCACGTCGCTGGCGCCTTCGATGGTCACGGTGCCTTCCGGCGGGCCGGTGGAGAAGGTGATGGTGTTCTTGCCGCGCACCAGTGCGGGCAGGGGCCGCTGCGAGTGCTGGATGTCGTGTCGGAAGCCCAGCGTCGCGAGGCTTGTGCCCCTGCCCTTGAGCAGGATCCGCACGCGGTAGTCGTACCGTCGGAGGATACGCTTCGAGAGGTCGATCTTCCGTTCACCCGACTTCTCGATCTTGCCGACTTCGGTCCAGTCGAGCCCGTTGTTCTCACTGAAGAACACGCGAACCGAGCCACCTTGCGCGACGGTGGCGTCCAGCGTCATCTCCCCCCTGAGGTAGACGTAGGAGCACGGGTTCCGGATCTCGAGGATGCCCTGCTTCGTGTCGTCTTTCGCCCGGAGTGTCCCGGCCTCGAGGCTCAGGTTCTCGAACCGCCAGGCGGTTCTCTCGAGGGAGACGTCGAGCGGAACATTATAGATCAGCTCACCGTTGCCGACGCGTCCCGGGGCGAGGTCGCCGAACTTCGTGCAGTAGGCCCAGTTGCCCCGGCCGATCGTCGCCTTGAGACTCCCCGGGACGCCGCCGGTCCCGTCCATGTTGACGAAGAGCCCCTTGTTGGACCAGTTGCGGATGAGCTTCTCGCCCGGACGAAGCCGGACGTTCACGTGATATCCCATCGAGTACCCGGCCTCGTATGGGAAATACGTGCTCCCGTCGTACTCCTGCATGGTCGAATACCAGCCGTGGGTCCTGGCCGGGAGCCACCCGTCCCCGCCGTAGAACGGACAGTTCGCCAGCAGCCTGGGACCGTTCTTCCAGCCCAGCCAGCCGCCCTCGGCGTGGAACTTCCGCAGCTTCGCGTCGTTGCCCTTGGGCTTGCCCTTGTCGTCCTTGGGCTTGTCCAGGTAGTCGGGGTTCCGGTCGTACCATTCCTTGATCGCCGCCTGGATCTCCTCGATGGAGGCGATCTTCCCGTTGGGGACGGCGTAGTGGGTCAGTGCCTTGGAGAACCTTCCATTGACGGCGTCGGCCGGTTGGTCTTTGAAGACAAAGAAGTTGATGAGGGACGCATCCAGCATGTGCCACTGGCCGTTCCACTCGATCTCGGGCAGGACATGGGCCACGATGGTGCTGATGCGGCACTTGAGCCCCAGGTACCGTGCCAGGGAGGCGATCTCATTGGCCGCCACGCCGCAGAAGGAATATCCGTACACGTTGAACATCTTGATGGCGTCTTGGACCGTGTTCTCGTTGTTGAGGAACTCGCAGGGCGGCGTGTCTTGGTACTGATGAGCGACCAGGGTCTCCCAGATCGCCAGGGCCTTGTCCTTGTCGGTCATGTCGTCGCGAATATAGGATTTCTTCCACGCCTCGAGACTGGAGACGTCTTTCACTCGGTCAGAGAGCACCTGGACGTGACTGACCACGCCCACGTTCTCCTGCGCCCCAGCGGGCGTCCCGGCGAAACCGAGACACAAACCCCAGAGTGCCGTCGCAACGGTAACCCTTCTCATTCTTGTCTCCACTCTCCAGGCTCCTTCGAGCGGGTTACTCGGCGAGCTCGACAATCAAGCTCTTCATGAGCGGCTTCTTTGCACACGTGATCGTGTAGGTGTCGTTGGGCGTCTTCGCGATGTGGACGTTCTCTTTCCGCTCGCCGTCCTCGGTCCAGATGTAGGTCACCTTGACCGGGCGGAAGCCGCCGTGTGGCTCGACGTAGTCGGCGTCGATCCGGAAGTTCAGGAGGTTGGTGTTGTCTTTTCCGGTGCCGGCGTATCGCACGAGGGCCTTCCGCGTGTTCGGCGGCACGCCCTCGAACGTCGTCCAACGCGCGTTGCGCTTGACGGATTTGCCGAAAGGCTTGACCGTCTGGAAGGTCTTCCCGGCGTCGAAGGAAACCTGGAGGTCCCACCCGGCGTCGGGCTTACCGGCCCAGTAGAAGCAGCCGAAGCGCAGTCGGGTCATGTCGCCGGGGGTTTCGATCGGGAAGGTGATGTGTCCCGTGTCCCCGGTGAGCATGAGTCGCCCGCGGGCGATATTCTGCATCTGGGGGTGGAAATCGGTGAAGACGAGCGCCTTGCCCCTGTTTTTCAGGTTGGCGCTCGCCTCGATGGTGACGGTGCCCTCAGGAGAGGCGGCGCTGAAGGTGACGGTGTTTTCTCCCTGGGTGAGTGCCGGGAGCGGACGCTGCGAGTGCTGAACGTCGTGCGTGATCTTGAGTCCGACGAGTTTGGCATTCTTGACTTCGACCTTCAAACGATAGTCGTAGCGGCGCAGCACCAGTTTGGAGAGATCGATCTTCGTCTTACCGACGGTTCTGCTGATCCGGGCGACCTCTTTCCAGTCAAGGCCGTTGTTGTCCGAGAAACTGACGACAATGGTGCCCTGAAGTGCCATCCTGCTCGTGAGCGTCACCTCGCCCGTGAGGTAGAGATAGCTCGACGGCATGCGCAGGACGAGGATGCCGGGTCTGGTTCTGTCGACATTGGTCGAATAAGGCGCCGGCCTGGTTCCTTTGACGCCCCGCGGCAGGGGGGGCGGCCCGTGTGTGAAGTTCTCATAGACGAGCACGCTGTCGGCGAGTCTGGGGCTCGTGACGGGCACCACGTATTCGAGCGTGCCGTTCCCGACACGTCCGGGGGCGAGGTCGCCGAAGCCCGGACAGTGCACCAGGTCCCCTTTGCCGATGGTGCCGCCCAAGCAGCCGGGCTTCCCGCCGGTCTTGTCCATGTTGGCGTAGAGTCCCTTGTTCGACCAGTTCCGAACGAGACGCATTCCGGGACGAAGCTGGACGTTCACTTGGTACCCCTGCGAGTAGCCCGACTCGTACCGAAAGAGCGTCGTCCCGTCGTACTCCTGCATCGTGCTGTACCATCCGTGCGTCTTCGCGGGCAGCCAGCCGCGGATGCCGTAGAAGGGACACTCGGCCAGGAGCTTCGGTCCCTGCTTCCAGCGCCAGCCGCCCTCCTCCCGACCGTACGTGTAGAGCTTCTTGTGGTTCCCCTTGAAGCCGGGGTTCTTCTCGTACCACGCTTTGACCGCGGCCATGATCTCGGCGACCGAGGCGATGTCGCCGTCGGGCTTCGGGAAGTAATTGATGAGTGACGGGTCCAGGAGGTGCCACTTGCCGTCCCAGAAGATCTCGGGGACGCAGTGCCCCTTGATGGTCCAGCCACGGGCCTGCATCCCGGCATGCCGCGCCAGACCTATCACCTCGGCCGCACCCACGCTGCAGAACGAATAGCCGTAGACGTTGGCGATCTTCAGAAAATCGAGGACGGTGCTCTCGGCGTGGATGAACTCTTTCGGGGGGGTGTTCTGATGCTGGTGCTGGACGACCGAGCGCCAGATGGCGATGCCCTTCTCCCTGTCGGACATGCCCGGACTGAGGTAGGAGTTCTTCCATGCCTCGAGAGAGGAGACGTCCGGAATCTTGTCCGAGAGCACCTTGACGTGGCTGACGACGCCGACGGACTCCGGTTTCTGACCAAAACACGCTGCCGCCGAAAACAGCACTCCCATACACACGGCGAAGAAGTGCTTCATGAGATGGTTTCCTCTTGATGACGTGACAGGTTCCGGAAAATGTGCAGGGGCAGACGAGCTGCCCCTGACACACGACAGACGCTTCGACAGGGCGTTAATCCGCCAGTTCGACGATGAGGCTCTTCATCAACGGTTCCTTGGCGCACGTGATGGTGTAGGTTTCGTTCGGCTTCTTGGCGACCCGGACGTCCCGTTTCTCCTCGCCGTCTTCGGTCCAGACGTAGGTCACCTTGACGGGTCGGAAGCCCCCGTTCGGCTCGGTGTAGTCGGCGTCCACACGCAGGTCGAACAGACACAGCGTGTTGCGCATGCGTGTGGTCTTGTAGCGGATGAGTGCCTTGCGCGTCTCTTTCGGCACCTCGTCGTATGTGACGTAGGTGCAGCACCCGGCGTTGCCGCCCATGTGACCGGTCTCCTGCCAGGTCTGACCGTCGTCGAAGGAAACCTGCATGATCCATCCCTCTCGCTGGTCACGGGCACGCCAGTGTGCCCCCATGCGGATGCGGGTCATGTCGCCGGGCGACTCGAGGGTGAAGGTCGCCGAGCCGCCGGTCCTGTTGTACTCCTGCACGCGCAGGGTCTTGGGCTGCATGTTTTCGAGCACGGGGTGGAAGTCGGTGATCAGCACCTGTCGCCCCTTCGCCTTGCCCTCGGGGTCCATGTTCCCCTCGATGGTGACCGTCCCTTCCTGTGGACCCGAGCTGAAGGTGATCGTGTTTCTGCCCGCCCGCAGTCCCGGAAGCGGAAGCTGCGAATGCTGGACGTCGTGACGGATGTTGAGTGCGTCCAGCCCGGTGCCCGCACCCTTCATCTCGAACTTCAATCGATAATCGTAGTGCCGGAAGCACTGGGAAGTGAGGTCGATCTTCTGATCGCCCGATTGCTCGATCTTGGCGACCTCTTTCCAGTCGAGACCGTTGTTGTCGGAGAAGCTCACGACGACGTCGCCGCCCGGGCCGACGGCCGCTTTGAGATTCATCTCCCCGCTCAGATAGACGTAGCTTGAGGGCATCCGGATAACCAGCACACCCGGTTGATTCGCAGCCGCGACGCGGAGCTTGCCGCCCTGGGCCGCCAGATTCTTATGGCTCAGGGCGAGGCGGAGTGAGGCGTCGCCGACCGGGACGGCGTATTCGTGCACACCGTTTCCGACGCGTCCGGGCGGGAGTCGCCCCAGACCGAGCTTGCCCCAGTAACCCATCCCGGCGTATCTCTTGAGGATGCCGGGCCCTTTGCCGTCCTTCATGTTGACGTGCAGTCCCTTGTTGAACCAGTTCCGGGTCAGACGCTCGCCCGGTCGGAGCTGCAC
>Ga0111190_1007_pt1 | contig 17168 bp, 14 predicted proteins | sample DeeMarSWOR324_28_FD_80244 | JGI IMG/M metagenome (GOLD analysis project Ga0111190, IMG submission 80244) | Planctomycetes bacterium SM23_65
TCTTCGGGGATGAACTCGAAGAAATGACTCGTGATGTCCAGGACCCCGCTGGAACCCTCGTCGGAAAAGGGGATGGTCATGCGCCCCTCGGACGCCAAAAGCCCCACGTCCCGAATCGGCACGTCACCGAAATACTCCTCGAGGCGACTCAGGTAGACACCACAGCTTCCGCCTTTCCAGTGGGCCAGGAGTCTCAGCTCCGGCCAGTAGTCTTTGGGTAGAAGCCTTCCCGTGCGTGAGACGATTTCCTCGAGGGTCCCGGCGCGGCGTTTTCGGGGACGAAGATGCCAACGCAGTCGCCTGCGGACCCTGTCGGGGATCTCCCAGGACTTGTCCACGCCTCCGTCGTGAATGTCCCGGATGAGCATTTCCCGATGGTCCTCGGCGGCACGCACCACCGAGAGTATGCTGCTGGGGTTGGCCGTCGAAACGAACGACACCCGTCCCGCGAGGGCAATCCGCGCGACCAGATAATACTTGCTGCGGGGATGGCTGACCCTTGCCGCCTCTAAGGGTGGCGTGTACTTCCGACGGATGGGCCAGGGGAGCGTTTCGGTCATGAGCCCCGAGATGGCACCACAGGGGATGCCCGCCTCGGTATAGCTCTCGTTGCTGGGCGAGACAATGCGAAGGAGACTGTAATCGTAGGCCGAATAGTGGTCCACCGTCACGCCATGTCCGTAGACGTGCCAACCGAGCCGGTATTCGGTGAGAAACGCGGTGGTAACCGGGATGTATTTCGGTTTGCTGTATGCCCCGCTGGTGACGGCGAACATAAGCACCCGCTCGTCGGGTCCGAACAGTGCACGGGGGTTCCCGCGCTTCACGTCTTCGATGTAAGGTTCGACCGAGGAGTAGTCGGCAAGGGGGAGCCGTGAGCGGAAGTCCTCTACGGAGCGGATATGCCGGAAGTCGTGCTCGCGTCCGAACCGGGAGTCCTGATTGCGACGGATCTTCCGGAGCAGCACCCGTTGTTGTGTGGTCCTGAGGTCACGGGCAGCTTCGGAGAAGCGCTGGAAGACCTTTCGGGCCCGGCGCTTCAGTACGAGTCCCAAGAGTCTTGCAGGTCGCATGGCAGGCTCATCACTCCAAACTCGAAACTCGAAACTCACAACTCCAAAGTCGTTGGACTTTTGAGTTCTGACCCTCGAGTTTTGAGTTTCGAGCGTAAGAAGCGCACAAGACGCTGACGATATTCGGAAGGTGCGACCTCAACGGCACGATTGTGGTCGGCCCCTGGAACGATCCACAGCTCCTTGGGTGCACCGACCAATTCGGTAAGGAGTTTGACCTGCTGGACCTCAACGTAGCCGTCCTCGTGACCGTGGATCATCAGAATCGGCTGCTTGAGATTGCGGAGGGCAGCCGAGAGCTGGACGAACCGGACGCCCAGTCGGTGTTCCGCAAGTTTGGTGCCCGCCCACCGAAAGAGGGAGAGGACCCATTCCAGTCGGGAAAGCACCAGTACGTGACGCTCCACGAAGATGGGAGCCCACCGACGCATGTAGCTCTTGAGGGTGTGACTCGTGGAAAACGCACCGTCACAGGCGACGCAGGCAACGTCTGGGTCGTTGGAGGCGGCAACAATGGCCACAGCGGCCCCGCGCGAGACGCCGAAGAGTGCAACGCGAGAACCTCGGACGTCATCACGACTTCTCAGGTACGAAAGTGCCGCACGGAGATCGGCGAGCTCATATTGGGTGACCCACTGTCTGGGGGCGTAGCCGCCGGGACAGTCACTGTCGCCGTGACCGCGAAAATCGAACGTAAACACGCGGAACCCCGCCTGCTCGAGAAACCGGGCGTACTTCACGGCCGAATGTCGGTTGGACGTGAACTCGTGACAGAAGACCACCACCGGCGTCGAGCCCCGAAAGTCTCGGGGCGGACCCAACGTCCCCACCAGTCTCACACCGTCGGCGGTCTCGAAGCTGACGTCCTCCCCTCGTGAGCGCTCATCACCATCCTGAACCCGACGGATGGTCACGTTCATGAAAAGATTGGTGATGATGGGGACATAGCGGGCAACCAGGAAGACCGTCATGGCGATCAACATCAGCAGGTTGGCTGAAATTACGATGGTGAGGAACACCCTCAACCCCAGCGCTCAGGAAGCGTCGTAGCGTCGGACCAGGAGACTGATGTTCTGTCCGCCAAAGCCAAACGAGTTCGACATGGCGACGTTCACCTCGTGCTCGCGGGCCTTCAAGGGAACGTAGTCGAGATCACACTCGGGGTCGGGCTCCAGGAGGTTCGTCGTCGGAGGGACGACACCGTGCTGGATCGCATTGACACAGGCGATCATCTCGACCGCCCCGGCCGCGGCGATCAGGTGACCCGTCATGCTCTTCGTCGAGCTCATCGGAATCTTGTAGGCCGTCTCCCCGAAGACCTCCTTGACGGCCAGCGTCTCCACACGGTCGTTGACCTTGGTCGAGGTTCCGTGTGCGTTGATGTAATCGACCTCGGAGGGTTCGACGTCGGCGTCTTCGAGGGCATACCTCATGGAGGCAATCGCCCCGCGTCCGGTCTCGTGACTGTCGGTCAGACGGAAGGCGTCAGCACTGCCGCCGTAGCCGATGGCTTCTGCGTATATCCTTGCCCCACGCGCCCTGGCATACCCCTCCTCTTCGAGAACGAGCATCCCGGCACCCTCCCCCAGGATGAAACCGTTTCGACGCATGTCGAAAGGACGACTGGCACCCGCCGGGTTGTCGTTGTCGGTCCCCAATGCCGTCAACAGACAAAACCCCGTGTGTCCCAGGGGATGCAGCATGCTGTGACAGCCACCGGTGATCATGATGTCCGCGTCGTCGTGACGGATGACCTCCAGTGCCTCCCCGAACGCCTGGGAGCTGGCCGCACAGGCGGTCAGACAGCTCGAGTTGACGGCACGTGCGTCGAAGAGGGCAGCGATGTGTCCCCCGGGCATGTTGGGTTCCTGTTCCAGTTCCCGCATGGCGTCCATCCGCTTCAAGCCAAGGCGCATGAAGCTCGCGTTGTCCACCCGGGAGTCCTTCCATGCCTCGCCGACAATCTCGCCGAACGAGAAGAAGTCGGGCACGCCTTCCCCGCTTCCCAGATAGATGCCCAACCGCTCCGGGTCGTATTCACCCTTTCTCAGTCCGGAATCGCCGAAGGCCTCTTCGGCCGCCTTCACGGCGAACACGGCGTTTCGAGCGGCCCCGACCATATAGGGACGCGCATCCAGTTCAGCATCCACGTCCAGATCGCGCACCTCGGCACCGATCTTCGTCGGCCAGGAACTCGCGTCGAAAATCGAAATGCGCACCACCCCACTGCGACCGGAAATGAGGGCCTGCCAGAAATTCGACACCCCCACACCAACCGGTGTCACACATCCCATCCCGGTAATGACCACCCGACGTCGACTCATGTCGTTAGGAACTCACTCCTGGTGTTTCCTGAGAACCAGAGCGGCATGCTGTCCACCGAAGCCGCCCGAACCCACCACAACGTGATTCAGTTCCTTCCGCATCGCGGTGTTGCCCACGACGTTGACCGCACACTCCGGATCGGGCTCGTCGTAGTTGATGGTCGGAGGAATCATTCCCTCCCCGAACGCACGGACCGCCGCCACCGCGTCAAGTATGCCGCCTCCCGCACTGATGTAGCCGATCATCGACTTGGTCGAGGTGACCGGCACACCGTCGGTCCCGTCTCCAAAGACGGCACAAATAGCCCGACTCTCGGCCCGGTCGCCCTCAATGGCACCGTTGGCGTTGGCAAAGACTGCGTCCACCTCGGCGGGTTCAAGCTTGGCGTCGGCGAGTGCGTTCTGGAGGGCCACGCGTGCCCCGCGTCCGGTCGGCTCGACCTTTCCGGGAGCGTACGCGTCACATCCCCCGCCGAAGCCGGTGATTTCGGCATAGATCTTCGCCCCCCGGCTCTTCGCGTGCTCATACTCCTCCACAACCAACGCCGCCGACCCCTCCCCCACGACGAACCCGTCACGCGACTTCTCGAACGGACGTGATATCTCCTCGGCCCTTCCTTCCCTGACGCTTGCCTTGCCAAGAAGCACGTATCGCGTGATAGACACGGGATGAATCTTTGCTTCCACCCCACCACAGATCATGACGTCGGCCGCACCGCGTTCAATGGCCCGGCAGGCCTCCCCGATGGCCTGTGTCGATGCGGCGTCTCCCGTGGTGATGGAATTGTTCGGTCCCTCGGCATCAACGAAGATGCTGATGTGACAGGCAGGCATGTTGGGGAGGTACTTCAGGAGCCAGAGGGGGAAGAAGGTCTGCATGGCGGCGCGGCCGAAGACGTCGAGGTTCACTTCCCCGTTCTTTTCGGCGGCGGCAAAGGCCTGTCCGATCTCGTCGAGGTCGCTGGTCATGTTCCCGGCCCCGAAGGTGATACCGAGTCGGGTCGGGTCCACGCGTGTTTCCTCGGTGATGATGCGTGCGTCGTCGACGGCACTCATTGCCGCGGCGACGCCCAACTGCACGTCCCACGACATCACCTTGAGTGCTTTGCGATGCTGTTTGGGGATATGATCCCGCGGCTTGAATTGACGCACCTCGGCGGCCGCCCAGACAGGAAAATTTCCCACCTCGAAGCGCGTGATAGGTCCCACACCCGAGACGCCCTCCCTCAAGGCCTGCCAATAGGCGTCCACACCGATGCCGACCGGTGAAAACACCCCCATCCCCGTAATGACGATACGTCTATTCATCGTCCCCCGCCCGGCGAGCCGACGGTCCCATATCGATGTCGGGACACTCGCGCAGCAGTTGCATGAGCGCGTCGGTAAAGACGAACATCCCGAGGTTGTCGGGACCGGAGTTCAGGTTGACGAACATCATGCTCGATTCCGCCACCAGTTCCCCATCCACGGTGACGCGGGTCTCGGTGCGGTGTCCCTCCGCTCGACTTTCCACAAGCTCGGCCTCGAAGACCAACTGGTCCCCGGGACGCACCAGTCGGTGGAACGTCGCCTTCGACACCTTGGCCAGGATGATGTTCGTCTTGAAATCGACGGTCGAGCCCGCCAGGATCCCGGCCGTCTGTGCCATCCCCTCGATCATCAGAGACGGCGGCATGATCGGGTAGCTGGGGAAGTGATCGTGAAGGTGTTCCTCCGCGAGACTCACGTTCTTGACGGCCCTCGCGGTTTTTCCCTTTTCGAGGTGAGTGATGCGGTCAATCCAGAACCATCGCATAACGACAAACCTCAAGCACCAAGCACCATCCCGATGTATCGGGGTGGTCATTGGAATTTGGTCATTGGTTCGCTGAGACCCGACTCTCGACGTAACCGACAATCATCCCGACGGTAAAGACGTCGGCCAAGTTGGCGACGACCGGGTTCTGCTCGAATTCGGTAAGGTTGGCGTAAGGGAGTCGTTTCCTGAGTTCCGAGAGTCCGACCTCGGTGAACTTACCATCCTGGGCGAACTCCGGGTTGTTCATCAGATCTTCAGCCGGGATGAGGTCCCCCCTCGGAATCTTGATCCCGAAGGCCTTCTCCAGTCGGAAGACAATGTCGAGGAAGTCGATGGACTCCGCACCCAGATCCCGCGTGAGAGAGGCTTCCATCGTCACCTCGTCATCGTCCACTGAGAGCGCTTCAACCAGACTCTCCCTGACCTTGGAAAGAACTTCTTCCCTGTCAGCCATCTCGTGCGACCTCCAAAAGAAGACAATGACCCCATTCCAAGGACCCCATTCCGAACTTGGAATTTGTGATCCGGTCCTTGTTGTCCCGGTCACCCCCGGAGGGGATGAATGCCCTTACGCAGGCTCTTGCGGTGCACCAGATTGAACTTCAGCATGACGAACGTTCGGAAGTTCCACTTCGGAGGCCACAGCAGTCGTCGGATGATGGACCGCATCGAGTAGAACTTCTCAAACAGTCGCCAAAACCCCTGCTCCAGTTGCTCCTTGGTCATGCGTTTCGGGACGTAGACACATTCGTCCCCGCCGTAACGACTCCAGTCTTTGTGAAGCAATCGACCGTCTTTCTCCCATCGCTCAAAAAACGGGGTCCCGGGCGCCGGGGCCAGGATGAAGAAGTAGGCCACCGGCACCTTGTGCGCCATAAGGAAATCGTAAGTCTTCTCGAACGTCTCGGGCGTGTCCCCCTCCATCCCCATGATCATGCTGACGTGAGGGGCGATCCCGATCCGTGAGACGTTGTGCAGGATGCGGGAGTAATCTTCGATTCGGTTGAAAGGCTTATTGGCCGCATCCAGACTCTCCTGTTCGAGACTCTCGACACCGACAAAGAGCGACAGACACCTGGCATCGTAAGCCCGGGTGAGAAACTCCTCATCCTCACAGGCCTTCAGGTCGCACTGGGCTCCCCAGACGATCCCCAACGGCTTGATCGCCGCCAGGAGGTCCATGGTGTATTTCCTGTTGGCGGCGATGTTGTCGTCGATGAAAAAGATATAGGGCGACTGAGTCGCTTTGATGTCGCGCACCACCTCGTCGATGGGTCGGTGTCGGTAGCTCCCGCCGAAGAAGCGATGCACACTGCAGAACTCACACCGGTGCGGACACCCGCGTGTCGTCTGCACCGGATACGACAGCATCGAGTAGCCCTTCCGACTCAAGAGGTCGTATCGGGGGGCCGGGAGACCCGAAAGCTCCGGGTGACCGTCTGCCCGGTAGACTCCCTTCATTCTCCCCGAAAGACAATCCTCCCAGACGTGTGGCCAGACCTCCTCGGCTTCTCCGACGACCACGGCGTCACAATGCTGGATGGCTTCCTCGGGGAAGAGCGAGGCCTGGAAGCCGCCCATGACGACTTTCCTGCCGCGTCGGTGGAACTCACGTGCGATCTCGTAGGCCCGTGGAGCCTGTGGAGTCATCGCGGTGACGGCCACGAGGTCCGCCGGGTCGTCGTAATCGATCTCCTCAAAATAATCGTTTCGGATCTCGATATCCACGTCACCGGGCGTCAGTGCCGCAATGATCGGCAGTGCCAGTCCCGGATACGGAAGGTGTCTACTCTTAAAGACCGTGCCGTCCGCGTTCAGGTGCGACGACTGAATCAGAAGCAGTCTCATACTCGGTCCTTGCCGATCCGGCCTTCGTCCCGATGCATCGGGACTACGGGGGAGTAGGTTCGACAAGCCACCCGACAGGCCCTTCGACAGGCTCAGACCCCAAGTCTGCCTTAGGGGTCGGCGGAAGCACCCACACCGCTCGCGAGGTCCTTCGAGCAAATGACCTCACATCGCCGACGCATCTCCCGACGAAGCGCCTCGTCAATGTCCGACATGTCGCCCTTCGATCGCGCCGTCGCCCCCTTGAGCATCGAGGGAGGGTCCTTATCCGCCAGACTGAAGTACTCCAGCTCCAGTCGTCCACTCACCACCACCTGACCATCCACACGACCATACCCCTTGAACTCGGCCACCCCGTCTTTCATCTTCACCAGGTCCACGTGCACCGTCAACACGTCCCCCGGACTGACGAACTGTCCGTAGCGAACCGACCGGGCTTCCTTCAGCACAACCACCGACGGGGCGAAGTCCGTCTCCAGACGCACCATCCACGCACACGCCTGAACCATCGCCTCGACCATCAGCACTCCGGGCATCACCGGTCTCCCGGGGAAATGGTCCTGGAGGTATTCCTCGGCAAGACTCAGTGCCTTCACCGCCCCGAGCGACCTCCCGGGCTTCAAATCGGTAATGCGGTCGATCAGTTCAAATCTCATGTGGCTTACCCTTGTTCACTGAAGTGCGTCCAAGACCTGGTCGCGCTCTTCTCAAAGCTGCTTCGGGTTCTCAAGGGGGATAGACCGAGACCACCTTACGCGCGGTAGCTGAGGACTGCCCCCTCAAGACCGAATGAGGTATTTTCCGCTATCCGATCCCCTTATGCAAGCAAAATCGTCAAAAAATGGGGCGTCTCAGGCCCTCGTGCTTCGTAGCGAAGCAGCTTCACAGAGCAGCATAGGTCCTTTCAGACCAACGACTTGAGTATCTCCACCCCGCGCTCAATCTGCTCCATCGTGGTCGCGTAACTGATGCGGAAGTGGGTGCTGTGCTCGCTGAACACCGAGCCCGGGATCACCAGACACTCCCGCTCAATCGCACCTCGGGCGAATGCCATGTCGGTCCCCGCCGGCACCTGGGGAAACAGGTAGAAAGCACCGGAAGGACGCGTCACGTTGAAGGTGTCCTTCAACCCCTCGTAGATCACGTCACGCTTGTGTCGGTATTCCGCAATGTGTTCGGAAGTGTCACACTCCAGTGCGACCAGTCCCGCCTTCTGAACCGGGGAAGGGGCACACACAAACGAAAGCTGCTGCAGCTTGAGCATCTGCTGGACGAGCTCCTTCGGTCCGCACGCGTAACCCAGACGCCAACCGGTCATCCCGAAGCTCTTGGAGAACCCACCCAACAGCAGCGCCTCGGGCAGGTAACGCGTGATGCTCACGTATTCGCCGTCGTAGCAGAACTCGTCGTAGATCTCATCTGAGACGACGGTGATGTCGTGCTTTCGACAGACTTCCGCGATGCCCTTGAGGTCCTCCGCCGGGTAGACCGCACCGGTCGGGTTGGCGGGACTGTTGACGAAAAGGACCTTGGATTTCGACGTGACGGCCGTCTCCAGACGCTCGGGGGTCAAACGGAAATCGGGGTAGGTGTCCACGAAGACGCACGTGGCGCCGACCAGTCTGGTGAGCTGCTTGTAGGAGACGAAATAGGGGTCGGACATGAGGACGTCGGCTCCCGGATCGATGAGGGTGAGGATGGCAAGCAGCAGTCCGCCGGAGACGCCCGAGGTGATGAAGACGTCCTCGGGCTCCCAGTTCCTGGTCTTTCGCATCCGTTGGCGGACCGCCTCGCGAAGCTCGGACATCCCCTGGGTGACGGTGTAGCGGTTGAACCCGTCGCGGATGGCATCGGCCGCGGCGTCCTTGACCACATCGGGGACGTCGAAGTCGGGCTGACCAATGCTGAAATTGACCGGGTTCGCGAGACCCGCCGCCAGATCAAAGACCTTGCGGATGCCCGAGGTGTCGATCGACTCCGTTCGACGCGCGAGCTTTGCCACCCTGAGACTCCTCGAAAAAAAGCGACGAGCCCCGAATACTCGGGACCCGTAGCTCCATCTCAGCATCCGCGACCCGACCTGGGCTCGACTCGTCGGGGTGGTGTCATTTCTCGTCTTCTGACGGCGTGGCTTCGGCGGCTGCTTCCGCCTCGGCCTCGGCTTCTGCGGCCTCGCCCTCCGCGGCCGTCACTTCCTTCTTGGCCTTCTTGTGACGCTTGTGACGGGCGACCTTCACTTTCGGAAGTGCGAACACCGACCGTCCCTCTTCCCAGCGCTCCTCCTCCCGGAGACGCTCGATCCGCTCCCACCGTGACAGGACGTTCCGCTGACGCCTCAGCCGACCGCTTGATATCAGACTCTTGTGAAGGGACATGACACGCTCCAGAAGACTTACCGTACGGATACAACCATCGCGTCTTTGAACTCCCGGTTTCCACCCACCGTCAGTAGGCGGACGCGTGCCTTCAACTGCTCCGCCTTGTCTCTTTCGCTCTCCCGGAAAGCCCCGGCGAAGACCGCGATCATGTTGGTGCGGGGGTTGACGCGCTGGATGACCGAGTCCACCCGCTGCCGTTTCAGGAAGGCCACGTCGTTCGCCACCGCCTGTCTCCGTGCGGGGGTATTCGGTACCTCCAGCACCTTCACCCTGTAGTGGATCTCGCTCGCCGCGGGAGCACCGCCCCGCGCGGGCCCGCCGCCTCGTACCGGACCGCCGCCCCGCGTTGCCGGCATCCCCCCGCGAACCGGTCGGACCATCGGCTGCCCCCGAGACGGATGCCGCTTCAGAAGTCCCGGCCACCGCGAGCCCACCGTGTACCCCACGAAACTGATCAGCAGCGAGAAAAGGACGAATACGATGATCACGACGATCAGTGCATTGTAGCTGAGCGCAAAAAGCACCTGTATCCGCTGCCCCAGCGGCAGGAAGTGTGCATCGTCGGAATCCATCACCGCCCGCAGCCAGATCGGGGAGCGTCTCCTCAGATACCCGGTCGCACCGGTGGACGGCGGTGTCTGGAGCGTCGGCGGTTGGCTCTCAACCGGCTTGGGGGGCTTTGGCTCCTCGGACCTCTTTTTCTGCGGCTTGGTCCTTCCGGCCTTCTTCTGCTTCGGTTCCTCCTCCCGGGGTTCGCCCGCTTTGCGCTCGCCGCGCTGCATGCGGAACGCTTCAAACATCTCCGGAATATCCCTGCCCCTTGCCATACCACACCCCCTTTGCCGCCCCGCAAAACCTCGATCCGTCACGAATTATGTCTTTTCCGGCAACTCTGTCAAGTGAAATCCCCACCGACCGTGGAGCGCGTCGGCGGCAATCAGCATGCCAAGGCGACGCGGAATTGCACCCGCAGTCGCCCCATATGCTCCAGCGAGAGCGCCTCCCTCCCAGCACGGGGATTTCTCTCGCCGACGACGGCGTTGGTGATACAATAGCGTGAGCGGGAGGCATACTTGACCTTTTCAAGTAAAACTGTCCATATTTTTCTGTCGCCCTTGTCACCGGCTCCGGCGACACAAGCGGCGGAACCCGGAACCTGAAGGGAGGAGAGACCAGCCATGAACCGTAGGGCGCTTGTGACGTTCGTCGTGACGGTTTTCCTCTTGAGCCGCTGCGGCGCCGCACAGGACCTCGCCGACCGCGTCGGATTCGCTGAAGAGTTCGACTCGGTGGCCGGATGGAAGCAGATCGACCCGTTCGAGAAGGTGACCATCGAGGGCGGCGCAATCGTCTTCGACACGTGGGTGGGGTCCTTCATGGGGGCAAAGCCGAAGGATCAGGCGCTCGTCTTAGGCGCGTGCGCCGATGCCGAAAAGACCTACCACACGCCCGTCGATCTCGACCGATACCACTACCTCGTCATGAAGACCGACGAGAAGTCCATGTACACGCTGCTCTACCTCAACAACAAGGAACTCCAGGTCGCCTACACCACGGGTGTCATCTCACAGGACCTCAAGCCCCTCGGATTCTCCGGCAAGCAGAAGATCAAGCTGCACTTCGAGATCATGAACAACAACCGTCGGTTCAAGGTGGACTACATCCGTCTGGTCAGCCGACTGACCGAGGAAGAGGAGAAGGGCCTCATCGCCCCACCCGTCAGGCTCTACAAACAGAAAGTGGAAACCCATCCTTATCAGCGGCTCGAAGCGCTCTACGAGCGGGCCGCACGACCCATGAGGAGCGTTCCCGAGGAGAAGGTGTTCTTCCGCGATGTCGGCACAGGCGCACGGATGTGGAAGCTGACCACGACGCCCGGCGACGAGGGGTTCAGCGAGCGGTATGACATGTGGACCGACGACGGCTCGGGAATTCAGATCGGCCGCGGGGGCGGACGGACCTATTTCTTCGAGAAGGACGCATTCGTACGGGGAAGGCTCACGGACCTCTATCCGCCCAAGTACCGGATCGACCGCTACAAGCGTCGCGGGTGGATCCAGTTCAGCCGCTATAACGAGAAGACGAAGCAGTACGAACTCATCCACGAGTTCGAGAGAAAAGGCAAGGGGGACCGCTCGGCGATCGCAGGCGACAAGCTCGTCGCACTCGACAAGGGCCTTGTGGTGGTCGACGCCTCGAAGGACCCGCCCGTCGTCAGACACTTCCCCGTCCCGTCGGTCAATGCCAAGGGCTTCGGCGCCAGCCCGGACAAGAAATGGGCACAGTACTTCAGCCCGTTCGGCGCCTACCGGAAATACTGCGTCAACCTGGAGACCGGCGAGCTGCGCGAGGGGTGCCAGTTCACCTTCACCCACGGCATGGGCGGACGCCCCTGGAGCATCATGAGCTACGGGAGCGTCGCGAAACTCCAGGTCCACCAGGACGCACCGTATCCGGGGAACACGAACCCCGGAAACAAGCTCCGCGTCCACGGCGTCTACCTCGACCCCGTCCGGACCGACTACGGCGCGATGACCGAAGACGGACGCTACGGCTACACCAACGGAACCGGAGGCGAACTCGCCGATCAATACGTCATGTTCGACCGGGAAGACCCGGGAACGATCCTGCGCCTCTGCACCTATCGCGTCTCGAAAGTGGACTGGAACGTCTGGACCAAGTCCATCGCGAGTCCCGACTACACCAAGATGGGCTTGGTCTCCGACATCTTAGGCAACAGTGATTTCTACCTGTGCATCACACGGACCCCGGACGCCCCGCGGAACCTGAAAGCGACGAAGACCGCCACCGGGGTCAAGCTCACGTGGGAGGTGCCCAACCGTCACAAGGAAATCAAGGGCTACAACATCTACCGCTCGACGAAGAGCGGACGCGACTATCAGCCCATCAACAAAGACGTTGTAACCCGGACCGAATATGTTGATGAGGATGCACCGCAGGCGGCGTTCTACCTCGTCGCCGCGCAGGAGCATTCCCGTCTCGAGGGCTACTTCTCGAATGAGGCCTCGGTCGGCGCACAGGGCAAGCCGGTCATCCTCCACTACGAAGCCGAAGGGGGTAAATTGGGACGCCCCATGCGTCTGATGGTCGACGGCGACGCGTCGGGCGGCTATGCGGTTCGCGTGACGCCCGTGGCCGCGGGCGAGGAAAAAGGTTCACTCGCCATACCGGTGAACCCGCCTCGCCGCAGCCAGTATGTCGCTTGGCTCCGCTACAAGAACCCGAAAGGAGAAGGCGGACCCAAGGTGACGGATTGGCAATGGCTGAAGGGACAGACCGCCATACATCTCGGACCGGGAAAGGAATACAAGGCGGAGACCGAGTTCGACGGGATCGCCATCGACAAGGTGATTATCACCGACGACATGGAGTATGTCCCGGCCGCTGCCGACGACCGGAAGCCGGCGCTCAGCGTCCCGACCGGACTCAAACTCGTCGAGACGAAGCCCAACGAAATCACCATCGCATGGGATCCGCACCCGGCGCTCGACCTGTCGCACTACTCGGTCTATGTCGGCGAAAAGCCCGACTTCAAGATCGGGAACGAGACGGTGCTGTGGTCCACGCGCAAGACCTCCGCGGTGGATTGGGGCATCCAGCCGAACACGACGTATGTCTACAAGGTGGTCGCGGTGGACCGACGCGGGCAGGCGTCGGAGGCGGCAATGGTCACCGCAAAGACCGCGGCCCTGGACGTGGTGACGTGCGAAACCCCCGCGGCACAGGCGACGATCACCGCAGGACTTACGCGGGGCAAAGCCGCCGGGCTCGACGTCGAGTACGTCGCACACCTCGCGGGGAAGGAGGACCAGCGTGCCAGCTTCGCCTTTGACGTCCCCACCGAGGGCAACTACTATCTCTGGATGGAATACAGTCCCCAGGACGGTCGCGAGCGGACGGTGCTCCTCGAGCTGGACGGCAGAGAGCACGGGCGATGGACGGTCGAGCAGCCGACGCGTATGGGCCGCATGACCAAGCCGGGACAGGAGCGCTGGTTCGTCCACCGCATCGTCGCCGGCAAAGGTCGGTGGCAGAGAAACCCCGCGGACTTCGCAACGCTCGCGGCGGGGAAGCACACGCTCACGGTCGTCTTCCAAGGAGCCAAGGCGGGGAAGAGTCCGTGGGTGTCGAAGGTGTGGGCGACCAACGACGCATCGTTTGTGCCCCGGGGTTACAGTCCGCAGGTAAGACTCAACCGCCTGCGACGACAGTCCTGAGGCAAGTCCGCCGGGCCACAAGGGACCCGGACTACAATTCCTCGACCGGGGTGCGCTCCCCCTTGTGGAACGCCCATGAGTTGGATGTGGATCGGTGAAATCATATCGTGTGCTTTTTCAGCCGGACGGACGGACCGTTGACGCGGCCGAGGGTGTGACGCTGCTGGAGGCGGCGCGTCGGGCGGGGATCCACCTCAACTCCCCGTGCGGCGGAAACGGGGTCTGCGGCAACTGCAAGGTGCAGATTACCGACGGCCTCGCCTCGGCGACAGACGTCGAGCGGGAGCACCTGCGCGAGAACGAACTCGAACAGGGCTGGCGTCTCGCCTGTCAGGTCCACGTGACGGATGACATCACCTGTCTCATCCCGGACGAGACCCGGCTCAGCGACCAGAAAATCCTCGAAGCCGGGACGGAGCGGGCCGTCGAGCCCGATCCGATCGTGACGAAACAGCACCTGAAACTCGCCGCCCCCGCGCTTCCCGACCAGAAAGCGGACGCCGACCGCGTCCGCGAGGCGATGCAGGTCCTGCCCGGGAAATTCCGCATCCCGCTCCACGTCCTCAAAGGACTCCCGAAACTCCTGCGCGACCAGGACTTCGACGTCACCGCCGTCGCCTCGGACGGCGAACTCATCGGCATCACTCCCGGAGACACCACCTCGAACTGCTTCGGCGTCGCCGCGGACGTCGGAACGACCACCGTCGTCGGAACCCTACTCAACTTGAACACCGGACAGGAACTCGCCGTCGCCAGCCGCACGAACCCACAGGTGGCCTACGGGGACGACGTGGTCAGTCGCATCGACTACGCCGGCACGGAAAAGGAGGGTCTGGGAGTTCTCCATGCCAAGGTCGTCGGCTGTCTGAACGAGATCGTGCACGAGCTGGCCAGTCGTGCACACGTCCACGCCTCCGAGATCTACGAACTCGTCGCCGTGGGAAACACCACCATGATGCACCTGCTGTTGGGGGTGAACCCCTTCGCGATCGCTCAGGCCCCTTACGTGTCGGCGTATCGTCAGGGACGGAGCGTGGCGTCGGCGGAGATGGGACTGAAGATCGCGCGCTGCGGCAGGCTCACCGTGCTTCCCAACGTCGCCGGGTTCGTGGGGGCCGACACCGTCGCGGTCGTGCTCGCCACCGAGATGCACACCTCGAATGAGCTGAAGCTCGCGGTGGACATCGGGACCAACGGCGAGATCGTGATGGGGACGGCCGAGCAGTTGATCGCGTGTTCGACGGCGGCGGGTCCGGCGTTTGAGGGTGCACGCATCAAGTTCGGCATGCGCGCCGCGACCGGGGCCATCGAGTCGGTGGATATCTCGGACGACGTGCACCTGGAGCTGATCGAAGGGGACAAGGTCATCGGGATGTGCGGGACGGGGCTCATCGACGTCGTGGCGGAACTCCTGCGCGTCGGGATCATCGACGAGACGGGTCGCATCCTTGCTGCGACGAACGTCCCCTCGCTGAGCGAGGCGCTCCGGAAGCGCATCCAGAGCGGCAACGGCGGGAACGACTTCGTCCTCGCGCGGGCGGACGAGACCCAGAACGGGGAACCCGTATATCTCACGCAGCGCGACGTCCGCGAGGTGCAGCTCGCCAAGGGGGCCATCTTCGCAGGCGTCCAGCTCATGAAAAAGGAACTCGACGTCACCGACGATGACATCGCGGAAGTCCTGCTTGCCGGTGCGTTCGGGAACTACATCCGTCCCGAGCGTGCACTCCGCATCGGGCTGCTTCCGGACATCGCCCTCGAACGTATCCGCTTCGTGGGAAACGCCGCATCCACCGGCGCCAAGCTCTCCCTTATCAACCGTGCCTGCCGCTCCCAATCCGAGGAGATCTCCGAGCACATCCGCTACGTGGAGCTGGCCGGTCGCCCCGATTTCCAGACGGCATTCAGCGACGCAATGCTGTTCCCCACCCCACGTCGTCTGTAGTGCCTCCCCTCGTGGGCCGCTCGTTGTTCCCTCAGGATCCCCGAGGCCACAATGTGAGCTGTGCAAGGGTCCTTCCGGCTTAACAAAATTGTCAAGAAGGCCGTCAAAATTCACAAAATGGCAAAGATTGACGGAATTTAAGCCGAAAAAAGATAATGAGGTACGCGCACACAGCTCCAAGGAGGGAGAAAATGCGCGAACACGTCGCACGTGAGCCTAACGATAAGCCGGGACAAGAGATGAGTTACCAGCAGTGGGAAGAAAGACGGACATACAAACGTTATCCGTCCGACCTGCCGGTACGCTTTGCGGAACCGGGCGGCGACCAGCCCGAAGGGCGCCAGGGGAACGTCACCAACGTCAGCCGGGGTGGGGTCTTTATCCGCACGAAGACGCCCGCACTTCCGGGAACAGTGCTTGAACTGTGCATCGGTGTCGTTACCCCCTTCGGGGAAGAGCGGGAACTCAAGGTATCGGCCGAGGTCGTCTGGATCAACGAAGACCTCGGCGAAGAGGGAATGGGACTCCGCTTCACCCAGATCGACCGTCACAGTCAGTACGCACTGCTGGCATGCACCTATCGCGGCGAAGGCTGACCGACGCTGCGCAGGGCCCCACACGAGACCGTCATTCCGTCCAGCCAATCACCACGGCAAATCGACCCGTTCGGCCGCCGCTCGCTCGGTGCGAAAAGAAAAGCTCCTCGTTGCACCGGGTGCACGTCCCGGCGGATTCGATGTACTCCTCGCACAGTCCCGAACGCCGCAGCATCTCGTGACAGAAAAGCGGGAGGTCAAAGAGGAATTTCTGTCCGTGCGGCCGAAAGAAGCGGTCGCGGCGATCGACGTCGTCCGGGAATGCATCCCTGAAGTCGCGGTCCACCTCGTAGCAGCACGGTCCGATAGCAGGGGAGATGCCGGCGAGCATTCGTTCGGGCTCCGCACCGAGCTTTCGCATCGCCGAGACCGTCTTCCCAACGATGTCCGAAAAAGCCGGACGCCACCCTGCGTGCACCAAGCCCACCGCCGACGCTGCCCTGTCCACCAGCAGGATCAGCGGACAGTCCGCCGAGAAGCCCATCAGGAAGACGCCCCGCGCCGACGTGACGAGTGCGTCACAGTTCCACGATTCATCGGGGAGCGCCTGTGCGCCGTGACCCCGGTCGAGACGTCCGACCACCCGCACGTCCGTTCCATGGACCTGACGGGTGCTCACGACCGCTTCAAGCGGGAAGGCGACGGCTGCGGCGAATCGTCTGCGGTTCTCACACACCGCCCGCGCATCATCCTCCACGTGAAGGCCGAGATTCAGGGAATCATAGGGCTCGCGGCTGACCCCGCCCACCCGCGTACTCACGGCGTGCACCAGACCGGACACCGCGTCCAGCCGGTCGAGGGTGAGATAGACGATGTCGCCCGAGACGTGTCGGTTCAAAGGAGGCTCCAAACAAATGAGGTGCAGGGGCAGACCTGTGTGTCTGCCCGCTCAGCTTCCCCACTTTGCCGGACTGGCCGTGTAATAGGCCACGGCTTCAGGGCCTGTCGATTTAGTCTTTTTCTTCCTT
>Ga0111190_1008_pt1 | contig 16778 bp, 15 predicted proteins | sample DeeMarSWOR324_28_FD_80244 | JGI IMG/M metagenome (GOLD analysis project Ga0111190, IMG submission 80244) | Planctomycetes bacterium SM23_65
CAGACGCAGGATCCCGCCCGCCTCGTTGCGCGTGGCTGTTTCCCCGGGATATCGGTAGGTGACGGCCGCTCGCGACACCAGACGCAGCTCTTCGTGAGGCCAGAACCACGCCGGGCAGGCCTTGGACAGCCGTTCGCTGAGAACCAGGAGGTCGTGCGTCCTGGGCGGGATCTCCTGTAGATGAATCAGGATGGCCTTCATCCACTTCTCGACGCCCTGCTGGGCGTGGAAGCAGAGCGCATCAAAATTCGGGGACTTCCGTGCACGTCGCTCGCGCCGGGCCACCGCAAAGTCCCCTTCGGCCTTCGCACAATCCATTCCCTAACGATTCTGTTCACAGAGCACCTTGCCGCGGTCGAGCGCCTCACGGATGAGCGGGTCGCCCTCGGTGTAGCGTCGGCGGACGTCCTCGGGCCGACGTGCCACGAGGTCGATGGGGAAGCGCACGTCGAGGCGGTTCAGTATTTCCACCGACTTCCGCAGCGGCGTCCCACGGAACGACAGCACCACGAGAAGATCGACGTCGGAATCCGCCGTGGCGGTGCCTTCGGCGAACGAACCGAAAAGCACCACCCGCTCGGGGTTGAATTCCCGCACGATCCGACGTGCCAGTTTCCGAATATCGGCCATCCTCATCACGGCCGACCCTCCGATTTCCCAGTCGAGAACATCATAGGATGGAGCCGTGCCTCCTGCAAGGGGGAAATCCTCTGACCCGTCCCCGGCCTCGCCGGGCGAGGTTTCCTTTGTCCCCTCGCCCCCGCGTGTGGAGGAAGCCTCCCAAGGAGGCCCTCAGGAGATCGAATCAGACGTGGACCGCACTGGAGACGTGGGGGTGGTCTGTCATATTGCAGGACGACATCGCCCCGGGGGCCCTCCGGGCCGCGAAATTCCTCCTCAACCAGAACCCCGGACTCCACTCCATGTTGGACGTCCTGGGATTGTGAGGGACTACTTCGTTTCGAGGGTGAAGGTGCCGTCCCAGTGTTCGACGCCGGTGTGTTCGGCGAGCTGCTGGCAGCGTTCGAGGTATGCGCGGCTGGGACCGTCTTTCGCGTTGATTTTCAGGGACTCGGCGAACGCGGCGATGGCGGTGTCCCAACGCTGCTCGGAGTAGGCGGCGAGTCCCTCCTCATAATGCGGCAGCAGCTTCCGGACGAGTGGCGGACATTTCCCCTTCTCGCCTAACAGTTCGTATGCTCCCACCGGTTTGCTTCTGCCCTTGACGTGGACCAGGCCGAGGCGACGGGCCTCGAAGGTGTCGCGGACGGCGGCATAGGTGTTCTCGCCGATGATGATTTCGGTCCCGAAGTGCTTGTTGGCGTTTTCGAGTCGGGCACCGATGTTGACGTTGTCGCCCATCACCGTGTAGTCGAAGAGCGTGCGTGATCCCATGTTTCCCACGATCATGATTCCGGAATTGATGCCGATGCGCGCACGGATGATGGGACGTTTCTCGAGGGTGAGTTTGGCGCGGAAGTCCTTGAGCCGGTGCTGACTTTCGAGGGCCACACGACAGGCGGCGGCGGCGTTCTCCGGGTCGTCAAGCGGGGCCCCGAACACCGCCATGATCCCGTCGCCTACGTATTTGTTGATATACCCTTTGGAGTCGAGAATGACGTCCGACATCTCCGAGAGGTAATCGTTCAGGAGCAGCACCAGCTCCTCGGCCTCCATCTGCTCGGAGATGGGGGTGAAGCCGGCGACGTCACTGAAGAGCACGGTGAGCTCCTTCCGCTCGCCGCCCAGCTTCAATGCTTCAGGGTTCTGGAGCACTTCCTCCACCACGGCGGGCGAAAGGTAATGGTGAAACGCGTTTCGGATGTGACGTTTCTGACGTTCCTCGGTGAGTTGACGATAGGCCGTGATGGCCGCGTACGACAGGAACCCGGCCAGCACCGGACCGGCCATCGTCACCCACCAGCCCCACAGGATGAATGCGACGTAAGCCACCCCGGACCAGCCCACGAGTCCCGCGAGGGTGCCGACGGCGGCCCAGCGCGTGCTCAGGAAGCTCGCCAACACACTCACGAGAAGTCCCACGCCGATGATGACGAGCACGTTCACCCAGGTGGGCGCCTCGCCGATGAACCGGCGCTGGAGAATGGAATTGATAACGGCCGAATGCACCCCAACCCCGGGAAATACGGAGCGAATGGGAGTGGGCTTCAGATCGGTGGACGCGGTTTCGGTGGAGCCCACGATGCACATGCGTCCCTGAACCAGCTTTTTCAGTGTTCGACGCAGGTCCTCCTCGTTCGCGATTGCGCTGTTCTGCCTTTCGATGACGTCCCGGCAGTGCTTCATCGTCTCGAGATCCTTTCGGACCGTCTCGGGGAGTCCGGCGATGTCTTCTCTGGTGAATTGCGTCTTGCGCTTGAGGAAGTCGTACATCTGATTTTCGTGTTTCTGCCGCTCGTCCTTGAGTTCTAGAAGGGTTTTCCTCTCCTCTTCCGACAGGTCCTTTCGGGTCTCCAATGCCCTTATCTTTGTGTGGGCGGCCGACCATTTTCCGCCGAAGGACTTGTCAACCTCACCGTACACGGTCGTGAGCTGCTTGGCATTACATGCGATAGCCTCCCGGATCTTGTGGAGACTGAGGAAGCTGCCGTACGGCACGTGTGTGAAGTACTTGTCCCAGGAGGTCTGTCGGGTCGCCGCCCAGTTGACGATGATCCGGCACTGGTCGTCAACGGGTATGACGATCGGCTGCATCGTGCTGACGGCGTCGCTTTTCGGATGGATCGTGACGTGACGTCCCGGCGTGATCTCCACCTCCTCGAGCCCGGAGCCGACGGCCCGGCAGGCCGCCACGAATGCGAGATGCGGGATCAGCCGGTCCCCTTCGACGAAGAAAAGGGACACGTGTCGGAGGACGCCGTCTTCGATATCCGGTTTCGTGTTGGGGGCACCGAGACCGACGGAGCTCCGCGTCAGGAGATAGATGGGAGGCTCGAGGACGTCACCCGGACTGAAAAGCGAACGCTCGTCCTCCTCGGAAAGCGGCTTTGCGCTCTTCTGGTAGACCTCCCTTCGCGCCAGGCAATAGTCCGCGGCGCTGGCCGCGGCGCGCCGCTCGTCTTCGCAATCGACGTAGGGGTTGTCTTCCGGGAGGAGGCGTGCGAAGAGTTTCTCCGGAGTCAGAGCTTCCCCCGCCTGGAGCATGGCCCACCCGACGCTGCGGGCCCTCGCCCGCTTGAGCCCGGGCAGGATGTCCCTGACGGACTTGAGCGGAACCTTCAATTCGGCCGAAAGGTCCAACTCGTCCGCCTCGAAGTTCTCTGACAGTCGCTGCTGGATCCTCCGGCGCAGCGCCGACTCGTCGGCGGAAAATTCCGGATGCAGGTCGAGACGACAGGGCAGAAAGGAGAACCCCGTCTCGCGAAGTGCCCGGGCAAACGCGTTGTCGTCTTCCGGATTGCTCGGCTCGGTGAATTCGATGTCGAAGACGACCGCCTCCGCCCCCAGCTCCTCCAGGATTCGCAGGAGCGTGACGTGACGGTCTCTGGACCAGGGCCAGCGGCCCCACGAGGCGATGGACTTGTCATCGATGTCAACGTGGAGGAGCAGCTCGGACTGCTGGAGTGCGGGCCGTGCACCGAAGCGCCAGTCGAGCGTCTTCAGCTCGATCTGACGGTAAAGCGACGTGGTGAAGGCGAGGATAACCACGAAGACGACCGCGAGCATCCCCAAGACCGGACCGGTCAACCGGGTTCGGAAGCCGCCCCCTTCAGGCATCCATGTTGTCCTCTCTTACCACGGCACGAGGTCGCCGTTGTAATAGTGGTTGGTGGTGTTCTGGATAACCTGCCCCTGGACGTTGGAGTTGGACGGATTGGTTGGGTTCAGATTCTGCCACACCCCGGCACCCGGCGTGCCGTGCCAGAAGGAGGAGTTGGTTTCACCCGACGTGTAGCCCGAGAAATTGATGGGCACCCACGTCCCCATCTTGGCATACACGATGGGACTGGTGAGCTTGTCGTCGGTGGTCCCCCCGGCACCGACCGAGATGGTGGGATTGACGTGGTATTTTGCCTTCCCTTCATCCCCCATGCGCAGTTTGCCGCCAAGACCCCGGAAGTACGAAAACTCCTCGATCTTCGTCCCCTTCACACTGGCCGTTGCTGTCGGACAGGAGACCTGGAAGTCGTTGGCCGCGGTCCCCTTCTTCACCTGGATTCGAACCGCACCGTACTTCATCTTCAGGCGCGTCTTGACCGTCTCCGGCGTGCGCGAGAACTCGCTGATCGTCATCTCCGTCAGACGCTGCACCACGATCTCACTGTTGTCCTCGAAGCGCAGCACCGCCTGTCCCTGAAGTCCCGTGGAGATCCACCAGTCCGGTCCGAGCTTCATTCCCACCTTTGCCTTCGTCCACGGCTTATCAGCAGCGGGTCTGACCTCTACGCTTCCCTTGGCCTCGGCGATGGTGACCGTTGCGCCTTTCGGCTCCACGGCCGGTTTCGCCTTCTCCGCCTTTGTGGGTTCCTTTTCCTTCTGTGCGAAGCTGACGGTGGCGGCAGCATGAAAAACCAGCACAACGGCAATCACAACACAGACGCTCTTTCTCACCTTTCTGCTCCTTCTTCGGGTTTTCGGACACGATTTGCGAGACATGCAACCCCCGGTAAGTATAGCTCGTAATCCGGGTTTTCGCAACTAAAACCACCAGTAAGCCGGGCGAATAAGGCAATTATGGTCGGAGGAGGCCGAACATATCGCGCGTTATGCTTTCAGCAGGATGAACTATTCGGACCGCTGACCTCGGTTTCACTCCAATGTCGCTCACGCCGCCCCCGGCGGGCTCATGCCCGCCGAAGGACAAGCGGCAAGCCATCTTCGATACGCCGGTAGTAGGCTGTGACACCTTATATGCTCGTAGGCGTGTCACGGCTCTTGACCGCGAACGCACGTGAGAGGGGCTGCCCAGCCGTGCTTTAAATCGGAGAGCACGGTCCCGAAGCATCGGGGGCGGTGGCACCCACAAGTTGAGGGGCCCAGACGCCGTCTCAGGGCTTGGTTTTTTTGGATCGCTCGGCGGCGTCGAGCTCGGCGGCGACATCTTCACGAGGAGCGGTCTTTAGGGCGGGGACGGCCGCACCGCCCGGTCTGACCTTCCTGCCGGGGTGCTCCTCGATGTAGTCCGCCGCCCACTTCAGAACGCCCAGAAGCTCTCCACCGGTCATGTAATCCTGCTGGTTGCCACCACTCCACGCGCCCAGATACCGACACTCCCGAAACGCATACCGCTCGCTCGGCCCCAGAAGGGTCATGGTCAGTCCGCCGCGGATGCCGCATGTCTGACAGATCATGTAGGCCGCACGCCCGCGCGTCAGTCTCAACTTCGGCTTTTGCGTCCATTTCGACCGGATGATCTTCATGCCGATGAGGGCCTGTGACTGCTCGTCGAAGGAGGTTTTCGCGACCTCCGTCTCGAGAGCCAGGTTGTAGAACGCGTGCACCGCATCCTCGAACGTCGCGTTCGGCTTGGAGGCGAGAATCCGGTAAAACCGGTTATCCGCACGGAGTGCCGACGCGCTGATGAGCAGCGTTGCGACGAGCGCGGCCGCCAAGAGTCGTCTCATGGTCGTGTCCTCTCAGAAACTGTAGGTAATGCTGGTCAGCACGTATTCCCGATCGTTTCGGTCGCTGAAGGCCCGGCCCGGCATGAACCTGCCCCAGCGGACGGTGAACAGCAGGTCGGAGGTGATCCGCCAGTTGGCGAACAGGTCGAGTTCGTTGCCGAGATCACGTCTGGGGAGGTTGGCCCGGAAGTCGCTCACCCCGCCGGTTCTCCGGTCCTTGTCGAACCAGTAGTAGGAGGCCCCCACTTCCAGGTTTCGCAGAATCTCACATTTCTCGAACGGGTGGCAGGCGGCGGTGAGACGCAGCACACGGAGGTTGGCCAGTCTCGGGGCAAAGGTGACGCCCGTGTCGTGATAGCCGTAGGCCAGAAATCCCTCGTCAGGGGTCCCCGGCACGTTCCCGCCCACGGTGTTGGTGGGATTCACCGTGTCGGGGTCGCCCGAGCCCTCCCCATACTCGACCAGGATCCGGGGACGGGTCGGACAGGAGGTGAAGTAGTACTCGAGACCCGCGATCCAGGCGTCTGCATGTATGCGTGTGCCGATCGTGTGACCGTGGCCCCGCTGCCAGATGTATTCCGCCCAGTAGCGGAGGTTGTTGATGATGTGGCCCCGCGAGCCGACACCGAAGTAGGTCGGGTCGTACTCGAAGCTCTGACCCACCGGCGGGACAGCGTTGTACGGATTCCTGTCGTCCACGAACAATGCATAAGCGTAGGGCTCGTGTCCGGGTATGACGTTTTTCAGGGAGGCCTCGAAGCCGAAGAGGGCCCGTTTGTCGTGTCGGAACTTGGGTGCGGTGACGTCGAGGTTCTCGTTGCTGCTGAGCGTCTTCGCGGCAAAGGCCCTCGCACCGAAGTAGTAATTCCCCGTGTCCAGAAGCACCGCATCCAATATCTGCGAGAGCACCACGCCGTGTCCCACTTCGATGTACTGACGACCGACCTTCACGTCCACGTCGCACGGCCACTCCCGTTTCCAGTACTTCCGGGCGAGCTTCGCCAACCGCAGACGATACCAGCCCTGGTCGAGGTTGGGTCCCACACGGTCCCAGTCGTTCCCGTTGAAGGCATCTCCCGCGGCCCAGTCCACCCACGTCGTGCGCACGCGGAAGTAGAACTGGTGAATATCCTCGAGGGTGAGACTGCCCCACAGTCGGACGTCGTGATCGGCGGCCTCGCGGTCCATCCCGAGATCGTCGAACTTCGTAAAGCTGAAGCGGTACCACCCCCCGTAGTCCCAGGTGGTTCCCGCGACCGCCGGTATCTCGCCCTCGAGCTGTTGAATGAGCTCGCGTTCCTCGCGAAATTCCGCCACGCGCGCGGTGTCGGTTTGTGCGTGAGATTCATGCACCCCCGTCACGATCAGACAAACGGCTGCCACCCAAACCCACCTGGTGTTCATGCGGAGTCTCTCCTTCGGACGTAAGAGTTGAGACGAGTCATCGGTTCCATGGTCGCTCTGACAGGTCGAGAAGCACCTGCAGGTTGGATATAGTAGTTGCCCTCGATAGCTCGTGTCAACCGCTTTTCCAGCCGCGGTGCGGCGGACTTGCTTTTGGGGGTGTGCTCTTTTCTCGTATCCTCTTGTATACAAAGGACTTGTGTTTGGCACAGGCCTCGTGATCAGAAGGTCCATTTCTTGGCCGGGCGGCTCTTTTGGACGCAGCGCGGGCGCTTGCGGTTGCCGCCTGTCGGCCGCCGTCTCCCTCACGGAGACCTGACCGGCGGCCTGGAGATCGCCGGACCTTTTCGATTCGATTGCTTCTGCGGCTCGGGTATGATTCGAAAGCCTGCGCCTCGCGACAGTTGACGGCGAGGGCAGCAGCATGTGCCGCGGTTACGGGGCACTCGCCGTTCTGATGGTGTTCGTCGTTTTGGGATGCACACAGAACACGTGACGGAGTCGGGACGTAGGCGCGGCGTTTGGTTATCGTCCGGAGGTGCCGGTGCCCGTGGCTTTCGCTTTCACCAACACCGGCAAGGATCCCATCCTCCTGCTCCGGCTCGAAGCGTCTCAGATGGCGGGGGCGATTTGTTCTTGGACACATCCCGTCTATGGCCGACTCGACTACGACGAAAAGACCGGTGGGTACCACTTCCGTCCGGATGCCCGCATCCGGAGTGTCCACGAATTCCACAGCGGGACCGGCTGGCGTCGTTGGTCCGGTACGCGCGTCCGCCGACGGCGGAAGTGGATCAGTGGCAAGAGGCACGCTCGCGGTTCGGGAACATCATCTTCCGTGGGCGCGGCGGGGAGGGGACTTTCTCGTTCGGACGGGAGTTCAAGGTGAGACCGGTCTATTTCAGCTACGAGCAGGCCATCGCAAAGGTCGGCTTTGAGCCCGACGAGCTGGCGTACTCGGGGTGGAAGAAGCGCTGGGCACTCGAGAAGGACGGAAGCGTCACCGTGGTGACCCGCTCGGTCCTCGAGCGGTACGAGGGGCTGACGCTGTCCGTGTTCCGGTTCATCGAGTCGTGTAGGCGAGCTCACCTGCCGGTGCCGGCGGTTCCGGTGAGGGTGCGTGAGGGCCCGGTTCCATTCCAGATTCGGGATGAGGACGTGTACGTCTCGGTGGCGGACGCTTTCCGTGGATATGCATCGACGCTGGAGCGGGGCACCGGCTGGAAGTCCCGGTAGACGACGTTTTCGGGCTTGTTGAGCGACTCCGGCCGCGCGGCTTTCGCCCCTTCCGCCCCCGCTTCGACGAGCAGACGGTTCTGAGCCTGCAGCCCGCGAAGAAATGGCCTCCCCACGGCACAAACCGCCCCGCAGAACAGCGCGGAGCCGCCCTTTGGCCCCATTTCTCCTCCCAAGCCACCTGGGCTTGACAAGAGGGACGTCTTTCGTTAAAATGCATGATCGGTGAAGATCGAGTCACGGTAAAGAAGGAGAGAGGCCGATGAGCGAACCCACGACTGCCGAAGCACTTGCGGGATTTGGCCCCCAGGACGTTACGCGTGAGAAGCTGACGGAGCTGAAGCGTCGGCTTTCGACGGACGCCCCGAAGCAGCGCCGACTTGCGCGGTTGGTCGTCGAGCTGGCCGAAAAGGCCCCCAAGCTGCGAAGCCCCGAGAAGGTTCACGACACCTACCTCGTGCTTGGGGCGCTTCAATGGGTCCTGTCACGATTCGATGGCGCCGCCCGGAGCCTGGCCCGGGTCAAACGCAACGATTTCGCCCGGGAACTCGAGGCCCAGTCCTGCCTCGAGTCCGGCGCCTACAAGCAGGCTCTCAAGCTCTACACCAAGCTTGCCGAGAAAACCCCCTGTCTGGAATTCGACATGGGAAAGGTCGCGAGTCTCCATGGTCTGGGTGAGAGGGAGCAGGCGGCCGAGCTTCTGGAAAGCTTCGGTGACACCTACGACGACGAGGCGGAGTTTCATTACCAGGTGGGACTGAAGCACGATCTGGCGGGGGATTACGACTCGGCGATTGGGGCGTACCAGCGGGCCATCGAGCTCGATGAGAAACACGTGAAATCGCTGTTCCGTCTCGGCTACATCGCGGATCTCCGTGGTGACGACGAAATGGCGGTGGAGCTCTACGAGCGCTGTGCGGCGCTTCGACCGACACACGTCAACCCCCTCATTAACCTCGGCGTGCTCTACGAGGACATGGGACGATACGAGGACGCGGTGAGCTGCTTCGAGCGCGTGCTCAAGTGGAACCCGAACCACGAGCGTGCCAGACTCTTCTACCGCGATGCCAAGGCATCCATCACGATGTATTACGACGAGGAACTCGAACGCAAAGTGGACCGGGAGAACAAGGTCCTGGAGATCCCCGTGACCGATTTCGAGCTGTCGGTTCGCTCGCGCAACTGTCTGGAGCGTATGAACGCCAAGACACTCGGTGATTTGACGCGCGTCACGGAAGTGGATCTGCTCTCCTACAAGAACTTCGGTGAAACCTCGCTCAACGAGATCAAAGCCATGATGGCCTCGAAGGGATTGAGACTGGGACAGGCGTTGGAGAAGGAAGCCCCTTCCCCCAAGACGCCCTCAGCCGTCTTCAGGGTCAGGAGCAGCGAGGACGGGGTGATGTCGAAGTCCATCAGCGATCTTGAGCTTTCCGTACGCTCGCGCAAGTGCATGCAGCGACTCGGCATCGCCAGCATCCGTGACGTCTGTCGAAGGAGCGAGGATGAGCTGCTCGCCTGCAAGAACTTCGGACAGACCTCGCTGAACGAGATCAAGCAGAAGCTGGCGAATCTCGGACTGAAGCTCAGGGAAACCCAGTAGAGGCCCCGGGATCCATGTATCACCACCTGTCCGGGACACTGATGCACAAATCCCCGGCGTCCATCGTCGTCGAGGTCGCGGGCGTCGGATACGGACTCACCGTCCCGCTCAGCACCTTCGAGAAGCTGCCCGCCGAAGGGGAACAGGTCAGACTCCTGACGCATCTTCACGTCCGTGACGACGTGATGCGACTGTTCGGGTTTGCGACGGGCGAGGAGCGGGAGCTTTTCCGGATGCTGATCGGGGTGAGCGGGATTGGTCCGATGCTCGCGCTGGCGGTGCTTTCGGGCATGTCGGTGGATACCATCAAACAGGCGGTGGCGGCGGGGGATGCGACGCTGTTGAAGACGATTCGCGGGGTGGGGGCAAAGACGGCGGAACGGATGGTCCTGGAGCTGCGCGATCCGATCGGGCGCCTGGGCGTCCCGATTGGGGGCCCGGGGGTAAGTGCAGGCGACCGGACGGCGCTTGATGCGGTCGCCGCCCTCGTTTCTCTGGGCTATTCCCGGACCAAGGCCGAAGAAGCCGTCACCCTCGCACGGAAGAAGTGTGGTGCCGACGCTACCATCGAAGAGCTGGTGCGCGAGGCGCTGAAGGGCGCCTGAGCCGCTCTCGCGGTGTCATCTACGTTCGTACCCTGTGGAGCGTGCATGTCCGACAATAAGCTCCCTGAGTCCGAGTTGCCGGAAGAAGAGCTCACGCTTCGTCCGCGGAATTTCAGCGAGTTCATCGGTCAGAAGCAAACCGTTAGCAACCTTCGGGTGTATATCGAGGCGGCGCGCAGTCGCGGCGAGGCACTCGACCACATCCTGTTTTCCGGGCCGCCCGGACTGGGGAAAACCACGCTCGGACACATCGTCGCACACGAGATCGGGACCGAGTTTCGTGCGACCAGCGGTCCCGTTCTCGAGAAACCCGCCGACCTCGCCGGCATCCTCACCAAGCTCGGCAAATTCGACGTGCTCTTCATCGACGAAGTGCACCGCGTCAACGTCGCCGTCGAGGAGTACCTGTATTCCGCGATGGAGGATTACTCCATCGACATTCTGATCGACCAGGGCCCGCACGCACGGTCGATCAAGATCGAGGTGAGGCCGTTTACGCTGATCGGTGCGACCACGCGCGAGGGGCTCCTCACCACGCCCTTCCGTGCACGCTTCGGGGTGCTGGAAAAGCTCAACTACTATCCCCCCGAGGAGATCCTCGAGGTGGTGCGACGCTCGGCCAGGATCCTCAAGATCGAGGTGGACGAGGACGCAGCCGAGATCATCGCCGGACGGAGCCGCGGCACCCCGCGTGAGGCCAACCGTTACCTCCGACGCATCCGTGACCTCGCTCAGGTGAAATCCCACGGACGCATCACCGCCGGAGTCGCCGAGGACGGACTCGAGATGCTGGGCATCGACGAGGCGGGACTCAGCGGGATGGACCGTCGCATCCTGAGGACGCTCATCCGACACGGCGGCGGGCCTCTGGGCATCAAGACGATTGCCGTGTCGGTCGGTGAGACGGAGGATACCATCGAGGACGTCTACGAGCCGTATCTCATCCAGCAGGGGTTCCTCAAGAAAACCCCCCGTGGTCGCGTCGCGGCGCGTCGGGCCTTCGAGCACATGGGGAACTCCGGTGACTCGACGCGCGACGACCAGCCGGGACTCTTCAAGTGACGGGGAGCCCTGCGATGAGACTTTATCTGCACACGTGCTGTGCGGTGTGTCTGGCCGGCGTTGCCGACGAGCTGCGAAGGAGGCGGATCGACTTTACCGCTTTCTTCTACAATCCGAACGTGCACCCGCTTATCGAGTGGCGGAGACGCCTGAAAGCGGTGCGCCTGCTGTGCGAGCGCGAGGTTATCCCTCTCGAGGTGGACGAAACCTACGGACTGGTGGCGTTCGTGCGTGCGGTGGTCCATCGTGAGCGGGTGCCCGAGCGCTGTGAGGTCTGCTATCGCGAGCGTCTGACGTGCACCGCCGAGGAGGCGAAGAGGCGGGGGGTCGAGGCGTTTTCGACGACGCTTCTGGCCAGCACCGAGCAGAACGTCGAACTGGTCCGGGACGTTGCGTCGGAAGTCTCAACCAGCAAAGGACTTGCGTTCGTGGACGCCGACTGGCGTCACACCCATCAGACGGGGCAAGAACTCGCTCGACGGATGAGTCTCTACCGACAGCAGTATTGTGGCTGCATCTATTCGGAATATGATCGCTACAAGGATACGAACAAACATCTGTATCGTGGAGGGGCCTCACGAGGCTGAGCCGCCGGCGTGTCCAGGGAAACGGAGGAGATGTTGGAGATTACACGGACGATCGCTTCTGAGGTGGGGGAATGGCGCAGGCAGTACCGTGCGGGCTCGGTGCTGCTGGTTGTCGTTCTGGTGGCGCTGTCGGCGGCGCCGGTGGTCATTCTGCTTCTGATGGCTTCGCTTGCGGACAGGCCGTTGTCGGCCGCGCCGCTTCACACCAGACAACGGGTCCTCTTCGATCTTCAGCCGAAGGTGCGCGTGGCGCTGGCCGTCCGGACGCACGGGGGCGCCGCGCTTCCCATCAAGGTCACGGGGGGCTATCGTCTGGTCAATCCGAAGACACATACGACGCTGGTGCGGGGTGCACGACTGACGAAATCCCCCGTGGAGGCCCTCTCGAGGGGCGTCGTCATCACCGTCCCCGATCACGGGATCAGCAAGACGATGCATCTTCCATGTCTTCGGATCGTCCCGACCGCAAGCGGCACGCTCCACGTCGCCCGACGCCGCTATCGGGGGGTGCTGGACCTCGTGTACGAGTCGGGGGGCAGGATGACGCTCGTCAACGAGTTGGACCTCGAGGACTACGTCGGGGGCGTGGTGGCGCCGGAGATGTTTTACTACTGGCCCCGGGAGGCGCTGCGGGCTCAGGCCGTCGTCGCCCGGACCTACACGCTCGCACGGGTGCTGGAAGCCCGAGCGGAGGTCCCCCAGCCGAAGTACGACCTCGAAGCGAACTATCTCGCTGACCAGGAATATCACGGGATCACCGGCGAGCGGGCGACCACGCGGGAGGCGGTGAGCTCGACGCGCGGACTGGTGCTTACGCACAACGGGAAGGTCTTCCGGGCGTATTTCAGTTCGTGCTGCGGCGGACATACCGAGGCCTGTGGACTGCTCTGGGAGGACTACAAGACGATTCCCCCTCTGGCCGGGAAGCCGTGCGACTACTGCAAACACAGCAAATGGTACAACTGGAGAACGACAATCAAGCTTTCGGACGTCGAGCGTGCGCTCAAGCGTGCCGGCAGGGACGTCGGCAGCATCCAGGACGTGCAGTTCGTCGATAGCAACAACGAAGGCCACATCGATCAGGTCACCATCAAGGGCACCCGGCGGACACACAAGATGATGGGGAACGATTTCCGGCTGGATATCCTTGCCGCCAACCGTGCCAAGCTCATCCAGGGCGGTCTCAACAGCATGAATTTCAGCAGCCGGCGCGTCAAGGAGGCCTACGAGCTGACCGGTCACGGCCGCGGTCATGGCTGCGGGATGTGCCAGTACGGTGCCTACGGGCTGGCGATAAGACTCAAGAGCTATAAGGACATCCTCGCGTATTACTATCCCGAAGCCGAGCTCTGGAAGGTGTACTGACCGTCAACGCCTCCTCTCGCTTTCAGGGAGAGCGGAGTTTATCCCGACTTGTCGGGAGGGTGAAATCCATCGACTGCCGGGCGTCTTTACCCTCCCCCTGACCCCCTCCCTGAAAGGGAGGGGGAAAGCGCTTTCTCCCCGAGGGGGAGATGAGACCCCCGTTGTCCATGCCCAGGGACTCTCCCATGTTCGGATTCAAACTGCTTGCGACGGATGGTGAGGCGCGTGCCGGGGAACTCCTGACCCCGCACGGGAACGTTGCGACGCCCGTCTTCATGCCTGTCGGGACGCAGGCGACCGTCAAGACGCTCACCCCGCAGCAGCTCCTCTCGGCCGAAGTCCCGATGCTGCTGGCGAACGCCTACCATCTGCACTTGAGACCCGGGGAGGAGACGGTCGCGGCGCTCGGCGGACTGCACCGGTTCATGAACTGGTCCCGGCCGATCCTGACCGACAGCGGCGGGTTCCAGGTGTTCAGTCTCGCCGAACTCACTCGCATCACCGATGACGGTGTTCGCTTCAGGAGTCACATCGACGGCAAGACCGTCGAGCTGACCCCCGAGTCGGTGGTGGACATCCAGGCAAGGCTCGGGGCCGACATCATCATGCCGCTCGATGAGTGCACCGCGTTTCCCACCGAGAAGTCCTATGCCCGTGAAGCGATGGAACGAACGCTCGACTGGGCACGGCGGTCGATCGACCACCAGAGACGCGCGACCCCGACGCATCGGGGCCGTCGCACACTTGGCGGCGCTTCTTCATCCCCTCTCCCCCCGGGAGAGGGTAGGGTGAGGGAGTCCGTGGAAGAAGTGTCCCCGCAGGCACTCTTCGGCATCGTTCAGGGGGCCAGTTACGCCGACCTTCGCGTTGAGTGTGCCCGGCGGCTGACGGCGATGGACTTTCCCGGATACGCCATCGGCGGACTCAGCGTCGGGGAGGGGCCGCAGGTGATGAACGAGATGCTGGAAGCCGTTCTTCCTGAGCTTCCGGAGGATAAACCCCGCCACCTGATGGGGGTGGGTCCGCCGGAGGACCTGCTTGCGGCAATTTCGCGCGGCGCCGACATGTTCGACTGTGTTCTCCCGACGCGCAACGGTCGCAGCGGCTTCGCGTTCACCTCGACCGGCATCGTCCGCATGCGAAACGCAAAACACGCCGACTCCGACGCACCGCTCGACCCGGCGTGCTCCTGTACCACCTGCCGGAACTTCGAGCGCGGCTACATCCGCCACCTCTTCCAGGCCGAGGAGATCTTGGGCATGACACTCGTCAGTCTGCACAACGTCGCGTTTTTCTGTCGGCTCATGCTCGATGCGCGTCACGCCATTGTGGAAGGTCACTTCGACCGCTTCTGCAAGCAGTTTAGCGAAGCCCGGCTGGACGAGTAGACGACCAGCGTCTTCCACGGGCCGTCGTGCCCCTCGCAGAGAGGGAGAGGCAGACACGCGCTCGGGGGTGTGGCTTTCGCTAACTTTTTGCGCAGAATTGACTTGCGTCAGATGTGGGATTCGATAGACTGCGGGTTCGGTCCCGAATCGACGGGCGATATTTCTTGAATTTCATCACGCAAATCCCGAGAAGCCGGAGGCAAGCATGTTCATTTTGGCGCAAGGCGCACCACCGGGTCCGAGTGGACTGTGGGGGATGCTGGCGAACTTCTGGCCCATCATCGCCATTGTGCTGATCATGTACGTTCTGCTGATCCGTCCGCAGCGGACGAAGGAGAAACGACGACAGGAGATGCTGAAATCGCTCAAGAAGAACGACCGCGTCGTCACCATGGGCGGGATTCACGGGGTCGTCAAGAACGTCACCGACAGGGAGGTGACGCTGCTCGTGGACGAGAAGCGGGAGATCACGCTCAAGATGAACCGGTGGGCCGTCCACAGCATCGTGAATCGCGAAGAGGAAGGGGAGCTTCCGGCCCCGGAGAACGAGTGATACGGTACCGGGCCCGGCAAGGGGCAGCCGCGATGCATGCGAGATTCGTTCCGTCGGGGACTTTGCTGTGTGCTCTGGCGGTCAGCGCTTTGGTTGCCGGCTGTGACGCGCCGAGGACCCGAGGGGTCGAGTTCCGGTACAGGCTTCAGAGCAGCGCTGCGCCTGACGAGAACGAGAAACTCGCCGCGTCGCAGGTTGCCCAGCGACGGACACAGGTTCTCACCAGAACCGAAGAAGTGGTCACGGTTATTCGCAAGCGTCTCCACGGGATCGATGTTCAGGTCAAGAGTGACGCGCCGGGTGAGGTGGTCATCAGGCTGTTTGACGCGACACCCGGGACTCGGCTGTTGGTGAGGCGTCGCGTGGAGCAGATGGGTCGCCTGGAATTCCGGGAGGTCTTGAGTGAGGACGCCTGCGGGAAGATGACGGAGGAGGAGAGGAAAGCCGTTCGGGTGATGCGGATGAAGCTGCGGAAGAAAAGACCGGAGGACCCCGACGCCTTCAGGGAGCACTACGTCCGGGTGCGCGACGAGTACGATATCACCGGGCGGCTGCTTGAGCGCGTTCAACCGGCCGTTGACGAGTTCGGTATGCCGGCGGTGGGATTCACCTTCACGCGCGAGGGTGGCGAGCTCTTCGGCGAGATGACAGGTAAGCTTGCCGGGAAAGGTCAAATTGCGGTCATCCTGAACGGTCAGCTTCGGAGCGCTCCGGCCGTCCAGGAGCGCATCGGCCGAAGGGTCATCATCCGTGGCCGTTTCAGCGAGGCTGAGGTCAAGGACCTCGTCGCGGTGCTTCAGGCGGGGGCCCTCCCGGAGCCGCTGGTTCTGGAGAGCGAAAAACGCTTCGGCCCGGAGGACAAAGAATAAGGCGGTGGAGGCTGTCGGGGCACCGTTCTGGGGCGCCCACTGTCGGAGCAGATAGGCAGAGTTCCCCTTCAGGAGGAGTTGTTCCGGATGTTTGAGAGTTTGAGATGGAAGATTCCGCTGATTTTGGTGCTCTTGGCGGCGGCGGTGGCAATGCTGCTTTGGGGCGAACTGCGTCTGGGCTTCGACCTCAAGGGCGGTGTCGAGCTGCGTTACCAGGTCAAAGGCACGTTGACCAGAGAGGAGATGAAGGATCGCACGCCCGTAGAGATCGCCAAGGCCATGAGGGAGAGCAAGGTCAAGACCGAGAAAACCATCGAGGTCATTGCGTTGCGACTCGACCCCGCGAGCATCAAGCAGCTCGACATCCGAAGCGGCGGGCCCGGAGAGATCATCATCCGTCTCCCGGGACTCACCCCCGAAGAGGTGAAGAGCATCAAGCGTCGTGCCGAGCAGATGGGCCGACTCGAATTCCGCATGGTCGTTCCCAAACAAGAATACGACAAGATGTCCGAGGACGAGAG
>Ga0111190_1017_pt1 | contig 16272 bp, 9 predicted proteins | sample DeeMarSWOR324_28_FD_80244 | JGI IMG/M metagenome (GOLD analysis project Ga0111190, IMG submission 80244) | Planctomycetes bacterium SM23_65
AACGCCGCCCGGGTCTCGTGGTCGTCCTCTTCCAACAGGAAAATAACGTCCAGCTTGTCGTGCGGATAGTCGAGTTTGCTGATGCCGTCCACCAGCCGCACCAGCGTCTCGGTCTCGTGGTAGAGCGGGACAAGGATGGTGTACACCGGACAGTCTTCATCCCGGAGCGCCGCGACCTCTTCGGGCGTCACCGCAATCTCCCGCCGAGAGACCAGCGACTCGTCGATCAGCCAGATCTTCCACGAGCAGAGCACGAGGTAGTAGCAGATGAGAAATCCGTTCACCGCCATGACGGTGGGCCTGGTCCACATGACCAGACAGGCGCCGGCGGCGACAAGCACGACGAAAAAGATGAATCTCTGTCCCCAGGAGAGTACGCGGTATGCACACAGATGCGGGCTTCGGCCCAGGAGCTCGAAGAAGATCCGCTTGTAGTCACGTGCGGACAGTCGCCGCGCCGGAGTCTTACCTTCCGTCACTCCGTCTCCCCGCTGCCGTTTCAGAAACGTGCCATCGACGGCTCTGCCGTCGGTGTGGTGTGTTGAAGCCGACGCACGGACGGACAAGCCGTCCATGCCACGACTGCCAAGTCCTCACTCGTTCGCCGGTTTTTTGGCCGGTGTCCATCCGGCGGTGGACTGCACCGACGGCGTGCTTGCCCCCTCGAACTTCACCTTGATCGCGAGGTCCCGACTGAACGCGGGAAGCGAAACGGAGAGCTTCCCGTCATGGACGGTCAGTCGGCGACTGGTGCGACGTCTGCCCCCCACCGTCGCCCACGTCTCGGCGACATACGTCCCGTCCAAGAGTCCCGTCACGTTGACAATCGTCCCGGCGTCGAACGTCATCCCTTCGGGGGCCTCGGGCTTCTGCGTCCACGACGGGTCATACACCCAGAGGTATCCCCCGGCGTTATCCAGTATGCCCTGAACCGCGAGTTTTCGGTTTCCGGAGGCTTCAATCATCGCTCGGACCGCGGTGAAATTGCGTCCCCGTCGGTCCTCCTCCTTCGCGAACGCGGAAAGTCCCGCGAAATGTCTGTAGAGGTCGTTCGGCTCGATGTGCGTGTCCCACCACCACGGCATGGCCGAGCCGGCGGCCGGACTCATGTACGAGCTCCAGAGCGCCGCGTGAAGACGCACCCCCTTCGGGTCCTTCTGGTCGTCCTCGGGACGGATGCCCCCGGCACACTCCGCGACGAAGAACGGCTTGTTATACACGCTCGCCTCGATCGCCTCCCGCAGAACCGCCTCGGACAGCACCTCGTTGTAGATGTGTCCCGTGTTGAAGTCCATCTCCACCAGCGGCCACAGCTTCTCACAGAAACCCGCCCGGATGGCTGACGAGGTCACCAGGTGGGAGTGTCCGTCCACCTTTTTCAGATATTGCCCCATCTCCCGGTGCCAGTTGACGACGTCCTCCGGGTCGTAGTAGTCGGTGAGGTCCACCTCGTTAAAGAGCTCCCAGCACATGAGCGACGAATACGCCCCCCAGCGTGCCGCAGCATACCTGAGGAACCGCCGCGTGTATCTCCGTGCCTCCCGGCTCGTGAAATAATCCGAGGCGAACATGCAGGGCCCGCCGTTCTCCTCGTTGTAGGGACTCTCCCCCCACGACGAGCTGTTCAGCATCCCGTGATACTGCAGGACCAGCATCACGTAGATGCCGTGTTTCTGTGCGGAAGCCAGAACCGCATCGAGCTTCGCCGCCTCCTCGAAATCGTATTCCCCGAGCTTGTTCTTCTTCTCGAGCGGCAGGTTCCACGGACAGATCCATATCCGCGTGAAGTTCTCGCCGGCGTCTTTGAGTTTCTTGAAGTAGTAGTCGTAGTCGCTGGCCCAGCAGACGTTGTGTCCCAAGGGATAGAAGACCTGACCGGAGTCGAGTTCGAAATGCCGGGGGTGCTTCGGACTGAGACGGACGAATCCGCCCGAGCGCTTGTTCTCCACGGCGGTGAAGTTCTTGAGCTCCGAGACCGTCTCGCCCATCCGGTTTTTCACCGTCACGGTGAACTCGTATTTTCCGACGGTGCGCGGCGCGATGCGGATGAGCCAGACCGGACGCTCCTTCTTCTTGGCCGTGTCCTTGGGCTCCTCGAACCGGGCGAGAAAGCCGGGAACGTCGAACGTTCGACCGCTCGGGTCGCGCAGCGACGCCCACAGGCTGATCTCTGACGGGTCGTAGAAATCGCCGAAGCTCGCCTGGAAATCGACACGGAGCTCCAGCATCTCATAGGCCCGCACGATGAAGTCGCTCTGGTGGATGGTGACGATGCGCGGGGCGAAGGTCTCCCACGCGGCTTCCGGGCTCCCTACGATCCGGACGTTGTCCACGTGAATCTCGCCCGACTTCAGCTTGTCTCGGAAGAACACGAGACTGACCCGACGGACGTCGTCGCGTCCCTGGAGCGGCTCGCCGATCGGATTCTTGAACCGATTGAAATGGTACAGGTCCAGGTTGAAACTCACCGACTTGTTGGGACCCGGGATGAGCCGGACCGGGGGCGACTCGAAGTACCGTCCGGCGGGGGTGGAGCGAAACGCAACCGCCATCTGAACGTCATAGGTGTCCACGGTGACGTCCATGAGGATCCGTCTCATCCGTGAGAGGTCCAGTCGGACCTCGCGGCGGATCTCGAAATCCGCACGCGCCGCGGGCTCGTAGGAAAGCTTGAGCGCGGTCGGACCCTCCGTCGCGTTCTTCTCCACTCTCTCGACCTTCACCGGCCCGCGGGCCGACTCCACCGCCCAGGTCGTCTCCGTCTCGAAGCTCTCCCACAGGAACTCCTCGTCCAGCGCCCACGCGGTCGTGGCCAGCAGCAAGCAGGACAGCCCCAGAAACCCCAGGACCCGGACAAGACCCCTCCAGCGGCTCCGTCTATCACTTCCCATGCCAACGTGTCCTTCCTGATTCAGTCCCCAAAGCCCTCTCCCGCACCACCCTCAAGACACCATCTTATATTAGTCGTGCAAGACGTCAATGTGTAACAGGCGATTCACACCGCGACGGCCTGCCGCACATTCCCTCCCCCCGCCGGAGAGCATAGTGAGCGTCATGCCTGCGAAGTCGTCCCGGATTTCTCCCCGTCGGACAAGCCGCGTCACCGCGATCGCAGATACAACCAGCAGGACGAAAAATATGCGCTTGGTGACGCGCTCACTTCAGACAGACCGCGGCCGAAAGTCGAGTGCCAAGACGACAAGCACGTAAAGTATAGACGCGCACGTTCAAACCGACAGCGAAAAGTTCACGGCTCGGCACCCGAGGGAACAACAGGAACGTGCCGGCGTTTGAAACGAACTTCCAAGCCATTCGTCCTGCCTGCGTACGACACGCCGCGGGTCAAATCACTCGCCAGAAATCCCGGCGCAAATGTGTCACAAATCGGTACGTTTCCAGCACGTCAGAAGCACCCGAACCACAACTTCAAGGGGTTTTGCAGACGGAGGGACCGAAAGTTCGCGTCCAGAACAGGAAAGACGCGATACCTGCTTCCAAAGTCGTTGCAGCAAGTTCAAGCAATCAAAGAAGTTGTAACAAGCGAATTGCGCGGCCGCGACCAGGCGGCTCACCGCAGCAATGTCAATGAAAAAGCTGAGACAAAATTCGCGGAAAAAGAAAAAAGTTTTCGCGCGTACGCGTGCTCTTCCAAACACCCTCACGATCCCGCGCAGCACGCGCGTGCAGAGAGACACAGCACGTTCGTTGCCCTGCAAGCGAGCATTTATGCGGGTTCCGTGGGGGTTAAGGACAAAGAGAAATCTTCCGCTCATCGCGAACGCGACACGCGCAAATCGGAACGTCGCGTTGAAACCGCACTCAGAACACGACGACCCGGCAGATTTCCTTTGACACAAACTCACGCACGCTATCTGATTAACCGAAGGAGAAAAGAGGTGCGGAGTAAACGTTCGCCTGCAGTCAAGCGTCGCATGGATCAGGTCGGCTGCGTCGTGAGGGAATCGAGATACTGTCGGCATCAACCAGTGAGGCGTCCGGGAAACCTGTCCACGCACCGAAACACAGGAGGGTGCTATGCTGGAATATGAGGAGTTGAAGGAAAAGGTAGCGGCCGTGGAAGAAGACCTGACCCGTGCGGAGCAGGGAAACAAGGCGGCTGGCACGCGGGTACGCAAAAGCATGCAGGACATCAAGAAACTGGCTCAGGACATTCGCGTGAAAATCCTCGAGCTTCGACAGGGATAGTATCCCAGTGAGTGGGATGGGCTCGCATAACTCTTGATGAGCGCGGGAGTTGAGAAAGGAGGCGTCTATGGCGAAACGCAAGAAGGCAGTCAAGAAGAAAAAGGCAACCAAGAAGAAAAAGAAGAAGGTTGCCAAAAAGAAAAAGGCTGCCAAGAAGAAGAAGGTAACCAAGAAGAAGACGGCTAAGAAGAAAAAGGCAGCAAAGAAGAAACCCAAGAAGAAAGCTGCCAAGAAAAAAGCCAAGAAGAAAAAATAGCCGTTCGAGTGGGACGGGGAGAGCAATCTCCTCGGCCTGAAGTGATTTGAACAACCTCTCTCTCAAATGTCATGGTCACCTGAGAGAGGCCGCTCATTGACGCGACACACCCGCGTGTGTCGCGTCACTTTTTTCGGTCGTGTCAGCGTCGCGACGTTCCGCTTCAGGCCAAAGGCGGCCTGCACCCAAGCGGCACAATTCGTGACAGTCAGCGGGCAAAAGGTGCACCGGATGCCGCTCCCAACGCGGTCAAGACGTGCACGCCAGTCCTCCGGACCGCTGCTCCTTGTCCGACCGAATGTGGCCGCAATGCTTCTCACGACGCGCCAGTGCTTCGCCCCACACATGAACTCTGCACTTTTTACGATCGGGTCGGAAACGATGAGCACCTATTCGGACACCGCACCCAGACGTCGCCCACGTGCCAACGGTCAAGGCTGCCCCCGGACGGCAGAGTCAATTTCTGAGCTAACCACATGACGTGAAACGAATTAATTTGACCGATAATTCGGAGAATTGTCTTGACAGAAGCGTCCCCGTGAGGCAGATTTCACACGAGAGGAGTCAGGTTCTGACCAGGTGTCATCCACGATGCTGATCCAGGCATCCCGATGGAACGGGATGGGTGGTGAGGCTTGGGATGCCTGGAGGTAACGGGGACAGAACAACAGATCGTATTGCTCTGACATCCCGTCGGAGTTTGCCGGGCAACCCTCGCTCTCCTGCCGCGCGGCACAATTGCCCACCCATCCACAGTTGACATTGACCCTGCGCTGGCACGTAAGAACGTCAAGATTGGTGTAAAACGCCAGTTTTTGACCCTACGTGCCCGGAAAGGGAAGACCACGTGAACGTCATGATCGTGTCCCCGGAAGCGGTTCCCTTCGCCAAGACGGGCGGACTCGCCGACGTTGCGGGGGCGCTGCCGAAATACCTGACCAAATTGGGCGTCAACGCTTGCCTGGTCATGCCTCTCTACCAGAAGGTGACCCAGGCCGGCCTGAAGCTCGTCAAGCTGAAGCCTACGATCAAGGTTCCGATTGGCGAGAAGGTGTACGAGGGGTGCATCTGGGAGGGCCGACTTCCCGATTCGGAAGCACCGGTCTACTTCCTCGACCAGAGGGACTTTTACAACCGTCCGGAACTCTACGGCACCAAGGGCAAGGACTACACGGACAATTGTCAGCGGTTCGTTTTCTTCTGTCGGGGGACGCTGGAACTCATCAGGGCACTCGAGTTGAAGATCGACGTGCTGCACGCCAACGACTGGCAGTCCGGACTGATTCCCGTCTACATCAAGACCCTGTATGCCGACGGTCCCGATGGAATTGGAGAAATCGCGACGCTCTTCACCGTGCACAACCTCGCTTACCAGGGACTGTTCTGGCACTGGGACATGCCGCTGACGGGACTCTCGTGGGACCTGTTCAACTGGACCCAGCTCGAATTCTACGGCAAGTTGAGTTTCATGAAGGGGGCCCTGACGTTTGCCGACGCACTCAGCACCGTCAGCAAGCAGTACGCCAAGGAGATTCAAACGGAGGAACACGGCTGTGGTCTGGAAGGCGTGCTCACCCAGCGACGCGAGGCACTGTTCGGCGTGGTGAACGGCGTGGACTACAACATCTGGAATCCAGAAGTGGACGAACTGATTCCCGCAACCTACTCGACGAACGATCTCACCGGGAAGAGGACGTGCAAGTCCGCACTTCAGATGGCACAGGGGCTTCCCGTGCGTGAGAACATCCCCCTCATCGGACTCATCTCGCGACTGGTGGACCAGAAGGGATTCGACATCCTGGAGGACTGTTTCGACGACCTGATGGGATTCGACGTGCAGATGGTACTCTTGGGCACGGGCGAGACGAGGTACCACGAGCTGTTCGAGAAGCTCTCCCGGAAATACGAGTCGAAATTCGCGGCCAACCTCACTTTCGACAACACGCTCGCACACCGCATCGAGGCCGCTTCCGACATGTACCTCATGCCCTCGGAGTACGAGCCGTGCGGACTCAACCAGATCTACAGCCTGAAATACGGCTCCGTCCCCATCGTCCGCGAAACCGGGGGACTCAAGGACACCATCGTCAACGTCACCGACGCGACGCTCGAGGACAACACGGCGACGGGATTTTCGTTCCGGGTCCACAAGTCAGCCGCGCTCTTGGAAGCCGTCAAGCGCGCACTCGCCTTCTACAGTCAGAAGAACGGCTGGAGCAAACTCGTCGTCAATTGCATGAAGCAGGACTGGTCCTGGGAACGGGCCGCTCAGGAGTACATCCAGATCTACAGCAAAACTCAAGACTTGAAACTCCAAGCTCGAAAGTCGATGGAAGTCTGACCTTCGAGTTTCGAGTTTGGACTCATTCACCAGCAGGTGGCTGATGACCGGCAAGGTTCTCTTCATCATGGGGCTCCATTCCCACCAGCCGGTGGGCAACTTCGATTTCGTCATCGAAAAGGCCACCCGGGAATGCTACCACCCCTTCCTCGAGGTCCTGGGCACCTACCCGCAGATCCGTATGAGTCTGCACTACTCGGGGGTCCTCCTGGAGTGGATCAGAGAGCACCATTGCGAGACGTTTGATCTCCTGGGGCGACTGGTGGGGGCCGGTCAGGTCGAGATGATGGGAGGCGGGTTCGACGAGCCCATCCTCGTCATGATTCCGGACCATGACAAGGCAGGACAGATCCAGAAGCAGACCGACTACCTCGAAAAGCAGTTCGGCGTGAGGCCGGTTGGGCTCTGGCTGGCCGAACGCGTGTGGGAGCAGTGTCTGGTGAAGCCGATAGCGGACGCCGGGATGCGCTACGTGGCGGTGGACGACTCCCACTTCAAGTTCGCCGGTCTCAGCGGCACCGATCTATGCGGCTATTACACCACGGAAGACCAGGGCCGAATGCTGAACATCTTCCCCATGTCCGAGCTGCTGCGGTATTACGTCCCGTTCAAGGACCCGGAGAAGACCATCGAGTATCTGCGGGCCTTCGCGCGCGAGGACGGCACGGCGCTGGTGACCTACGCCGACGACGGGGAGAAGTTCGGCTCGTGGCCCGAGACCCACAAGCACGTCTACACCGACGGCTGGCTCGAGCGCTTCTTCAAGCTGCTCACCGAAAACGCCGACTGGATCGAGTTCGTGACCTTTGCCGAGGCACTCGACCGTGTCGAACCCCTGGGACAGGTCTTCCTGCCGGACGCTTCCTACCGGGAGATGATGGAATGGGTGCTTCCGGTGGACAGTCAGCACGCCTACGAGGACCTCGTGGCGGACTTCAAGGAGAAAGGGATCTGGGAGCGGGCGAAATTCTTCGTCAAGGGCGGCTTCTGGCGCTCCTTCCGTGCGAAGTACCCGGAAGCCAACGAGATGTACAGCAAGATGATGTTGGTGAGTGAGAAGGTTTCGCGTCTGGGCGAATCCCCCGTGTCGGGGCAGACAAACGGGAGATATGAAGCCGCCCGCGACGAGCTCTACCAGGGACAGTGCAACTGCTCCTACTGGCACGGGATCTTCGGCGGACTCTATCTCCCGCATCTCCGCTACGCCGTCTACAACCACCTCATCGCGGCTGAGAACATCGCCGACGAGGAACTCAAGGGCAACCGGGAGTGGTGTGAGTCACAGGTCGTGGACTACAACTTCGACCGCCGACCGGAGGTGCTCTTGAGTTCACCGCATCTGTCGCTCTACCTCGTCCCCCACCGCGGCGGACACCTTGCCGAGCTCGACATCCGTGCCAAGAAGTTCAATCCGCTCAGTGTGCTCACCCGGAGGCCCGAAGCGTATCATCGCACCGTGCTCCGCAGTCAGGAACAAAAAAAAGAGCAAGACCAGGAAGGACCCCAGGTCGCCAGCATCCACGACAGCGTCGTCTTCAAGTCGGAAGGTCTGGAGAAGATGCTCCAGTACGACCGGTACAAGCGTGAGGGTCTGATCGACCACGTCATGGGTCCGGAGGTGACGTTAGACGACTTCGCGCGCGGCGATTTCGTCGAGCTGGGCGACTTCGTGGAAGGAGCTTACGAATTCGAGGTCTCGAAGCGTGGTGCACTCCAGCGCGTGACGATGACACGCAGGGGGGCGGTTACGGGAGAACAGGGGCCTGCGGCTCTCACGATCCGAAAAGAGGTAACGCTTGACGCCCACGAGCCGACCTTCACGGTCACCTACGAGATCACGGGAGCCGAAGACCGTGCATTGCGCTTCGTATTCGGCGTCGAGATGTGTTACGCGATGCTGGCCCCACACGCCGACGATCGCTTCTACTACCTGGAAGAACCCGATACTACTCTGCGAAGTACCGAAGGCACTTCGCTACGTAGCACGAGCGTCAAGCTGGGAGACCTGGCAACCCGGGTGGACGTCGAAGGGGTGAGACGGTTCGGTCTGGCAGACGGCTGGCAGCAACTCGACATCGGAATAACGTTTTCCGAGCCGGCACGCCTCTGGACGTTTCCGTTAGAGACGGTCAGTCAGTCGGAAGCCGGGTTTGAAGCGGTGTATCAGGGCTCCGTGGTGCTCACGCACTGGACGGTCGTGCTTGAGCGCGGGGAAAGCTGGAAACTGAAGTTGGAGGAGTCGCATCAGTGACTCGAAACTCGAAACCCAAAACTCACAAGTCGACGGACTTTCGAGTTATGGGTTTCGAGTTGTGACTCTACAGGAGGTGCGACTGATGAACCGGGCAATGAAGGTTCTCTCACTGGTGATGGCCGGTGGTCAGGGAATCAGACTTGTTCCACTCACACGTGAGCGGGCCAAGCCTGCGGTTCCCTTCGGCGGCAAGTACAAGCTCATTGATTTCGTGCTCTCGAATCTCATCAACTCGGGTCTTTATTCGGTGTACGTGTTGACACAGTTCAAGAGTCAGCCTTTGAGCGAGCACATCCGTGACACCTGGACCTTCGGAACCATCCAGCGCGATCACTTCATCACCACCGTTCCCGCACAGATGCGGATAGGCGAAACCTGGTATCAGGGCACCGCCGACTCCATCTACCAGAACCTCTGTCTCATCAAGGAACAGAATCCGGAGATCGTCGTGGTCTTCGCCGGGGACCACGTCTACCGCATGGACGTTTCCCAGATGATCCGGTACCACACGGAGCGCGAGGCCGACGTGACCGTCGCGGTGGTCCCGCGGCCCATTGACAAGTGTCGGGGCCTGGGCATTGCGGTTGTGGACGACTACTGGCGCATCGTCCGCTTCGAGGAGAAGCCCGAAAAGCCCACGCCCATGCCGGGCGTTCCGGGGATGGCACTGGTGTCGATGGGAAACTACATCTTCAACCGGGAGGTGCTGCTGGAGGAGGTGTCGGCGGATGCGGAGGATCTCGACAGTGAGCACGACTTCGGTGGAGACATTCTGCCGAAGATCGTTGGGACCCGGGCGGTCTTTGCCTACGACTTCCGACAGAACCGCGTGCCCGGGATGTCCAGCGGGGAAGACAATTCCTACTGGCGCGACGTGGGGACGCTGGACGCCTACTGGGAAGCGAACATGGACCTGAGGACCGCGACGCCGGTGTTCAACCTGTACAACACCCAGTGGCCCGTGCGCACGGCCGATTTCTGGAACCCGCCGGCAAAGTTCGTCCACGAGGCGGGGGACCGCATCGGTCGGGCCATCAACAGTCTGGTCACCGACGGATGCATCATCAGCGGCGGGACCGTCCGCGGAAGCGTCCTCGGCCGACACGTCTTCGTCCACAGCTACGCCGAGGTCACCGATTGTGTCATCCTGGACGACGTGGACATCCGTGGGGGCTGCAAGCTCCGACGTGCTATTATCGACGAAAACGTCTGCATCCCTCCCGGAACCATCATCGGGTACGACACGGAGGAAGACAGCAAGCGCTTCTGCGTCTCCGCGGGCGGCGTGGTCGTCGTCACGGGCGAAGACTTCGCCGAACAACCGGTCGAGCGGGCCGGGACGCCACAGCCCGTCAGGTAGGGGCACCGCTGACTGCAAACCCCAAACTGCAAAGTCTCGAAGCAAGACTTTCGAGCTTTGAGTTTCGACTTCTGACTGGAAATATGACCAAACCGAACATCTACGTGACCATCCACGGTCACTTCTATCAGCCGCCGCGCGAAAACCCCTGGCTCGGGACCATCGAGCGACAGTCCAGTGCCTACCCATACCACGACTGGAACGAGAAGATCGCCGCCGCCTGTTACACCCCCAACACCGTCAGTCGCATCCTGGATGAGCACGGACGCATCGACCACATCATCAACAACTTCTGTCACATGAGCTTCAACGTGGGACCGACGCTCTTCGCGTGGTTGAAACGGAGACTGCCACGCACGGCCGAGCGCATCGTGACGGGCGACGCGGAAAGTCGAAAGCGCATCGGCCATGGGAACGCCATCGCTCAGGTCTATAACCACGTCATCATGCCTCTGGCCACCCGTCGCGAGAAGGAACTCCAGGTCCGCTGGGCGATCCGCGACTTCAGGAACACCTTCGCCCGTGACCCCGAGGGGATATGGCTGGCCGAGACGGCCTGCAACCAGGAAACCATCGAGGTCTTGATCGACCACGGGCTCCGGTTCACCATTCTCGCCCCGAGCCAGGCCGAACGCGTCCGGAAACTCCAACCGCCAAAATCCAGATCCCGAACGTCCAGGTCGAGGGAGTTGGAGTCGCCGACACACCAGAGCCGCCAGGACGACGGTGCGTGGCTTGACGTCTCCGACGGCTCCATCGACACCGCCCGGCCCTACCGGCTGTTCAGCGTGGATTCAGCCGGCAAGCCTCAACGCGACCGCTACATCGATATTTTCTTCTTCGACCAGGAGCTTTCCACCGCGGTGAGCTTCCAGCACTTGTTGAGAAACGCGGATGCGGTGGGGCAGCGGATTCTCGCCCGCGCTCGGCAGATGGAAGACCAAAGGCTGAAGACCGAGGCTCAGAGGGCAGAGGCCCTCAGCTTTCAGCGTTCAGGCACAAGCGGTCAGGTAGGGGCACGACATGCCGAGCCCCTGCTCGTCAGCATCGCCACCGACGGCGAAACCTTCGGCTGGCACGAGCCCTTCGCCGACATGTGTCTGGCATACTTCTTTGAGAACACCGCACCGAAACTCGACATAAAGGTGGTCAACTACGCACACTATCTCGACATCGATCCTCCCTCCTGGGAGGTGCAGCTCAAGACCGGGCCCTCGGGTGAGGGAACCTCGTGGAGCTGCGTGCACGGCGTGGGCCGGTGGAAGAGCGACTGCGGCTGCACCAGCGACAGCCCCCCGGGGTGGACTCAGCAGTGGCGTGCCCCGCTGCGCAAGGCGGCCGACGTCCTCGCCGAGCACGTCGAATCCATCTGGAAGCTGGAGTGCACGCCGTTGGTCAAGGACGTCGAGGCCATGCGCGATGATTACGTCTCCGTCCGCGGAGCGGACCGTCAGCCGGATACGCTCGAAGCGTTCTGGGGTCGGCATCTGGTGGACCCGCAGAGCCGGAGGGACCGACGCAAGTGTCTGCGGATGCTGGAGGCCCTCTTCAACTGTCAGCTCTCGTACACCTCGTGCGGGTGGTTCTTCGGAGAGCTTTCGCGACTGGAGCCCGTCCAGAACATGAAATACGCGCTCCGGGCCGTCGAGATGGCCCAGCCCTTCACCGACGAAAACCTGGAAGACGTCTTTCTCTCCGAGCTCAAGGAGGCCCACTCCAATATCCCCGAGATGGGGAGCGGTCGGAAGGTCTTCAACACCTTGGTGAAACCGGCGTCGTTCGGAAGCCATAAGGTGGCCAATTCCTACGCCATCTGTCTTTTGACGATCGGTCGCGCGACGCTGCCGGTGTACAATTACCGGGTCAAAGAGATCGACATGCGCCGGCTCCCGGACAAGTACGAGAGCTGCTGCGGGCTGCTGGACGTGCTGGACCGGGTGACGTCCGAGGAGACACTTTTCGCGTTCCACGTGACGAAGTTCACCGTGAGAGACGTGCGCTGCTACCTGAAGGTCGTGGAGAGTCCCGCCGAATACGAGTCCCTTCTGGAGTCGCTGGAGGGACAACCCGCCTCGGCGGGCCGCCTGCCCGACACCTTCGGCGGGAACTACCTCAGCTGGTCGGACATGGTGCCCGAGGTGGGCGGGGAGATCATGAGGGCACTCTTCGACGACAACCTGAAGGAACTTCGCGAGCAGTTCGACCGGATGTTCGACGCACACAAGGACCTGTTCGAAGCGTACCTGGGCGCCGGACTCGAACTGCCGACGGAGGTCCGGGGACTGGTGAGTTTTAGCTTGAGTCGGGCGTTCACCGATGTTATAATGAAACATCGAGGTCAATGGGAGGTCTCGGCACACCAGCGGGCGATTGAACTCCAGGCAATGGCCAAAAATTACGGGGTGGAGTTGGATTTGAGCGAGGTCGAGCCGCTGATGACCGAGGACCTCCTGGCGGAGGCACAGGCCGTCAGAGGTGACCTTTCCCCACACCGTCTGGCCAACATCTTCAAGATCCTCGAACTGGGACGTGTCCTGGGACTGAGTTTGAGACGGGACCTGGCCGAGAACATCGTCTTGGAGGTGCTCGAAGAGCAGGTGATGCCCAGGATCGATGCCCTTTCCGACCCTCATGTATCGTCGCGCGACTTTGAGAGCTACCGCGGAATCCTGGGTATACTGGACTGGGCGGAGAAACTGAACTTTTCCAAGCGCCGCTTCGAGGAGAAGCTCAAGCACTACGAGGAGCAGCTCCGATAGGTCACCGGTCGAAACGCAACGCTCGAAAGTCCTGATCGGGGACCTTGGAGTTCCGAGTTTGGAGTCAGAGCATGCGTTCCGAACTGCAGCGGATGTTTTACATCATGCCCGACGGGACGATCAAGCAGATCAACCCGTTCACCCGAACGGAGGTGTGGACGGTGCCCGGTCGCGGCAACAAGCCGCTGACCAACGAGATTCCCACCACCGCACAGCGCATCGAACACCACGACCCCGAGGACTACTGCAATTTCTGCGAGGCGAACTACCTGAACACCCCGCCGGAGAAGGCCCGACTCGTCCAGACCGAAAGGGGCTACGAAACGCTCGAACACCTGCACGCCTCGGAGTACTTCGACACCATCGCGGTCTTCCGACGCGTCCCCAACCTCTTTGAAATCGTCACCATGGACTACTGGCGACTCAACCACAACTACGAACTGTCACCGAAGAACCGTCGCTGGAAACAGGAATACCTCGCCACCGAGGACGGCTTCAACCACGTCCGGAACGTCTTGAGTCTGAAGCTGCGACTCTCGGGATATAGTGAAACACGACTCGACGCACTCACCCGGGAGGACGTGTACAACCTGAGTGATGCGTTCTTCGGAGGCGGACACGAGCTGATCGTCGCACACCGACATTACACCAAGGACGCCGAGTACGACGTGCAGCTCTACTCTTCCGGCGAGCTCACGCCCGAGGAACACGCCGAGTACTTCCGATTCACCGTCAACGCGATGGACGACATCTACGCGAACAACCGCTACGTGCGGTATATCAGTGTCTTCCAGAACTGGCTGGCTCCGGCGGGCGCGTCGTTCGACCACCTGCACAAGCAGCTCGTAGCCCTGGACGAATGGGGGGTCTCGGTGGAAGAGGAGATCGACCTCGTTCGGGAGAACCCCAACATCTACAACGAGCAGGTGGTCAATTTCGCCGCTTATTCCAACTTCACGTTCGCCGAAAACGACTGCGCCATCGCTCTGGCGGACATCGGTCACCGCTATCCTACCGTGGCGATATACTCCAAGAGCTCGAACGCGTGCCCCAGTGAACACACCACCGAGGAGATGCGGGGGTTCAGCGACCTGGTCCACGCCGTGCATGCCGCGATGGGGCCTCAGATCGCCTGCAACGAGGAATGGTACTACACCCCGAGAGACGCGGTGGCCAAGATGCCCTGGCACATCCTCATCAAGTGGCGGACCAACAACCCGGCGGGCTTCGAGGGGGGGACCAAGATTTACATCAGTCCGATCTCCCCCATCGCCCTTCGCGACAAGCTCGTCCCGCGTCTCTACGAACTCCGGGACGAGAAAAAGATCGCTTCGTTCAACATTGCCGAAGAATGTCAGTTGGCGCCGAACTGTCTCAAGTATTATTCGCCGCGTTAGCCGTTCGACAGGCTCGCGGCCCTGAGAAACGTCGAAGGGGGGAGAGACGACGATGGAACCATTCGACCTGCGAAAGCTGAAGCGACCGCGACTCATCGAGCTGGCGGGACATTTCAAGATCAAGAGACGTCACCGGTTGCGCAAACGGGACCTCATCAAGAAGCTCGAGCCGCTTCTGGCGGAATTGCCGGAGAAGGTGGCGCTGGGACTTCTGAGGCCGCAACTGGCGGAAAGCTCTTCCCGGCTCGCGCGACCGACGCCGCAGCAGCAGCCACAGTACGTGGACCGCGGCGCACCCATCCCGCTTCACTACGGTCAGGACCGCATCACGGTGTTAGTCCGCGACCCGAACTGTCTCCACGTCTACTGGGAACTGGAAGGACCCCGGCGGGAGGAAGTCATGCGCGAGCACGGCCGGGACGTCTTCAACGAGGCGTCGTGGGTTCTGAGACTCTTGACCGACAGGGACGGTACACAGGACACCCCCATCGTCGTCGAGGGGTGCAACTGGTACCTTCCGGTGGCCGACGACCGGAACTACACGGTCGAGATCGGGATCATTATCCGAGGTGGACGGTTCATCCGCTTCGCGACCTCCAACCCTGTCAACACGCCGCGGATGGGCATCAGTCCCGATACCACCAGTGAATGGATGAGAGTTGACGAGGAGTTCCGCGTGACGCGTCCGGGAGTGAAGGGTCCGGAGGTAGGGGCCTTCGCCGACACACTGGCCGAGCGGTTCCGCACACCCGACATGAGTTCGCGTTTCTTAGGCGCCAGCGGACGTGTGCCCGGGTCACGCAACATCAGGACATCCAAAGAGAAGTCGAGCAACCAATAGTTCGCAGACGTTCTTCATCGTAGACACGGCAGGTCAGGAGACCCGCCGTGCCGTTGTACTAGCTCCCGGCGGCCCCCCTGAGGTCGCCAATTTCCAAAAAAAGACACCGGACAACTCACCGTGGAAAAGGGGTATCTCGCCCTGCTGCTGCACGCCCATCTCCCGTTCATCCGTCACCCGGAGTACGAGGAGTTCCTGGAAGAGGACTGGCTGTTCGAGGCGATCACCGAGACCTACATCCCGCTCGTCGATGTGTACGACGGACTCCTCGAGGACAACGTGGATTTCCGCATCACCATGAGCATCACGCCCCCTTTGTGTGAGATGTTCGTGGACCCGCTGCTCCAGAGCCGCTACCTGAGACATCTGGACAAGCTTATTGCCCTGGCGAACGAGGAGGTTCACCGGACCCGCCCCCACTCGATGGATCGGCAGGGGGTCTCGTCGTCCCGGCGGGGCACCGACAGCACCTACCACCACGCGGCGTTGATGTATGCCGAGCGGTTCACACGTGCACGGTATGTCTTCGAGGAGAAATACCACCGCAACCTCGTCTTCGCGTTCAAGAAGTTCCAGGATCTGGGAAAGCTGGAGGTGATCACCTGTGCGGCGACGCACCCCTTTCTGCCGTTCCTGGTCACACCCGAGGCCATCCGAGCACAAATCGCCGTCGCAAAGACCAACTACACCAAACACTTCGGCCGACCGCCGCGGGGCATCTGGCTGGCCGAATGTGCCTACTTCCCCGGACTCGACCGGCAGCTGAAGGATCTCGGCATCCGCTACTTCTTCGTGGACTCGCACGGGCTCGTCTGTGGCAATCCCAGACCGGTTTACGACGTCTTCGCTCCCGTCTAT
>Ga0111190_1090_pt1 | contig 16208 bp, 6 predicted proteins | sample DeeMarSWOR324_28_FD_80244 | JGI IMG/M metagenome (GOLD analysis project Ga0111190, IMG submission 80244) | Planctomycetes bacterium SM23_65
CAGGGCCGGTACTGGGCCGTATGCTTCGAGTTGCCGGAGTTATGTCCGGTGAGTCGCTCTTCGAAATTGTCCGCGATGCCCGTGTAGAACTCGTGTGGAAAGGGAATGCTCTGGATGGTGTAGACATACTTCATGGTCGGTCCGCCTCCGCACAAGGCTACGGCGGACAGCCTTCGCCAAGGCGCTATCCTGCCTCGGAACACGCTGTCCGCCGTCATATATCACTTGCTCAAGGCTGGCTTGCCAGCCGAAGCCTTGGCGAAGGCTGGTCGGGGCGACAGGATTTGGTGGTAAACCACGACCGGACGAAGGGCTTCTTTTGGCATTCACGTGGGCGTCGGAGGGCATCCACGATTCACAGTGCTGTACTTGAGAAGCCCTTCCGCTTCTGATTCGCCTTCAGAAGTGCAGGAATCAGTATGACAGCGGGGGCAGGAGTTGGCAGTAAACCACGACCGGAGGACGGGCTTGTTTTGGCATTCACGTGGGCGTCGGAGGCCGTCCACGATTCCTAGTCATGCCCCTGGAAAGCCCTTCCGCTTCTGATTCGCCCGCAAAAGCGGGAGAATGAGTATAGTAGCGGGGGGCCCCTCCAAAGCCGAAAAAAAGAATCCCGGACGGGTCGTGGAATTCACGTATCTCGCCGACGGAGTTGAAGTTGCACGAAGGAAAGCCGGATGGCTGGCCGCCTGATTGCCTCCTCCCCTCGTCCTCGCCTTGCCCTTACCCAAACCACCCACAGCGAAGTCACGAACGAAATGGCGAAGGCGTAACAACAGTTCCCCGTGGAAGCACCGATCGTTCAGCGCAGTCACTCATCCGCGCCCGGTTGCGGGGCGGCCGGACCTTTCCAGATGCCGCCGCCGAACGTCGCGACGTAGATGATGTCCGGATTGTCCGGGTCCACCGTCACGCGCTGTGCATTCCCGAACGGGAACTCCCGGAAGGGCGTCCACGTCTTCCCATGGTCAGTACTGAGCCAGAGAGGGAAATCGGGATTGCCTCCCGTGAGCGTCATGTAGATCCACCCCGGACGTGCGGGATGATAGTGCGCCCCGAAGACGTCGCCTTTAGGTGCGGCCACGCGCTGCCAGCGAACGCCGGCGTCGGCCGTCCGGTACAGTCCCGATTCGGTCTTTCCTGCCTTCGCCGCCCCAAGAAAGATGATGTCGCTGTTCGCCGGATCGACGGCGAAATCACGAACCCAGTAGAGCGGCCGGCTCTTATTGATCTGCTCCCAATGTTCGCCGGCATCCTTCGAGCGGTAGAGCCCCACCCCTTCGGTGAGGAACGGCCCATACGTCCTTCCCGGCTGCCGCTTTGCGGTGACGAGGGCGAAGAGGGTGCCGTCGGAATGAAGCAGAACACGGAAGTCGTCCGTGGTCTTGCAGACCCCCTCGCGGTAGACCGCCGCATAGAGCGTGCGTGCACCGGCGGTGGTTTTCGGATCGAGGGCGATCGAGCAGACGGGTGCGTCCGGCAGCCCGCCTTTGAGCGCCTTCCAGTGTGCGCCGAAGTCGACGCTCACGCCCATACCTCCGCCCCCGGTGGCGCGGTGCCGACCGCTCACAACGTTGTCGTTGGGAATGTCGTGGACTTTGCTGAACGCCCCCCATATCTTCCCGCGGATCGTCGGGTCGAACGCGAGTGCGTAGGTGTTCGACTGCCAGGGGATGCCCGGGTCCGGGTTCCACTGACGCCAACTGACGCCCCCGTCGAGCGACCGTGCGAACCCGATATCCGTGTAGCAGATGTAATGCCTGTTGTGCTCGAACGGGTCGATGTAGTACCGCCACGTGGAGGTGACGACGAGCCCGTTGCAGAGCCAGGTGCTGTCCGGTTCCGGGGGACGCTTCGACATCGGGCTCAGCACCGTGTTCGGGCAGAACCACGTCTTGCCGCCGTTTTCGGTCGCCACGCAGCCGACGATCATCATCGACCGGAACACCTGGTCCGGGTTTCCCGGGTTGACCGCCCCGCCGTAGGCCTCCTCCTGGAACATGGTACCGTAACGGACGCCCCACCAGTTCGGTTCGACGTTGTAGTCCTTGAAGCGCGGGTCCATGTAGAGCGTGGCGCGCCAGTGGTCCCCCGCGTCGTCGCTTCGGAACACCGTCGTGTGGTGAGGCGGGTAGAAACCGGTGTTCCGGTTCATCATTACGTAGACGGTCCTCGGCTTCGGGTCGGCCGCGCAGACGAAGGAATACTGGGCAACCTTCCCCTGCGCGTAGTCGCCCCAGGACTTCGTGTCCCTGTTGATGCCCTCGGTCATGGCGGTGACCCAGTGTTCGCCGGCATCCGAAGACCGGTAGACGCCGCCTGCGAGTTTCCCGTCCCGCTTGGCGGTCGGGAGGACACAATAAAGCATGACGACGTCGTCCTTGCGGTTCGACGCGCCCGCGAACGAGCGCATGCCTGCCGAAGGGAGGCCCGCGGATTTCTCCGCCCAGGTGACACCGCCGTCGTCGGAGCGCCATACGCCCTGCCTTGTCGCCGCGAAGAGCCTGCGGGCCTTGACAGGACTCGTCCTGTCGACATGGAAGCCGACCGCGGGCCCCTTCGGCCCGGTGCACTTCGTCCACGACTTCCCACCGTCGCGGGAGATCCACGCGCCGTCCACGTCGCCCACGAGCATCAGTTCAGGATTGTCGTAATCGAAAACGACCGCTCCCCGGCAGCGACCAGCTATCTTGCTTAGGGACTGCCAGTTCTCCCCCTGGTCGCGGCTGACCATGATGGTGCCGTCGGAGGCCCCGAAGAAGATGACGTCAGGATCGGTGGGATGAAACGCGGGCGTACACCGGATGTTCGCCCGCAGTTTGCGGAAAGGGATCATCCGCCAGGTGCGGCCCCCGTCGCGAGAGAGGTATTCGGCACCCATGTCGCAACTGAGCATCACGAGCCCCGGGACGATCGGACTGTAAGCCGGGGTGAACATCCCCCCACCCCCGGAGAGCCCCACCGGCTCCCAGCCGTCGACGAGGATCTTCTTCCTGAACGGTGCCACGGCGCCCGCTTCCTTCGTCGCGTCCCCATTGCCCGGTGTGCCGCCCGATGCTTTCTCATCGACAGCACCGCAAGAACTCAGCATGCTCGCGGACACGCAGGCAAGCACAACCGCCACGCGCTGTAATCCTGACATCACTTCCTCCGTTGGCTGTTGCCCAGAACGTCATAAGGTGTTCTTAGGAAGCATTTTAGCCCCGGTTCTAGTGCCCCTCGCCCCACTATCGCCGAAGTACGTCGTAACCCAACGACAACATCAGGGATACAGCTAGGTGACCAACAGTTAATGACGGAAGCACCGCCTACTGTCCTGTGCGATCCCGGACAGGGGGTCGGAAGAGCATGACCATGGCCGGCCCCCTCCTGTTTGCCACGTAAAGGTAGTAACCTGCGGGAGCAGGGGCATTCCGGTCCTTCTGGGCGACCCGCTGGACGGCGATCTCCGAAGCCGTCAGGTCTGCCCGGTCAGTGTAGCGGCCCACTTCGACGGGGTTTGCCGGGTCAGTGACGTCCAGCACGCGGATGCCGTTGGCCCTGGCCGCAACAAACGCATATCCGTCTTTCACCATCACGTCGTTGACGCCCCTCAGATCAACGGTCTTTACCAGCTTCGGATTGGCCGGGTCCGTGATGTTCACGATCACCAGACCTTTCCCGGAAGTGCAGTAAGCGAAGCCCCTATCCACCTTCACTTCGCCCTGGTTGAAGGAGCCCTTGTCGTGCTGGTAGACGCCGACCTGACGCGGCTTCGCGGGGTCCGTGATATCCACAAGCACGAGTCGGCTTTCACTGTGTCCGTACAGAACCGCACAATTCTTCCAGAGCGCCAAGCCATCGCAGTCGATGCGCGGATTGAAGTTACTGACGATGGAGGGTTTGGTCGGGTCGGCGATATCCACGATGGTGAGGCCCGCCGTGTGGTTGGCGATGTACGCCAACTTGCCACGAATGACGATGTTCTCGGTCATGGACGGCATGCGGATTCTGACCACCTTTCGCCATTGACGCTTCTGCAGGTCGCAGACGGTCAGACCACTCGAGTAGTTGCACACGAATGCATGATCACCGGCGATGGCCACATCCCATGCGCCCGGAAGCGACTTGTCCACCAGGACCGGCGCAGCCGGGTCCGGCTCGATATCGAACCAGAAGCCCGGCTGTTGAGCCTTGCGGTTGACGTCACTGGTCAGGAAAAGGTACTGCCCCTCCAGGCAAATGTAGCGGCCCATTCCGTCAAGCGATTTGAGCAGATCGACGTTCATCCTGTCTTCTCCGGCGACAGGCCGGGCTGGGGACGCGTCGGCCGCCGGGGCCTTCTCCGTGTCTTCGGCTGCGGCCACCACCCCGACAACGCACAACGCCAGCATGGCCATGCACACGAGGTTACCGTTCATGAACTTCCTCCATTCCATCTGACCTGGATCACCACCTGGGAAATACTACGAGCCCGCCTTCTCCCAAGTTGTCAGGCGTTCCCCAAAGGGGGCTTCATCACCATGTGTTGGCGGGCATAACGTAACCCGTGTGCCTGAAAGGAACTACGACGTATTCTGGCGAAACCATGTTCGTAGCACAGCAAGAACAAGGGCCAACTCTTTTTTGGAAAATGCGTTACGGCGTTTCAGCAACAGCCGGCGGCAGAAGCACCGGATATGGTGGACGCGAATGCGACTAAGTGTTACCTCAACGGCACCTCCGCCTTCGCCTTGTAGCCCAATCGGCAGCGGAGTATTCGCTTGTTGAGGTCGTCGGCAACGAAAAGGTCGTCGCCCACAACAGCGACCGCGCCGGGGCTCCTGAAGGCGATCTCGGGCTCCGGATACTTGCTGTCAGGGCCCGCACAATCTCGATTGCCATATGTGCCGACGTAGGCGATGATGTTGCCCGCGGTATCGAGTATCTTGACCTGGAAGCGTGCGGTGTCGGTCACGACCACACGGTCGCACGCATCAACGGTCATATAGCCCGTGTTGCAGTTGCAGAGCAAGCCTGACACGGAAGAGACACCTTTGTGGACCCATTCCTCGTCACGGTCCCGCCGACCGCCAGCGGGCGGGAACTTGGCCAGGCTGCCTATCTCAGAGCAACCCTTGGCTGTGCTCGCCATATCCATGGCGTTGAAGTTGACGTCGTAGTAGGTGTCCATCACGTAGACACCGCCCCGGGAATCGACCCCCAGGCCGCATGGTCCGTAAACTGATGCAAAGCTCTTCTTCACCAGACTGCCGGCAGCGCTGTACTCATCGATGTGCGCCCAGGCAATTCTGCCCGGAGGCCGGACCGACGGGTACGGCCCTTCGCTCTCAACGCTCTCGACGTACTCCTGGAGCTTGCGCTTCACCTCGCTTTCCCTGAATTTCCATAGCGGCACGAATTTCCCGGGCAATCCCGGAAGACGCTTTGTCGTCACTACCGAAAGATAGATGCTGCCGTTACGGTCGGTCGCGATACCGCGCACCTTTCCGCGGGTGCGGATCGAGTTCGTGCCCGTTTCGGGGAAAGGTACGGGCTTCCCCTCGGTGTCCCAGCGGAAGAGGTGCCAGCCCTCATTCCGGATGTCGTGCGCGATATAGACATGACCGCGGGCCTGGTCAACATGGAGAGTCTTGCACATGCCGCTTACGCCGTACAGAGGTCTGTTCTTCCTGAGAGCTTCATAGGGTTCGAAGACCTGCGTATGCCAGGATCCGTCCTCGCCGCGGGCGACGCTAAGGTAGCGACCGAAGCCGATATCGTATGTGAAGAGTTTTCCATCCACAGACGCGGCCAGAGCCAGCGGACGGCCAAGCGAGTCCGGCTTGCCGAGGCCAAAGCTCCGGACTTCCCCAATCTTCCCGCCAAGATCCTGGATGCGCTCCAACAGGGCACGGCCGCCTGATTTCGTGCCAACCCACAGGAGCGTGGGTTCCGCGCTGCCGTCAATGGCCAGGGCTGTCACGACCTTTGGGAACTCCTTTACCCACACCGTCTTCGGCTCTTCAAAGCCCTTCATCTTCACGAGGCGCGACGAGCGCCTGTTAGGTCCTTGGACCACCAGGTAGATGGCGCCGTCGCGGCGCGAGATCGTAGCCTGTCTGAGTCCACGCAACGGCGTGGCTGCCCCGGCAAGCGAATAGGTGGAAATCTCCCCCAAGTAGCAGCCGTCCTTGCGATAGACCTTCACCGCTCCCTTGCCCGCGTCGGCAACGTAGATGTTCTCCTCAGCATCACACGCGATGTCCACGATCTTCCTGAAGGAAGCCTCGTCATCGCCGGCAACCTTCGCTTTCTTGCGGAGTTGGTTGCGCTGGTTGGAATTGAGCTTCTCTTTGGTATCGGCCTCGCCATTGTCCTTGCGTGTGCCGAGGTAGAACCGCGGAGCAGCGAGTTTCTCCCGGCCTGCAAAGGCAAAGTCGCTAAGAAGCTTTCCGGTAACGCCATCGACCTTCTTGACTGTTACAGGTGCCTTATCATTATACGTGTGGCCCTCAACCTGGTAGAGCGCCCCGGACGGTCCCAGTGCAAAAACCTGAAGTCCCAGGCTCTGCTGCTCCTTGATCTCCAGGCCTTTCTGGTCGAGCACGTGCACGCAGGAACCATCGCTCCACGCGGCAAAGAGCCTGCCTCCAGGGGCACATACCAGCCTGTTCGCGTCCCCCCGAAGGGTGTACATACCCCGGGACTGAAAGAACGTCGTCTTGGGAACCATGACGCCCGGCCTCGCCTCCTCAGGCAGGGCGGGGTTGAACGGCGTAAGGGTCCTGACGTAACGTCCCTCCCGGTCGAATATCCTGATATCGATATCTATCCCCGCACCGCCGGGGCTTGCAGAAACCAGAACATTCCCCTGCTCGTCAACCGAGAGGCTCCTGACTGAAACACCGAGAAACGACGGGTCATAGCCGATCAGCTCTCCAAAGGCGGGCGTGAGACCTGCCTCGACGCGAACAAAGACCTCTCCCTTGATCGGTTTCCCGCTGTCATCTCGACCGTCCCACAGAATCGTCTGCTTGAGCGTCCCCTTCTCGAACGGCGGGGGGGCGTTTTCGCCGAGGACCCCGCACCCGAGGTGACGTACGACCCTTCCGCCAGCGTCCACGATTCTTACCAACACATCTGCGGATCGGGAGATCTCAAACGCGATCTCGAAACCGGCGTCAGTCTTCTTCGCCTTCGGGCCTGAGACAAACTGGGGAGACTCCTCTGCCATTGCAGCCACAGCACCGCAAATCAATGCCGCGGCGACCCCCGCACACTTCCAGAATCTCATGGCGCTACCCTCCTCAGACTCCTGGTAGGCTGCTAAAGAATCAAACCAAATGTTTCGGAGCCGGGCTTTCGGCTCCATTTACGAGAAACCCGATGCCGCAATGGCCGAAAATCCCGATGCCCGAGACGCGCTTCATGCCTGCTCGCGCCCCATGACGTCGGAAAACTCGCACGCCATGTGGGCCAAAGATGGGGAGAGGTCCGAAGGCCCGGATTCCAACTTATATCCTGGACCAGTTCCAGGGGGGCACGTCAACAGTTCCACGACCTCTCGGGCCCAGGCCATATCACTGCTGCCTGGCAGCGTCCTCTTTCATCATCAGGATCATGGCATCCGCAAATCGTCGTCCGAGTTCGACCTGGCCTTCCGTGTTGAAATGCATATTGTCGGGCCCCTTCTTGATCCCCTCTGTGGAGATCACCGTGTACCGCGGCGCCTGGCATTCGTTCTGGGCCTGTCGCACGAGGGGCTCGTGTGGAAACGTCTTCTTGGGCAGGCCCTGGGCGAGACCGGCTATGAAGATCATGTCCGGTCGGTTGAGGTCCTTGCGCAGCCGCGCGATGAACTTCGGCAGGTTCTCGGCGTATGCCTTGGCCATCGGTTCAAACCTCGCGTCGCGCCCGCCCTGCATCCACAGCATGCCGACGATTTCGATCTTGCGCTGCTTCTTCGCGCGCCGCACCTGCTCAAGAAGAACGTGATACAACGACTTCGGTCTGTCGGGCGACCAGTCCTCGGCAAGGCTGCTTCCCCCCACGCTGAGCTTGATGATGCCGATCGGCTCGCCGAAGTGTTGACTCAGGCGACGGGAGAAGGATATCTCCGGTCCGAAGCCCCTCCTCTGGGTCTTGCTCGGATCCAGCGGGACCCACTTGTTCCAACGCCAGGCCTCGGCGTCCTTCGTCACGTCCTTGAGTTCGTCGGGCAGTTCCTCGACCTTCGAACGCGCGCCGACCATGTTGCTCTGCCCGGCGAGCAGGAAGACCTTGAACGGTTTCTCCTCGGCCGTCAGTGACGTGCACAAACCGTGTGAGGCTACGATAACCGCCAGGATTACCAGGTTCTTCATCGCCATATTCCTTTCCTCGAAGGGTTGTACTGAGGTGCCCCCATTGTCAGACAAGAAAAGGGCTTGAATAAGACAATCTCACACAGGGGCGGTCGACCGCTGCATCGACGTGACGCTCGACCTGTCCCTCCCGAAAACTCCGTCCGCGCTACTGTTGATTTCCATGCCCATGCGACACGACCGGACTACTCCAGTTTCTTCGACAGTGCTTCCATCGCCGCGTGGTTCTTCTGCTTCAGCGTGGATTGAAGGCAAAATCAGAAACACTAGTATCAGCCAGAATGGAATCCATGTCCGCGAACGCAATCCGCCCGTGCTCATCATCTCGTCCTCCGTTCCCATTATGGGAACGGACTACTTTTCTTTCAGAAGATGCCTTAACAGGAAACCAAGCTGTCCTTCTGAGGATGATGTCTTGCTACCGATTGGTCTTCCCTTTACCTGCACGATACATTCCAATCCAAGCGCATCCATTTTCTCCTGCAATATCAGCCCGAACTTGGAACTGTGAATATTCCCTTCCAACATGCCTTCGTAATTCAAGTGCGCAGGCGCATCGTCCTTCGTAAGATGCATGATGGTGGAGGCCTCGGCAAAACGAGTCTTGGCCGCTTCCGTGTCAAAATCTTCTTGTTTGACACCAAACAGCTTTACCAAAGCAGGATGTTTCCACGCATCGCCTCCGATATTGTCCCTAATCCAGAGCGGATCATACGAAGTCTGACAATTGGTTACCCCAACACACTGAACTCTGGTTGATTGTCGTTTCAAAGGGTCTTTGTTTTCAGGGTCGGCGAGGTCATCGTGCAATCCCAACCACAAGGCTATTCCTGCACCGGCGGATTCGCCCGTCGCGGCTATTCGAGTTGGATCAATGTTGTATTTCTCTGAGTTCAACCGTAAGTACTGCACCGCCATGGCGCTATCATGAAATTGGGCGGGGGAGAGAGCGATGCCGGATAGGCGATAATCAATAGACGCATAACTGATACCTTTGTCCAGCACCCTCCTATTTATCCACCGCGGATAGCCCTTTCTACTACCCGCCATGAATCCGCCTGCATGGAAGAATACTACCAGCGGAGTCGGCTTATCCGACTTTGCCAGCCAAATATCCAGTTTATGGGATTCATGAGGCCCATATGAAACCCCCACATGATCTGGCTGTGGCAAAGGCGGATGTGCATTGACGCGTGGTTCTTCTGCTTCAGCGACGATGCGCTGCTTGTGCCCGGCGTCCAGTTCGCGGATGACCCGTGCACCGGCGAGCGACTCGATGGCCTCGGCGATCTTCTTTCTCGTCTCGAAGATGAGCTTCGGATCGCGCGTGTAACCGAGGTCCTTCTTGCAGACGGCATCCGGCACTTCGAGCAGTTTCCTCGCCTGCGCGGCCGCGGCGTCCGTGCGGGTGCCGATCGCCCGCTTGAGTATCGCGAGGTACTCGTGGTCCTCGAAGCCGTCGCGCAGGCACTCGAAGCGGATGGACGACAGGAGCGTCCGGTTCGGTCCCGGGTAGCAGAGGTAGCCGTCGCCGTTGTACTTGCCGAACGAGTTCGCGTTCCACTTGCTCTCGACTTCGTCGACGTACTTTTTGCCGTCCATCGTCGTAAGCGAGCGGGTCCACGAACTGGTGCTCCAGTACTCGAAGCCCTCGACGCCCACCTTCCACGACAGCCATCCCATGATGCGCGCATCCATCGCCGGGTAGTCGACAAACAGGTTCGGGTGACCGCTCGGCCAGCAGCAGACGCCCCAGAATACGCGGCCGCCTTCGGCCAGTCGCTTCGGAGCCGCGCCCTTGTGGAACTGCCCGATGTTCACGTCAACCACGTCGAAGAAACCGGTGAGCGCCTCCACCCCCTTCGGATTGTTGAGGCACTGAAAAACCTGGATGTCCTTGCTCACCGCTTTCGTTCGGCGGTAATTCTCCTTACACATTTCCCAGTGCTTCGGCGGGGCCTCGTCGATGTTGTATGCGACGGCGTCCGCGAGCCAGCCTTTCTTCTTCAGGAACGCCGCGTAGGCGGTCATGAACTTCGTGTAATCGCTGTAGTACTTGTCGGAATACTTCTCGGGGAAGCCCCACTTGCCGGGCTTGGTGAAGCCAGCCGCGACGAAGGTCGTCATGCCGCGGTCCCGGCAATACTTGCCCCAGCGCTCCGCCTCAGAAAAGTCATAGGAACCGTCGGCATTCACCTTTGCGGGGAACAATGGTTTGTCCCAGCGCCAGGCGTTCAGCACGAAGCCACCCGGGGGAAGCCGTCGACTGCACAGGAAGTCGTACCACATTTTCCGGATTTCGTCGTATTCCTTGGCGCCCTTCTCCATACCATAGAACTGTGGTCCGGGGATGTTGCCCAGTGCGACGGTCTTGAACGTCGACTTCACCGGGATGTCGAAGTTGAACACGCGTACCTTGAGCGAGACCTTTCGCTCGGCGACACCGTCGCCCGTGATGGTGAGTGTTCCCGTGTAATTCCCGGCCGGGGTTCCCGGCGGCGCGTACACCGTCACCCAGAAGGGCTGCACCTTGCCTCTCGGGAGATCGACCTTCTCAATATTAAGCAGCGGGTCCGGCCACTGACCGACCCACTCGGGACTGTAGCTCGGCGGAATGGTGTTCACGTAGCCGACGGGATTGATGGTCACGTGCTTGGCATCGATAACGCCCGCACCCTTTTCGGCCTTCAGCGCGCTCGCGGTCATCTTCACGCCGGTAAGGTCTCGACCCGGCTCGGAGATGACAACCTGGAAACCTTCGCTCTCGTTGCGTGCAAGTTCGACGGACGCACTCGTCGCGAGCGTGCCCATGTAAGGTTTGTCGCGGCGGATCTTCTTGAGGGGAGTCTCGATACCGACCTGAAAATCAATCTGCTGCTTGGCCACTGTGAAGGTGCCGGCGCACTCGGTCCACTCGCTCGCGGACTGCTTGTCGTCACGCGCGCGGATGCGAATCCTGATTGGCTTCCCCTCGGGAGCGGCAACAGTATTCCATGTGAATTCTCTCTTGTCGCCACTGATGTCCTTGGCGATGATTTTCCATTCACCGCCCGCTTCGGCCGACTCGATATCGAAGCATATCTCGTCGCCGTTGGCGTCCGCCGGACTCGGCATGCTCCAGCTGATAACCTGCGTTTTTCCGGCCGTAATGCCCTCAAATCGCCCTTTCAGGGCCGGCGCGAACGGTGGGAGATTGTCCGCTACCGTGAACGAGATCTCCAGCTTCGGTCGCAGTTTTGTCATCCCGTTTGCGGTAGAAGCGAAGACCGTGAAGCCGCCGGTGCTCTTCTTTCCGGGCGGGTCGGTCTTCTTCACTTCGCGCAGCACGAGACCGTGATTGCTCGCCGGGTCATCGATCCAGGCCTGGACCACTTCGGGACGAATGTCGAAGGTGACCCAACTGCGGAACGGCGTCGCGACCTTTCGCCCGCGACGCTCGCCGAAGATGGAGAAGGTTCCCGCGGCCGCCTTCTCGACGTTGTCCTTCGTGCCGTCCATCGATTTGTGAACTGCCAGGTCGTACTGATAGAAAGACCAGAACTCGTCGTTGTAGAAAATGTGGGCTTTCGCCGAGACAACCTTCACTCCCTTGCCGGTGGGAATCCACTTGTCGAGCCCGGTCCACTTGATGACGTGGCGATAGTCGGCGAAGTTCTGTTCGACAGTCTGACGCGTTACCTTGCCCGTCTCAATCTGCTTGAGGTACCATCCATCGATTTCCCTCTTCACATCGCTGACCAGTTTCATCCTGCCGTCGCGCAGACTGTCGTCACTGCCGCCGGAGTAGTTGTCGGTTCCCTGCTGGAAGGTGAGGGTGACGGTCGGCGCGGCCTTCTGGGCAATCGACACGTCGCAGAAACAGACGCACAGAATCATCGCTATCAAACCGAAACACAGAATTCTCATCTTATGTTCCTTTCCGAGAACTTCATCATCCACCTGAACTCTCACGGACGATCAGATCCCCATGCAACACCTTCTGCTGGGGGAATCTCTCACGACCTTCAATCTGCGCCACAAGCATGCGCACGCCCTCCCGGGCAGCTTCCGCCATCGGCACTCGAATCGTCGTCAGCCTGCGTTTGCCGTCCTCGGGGCCACATTGATCATTGAACCCGGCAACCGCGATGTCACCCGGAATGCTCATCCCAATCTCGGAAAGCTGTTCCAGCATCGCCCACGCCAGACGCTCGATGCTGATAAATGCCGCGGTCACTTCCCCTCGCCTCGGCAGAATGTACTCTTTCACAATTCTCTCCGCGCATGACGAGTCATCTCCGATATTCCAGTCATCGCACTGAATCACATCCTCAGGCCGAACTTCAAGCCCGGCTTCTCGCATTGCCCGTCGGTATCCCGCAAGCTTTGCGGTACTCCATGCCCATGCTTCCCCTTCGCCGGTACGGCCTCCGATGCAGGCGATACTCCGGTGTCCACGCGTGATGAGATGCGTCACCACCTCGTGCGCGCCGGCTTCATGATCGATGATCACACAGTTGACGCCGGTCCGCAGTGACGGAACGTCCAGGGCCACATAAGGATGCGCGACTTTTTCCATCGTCCGCACCAGCGGCATTCTTCCGGCAAGACACAGGAACACCGTCCCGTCAGCGGTCTCCGTTCCGTCGAGTAGTCTCTGTTCCACCGTGCTTGCGCTGCCACGCGGAGTGACTTCCATAAGGAAATCTAGTTCGTGCTGCGCACTCAACAAACCCGCCACCCACCCGGTCGGCATGTCGGTCATCCATTCGGGGTCTTCGCCGAACAGGTTGAAAACAAGCTTGCGATCCGTGGTCATCTTCTGCGGGTCGACTACGAAGATTCCTTTCCCCTGCACCGGGTATACAAGTCCTTCTCGGATGATTTCGTCGAGTGCTCGCTTGACCGTGCTGAAACTAAGCCTGTGTCGGTCCATGAGGGTTCGCTGCGTCGGCAAAGGCAAGCCGGGGGCATACTCTCCGCTCTTGATCCTTTCGCGAAGTAATTCGGTCAGCTTGGCGTACTTGGTTGTGGCGGTGATTCGCTCGCTCAACTCAGGCCTCCCGCAGGTATGATCGTATACAGTTGTTTTCGCCACCGCTATGCATCGAGCATCGATGCTCGATCTCTTGCCAGAATTGTAGGCCCTAGCAAATGGCTATTGACCGGCTCTAAGACCTGATATAGCCTAAGGTTAGCTCGCATACTGCAGATGGCAGCGTGCCCCAACGGGCCAAATTGTCCAGCGAGGGGGGTTCATATTCCAGCTACCCTATTGGAGCCTGTCATGTACGGGACGACTCCTGGGTTAAGGTCTGGTCAAAAAGTGTGGACGTCCAGCGTCTCGGGAGGCTGCAACTGCCGGAGAATCAAGCGATTGCTGCAGAATAGGAACCGGAGAGGCCGTTGCCCTGATCACGAGCGACGCTTTCTACCACTACAGGGGCGTCATCGGCCGACTCTTCGACCAAGCTTGTGTCTACGGCCAAGGGGATCAGGGCAAGACGGAACAACTGCCGGGTCAGAGCGGATCGGAGAGGGGTGATCGAATCGAAGTCCCAGCCTGAAGAGGCGCTGTTTCGCTCGGAGGACTCGAAGAAGCAGAACACGTCATTCACCGAGCGGCCGAACCTGACGCTTCGGCAGGGCTCGGCGTATCTCTGCCGCCAGAGCGCATGCCACGCGAGATCGAACGAGACGCTGAGGAATCATCTGGAACTGCTGCGGTCTTTCTACAACTTCGTGCGGCCGCACCGTGGATTGAAGTTCGGAAAAGAATTGAGAACGCCGGCGATGCAGGCTGGGTTGGCGTCGAGGCGGCTGACGTTCCGGGAGGTGTTCACATCAGGGGCGAGGATGGTTCTTTATGTCCTGAAAGCAATTGACTTCAGGACGGCCGAGAATAGAATTGAGGCGGTGAGGGTGGCTGCTTAGCAACAATAGATGAATGAAGCACCGCCAAGCAGCGACTAGAGCCGCCTTCATTTTACTTCCGTACGACATCCCGCTTGGTGAAATCGGCCTGCGCGTCCCAGCCGGGCGGACGGAACGACGGGTCGTTCGTGATCCACACCTTGGCGATCTTGTGGTGGAATTCCTTGATCACCGGCGTCATGTTCAAGCTCAGCGTGTGCTTCCCGGCCGAGAGCCTGAAGAAATCACGCGCCCGCGGCCAGACGTACATCGATACGCGGTCGGTGAACCAGAGGTCCTCCTTCCACAACCTGTACGTCGGGCCGCTCATCCCGCGGTAAGGCGTGCGCATCTGCCAGATGGCCTTGCCGTCGAGGAAATCGTCGAGCTGAATGGGGATGCGCAGACGCGTGAAGTACTGATCGGCCGGGGCGTACTTGCACCAGATCATGTATTCGCCGGCGACCGCCAGATTGAACTCCCACGTGATGGGTGCGAGCGGATCTTTCTCGTGTCCTTCGCCTTCATAGGGACGGTAGGCGTAACGCACGCCTCCCTTGTCTTCTTTCTTGAGGCGCTTGTCGAGTTTGGCCTGGTCAATCGAAAGTTCGAGCAGCACCGGCACTGTAACCGGCTTGGTCCGGACGGTGAGCGTCGTCGGTTCCGATTCGACTTCACGCCGGTTCACCGCGGTCAGTTTGTAGGTGTAGCCTGTGCCTGGCTTGAGCCCCCAGTCCAGCAATTCCGTCCGGCGGGTGGATGCGATGAGATGCGCCTGGTCGATCGGGAAGTCGGGTCTCTCGCCGACATACACGTTATAGTAAGAGAGATCCTTGTCGGCTCGCGGATTCCACCACGACAGGTGCACCGATGAGGTCGTAACCTCCTCGTTCTCAAGATACTTCGGTCTGGTCGGGACCGTGCTGAACCGGTCGTCGATAGTCTTCGGCACGTAACGATCATCCTGCGCGAGGAGAACCTTGTCGACGCAGAGCCCATCGTCGGCGGAGGTCAGCACGGTCCGGAAACGCTTGCCGGCCTCGAGGCTGACACGCTTTCGGGCGCGGACCCACTGCCACTGGACGCCCTTGACGGCGACATCCTCCTTCAACTGCGGATCGATTCTGACGTTCCACGTGCCGGGGGCGTCTTCGGCCCGCACGCGCAGCCAGACGGTGTAATCGCCGGAATACTGCGGGATGGTGTCGACCTGGACGTTGCCCGTGGCTTCGGTTTCGAGCTGCTTTCTGATGCGCACATAACGGAAGCCGCTCGTCCAGCCGTTGAAGGCCCGTCGTGCGGGCGGTATCGTGTAGATGCCGTGCTCGGGCTCGACGTGCACCTCGTGCGCCGGGAACGGTGGAACTCCGACGACCATCGGCATCGCAACGGCCGCATCCGAAGGCAGGCCCTCAAGACCGCAATACTCCTGCGCGCAGACGCTGTAGCGGTACATCTTATCGGGCTTGACGTCGGTGTCGACGTATGTCCAGGTTTTCAGCGGCTCGGCGTTCAGCGGCTCAAACGGTCCGCGGCCGACGCTGCGATACAGGTTGTATCCCATCACCTCCTTGATGTTGTAGCCTCTTCGTCTCGGCGGCTGCCACGCAAGCGCCACGGTATCGCCCTCGCGCTTGCACGAAAGCGGGGAGACCGGTTCCGGTCGGCGCGTAAACGTCATGCAGACGGCGTCGTATCCCCAGATGTTCGAGACCCAGACGAGCTTGGTGTAGTCGGTGGAGCTCTTGATGACGGTATTGCTGCCCCAGTTGTCCCGCGAGGTGTTCTGAAACGCGATCTGCTTGACGGCCCCGGGGTCGCCGGTCTCGGTCATGATGAGTTGGTTATTCATGTCGCCGGCGGCGCCGTTGGCGATGTAGCGCTGTCGGTCGCTGGTGAGATGTCCGTAATCGGTGTGCCAGCCCGAGCGGAAGTTCAGCAGGATCTTCACCTTGTCTCCGGGGGTTGCATCAGTCATGCCGTCCGGCGACG
>Ga0111190_1026_pt1 | contig 15473 bp, 10 predicted proteins | sample DeeMarSWOR324_28_FD_80244 | JGI IMG/M metagenome (GOLD analysis project Ga0111190, IMG submission 80244) | Planctomycetes bacterium SM23_65
TCGCCCCGGAAGACCTCTTCGTGTCCCTCGTGCACGTGGAAGATCGGAACGGACGGCTCCCCGGTCGGACGACAGACGAGGTGTGCGCGGAGCGGGTCGTCCTCGGGCAGAACGAACCGACGGTCCTCCGTGACGTCCGCGAGACCGTGGTCCGAAGTGATGACCAGCCGCGCACGACCGCGCAGAACCCGGGCAAGCTTCGAGAACTGCCCGTCCAGTGAAAAGAGCAGTTGATGCACGTCCACGGCACCCGTCCCCTTGCGGTGGACCATCTCGTCAAGCTCAGGAAGGTAGAGGTAGGTGAAGGTGGGGGACCACGCGTTCTGCACCCGCTTGAGCAGAAGCGATTCGGCGTCGCGAAAGCCGACATACCCCGTCTGCATCATCCCGCCGGTCGAGTAGGTCGAGTAGACGCTGTTGCGGATACGCTCGGGCAGCAGCGTGAGCATGTCATACGTGAGCCGGGGCCAGATGCTCGGCGTCGGGAACACCTTCCGGGGCTCGACGCCGAGTTCGGTGAGCGGGCGCTTCGTGTCCCGCTCGACGAACGGAAGCGTTACCGCGGTGAGCCCGAATTCCTTGAGGTAACTCCACCATCCGGGCACGGCGTGGACGGCGGGCCACTCGCCGGTGGCGAGCGTCGTCAGCGCACAGGCGGTGGTCGAGAGGAAAACCGACCGCAGTTCCCCGGCAAGGTGCGTGCGCAGGAACGCGTCGGCGGGGAGGACATCGACCAGGTTCATGCCCATCCCATCGACCACGATGAAGACGTAGTGGTCGGCCTCGGCGATCTCCGTGGCGAGTGTGTGCACCCCGGAACCGTCCGGCACGTCCTCCGCCCCGCCCAACCGCGCCAGTGCACGGATGAGATCGACGAAGTTCAGCACGTCCGCCGACGGTCGAACCAGTCGTCCGGAATCAAACCAGCTTTGAAGTCGCTCCAGATCAGACATGGACCTCCGTTCTCGGGCCGTCTGTCCGCTCAGCGGTACTCCTCAATCGTCCTGAGCATCGCTTCGACGTTGGCCATGGGCGTCTCGGAGACGATGATGTTGGAGCAGCCGACGACCACCTTGCCCGTGGCCTTTGCCTCTTCCACACACGCACGGGTCTCGGCGGCAACGTCCTCGGGGGTACCCACGTGCAGCGTGAAGCTCGAGATGTTGCCGAACATCGTGATGTGAGGGTACCTCTCGTGAATTTTCAGGATGTCCATTCCCGCCCTGCGGTCCACCTCGTAGTGCCCGTCGATGCCGGAGGAGACGTAGAAGTCATCCGCCAGCGGCCAGAGGTTCCCGTCGGTCCCGAAAAGGTGACATGTTCCGAGTTGGTGACAACGGTCGGAAATCCTTTTCAGCCTCGGAACCATAAGGTCACGGAAGACCTGCGGTGAATACATGGGCCCCTGGTTGGACGCAAAATCCCCTCCCCCGAAGAAGATGCTCGCGCCCTTCCTGGCAAGGAACTCGATGTTCTTGATCGAGCGAACCACCTGACTGTCGAGCAGTCTCGCGACGAGGTCCGGTCTCAGGAGCGTCGCCTCGAACCAGAGCGAATCGCCCTCCGGGATGTTGGTCCAGGGCCCGCCCGTGCGAACCGCATAGGCGTCCCCCATGCGCTCGAGCACCGCGAGCACTTCGGTGAACCTGTCTTCGGTGGGTGCGTACTCCTCTACGGACCGCTCGGCGGCTTCCACCTCCGATTCGAGGTCGTCGAACCTCCTCGGCCGCGGCGGACTCGCGTCGATCGTGTTGTAAAGCTCGGTCTCCGGATCGACCCGCTTCACCTCGTAGGTGCCGTCGGGATATTCATAGCGAAAGGTATCGTCATCGATGCGGGCGGCCGGCTTTCGCGGGTCGCGCCAGTAATAGGGACGGATCATGTCGTGTCCGCAGGCGAGCGCGACGTCAATCGCGTCCTGGATCGATTTCTCGAGGAATTCCGCGTGTGCCTCCGGGCCGTTCCACAGTGCCGTCGCCTCCCGCCACTGCTGCATCCCACCACCCACGTAGGCCTCACGACCGAGAATCGCCGAGGCCACCCGGCTCGAAAAGCTGATGTGCATCACCGGAACCCTGTCCGTCGGCTTCCCCTCCATCACCGCCTGCACCCGCTCTTTGCCCGTCATGATTCCTCCGTTGATAGCTGAGCCCCTTTCACACTTCAGGGGTCTTGCGTGCCGTTCTTCCCCGAATCATGCACCGCTCCGGGCGTCTTGTCAAGCACATCGGGAAGAAGGCCGTGAAACAGGACTGACCGGTTAACCGTGGGGTCGGCAGCGGCACGAGCGTCAGGGAACGTCGGGGATCTTGTCGTATGCTTCCTGGAGACGATCCTTCCACTCGACGCCCAAGATGAGGGGAATGAGTTCGCGGACGATCTTCTGCTCGTCGTTGAGGATGACGGGCTGTCCGCCGCCCGCCTTGGAGATCATCAGGAATTCGTCCATCAGACGATTGTAGCCGGTCGTGTCCACGACGTGCACGATTCCTTTTGCGTTCTTTCGCCAGTCACCGACGAGCTTGAGGGTTTTCTTGTATCCGTCTTTCTGTGGATGCGGCGGGGCGTCACCAATGAGGATCATGACCCTGTGACTGTTGGGTCGCCAGCCCCCGCGGGTCATCGCCTCGGAGAGGCCCTCGAAGACCGCCTCCGGGATATCCCCGCCTCCCTTGGCCCGCAGCGCCCCCACCGCCTTGCGAAATTCCTCGACCTCCGCCGTCAGCGGAAACAGCTTCGTGACGTACGTGAACTCGTTCGGGTCGAAGTGCTTGTGGTCGCGGTAGCTGACCAGTCCGAAGTGCGTGTTCGGGACGAGCTTCCGGACCGCCTGGCACAGCTTGCCGCTCTGCTGTCTCAGACGAAGCAGCACCCCGGCCATGCTGTCGGTGCAGTCGATAACCAGCACGACGTCGAGTCCGAAGTGGTTGTACTGTCTGACGGCGTCGTTGAACTTGATCTCGGCGATCTCGGCCGCAGTGGGCTTGTAGATGTTGAGTTCGCGGACGTCCTTCTTGGCGATGGTGAGCCGACCAAGCTTGCTGTCCACGACGAACAGTTCGTCGGCGAGTCGTCCCTTCGCCTTGAACTGTGCCGTCTCCACGGCGTCCGATGTCTTCTCATCGCCGACGACCACGCTGGTGATCTTGTTTGCCTGGATGTGCAGCACACCGTAGCCGGTCTCCAGCGTAAACCGCGAGTTGACCAGTCTGCCCCTCACCTGACTGCCGTCGGTCAGGGTGACTTCAATGCGCAGGGGAACGCCTTGCTGGGAGCTCTTCGCCAACCGCTCGAGCAGCTCCTGGGCCGTGGCGTTCTCCGGGTCAACGAACAGCACCTGCTGCACCTCCCGACCGGCCTCCGCTTCAAGTCGGTGGGCCATGCACCATCGTGCCAGTTCGAGTCGGGCGTTGATCTCCTTGTCGCTCAGTGCCTTGGCCTTCTGCCGGTAGACTTTTTTCGGATCCTCCTTCCAGACGACGCGGGCAATCTCCCCCCGCGCGAACGTCAGCGTTCCGCCAACCGTCTTGATGCTCACCGACTCGTCGGTTTCCCTCACGATCTCGCCGGTGAATTTCCGACCGTCACGCAGGATGACCTCGTCGGCCGAAGCGGCCGTGGACAGCAGCAGAACGATCAGACCAACCGCAGTGACGAGAGGTCGTCTCATGGTTGTTTCTCCTCCCCGGCTTCCGGGGGGGGTTCGGTTTTCTGCTCGTCTTCGGTCTTGGGCAGCGCCATGATGCCCGTTCCGCCACAGGCGCTGCACGACACCTCCTTCCGCCCGTTACACACCGGACACGGTCCCGCCTTGGTGGTAACGGGTTTTCCTTTGCACGTGGGACACGTGACGCGTCCCTTGCCGGCACAGTCGAGACAGTCCACCTTGCCGGTGCCGTTACAACGCGGACACTGCACCCGCCGCAGACGCCCCCACGCCCCCCGGAAGCGTCCCTGACCGCCACACAGCGGACACGTGAGCTTCCCCGTCCCGTTGCACGTCTGACACGCCACCGTCCCCTTGCCGTTGCAGGTCGGGCAGACGCTCTTTTCCTTCAGTTCTCCCCTGCCCCCGCACCGTGGACACGTCACCGTCCCCTTGCCGTCACAGACCTCACAGACGCGCAGGATCCGGAGGCTGCTGATATCCTGGCGTTTGACGGTGATCGGTCCCGCCTTGCTCTTGGCGGAGAAGCTCTCGGCCACCACGCGTCCCTCGCCGACGTAGTGGTCCGAAACGACATGGTCGGGTTTCGGTCCGGGTCCGAACTGGATGAGGTGCACTTCCGAGGTGGGTACAATGAGGAACCCGGCCGGGGTGTTGACCTTGAAGCTCCCGAGCAGGAACTCGGCCTTCATCCGGTCACCGTTGGCGAGTCGGAACTCACAGTTGAGGTTCTTGGCGCGGCGGCCGGTCTTGGTGAGTACGCCGAGCTTTTGTGCCGCGGCCTCATGATCCGGGTCGAGCGCCAACGCCTGCTCGAACTGCGCCCGGGCCTCGCTGAAAAGCTTCTGCTCGTCACACCACACCCCAAGGGCGTAATGCTCGGCGGCAAGCTGCTTGTCGAGGACGGTCTGGCGCTTGGCGTACTCTTCATCGGGTCCCGCTGCGGCGATCCCGAGAAACACGCCCACAAGCATGACCAGCACGCAGACGCACAGCGCCGCTCGCCCTGCCCCCTTCGGTTTCATCGCTGCTACGTTCCACATGACGGACCCCTGACCTATTCTGCCACCTTATTTAGTGTGGATTCGGAGAGCTTCTTTACCTCTTTTTCGACATCCGGGGAGAGCGGCTTGACTCCGGTTCCCCCACAGGCGACACACGGAACCTCCTTCTTGCCCTCACAGACCGGACAGACACCCATATCCTTCACCAGGGGCTTGCCCTTGCAGACCGGACACTTTGCCTGGCCCTTTTTGCAGCCGGGACAGTCAATCGTGCCACGGCCGTTGCACCTCGTACACTTGAAGCGGAACCCGCCGATGAGCCCGGGCGTCCACCCGCTGCCGTCGCACCTGGGACAGGTCAGACGTCCCGTGCCGCCGCACCTCGTGCACTGGACCTTGCCCGTGCCGCCGCACTGCTTACACGGGACCGTCTCATAAAGTCGTCCCTTGCCTTCGCATCGGGCGCAGGGCTGGTTCCCGCTGCCGCCGCAGACCGCACAGGGCCGGAAGACGCGGATCTGGTCGAGATTCGCACGCTTCACGTTGACCACGCCGACCTTGGCCTTTGCCGCGAAGCTATCCTCCCGCACCCGTGACCTCCCCAGGAACCCGTCAGCGGCAATCACGTCGGGCTGCTCGTCCTTGCCAACCACCACCACGTCCACCGCCGTGACCGGCATGAACAAGACTCCCGAGCCGGTATCGACACAGAACGCCTCAGCCAGGAGTTCGGCCTTGACGCAGATGCCGTCCGTGAGACGCAGTTCGCATTCGACCCGCTTTCTGGACGCGACCTTTCCACCCGACTTGCCCAGCTCCTTGTTCGCCCCGTTATGGTCGGGCTGGAACCGCTGAGCCTGTTTGAAATGCTCCTGGGCCTCCCTCGACAGTTTGCGTTCCTTGCACCACTGGCCCAGAGCGTAATGCTGTTCGGCAAGGTCCTTCGCGAGTCCGTTCCGACGTCTCTGATATTCATCAACGCTCGCGGCGTCGGGAGGCCCGGCCGTCCCCGTCGCAATCACCAAGCCGCCCGTAGCGAGCAGCGTCACGAAAAGACCACTGATGACACATGGCCACACTGTCACGCCTCTCCGATTGGTGTGTCGCCCGCACCGGAACAGCCCGGCTCTTGCAGCTCCCGCCGCCATATCGTTCCTCCACTCAGGCCCTTTTTCAACCGCGTCCATGCCGCCTCACAGCGTCTTTGCCGGCTGTTTACCTTTCTTTTCGGCGTTCGGAGGCAGCGGCTTGATGCCGGTCCCTCCACAAGCGGTGCAACGCAGGATCTTCTTGCCTTTACACTCGGGACACACACTCTCGACGGCTTCCGGCGGCACTCCGTGACAGTCCGGACACTCCACGGCGCCGCCCTGGCAGTCGGGACAGGGGAGCTTTCCCGTGTGGTTGCAGTATGAGCAGTGGTATCTCGCCCTGCGTCCCTCGTAGATTCCCCAGTTGAACCCTTTCCCACCACAGTGCGGGCATGGGAGGTATCCGCGGCCATGACACGTCGCACACTTCACCTTGCCCTTGCCTTTGCACCTCGGACAGACCTTCTTCTCGACGATCCGTCCGGTGCCCTTGCAGCGGGGACATTTCCACTCGGCGCGTCCCTGACAGACCGGACAGGGATGAAAGATGCGGATGCCTTCGAGGGTTGCGCGCGTCCCCTTCACCGAACCGATCTTCCCACGGAGCGCGAACTCGTCATCCACGACGTGTGCCGTGCCGGAAAACCCGTCGGCAACGACCTGGTCCGCCCCGCCCGTCGCCCCCAGCCTGATCAGGTCCACCTCCGCCACCGGAACGAAAAGAACCCCGGAATCCGTATCCACGCACAGCGTCTCCATCTCCAACCGAGCCAGCAGTCGTTCCCCGGTGCGCAGACGCAGTTCACACTTCGTGCCGGCTCCGGTGACGAGCTGCCGGTCGAGCTCCGTCAGGGCCTTCTTCGCCTCCACATGGTCGCTCTGGAGCTCGAGCACCTCCCTGAAATGCCGACGGGCCTCCCCCGAAAGCTTCTGCTTGACACACCACGCTCCCAGGGCGTAATGTGCCGCGGCAAGCTCGCCCGCCATTCGGGCACAGCGCTCCTGGTACTCGGCAGGAGGAGCGTCGCCGCCGAGTGCTGCTGCCGTCGCGACCATCAGCAGAACCGAACCCACCGTGCGTGACTTCATGAGGCGTCTCCCCCCGACCGCTTCGCACCACCGCCCTCATTCAGACCGTGTCTCTGAATGAGATGATACAACTTCCGTCGCCCGATGCCAAGCAGCTTGGCGGCTTCGGTCTTGTTCCCTCTGGTCTCGTGCAGCGCCCTGACCACGTGCTGACGCTCGAGTTCCTCCAGCGTCATGTCCGGCGACGCGGAAGCTCGTACGGCGAGATGGGGTCGAATCTCGTCCACGGTGACAGCCGCTCCCGCCGACAGCAGCACCGCACGCTCGATGACATTGGCCAACTCACGCACGTTGCCGGGCCAGTCGTAGCCCTGCAGCAGTCCCATCGCGTCTTCGGTCACCTCCTTGGCCGGCTCGTCGCCCCGGCGCAGCCCCTTCAGCAGGTGGGCAACCAGAAGGGGGATGTCGTCCACGCGTTCGCGCAGGGGCGGCACCCTGATCTTGGGCGGGTTGAGACGGTAAAAGAGTCCCGAGCGCACCCGCCCTTCCTTCGTCTCCCCTTCCAGACGTCGGCTGACAGCGAGGAGGAAGCGGACATCGACACGTCGAAGTTGTGAGGCACCGACGCGACGCAGCTCCCCGTGCTCGATGAGGCGAAGAAGCTCCGTCTGGACCGAGAGATCAAGTCCCGCGATCTCCTCCATAAAGATCGTTCCGCCCTGCGCCGCTTCCAGAATGCCGGGGCGGTCACGTGTCGCCCCTGCAAACGCCCCCCGCTCGTGGCCGAAGAGCTCGTCTTCCACCTCCTCACGCGGAACGGCGGCGGCGTTAAAGACGATGAAGGGCCGGTCCTTCCGGGGGCTCGCGCGCCATATCGCCCTGGCGACCCGATCCTTTTCCGTTCCGCTCTCCCCTTCGATGAGCACCGGACTGTTGGTCGCGGCACATCGGGCGACCCGTGCCCTCACCTGCTCGATTGCCCGGCTTTCACCGAGGATTTCCGCGTCGGCCGGCTCCAGATGAAGCATCCGCTGGAGGGCGAGGTTGTGGCGGCGGAGTCTGACCAGTTCGGAGGCCCGATTTATCGTCGCGATGAGCCGGTCGGCTCCGCAGGGCTTCCTGAGGACGGCAAACGCCCCCCCTTTGAGCGCGCTCGTCGCCTCCCCTGCCGACGGATGCTCGGTCAGAACGATGACGGGCGTCTCGGGACTCGTGCTCTGCAACTGCTCCAGCAGCTCAAGCGCGTCGATTCCGGGCATGGACACATCCGCGAGTACCACGTCGAAGCACTCCGACCTCGCGTGTCGAAGCGCGTCCTCCGCATCACCGGTCGAGCTCACGACGCAGTTCTGCCTTTGCAGACGCCGCGCGAGCGAGCGACGCAGTCCGCCGTCCGAATCCAGCAGAAGCAGCCGCACCTCGATTCCCGGAGACGACGCGTCCACCCGACCTCTCCCGATCCATTCATCCGTCTGCGTGAACCTCTCCTGAATCATATCCACTTACGACCGAAAGTCAACGATTCGCCGGACCGGGGCATTGGCGATGTGGATGCTCCGCGAAGCGCCGCCGCCGTGTAATAGGCCAGGGCTTCAGCCCCTCGATGTTGATGGGGGGGCGAAGCTGTCGCGGCGCTTTGACTCGTTGCTCGTGCGTGTTCCAAACCGGCCACAACGCAAATGCCTCATTTCGGGTTGCATTCGTCTCCTCGCGTGTTACACTTCGCGACGGGAGAAAGGTGGCCTCAGTCGGGGAGATTCCGATGAGGGACGCGGGATTGGGGGCGTTGTTGGCATTCGTCCTGGCGGCGGGTGCGATGTGTGGATGCGGCAGGCACACCGAACCGTACGATCTTGTGGTCATCAGCCCGCACGACGATACGATCACGCAGGAGTTTGAGCGGGGATTCGCAGAGGTCTTCAAGGGCGTTCACGGGCGCAAGCCGAAGATCTGGTGGCAGGATTTCGGCGCGGGCACCGAGGCACAGATGAGAACGATGCTCGACCGGTTTTCCCAGCGCCCTGAAGGGATCGGCGTGGACCTCTTCTTCGGCGGCGGCATCGACCCCTACAAGACACTGAAAGCCAAGGGGCTCTTGACGCCCTATCGCGTCAAGAACGTCGCAGACGTGCCCGCGGAGCTCCTGGGGGTGCCGCTCTACGACAAGGAGTACCACTGGTATGGGACGGCCCTTTCCAGCTTCGGCATCCTCTACAACAAGGTGCTGCTGAAGAAGCTGGGCCTGCCCGAGCCGAAGACGTGGGAGGACATGACGGAGGGGAGGCTGATGGGGTACGTGGGTCTGGCCGACCCGTCGCGCAGCGGCTCGGCACGCGCCATCTACGAGATCATCCTCCAGGCCTACGGCTGGGAGAAGGGGATGGAGGTGATTACGCTGATGGCGGCAAACGCGAACGACTTCCATCCCGGGAGCTCGAGCCTGGCCAAGGACGTGGCGACGGGACAGGTGGCCATGGGTCCGGCCATCGACTTCTACGGGTGGACCCAGGTCGCCGAAGCGGGAGAGGACCTGCTGGGGTTCGTGCTCCCCGAGAAGCTCACCGTCATCACCCCCGACACCATCGCCATCCTCAAGGGTGCGCCCCATCTCGAGACGGCCAGGATGTTTGTGGACTTCGCCATGGGCGAGTCGGGACAGAAGCTCTGGATGCTGAAGGCCGGTGCCCCGGGAGGCCCGCGGAAATACAATCTGCTGCGGATGTCGGTGCTGCCGGTCATCTATGAGCGTTACGCCGACGTGAGCATCCGGAAGCTGAACCCGTTCAAGTTCACGAGCTCCTTCACCCACGATTCGGAAAAGGGCTCGGCGCGCCGGGAGGTGCTGGCCGACCTTATGAAAAGTCTCCTGATGCAGCCGCACCCGGAACTGCGCGCCTGCTGGAAGGCCGTTCAGACCGCGCCCAACCGGAACGCTCTCATTCGGAAGATGACGAAGCTGCCGGTGAGCGAATCCGAGGCCCTCGAGATGGCGCGCACGAAATGGGAAGACCAGGTCTTCCGTGCCCAAACGACGACGGACTGGGTGCACTTCGCGCTCAAGAAATACGAAGACGTGAAGGATGAGGCCGAGGCCGTCGGGAGGTAAATCGCCAGGCGTCTCAGCGGGGTCGGTAGTCGTCCCTCAGGGCTTCGAGGAGGGGAATAAATCCGTTCATCGGGAAATTCTTGCCCGGACAAAGCGTCACCGCCCCCGGCATGTCACGATGCCCGCGCACTTTCTCCACCGGGATGCCCAGCCGAAGCGTGAGGTAAGCCGTGAGCTGTGCCAGACTGAGCATCTGCGTCAGCGTGGGTCTTTGTCCGCTCTTCTCGAAGTTTCCGATGAGACAGATGCCGATGGCCTTGTCGTTGCGTCCGCGGCAGTGTGAGCCGACCTGCTGGTTGAGCCAGCGCGGTCCGACCTCGATTTCCCCGTCGCCGCTGGCGGTGCCGTTCCCGATGACGAAATGATAGCCCGCAGACTCCCAATGCCTCCGCTCTCGATGGTAGCGGTCGATGATGGCGAGGTTCCCAGAGTCGGTGCCGCTGTGGTGAATGACGATTTCCTCCCAGGGATGCCACTGGCAGGCGACGGTTCGACAGAGCTGTTTCAGGTCCTCGGGGGCGCGGGTGCGGTCGGGGGGCACCCGGTCGGGCCAGAAAACCAGCACGAACAGCACCACCAGGGGCAGGGCAATCAACAGCAGGGCCAGCAAGGCTGGGATCACATTCCGACGACTGAACATCGTGGACTCTCGCGAAAATCCCGGGTATGATGCATTCATAACACGTCCCGCCGCGCCGTGCAAGGACGGAGTGATTTTATTTGCAGGTTGAGTCATGTCGGACCGGTATGCACAGGTCGCGGTCAACATTCCGTTGGACAAGACGTTCGACTACGAGATACCGGCGTCTCTGGTGGACGTGGTGCGTCCGTCTCAGCACCTCCGAGAGGCCCGCTTTTCCCAAAACGAAGCCGATCATCGACGTCCTGGAGCCCGAGCCGGTTTTCGACGCAAAGGACCTGGAGCTTGCCCGGTGGATCGCCGCCGAATATGCCTCAGCCCCCGGTGAGGTGCTCGACGCGATGCTGCCGACGGCCGTCCGCAAGGGCAGGGCACGTCCCACCATCGAGTTGGTACGGCTGGTGCTGTCAGCGGACGAAGCGGCGGAAGAATTCCCCCCCTCCCGCCTAAGAGACAAGCAGCGGGCCCTTCTCAGTGCGCTTATCGACGCGAGCGGCGAGGCCCCTTTAGCGGAAATCCTCCGTCGCGCGAACGCCTCCCGCTCGTCGCTCCGCTCGCTCGTGAAGAAGGGACTCGTCGAGGTCGTGAAGCGCGAAATCACCCCGTGGAGGGAACGAAAACCCCCGGGACCCGCCCAAACCGTCGAGCTCACCCCGGCACAGAACGACGCCGTCGCCGAAATCCTTGAAGCCGTGGTCAACCGCCGCTTCCAGGCCTTCCTGCTCCTGGGCGTCACGGGAAGCGGGAAGACCGAAGTCTACCTCCGGGCCATCGAGAAGGTGGCCGAAGCCGGACGCCAGGCCATCGTGCTGGTCCCGGAAATCGTCTTGACCCCGCAGACCGTCTCGCGGTTTCTCGAGCGGTTCGCAGCTGTCGCCGTGCTGCATTCGCACCTGAGCGCCCGCGAGCGTCACGCACAATGGCGCGCGATCGCCCGCGGCGACGCCCAGGTCGTCGTCGGTGCGCGATCCGCCGTCTTCGCTCCCGCACGGAACTTGGGCATCATCGTCATCGACGAGGAGCACGAGAACTCCTTCAAGCAGGACAACGCCCCGCGCTATCACGCCCGCGAGGTGGCCCTGCACCGTGCGCGGCTGGGCTCCTTCCCGGTGGTCCTGGGTTCGGCGACCCCTTCGCTCGAGAGCTACCATCGCGCCAGGGAAGGGGACTATCGGCTCCTGGTGCTTCCCGAGCGGGTGGAGGAGCGGCCGATGCCGCAGGTCGAAATCGTGAACATGGCGACCGAACGCGCGCCTCACAAGGGACGGGTCATGCTGTCCCGACGGCTGACGCGGCTCCTGGACGAGTCGCTCGCACGAAAAGAGCAGGTGATGCTGTTTCTCAATCGTCGGGGATTCACCACGCACCTTTTCTGTCCGCGGTGCGGATATGTGCTGGCCTGCAAGCGGTGCGCCGTCTCGCTCATCTACCACCAACGCGAGAACGCGGCCGTGTGTCACTATTGTGGACACGAGGCCCCGGTCCCCGAGGAATGTCCCGAATGTCACCTCGGGGGTCTGCGACGGATCGGCATGGGCACCGAGCGCGTCGAGGAAGTCGTTCGAAAGATGTATCCGACCTCAAGCGTGCAGCGGATGGACGGGGATACGATGGTGGGACGCACCGCACACGACGAGGTCTACCGACGAATTCGCACGGGCGAGATCGACATCCTGGTCGGGACGCAGCTGATCGCGAAGGGACACGATTTCCCCGACGTGACGCTCGTGGGCGTCATCGGGGCCGATACCGCACTGCATCTTCCGGACTTCCGTGCACGCGAACGAACCTTCCAGCTCCTCACACAGGTCGCCGGTCGCACCGGACGCAGCGAAAAGGGCGGACGCGTCGTCATCCAGTCCTACAGTCCCGCAGACCCGTCGGTTCGCTTCGCCGGAACTCACGACTACGTCGGCTTCGCCGAGAGCGAACTGGCCGACCGCAAAGCACACGGTTATCCGCCGTTCTCACGACTGGTGCGCATCATCATCGAAGGCCGCGACAGCAACCGACCCGCCCAGAGGGCACGCGATCTCGCGGCGACACTGGCGCCCTTGACCGAGAAGACCCACGCGGAAGTCCTGGGCCCGGTGCCCGCACCGATCGCACGCATCCGGGGACGCTACCGCTATCACCTCGTCGTCAAGCTGCCCCCCGGCGGCGACGTCACCGACGTACTCAACGCCCTTCCCGAACGCGTCTCCCGCAGGGGAGGCGTATCCGTCAGCGTTGACGTCGATCCGATGAACATGCTGTAGCCGCTGTTTCACAACCGGTGTGCCACGGTCCCGATGCATCGGGGCCGTGCGCGTTGGATCGGCCCACAGGCACGGCTGTCAGAGTACCTGCTGTAGGGAGAGGTCTTGTGAGACAGTGTCTTAGCCGGGAGCACGCAAGGCGGTGGACGCACGCGGAGACGCTCGTGAAATCCGCATCGATGTAGAACCTTTTGTCCCCGAAATACCGCAGGTTCAAGCTGAAATCGGCGTCGGACGAGGCGCCCTTCTTGGTCGGGACAAGGACACTTGACGCCGCCGGTTTCTCGACCCGCGCCAACGCAAAAAAAATCCAAAAATCGTCGGATTTCTCTCGCTGTAAGTGGTCCCCCAAAAACGGGTTAAGACAGGCCCCAAAAATCGTCCGTTTTTGCCGTACACCACCCCAAAAAATCGGGTTAAATAAGTATGGAAGCGATAGAAAAAGTCAAAAGGGTTAACGCCGAAACGGTTGTAGTGGTGTACTAAAACGAGGATGGATGTCCGGGCTCCCCCGACCCGGACAATCCGAGCTCCCTTGCTTGTGGCGAGGGAGATAAACGGGAGCGGTGAGTGATTCGCCGGTATTGCTTCGCCGCTCCCTCTTTTTGTACCGACGGAAAAATGGGGTCAGGGGAAATAAGGGCTCAGACCCCTTAAAGTCGTTAGGGGGTCTGACCCCTTTTTCCCCTGACCCCATTTTTCTCACCCGCGGGCGTGCCGATTCAGGTAGACCTGGACACGCCTCAGCAGTTCCTTTTCGAGATGCAGGTCCCGTCCGAGTCTGTACCAGGTGACGGTCGGTCCCTGATCGGCGGCCTCGTTCAGCATGCTCTTCCGCGGCTCATAGAGACTGTAAGAACTCGAATACTCGCGACTCGGCGGGAGGTACCCCTGGCGCTCACGGATGATCTCAAGGTGAAGGCGATAGACCCCGGGATAGTCCTCAAGGACGCGCCCGGTCAGTCGTCGCCGGACGATGTGCAGGAACTCCTCCGCGGCGTGGTAGCCGGTCTGTGCGTCCCTGGCGTATTCATCAGGCAGCGGCTCCCCACGCTTGTAGGTGCTGATGATGTACCCGTCCTCTTTCCGCTTGACCCATAACTCGAAGTGCTCCTCGACGACGTTGAGCGTCGCCTGCCACAGGAGATCATAGTCGCGCGAAGCGACGGGCGGGAGCTCCTGCGGGGGCGCAGGCGGCTGCGCACAGCCCGACACCAGCCACAAAACCAGGATCATTCCGGACACGACTCTCATGTCTGTTCCCCCGCGGAGCAGGATAGCCCGTCGGCCGCGGTTTGTCAACGCAAGAGCCGAAGAATCTGCCTTCATCCGCAAGTCACTCCCCACAGGCGTCCCACGGCTGAAAGGCGTCCACAGGCGTGCCACGGCTGGCCCTTCGACTTCGCTCAGGGCCGTGAGCGTGTCGAACGGCTTGTCCAGCCGTGCCCTCATGCACCGTTAACGAACACACGGCTTGGCGAGCAAGCCGTGGCACGTCTCCTCCGGTTGTCGCCACTTCACGACTCGGACCGATCTTCCGACTCGGTGACCTCGACGATGCTGATGGCGCCGGTGGGACAGCTCCGCTCGCACGTCCTGTCCAGGATGCAGCGCTCGAGCTGTCCCTCGTTGATCACCGCGTGCTCCTCGTCCATCGTGTAGATGTTATACGGACACCGCTTCACGCAGATGCCGCAGCCGATGCAGGCGAGGTAATCCACCGCGTAATCATAGGTCTTGTCGCTCCGCTTGAAGCGCCAGCGTGCCCGGCTCGATCCCGGGACCACCGCCCGTTCGTCCGCCTGGAGCCGCCGAACCTGCACGGTGTTCGTCGTCCCGCTCTTCCCGAACGGCACCCCGCCCACGATGACGATCACCTCGCCGGATTCCGCGAGCTTGCGCTCGAGCGTCACGCGTTCCAGCTCCGCGAGCATCTGGTCGAGACTTATCAGTCCCGTGAGATGCACCGGTATCACACCGCGGTAGAGGCCCATCTTCCGACACGCCCGCTCGTCATCACTGGCGGCGAGCACCGGGATGGGCAGGTCCTCCTTGGAGAGGATGCGTGCGGTGTAGCCGGAGTGGGTCCCGACGGCGACGAGTCGTGCGGGCGTTCGCTCGACGATCTGCCGGGCGCCCCGGGCCACCGCCTCGGTCATCGGCATGTCGGGCATCTCGAGCACGAGCGGCGATTCCGAGGCCAGTTCCGTCCGCATCCGGTCGGCCTCCGCGGCGATGCGCGACATCGTCACCACCGCTTCCAGCGGATGCTCCCCCACCGCGGTCTCGCCCGAGAGCATCACCGCGTCCGAGCCGTCCAAGATCGCGTTGGCGACGTCGGTCACCTCCGCCCGGGTCGGCCTGGCGCTGGTCATCATCGACTGGAGCATCTCCGTGGCGGTGATAACGGGTTTTCCCTGTTTGGCGGCGGCACGGATGATTTGTTTCTGGACGCCCGGGACGCGCTCCAACGGCATCTCCACGCCCAGATCCCCCCGCGCCACCATCACGGCGTCCGAGACCTCGATGATCTCCTCCAGGTGCTCAATCGCCTCGGGCTTTTCGAGCTTCGCGATAACGTGGATGTCGCTCGTGTGCTCGTGGAGGATGCGCCGGAGTTCGAGGACGTCCTCGGGACTCCGGACGAAGCTGAGTGCGACGTAATCGACGTCGTGCGC